>Ga0193739_1000238_pt1 | contig 15478 bp, 20 predicted proteins | sample L2a2metaG_FD_144926 | JGI IMG/M metagenome (GOLD analysis project Ga0193739, IMG submission 144926) | Soil microbial communities from a riparian zone of the East river system, Colorado, United States - L2a2 | ecosystem: Environmental > Terrestrial > Soil > Riparian zone | place: USA: East River...
CAGCGGATACAGCGCCAACTGCAGGAGGATTCCAAGGTTTTGAGATATATCACATAAAGAATCAAGAAATTAAGAATAAGCTCGTTGAAGCTGCCAATAATCAACCATATGTAAATGCACCTGTAGTGCTTGTATTTTGTATGAACCCCAAGAGGATAAAATTAAATTTTCCTCCAGAGACGATCAGAAAATTTTCTCAACAGGATGCCACTCTTGCAGCTGCTTATTCTCAATTGGCTGCACATGCTTTGGGATTGAGCTCTATATGGATAGGAATGTTGGACGAAAATAAGATAAGGGAAGTACTAAGTACAGAACTTTCTCCATCATCAATTCTTTGTGCGGGATATCCAGTAAAGATGCTTGTACCAAAACCAAAGAGGAATCTCAAGGATCTAATTCATGAAATCTAATTCGGTCATTACATCTAAAATTTACTAATTTCGATTCTTAAAGATAAGAACGTTAATAGAAATAAATCTTTACTATAATCATCCGAATCAAAACCTCGAATGTTATCTATTATAAGTAAATCCACCAGCATGAACAGTCTAGTACAAAATGAGGATTGAAATCCATGAACATAGTTATTTTGCATTATCATCCTCTTGTTCGATCTCGTTGCGAAATCTAGTCAGGAATTCTTGAATTCTTTTTAATTGAAGATTTATAGAAATTATAAAACCTTCAAGATCATTATCATTTTGTGGTTTACCATCTAATACCACAGTTTCAATAAGATTCAAGAATGCTTCAATGTACGACAAGAAATCTAATCTCAGGGTATTATCTTTAAGTTTGTCTCCTAGTTGCCTCGTAGCATCCTCTATCTCACGAATTCTGTATTCGGCGATAGGCATGAAATTTTGCTTTATAAAATATTGCAACTGCTCGCTCGTAGTATCTCCAGAGATGTAATCAGTTAAATACTCCTTTAATTCTTGTTCTTTTTTGTGTATATACTCCAAGTGATCGATGATCCTTTTACATTCGAACGCTTTTTTGGATTGTTCATCTAATCTTCTTTGCTCCAATATTGCATCCACTCTGGATGTCATTGATGAAATCTTCGACAGAAGCTCTTCGGCTAACCTTGAAGTTCTTAATTGAAGTTTGTATACTACTATTGCAATTGCAATTGCTATTCCTATTTCAATGAATACAGCGATCCAGTTGGGTATATCAAAAGCCAATTCAGATCAAAGAACTCAACTTATGAATTTATATTTTGCAATATTCGTTTTATTATTTCTTTGAATTTACTATTTTTGAGCAATAATACTCAATCTAAATTTGGGTGCATTGATTATTTTTCAGTACAGAAACAAGCTAATTTTTTATGAAATTTTAGGATATCCAATACTCAGATTCTGATCTAAGTTATTAAATGACATATTCTTAGAAATCATGATGAGAAGAATTTATCTTTACTATTCTTTGATAGGAGTGATATTTATAGCTGCATTAATTTTTTTATTCATAAAACAAGAATCCAGAGTTCCGTATGCACTAGAAGTTGATGCGACCAAGGATACGACTGATATTGCTGGTACTTACTACAGGGTAAGGATCAATAATATTGGAACGAATCCACTCTCAAATATTAGTGTGTATCTGGGAAAAAATGATGTCCAATATTTAGATAGTCTGGCGTCAGGTCAATCATTTTTCTTTTATCCAAAACCCGAAACGCATATAGAAAAAATTATCATAACCACAAAAGAAGGAGTTAACGTAACCACGGATTATCGTACTCCATTGAAAGGAATTGGTTTACCGGGTAGTGGCAGATAACATAAACAATGTTTTGAATTCACTTACAGAGGATAGTCCTGCATAAAAAATAATAAAATATAGATTGTTGTAATCTAAAATCATGTGGTCATGGGCTCTAACCTGGGGTTGCTTACCAGAATTATCTAGAAATTGCATGGATATGACCAACTCATCTAGTACTTATCTAGGAATCATTGCTGGCGCAATAATTGGTGGAATAATTAGTTGGTGGATTTTCAATAGACAAAAGAAGACTTCTGATAAGCAGGATTACACACTAAATCGCATTGAACAATTAGAAAATTATAATGAAAAACTACTAGAGAAAATCAAAGTACTCGAAGAAAAAAATGAAAAACTACTAGAGAAAATTTTCGACTTGAACAAAAAAATTGATTCTTTACTTGAAGGTCATTAAAAAAGCCCTGGCTATAATAAGATGTGAAATCTAGAAAAATTGTGTATTAATAATCGTGATTATCTATTTCTTGATAACTGCCGAATAAATCTGATGAAGCCGTGTTCCATAATGACACTAGATTAAGAACGCCACCGCTCTGCCAGCATCTCAATGCGTGATCCAAATTTCATTACTGATATTTATTAAATCCTTTACTCCCTGTCTCAAGAGTATAAAATAGGCATACTTATATACTCTAAATGCGGCAAATTTGTAACTTTGACGGAACAACCGCCTGCAGAGAAAAAATCATTCAAAGAGCAGTATATCGCGTTCCTTATAGCCTTTGGAATAATTGGATTGGCTATTGCCTTCGTTATAGGTCAGGCAGTCTCGAAAGTGGTATCGTCATTTGTTAAGGATATTATTGATCCTACTATTGGTCTATTCTTACCAGGAAGTCTTAGTAACATGTCTGCAACTGTTATGGGTATATACGGTACGCCCTCCGAATTCAAGTACGGTGATCTAATTTCAAACATTATAGAATTTATCATTATAGCATTACTTGTATTCTTGGCATACAAGGTGCTATTAAAATACAAATTAGTTGAGGATAAGACCAAACCAGAAGAGAAGAAATAAACTGGGGCATAATTTTCTCCTGTCGTTTTGCAATTGATCTACCCGTTCGTTAATATCAGTTTTTGATATGTAAAGATGTTTTTTCGTATTCGGGAATTTGTGACGACATTTCAATCGTTAAATTTTAAGTCTCGTGAATATTCTAATCATGATATCAATAATTTCAGAGTTAGGTGGAGATTGCATATAGTACAATCCTGTTACCTGTATTGTAAGCTAGAAGCAGTAGAGGATAATGTGGACGACCGAAGTTGACTTCATTGAATTTAAAGTAAACCCTAAGAAAAATTAATAAAAACTTGATATTTTGATCTATTAAAAAAAATTTAGGAGATTCCCAAATTAGGGAATGAAGATATGGCTATGTTTAGTTCGCCCTGAATTTTTCTAATCTTGGTTGCATACTCTGTCATTTTGGTATCGTCGTTTTGTACCTTTGCAATTCGATATCCTTTCCAAGCTTTTCTCAAAGCTCCCCAACTTTGTCCCACAGTAAAACCCTGGTTACTTACACTTGCTTGAACCTGATTTACTGGTTGACTTGTTGTCATTTCGTTTTGTTGAATTGAGGCTAATGCCATGCATTTATGAGAACAGAAATATACTTACAACGAATAGTTAATTTTTTGAAATCATCTAGTAAAAAAAATTAGAACATTAGTTTACCTCAAGTTTTATCGCTAAAACTTAAGAAATATTGAAATGCTCGTCCACGAAAGAGTTGAATATTTCATAATTTATTGAACTATTACCTAAGTTTTATGCATAAATTATAGAATTCATTGAATTATATTAGTATTTCTTCAATTTTTCATTTTGTAAATCATTTTATCGTGAAACACACAATATATTCACAGCTTCCAAGTCTAAGCCAATAGATTGGTTAATGGTTGTTTGTTGTTCATCACAACCTATAACTCCATCACTTTTCTTTCCCGTCTCTTTTGATATGATTGACGAGCTGCAACTAATAGTAAATCCCTTGGGTAAGGAAAGGCGTCATTTTAAGGACGTAATTAAACGTTTTATCTTGAAATTGATAAAAGCCAATCCGTTAAAATCGGGTAAAGTAGGGTTGATTCATAGCACACGATACTAAATTTCATAATCTAATGCCTATCCAAAAAGTAAATTTCATAGCTAAGTAACACTAATTATGAATTATAATCACAATAGTTACTACTCTAAGGTAAAAGAATTAATCTCAATATTTATCAGAGTAAGAATAGGAAATAAATCTAAAAAATTAGTTTAACTATGGTTCATGTAGACAATTTGAAACTTCTTATCTTAAACAAAAATGAATCTGGAGAAATTCCTAGTCGTCTCTTACTATAGTTCAGAAATCGTTCAAATTGAAGTCTCCTATGATCATTTTCCTTATCTATTATCTCTTGAATTTCTTTGGACGATTGTGGCAAAGACCTTAGGTAACTAATTGTGAAATCAGAATCATGAATGGAGCCAAGATTATCCTGAATCTTTTGAAGGAATTCTCTAGTTTGTACTGCAAGTTTATTTTCGTCTGGTAGTAGTTCTAACATATATCTCAACTTTTTACAAGTAATCCTTAGATCATGCAATTCCTTTAGTGCTAAAGGATTAGAAAGTACAACAGGAAAAGTCGATTCAATAATAGATATCAATCTTGATACTATCTTATTATACCTTTTTTGAAGTTCTTTTTCTGTAACACCTATTTCGTCCAAAATTGTGGCTATATCTGTACTTTTCAGAGGAACGGCTATGGTCTTTGCCCTCTCTAACCTTACCTTTCTTATTTTTTTCAACGCCTCAATGATGCTGTCCTTTTGACTACTTGAAGGATATTTCTGCAACTTTTCATAAATAATGTCAAAATCTCTAATTTCGCTATTAATCTTAAATAGTTCCTTGCATTGTAGGACGTATTTAGATAGAGGCGATTCGTTTCTATATTTCTTAGGCAATGTTGAAAAGGTTGCTTCAAGCCGTCTAATAGAAGTTCTAACATCATGAATCTGCTTTGCATTGGGTTTTATTAGATACTTATTGACACGATTATTTACCCTTTGAAGATTCTCGCTTAATTTTGTCAAGAATGGCAAGAGATTTAGCAAATTCGTTTAGAATTGGCTTTTTTCGCTTATTAGTTTTATTGCGTTGTTGATTATAAACTAAGACTACATACGGTTTTTAGTAATGCAAGCGTTATCACAATTACAACGATAGTACTTTTCTTATTTGTAAATCTATACCAATATGTAGAACTCATTTATTTTCAATATTTTCTATATAGTCAATGTGTTTCTATGTACTTTGTATACAAATTATTTTATTGTATGTTTCAAATATACTTGTTTAACGATTCGGCCGACTGGTGGGATCCTTTTTAATTGGGGCCGCCTCCCTATTTCTTCCTCACCAGTTTTTATTATTTAATAAAGAAATTCTTAAACTGCAATTTTCTTGAAGACGTTTCGGTACACTAGTCTATTCGTTAAAAAACAATTAAATGATGCAATAGTTGATCTAAAACACCGATAAAACTTCTAGCCATACTATTAGTGGAATGTGTAGGCAGCAGGAAACTCATTAATTACTTGGAATTTTTGTAAATATTATTCTGAGTTTCAAATTAAATAACGATTCCGCGTACTATCGTCATGAAACCAAGGAAAAAAGTTTAGACTGACTTAGATCCTTCAAAATATTTCCAATACTCAATTTTCTGGCCACAGCTATCGCATACATATATTTCACATAATGTTGGTTTACTAGAGTTAGGTGTAACTTGAACTGTATCTTCCAGAGAAAATGAATCTGAGGAACATTTTCTACACCAGTGACTAGAGGGTAATCCTGATGTTTTTGTCTTCCTTTCTTCACGCATATTAATAGAATTTGACATAATCATCGCACTAGAGTCAAGATCGATGAGGCCAGAAACAAATACAGCATTTAAAGTTACTATTATAGGAAGTAGGAGTACAATATTTTGCTCATGAGTCTTAATTATCATTAGAGATATAGAACAAATATCATTAATAAGAATATCCATGGGAAATTATCTGATATGTGCTTAAAAACAGAAAATTTGTATCAAATTGGAACATTGATTTCAATCCTGCATCATATTAGTTACCAAATTGCAATATTAGAAATATTTCAAAATACCATTTTAAGGTAGTTGGAACGTATTCTGAAAGACATCCGGTGAACACTTTTCAATTTTTGACTATAATTAGTGAAAATACCTAAGTAGTTGGATGATGTATGTTATATCGGTACATCTTGTTAGTAAAGGTGGACAGGATAATAGAAGGAAATAAAATCAAAGTTGTTGAACTTGATATTGATAATTACGGTTCTGTTATACCCCTCAGAGAGTTAGAATTAAAGCTACCCGAAGACGATTCTGTCATCAAAGTTCTATCATCAACTGAATATGCAGCGATATTTACTGAAGGCGATAATGACGAAGGTGGTGATACTATTATTTTGGCCAATAGTGTTTCACTTGACGAATTGAATGAGGAAAAAAAGAGGGCAATAGATACTATGAACAAGAAATAAGATGCATCAGCTGCTAAATACAATTATGATATTTAGTATGATAAATTGATATAGATTGGATTTCATCCATAATTTCCTGGAATAAGAAATCCTTTTGTTGTGCAGGTGTTAAATATAGGTACATGAAGAATCAGGACTTTCTCAAGAGGGAAGAGCTAGAAAATTTCCTTATTCAAAGTGGAATAAGAATTGATGATTATGTTATTACAGCAATGGATGTATCAACCGAGGTTCATGACGGCATAAAACGGGAGGATAACCAATCGCCATTTCTTGAAACACACATCTGGCCTGTTACAAGGGATGTAGTTCAACACTATCTCACTGTTAATCGTAATATAACTGGTGTAGAAATAGTTTCGTCGATATTACATGATGTGATGGAGGACAATGACAGGATACTTGATTTGTATAAAACAAAAGAATATGGTTTTGATGCATATCTCAAGTATAGATTTGGTATTAGAGTCTGCGAGATTTGTATGAATTTAAAGATAAAACCTCTTGAAAACTACCCTGGGGACAATGATCAGCAAAGGCAATTGGCAAGATTTCATGATTACTGCAAAGGATTAAGCTCTGCTGATTATGATATGAAGGTCATAAAATTGGTAGATAGGGAAAATAATATGAAATTCATCAGTAATGTGTCAAAGTTAGATGGAAATCTAGTGAATAACAAAATTAAAAGATATTTGCGTGAAGCTGAAGATTTCTACCTCTCTTTTGCATTGTTGGAACCAGCAATGAAGGATCTATATCTAAAACTTAGGGCATCATACGAAAATTTAAAGTCATTGAATATCACTTAGTTGGCTAAATGTTCTCATCATAAGGATTAAAGTAAACTCAAAAGATCAAAACAAAAAAAACGAAAGGTACGGTCATTCGCTCGTTTCTATCCTTGACCTGAAGTTGCGTTAGAGCAGTGTTTTCAAAAATATGATATTGCAAAAAAATTTGAATTATTGTGTTTGTGTTTGATTTTGTGCTTGTGGTCCTGGTAGCTGGAAGAACGGAAATCCACTACTACCAAGTGCATATGGCATTTGCCCATTCCATTTTGTAATGGCCTGCCACTGAAGGTATTCTGGACTTTCTCTTAATTGTGTAGTGATAATCTTTATTGCCTCAGATTCACCACTTGCCCTAGCAGCAGTTGCTCTTGATTGTCCCTCAGCCTGAGCGACGCTTTGGTTTGCAACTACTTCAATAGCCCTTAGATTATTTTGTTCAGTAAGGAATTTTTGAAATGCTACTACTTTTTGTTCTATCTGCGTAGCAAAAGCATCTGAAAATTTAAAGTCAGTGATGAAAACATTTTGTGTTTGAATATTATTTGAAGAAAGTGTACTTCTAATGGCATCAGCAATAACACTTTTTGCCGTTTCTCTCTTTGTGATTAACTCTTCAGCATTAAATTTGGCTACGCTAGCCTTTACCGATTCTTGTATAGTGGGGGATATTACACGGTCTGCATAGTTAACACCCAATATCTGGTAGATCTTGTTTGCTTCCTGTGGATCAATTCTGTAGTTTAATGCAATAACAGTCTGAACTTCTTGCAAATCGTTTGAAGCCGCAGTTGCCTCTGCCTGGAATTTTTGAGTTCTTACCTCCATTTGAACGACCTGTTCTACAAAAGGCGTAATGAAATGTACACCTTCTCCTAATACCTTATTTTCAACCGCTCCAAGATAAAGAACAACTCCACGGTGACCTGCTTCAACAATCACTATTGATTCAGCCAATATTACTATAATTATGATTACTGTAATAACTGCCGCAGCGATTTTAATTTTATTACCACTGGGAAAACGTGAGGGAAAACGTGGTGCTTTATAGTATGACATCCTAGATTAAGTTAAAAGTTGTAAAGTATTGTATATATGTTTAGGCTTAATTCCGATCTTCCTTTCTTGTTTTTATCAAACTTAACTCCCAGCAAATATGATTAATTCATTTTTCCATGAGGAAAACAATATCAACGTTCAAAGATATTTGTTGCTCTCCAGTCAGTATTGGAGTTGATGGTGCGAGTGCTTCATTTTTGAGTGATTCGGTGGCATATGGTACTGGTCCGGGAAAGAATGGCGTTACTTGATCAATACTTGCTGTCCTTATTCCTACTATTTTGTGTCCCAGTGCTGAAGCAGCAATATCTGCCTTTTCTTTTGCATTTTCGATAGCATCTATTAACAATTCCTTCTTAATTTCATCAAGTTTCTTATCTGACAGACTAAAATAGATGCTATTTACATTATTGGTACCAGATGAAACTGCAATATCAATCCAATCTGATGTGTCATTTACGTTGCTGCTGTCTATCTGAATAGAATTGCTAACGGTAAATCCAATCAATTTGCCTTGGTTTTTATCTATAGAATAATTACGATTTGGAGTGATAGTGAATGATGCTGTACTGGTTTCATTCTCTTTAACACCTGCTGTTTTTAGAGCATTGATGATTTTATTCATCAATTCAGAATTTGCGGCTAATGCTGCTTTTGCCTTAGCATTGGTTGTTTCCACACCTAGTGATACTGTAACTTTATCAGGTTTTGTCTCAGTTGTGGCAGAACCTGTAACAAACAATGTTTTGTTATCAGGTGTGGATGATTGAGCATACAAATTGTGCTCATTGACATTGTATGAGTGAATCAACAAATATAATGTGAATGTAGTAGTAATTGCTATTATTGACATCTTTATAGAATTTTGTTTTGTCATAATTGAAAAATAAGGTGAACTGCTATAAAAAATTACAAGTATTGTATGGAGTTTTGGAACCTAAAAGATTCCAATATTGTATTAAATATTCGAAATACTGGCTGTACAATTAAATATAAATATTTTTCAAACTTGAAAAGATAAAAGATATGAAATAGTTTTATGTGGTTCATGTATACTTATTATTATAATAAAGGAACCCACATTATTTTTATAATTTAAAACTGCTGTGTCCTTGTAAGAAAGTCAGCGTAACTTTAATGAGGGATTAGCTTGTAAAATTATTTATGAAATGGTTCGGACGCCATGAAACTGATAATAAGCCTAAACTTTCGACCTGTAAATATTGTAACACGAAATTCGAGGACAAGGAAAAATTAAAGAGACATGTAAGAAATGCACATAATGTAAAAGGTGGTACAATATTCGAAAATTTTACTAACAATCTGGAATTAATTCATCATACAAAATTTATCTGTGAAATCGATCAATTGAAATTCAAGACATATGAGGAATTGATTCTTCATATGAGACAAATTCACCATCATCAAATTTTAAAATGTCGTGAATGTGGCAAGGAATTTATTCATGAAAAAGACAGACTTCATCACGTTAGAGAAGATCATGAAAAGAAAATAGATTATAGAAAACACAAGGATTCTAACAGATAAAGACATCCTCTTCAATGTATTAAGAAATACTTTTAATATTCATTGTGTAACAATATGGTAACAAAATTATTATTTATGTTTCTATCAATGTATCAATGTAAAGTTGAATTTAGTTCGATCTAATTAATTTACTTACACTTGATTTATATCTACAAAACAATTTTCAATATTGTAATATGTTTCATTATCCATGTATTAAGTTTAATTTACTTTATGTACAATTCCTTTGCTATTAAAAAAGTTTACAATATTGTTCACTGCAATTTTTGACATCTTAGATCGTGTTATAAACGTAGCACTTCCAATATGTGGTAACAATATAGTTTGTGACAATTGAGTTAATGGATTGGATCTGAAAATAGGTTCAATTTCATAGACATCTAAAGCAGCACCTGCTATAACTTTATTTCTTAGGGCGCTAATCAAATGGTGTTCGTTTATGACTTTACCTCTCGAAGTATTTATTATAAAAGCAGTTTTTTTCATTAATTTAAATTTGGATTCATCTATCATATGAAAACTATCCTTGTTTAGCGATACATGAATAGAAACAAAATCACTACGTTGTAGCAATTCCTCTAGTGGGACATAAGTTATATCCAGCTCTGATTCTATTCTGCGTTTGCGAGTTTTACTATAGTAAATTACTTCCATATCAAATCCTCTTGCACGTTTTGCTACAAGTGTCCCAATTTCTCCAAGACCAATTATTCCTAAAGTACTTCCATGTACATCGTACCCAAGAAAGAGATCAGGCGTCCATCCAAATTTCCAATTTCCATTTCGCACGTAACTGTCTGCATTGACAATATTTCTAGCCGCAGTTAGAATTAACGAAAAAGTGAGATCTGCCGTAGTATTATCTAAAACATTTGGGGTATTTGTAACTATTATTTTTCTTTTTTCTGCCTCTTTAATATCTACATGATCATATCCTACACTATAGCAGCTTATTACTCTAAGATTTGGGCCTGCTGCATCCATGACATTTGAGTCGATTTTATCACCTAACATGCACATTAATGCATCCACATTTCTAACATTTTCAAATAAATCTTCCCTATCAAGTACGTCCACTCCAGGATTCATTTTGACTTCAAAATATTTTTTTAATATTGATGGTCCTGGTTCTGGTATTTTTCTTGTTATATACACCGTATATTTGTGAAATTTATCCATAAAATAATTGATTTTTCTAGTGTGGGTTATTAATATGATATGGATTTGGATTTTTATTTTAGAATTTTGTTACTCAACTACTACTTCTCTTACCTGTTATGAAAATCTTTAACAAAATAATTCCAAAGTAATATGGTATATTATAAAATGCAGCAAGTGCAGCTACTTGTGAACCAAAGAATTGTTGTGCAAAAACAGTTACCAGGATATTGTTTACATAACTCATGGCAATAAGCCCTGAAATTTTGTATTTTAATGATGATGAATCTTTATTAATGATATACAAAACGAAATAGCCAGTAATCGCAAATATAGAAAATAATAAAACGGCGATTACAGTTGTAAAAATAACAAAAGACGATTCAAAATAAAAATAACTTGAAAATTTTGAAAATATTGCAAAGTTAATCAAATCCATAAAGATAATGGACAAGGGCAAAGAATTCTTGTTCATACTTGTCGCTAATTTAGGTAAATATTTTTTTATAAATCCACTCGCTATGAGAGGAAAAACTAGAGATATTACTAGTAATAAAATCATATCAAATATTGGAATCGAAAATTCAGTATTATAAAGAATATAGACTAATGTAGGCAATATGAAGGGTACCACAAGAGATGTGACTATTACCGTTCCTACTATAATAGAAAGTTTTCCTCCTACATAATTGGAAACAAATGGGGCTCCAAGTCCTGTAGAGATTCCGGATAATAATAGTACTGACAGTGCATATTTTGGGCTAATCAGATTAGTAACAAAATACATTGTTACTGGGATGATAATCACTTTCATAATGGATAGCATCAATAGCAATTTAGGTTTCTTAAAGGTCGATATCAGATCTTGGAGTTCGAGTTGGATCAGATTTAGAAATAACAATAATCCAAGAATTACCAAAATGTATGGAGAAAAGAGCTCTCCTATAGAAGGGAAAATGATACCAAATATAGTTGAGAAGAGAATGGAAATTGAGAGTGCTAGGAGGACTTTAGTATCATAAGTGGTCAACTATACTGATCAACTATTTCATTACCATAAATATTTATCAATTGATTATGAAAAATCATCAAGAAAATAGAGCTCATGTCCGACTTGCGCGGTATTGTGAAATTATAAATATCACACTATATTGATAATTATCATGAAAAAGCGGGTTATATTAATGATAAATATATTGTTACTAATTATAGTTACATCAAGTTATACATCAGTGATGGGACAAGCTCAAGAAACTCCATCTAAAAATAATACAATGGTTATCTCCATTAACGGTTCATTCATTAAAGATGCTCTTACTTCAGTTCATAATGATACAATTCCCCAGTATCTTAAACTCTCAGAAAATGAAATAAATGAGGCATTAAAGGATCTACCTGGTTGGGTTATACTTGATGGTAAGTTGCACAAGACCTTTACATTTGTAGATTTTTCTACTTTATTTGAATTTATGTACCAAGTAGCCGACGCATCCCAAAAATTGAATCATCATCCAAACATGACATCAACATGGAATATCCTAACATTGGATTATGATACGTGGAGTTTAGGACATGTAATTTCCGGTCTGGATGTGAAGGCCGTTCGGACTATAGAAAAGTTATATCAAGATGGTAACTATGCAGATATTGGTAGTTGAATGTTTTGTTGATGGTAAAAGTACAGCGAACAGAACTCAGATAATGCAAATAAATGAAGTGTCAAATATCGTTTTAAATTTGCCCTTTCGTATGTGAAATACTTTCATATAGAATATTAGGATCTAAAAGATCACCTTCGCCAATTCTAATAAGAGTAGATTTGTGTCTTCTATGGTATGTTTAATAAGGAATCTTGCAAGGGATGTGGTTTTTGTTTGACTCCCTTCGCTACCTGTAATATTTGCCAAGAATATGTTTCGTGGATTTGTTGTAAATGCGATAGAATGGAGGATTGTATTCATAACCATAATTATTGCAGAATTTCATTGAGAACAAAAATAGAACCTGATTTGTTCAGGACATTTTTGCTTGAGGCGCTGATCAAAAAATGAAAGTTTCCGAGCTGGAAAAAATAAGCGTAATGAGAGCAATACCCAGAGAAGGGAAGAGCAGAGTAGAACAGTCGGCATATTGTATTGAGTACTTAAATCAACCCTTTTACAAGAACATGAGAGATATGATAATGACACAAATTAGCTCTTGTGAACGATTACTAATAAACACTAAACAAATAGATGAAAGAAACGTTATTCAAAGGGAAACATTAATTTTGAAATTAATCCTAGAGCTGCTAGAATATTGATCAAAAAATAGGGTAAAATAATTATACTTCCAAAGGATGATTAATTACCAAGGAACCCTTGAAGAATAATATCAAGTTATTATTAATACTTCGTCATGCAAAGTCAAGTTGGGAATCTGCAAAATTATCAGATCATGATAGACCTCTAAATAACCGAGGTAAACGAGACGCGCCTCGAATTGGTAGAAAGCTATTGAAGGAAGGACTTATCCCACAAGTAATAATAAGCTCTTCAGCAGTAAGGGCTTACTCTACGGCAGAGAAAGTTGCCAAGGCATGTGGCTATGAAGATGAGATATTGGTTGACTCCTCCCTGTATGGATCAGGATATACAGAATATCTTAATGTATTGATAAATCAAGATGATAATTATGATACAGTAATGTTAGTAGGACATAATCCACATTCAGAGCAATTATTGGAGATATTAACGGGAAAGATGGTTACAATGCCGACCTGTACAGTTGCATGTGTAAGGCTGTCCATCCCATCGTGGAAGAAAGTAAGTCCTCATACGAAAGGTGAATTGCTCAACTTATGGCGTCCTAAGGAATTAAAACTTGATGAATGATATTGTCATGAAAAACTCGATTAACAATGTGTTCCCATATGTTGACACATTGATTACCTTCAGTATAAAGTAATAATATCCAAATTATTCAATAGACATTTAATTAAAAAAGCATTGATTGTATCAGTTGAACATTCATTACTTACTTTTTCTACTAAATCTTTTTCTTAGTCTCAATCAATTGGAGTACAGTAGCAAGATCATTTCCAATTTTTTGCATTTGAATTTGTATGTGTGACATTTCAGATTCGATTCGTTTAATTGACTTGGAAATCTTTTTTACCTTCCTAAACTTCATTTCGGGTTTTATTTCATTGTCTGGGCGTGCATTCAGTTTCGTGTCATCGGACTTTTTCTTTTTTAATCGATTTGAACTTTTTATGGATCCAGTTGAGTTATTCTTTGATTTTTGACTTGCCATAAGCAATTAAGAGTTATCAAACTATTTATCCTTTGGTCCGACAATATCAGGATTCATAGTTGGGAATGTATCGAGTTATTAGCAGATGAGTTTTTATTGTTCTTAGGATGTATCTAGGATTTTCAAATACAAAAATACAAACACTAATAAAATTTATCAGCATTATTCATGAATACTTTATCCTTCGGATTTATTTGAGATAATATTACTAATACTAGGTAAATAAGATCAATAAGAAATAATAATCATTTAATATTCTTTTTGTAAATGTTTTTTAATATTCTAGGACTTAACAACCATTTCAGTTCCCCTTTAGGTATATTACTCTTTCTTAGTAACCTTATTCTCACGATTCCTCCTTTCTTCAAGAGTAAATTACATGGGCTGGATTTTGCCTTATGAATCATGTCATTAATCATTTCACCAAGCAAAGGTTGATGCCCAACAATCAATACGGCATATTCCTCACTAAGTTGCGATATCTTGCGATATATTTCTGTCCTTTGCCCCTCAGGAGCTAACTCATTCCATACTTGAACTTTATTACCAATGTTGAAGACTTCGGATACTATCATTGCTGTGTCATATGCTCTTTTAAGGGGACTAGTAACAACCAAGTCAAATTTTAATCCAATTATTTTTAAGGCTTTGGCAATTACAAAGATCTCGGCTTTTCCAGCTGATGTCAAAGGACGTATTCTGTCACTCGAATGTGATCTTTGTCCGGCCTCACCATGTCGTAAAATGAATAATTCCAATGATTCTTATCCACTATCTCCAAATAAATTATTTTCTAGACAGTTTTATTCTAAACCGAGGGCGAACAGGTGCCCAAGTCTGTTTAGGGTGGCAAAACTTGAAGGGATAAAACTCTTACACGGGGCCCTTTGTAAATTTTTTACCACAAGGCGTATTGAGCTTAATATACATTATTTTATTATTATCTAAGGATATAATGATTACTTGAGGATTAGTAGAATTTATATTCGAAATTATTTGTCATTCTGTAAATTTTGCAGATAATCATCAATCCTTTTTTGAAGATCTTGATTTATTTCAGTTATTGATCTATTACCATCTATTGATATTATGTTATATCGGTTCCGCATTCGCTTAAATTCTTTTCTTAGTAACTTTTGATACATGACGAACGATTCTAGCATGTTATCTGATAATCTAAGATCGGTACCTGATTCATAATAATCCAAGTAAGAATTCTTTTTGAATACTCTATGTACTAGCCCATTTG
>Ga0193739_1000239_pt1 | contig 15463 bp, 15 predicted proteins | sample L2a2metaG_FD_144926 | JGI IMG/M metagenome (GOLD analysis project Ga0193739, IMG submission 144926) | Soil microbial communities from a riparian zone of the East river system, Colorado, United States - L2a2 | ecosystem: Environmental > Terrestrial > Soil > Riparian zone | place: USA: East River...
GGATACCGACATTGCGGCCATCGGCGCCGGCTACGGCCTCGAGGCGGCAATCGTGCGGACGCCTGACGACCTCGACACTGTCCGCCGCTGGGTCGATGGTCCCCGCGACCGTGCTCTGCTCGTCGACGCCAAGGTCGCCGCACCGCGCGGATCCTGGTGGCTCGAGGAGGCCTTCCGCGGCCACTGACGCGGGCGGGTGACGGTGTCACGCAGCAGCCGAACGGAAGCCCCAGACGTGGTACGCGTCGATCTCCAGCCATGCGCTGATCCGCGGCCGCCGACGATTGACGTACGGCTTGCCGGTGTAGTGCCGCGCGATCCGGTCGATGTCGGCCAGCCCGTCGTCGGGCTCGAGTGTCGCGCTCCCTTGCATGCTCACATGCCGGTACCACGTATCGCCGTCCAACACGGTCAGCGAGAACCGTGGGTTCGCGCGGATGTACTCGAGACGCTTCCGCCCGGCGTCCATGTTGACCAGGACGCGGCCGCCGTCCCACAGGTACCACGTCGCGACCGTGACCGGTGTGCCATCCGCGCGGACCGTCCCCATGACCGCCGGGTTCGGCCTCTTCAGCACGTCGACCAGGTTGGCTGGAATCGGCGGTTTGGCCATGAGAGAACTCCTTTGCAGGCGTACGTCGTCACGATGGTCAAAGACGATCGCACGCTGTTCCGATCCTTGGGGAATCGGGCTCCATCCCGACAAGGGACCGCTCGCTCACCGCCGCGTGGATCGCGCTCGACGACGCCACCATCGAGAACGGCTGCCTGTGGGTGATCCCCGGATCGCACCCCAATGGGGTGCTCTACGCCGCGCGCGACGGCCACCTGCTTCACCGATCGCTGCCGAACACCGGCCGGCACGGCATGCGGCGTGCGCTGGTGGACCACCATATGAGCGCTGAGTCGCTGCTGCTGTGGTTCCCTCCAGATGCGGGTGACGTGATGGGCCGACTCGACCACCGCGACATCGAGATGATCGCCGGCGAGGACCCCTACGCGCATGAGGGCACGGTCGACCTCATGAGACCCCACGTGCGACCCGCCGGCGACGGCGGATGCACGCGCTGAGACCCAGGTGCCACGTCAGCCGGCATCCGCCAGCAGGAGTTCGGGGAGGACCTCGCACAGCCACTCGATGACCTTGGCGTGGCCGAGCACCTTCGCACGTCGGGTGGTCGCCGAGGGTGGCGGTGGGGTCGCCCTGTGCTACTACTCGTTCATGGCGATTCTCATGCTCGCCTGCGCGATCCCGCATCGAGCGGTGACTCAGCGATGACCACGCCCGCAGTGCAGACGAGAGGGTAACTATGGCCAAGCTGATCTACTCGGCGATCACGTCGCTCGACGGTTACATCGCGGACGAGGACGGCAACTTCGACTGGGCTGTGCCAGACGAGGAGGTGCACACCTTCGTCAACGACCTCGAGCGGCCGGTCGGCACATACCTCTACGGGCGCCGGATGTACGAGGTGATGGTTGGCTGGGAGACCGCGCACACCCTCGCCGACCAGCCGCCTGTCATGCAGGACTTCGCGGAGATCTGGCAGGCGGCAGAGAAGATCGTGTACTCCAGGACGCTCGAGACCGTATCCAGCGCCAGGACGCGGATCGAGCGGGATTTCGACGCTGAAGCCGTCCGGCAGGTGAAAGCAGCAGTGGGACGTGACATCACCGTGGGCGGTCCCAACCTCGCCGCCGAGGCGTTCAAGGCCGGGTTGGTCGACGAGTGCCACCTGTTCATCGCACCCATCGTGATCGGAGGCGGCACACGGTCATTCCCCGACAGTGTCCGCGTGGAGCTCGAACTGCTGGACGAACGGCGTTTCGGTCGCGGCATGGTCCACCTCCGCTACCGCACCAGGACATGAGGAGAGGGCAGACGCGTCCGCGCCCACGACGGTGTCAGCCCAGCAGCCCCTGGAATGCCTCATAGACCAAGAACGCGGGCCATACGATCGCCTTGAGCACAGCGAGCACGTACTGCCAGAACGAGTCGGCCTGCTGCCAGAAGAACACTAGAGCGCCGATGAGCCCCAAGCCGTAGACAGCACCACCGCTGGCTCCGGACGTGCTCGGCCGCGTCGATCGTCCCCTATCGGACATGGCAACCTCCCTTTCACCATGATCCACCTGTGACGGGCCGGAGTCACCAAACGTCGCCGTCGCGCCAGTCGCAGGTGAGCTCGCCCGTCACGTCGAGCGGGACCGTCACCGGGAGGACGTAGATGCCGCCGTCGTCCTCCTCGGTGCGCTGGATGCCGGTCGGCGTGAGCGCCGAGGACGGACCTTGCCACAGCCTCCAGCCACGAGCGGCGTAGAAGTCGGCCGCCTCGTCAGTGGCGCCGAGCGCACCCAGGTCGTACGCGCTGCGCACCACGCGCTCCAACGCGTCCATCATGGCTCCGCCATGACCTTGGCCGCGCCGGTGCGCGCGCACCCCGACACCTTCCACATAACCCGTTCGCAACGCCCGTCCGCCGTGTAGCAGCCGGCGCTGGATCACGGACGCGTGCCCGACCAGCTCGCCACCTTCCCACGCCAGTGCATGAACACCGCCCAGGGAGTGCTCCCAGTCCTCGTCGGTCATGTCGTCGAAGACGTCGTAGAGGAGGGCTCGCGCCGCTTTGAGTGTGGCTGCGTCCAGGTCGCTGGTGTGGGCGATGCGTACGTCGGTCATGCGCGCAATCCTCGCAGTGCAGTCGCGTCGATCTGCGGGTTGCATCCGGCACACTCGGACGATGACCAGCGCCCCGCCAGCGACTCTGTACCACCGATTGGTGGGATGGCACGCACCGGCCATGCGGCGAGCCGTCATCGTGGCGTCCGCCGGGCTCGTCGTCACGCTGCTCCTGGTGGGGTTCCTGCCGTGGGAGCTGGCCGTGGTCGGCGGCTGGGATGCCGCCGCGCTCGCATTCCTCTGGACCGTCTGGCCCATCATCCTCCGAGCGGACAGCACGTCCGCCACGCGGCTAGCCACCCGCGAGGACGAGACGCGCAGTTCCGCGGCGGTGCTCGTAGTGGCATCGAGCGTGGCCAGCCTCCTCGGGGTCGGCTTCGCCCTCGGACTGGCCGGGCGCGAGAGCGGTCCGTTTCGGCTGCTGCTCATCGGTGCCGCCGTCCTGACCGTGATGCTGTCGTGGACCGTCGTCAACACCGTCTACACCCTGCGCTACGCGCACCTGCACTTCAGATCGACAGCCGAGGGCGTCGGCTTCGCAACAACCGATGGGCCGGAGCCGCCCAACTACCGCGACTTCGCCTACATGGCGTTCACGATCGGCATGACCTACCAGGTCTCGGACACGACTGTGCGCGATCCCCGGATCCGGCGCACGGTGCTGTCCCACGCCCTCCTGTCCTACCTGTTCGGCGTCGTGATCGTGGCGGGTGCCATCAACCTCATCGCCGGACTGGTCAGCTGACGTCGACATCGTGGCATCGATCCGGCTGTTACTGCGGCGTGCTCCTCGACGCTGAGCTGTCGGTGCTCCTGACGAGACTAGATGGCATGGACCGTCAGTGGGGTGTTCTCGGCGTGCCGTCCAGCGCGGGCGCCCATACGCCGGGATTGGAGAAGGGGCCAGCGGCGCTTCGTGAGGCCGGCCTCGTCGACCTGCTTCGGCAGGCCGGGTGCGCGGTCGAGGACTACGGCGACATCGAAGGCTTTCGGTGGCGGCCCGATCCCGATCATCCCCATGCCCAGAACGCCTCGGTGGTGGCGCGCGTCGCGAGAGACGTCGCGGCCGCGGTTGCCGAGATCACGAGGCGGTCGCGCCTTCCGCTAATCGTCGGCGGTGACTGCACCGTCACGGTGGGGGTGGTGGCCGGCTTGGCGGGCTCCGGTTTGAGCCCTGCCCTGCTATACGTCGACGGCGGGCCGGACCTCTACACACCCGAAACCAGGGCTGTCGGAAATCTCGACGCCATGGGCCTCGCCCATATGCTCGCCATTCCCGGCCACGTCCCCGAGCTCGCGGGCATCGGTCCGGCCGTTCCCCTGCTAACGCCTGACGAGGTGGTGACCTACGGGGACTCACTGCCCGAGGACGACCACGAACGCCGCCTTCTCGGCGACCTCGACATCGCCCGTATCTCCGCTCTCGAGGTACACGAGGACGTGCGTGCTTCGGCGGATCGCGCCCTGGCCCGCGTCGAGGCAGTCGGGCCCGCTTTCGTGCTGCATCTCGACGTCGACGTCCTCGCGTTCATCGACGCTCCCTTGGCCGACGTGCCCGACTCCGGCGACGAGCCCATCGGGCTGAGCCTCGACGAGATCGTCACCAGCCTGGCCACCTTCGCGGCGAGCCCGCGCTTCGCTGCGCTCGTGCTCACCGAGGTCAACCCCGATCACGTACCCGATGCCGCCGTGCTCCGCCACTTCGTCGAGAGGCTGACCGCGACGCTCGCCCGCGCCTAGGCAACCGCAGTGGCCACCGCCTGGACGACATCCTCCATGGCCTGGCCGGTCAGGGCCTCGCCCTCGGTGTCGACGAGGTAGAAGATGTCGACCGCCTCGGCGCCGAGGGTGTCGACGACGGCGGAACGGACGATGGCACCGCAGGCGCCGATCGACGTCGCCAGTCGGAACAGGAGCCCAGGCGCATCATGGGCACGCACCTCGAGCACAGACGCGTCCGACGACGCTCCGTGCAGCACCCTGACCAGGGGTTCGGCGCGGCCGGCTACCCGCTGGCTGCGCTCAGACGCCCTGCCAGCCAGTGTGCCGGCCAGATCGAGCCGGCCCGCCAACGCCCGGGCCAGGTCCGCACGGAGCGTCGCCTCGGCGGGCACGCCGCGGAAGCCGCTGACCGCATGCCAGACCTGGGCGGTGCGGTCGTTGACGGACTGCACCGTGGCGGCCCGCACGTCCAGCCGGTGCACAGCAAGAACGCCCGCGACCACGGCCAGGACCTCCTCCCCGGATGGCGCGACGACGGTCACGCGGCAGGATCCCTTCGGATCATCCGGCTCCACGCGCACCGCAAGCACTCCCTCAGCGGCCAGCCGCTCCTGCCACGGCTCCAGCCCAGCCGGTCTCGGGAGGGCCACGCCGCCGAGCACGGAACGCACCCTGCTCACGAGTTCACTCACCAGCCGCGCCCGAAACGGCGACCAGGCGAGCGGCCCAGCGGCGGTCGCGTCCGCTTCCGTGAGGGCCGCGAGCAGATCGAGTACCTCGGAAGAACCAACAACCGCGACGACGGCGTCGACGGTGGCGGGGTCGTCGAGGTCGCGCCGGGTCGCCATCTCGGGCAGCAGCAGATGATGGCGGACGAGCAACTCGAGGAGCGCCGCATCATCCGGCAGCATCCCCAGCCTGGCGGCGAGCACGGCCGCGATGGTCGCTCCCGTCTCGCTGTGGTCCCCCGGGAATCCCTTTCCCAGGTCGTGGAAGAGCGCCGCCAGGAGCAGCAGGTCGGGGCGTGCGACCCGCCGGGTCAGGCCTCCGGCGAGGACCGCCGCCTCGACCAGATGGCGGTCCACGGTGTGCCGGTGCACCGGCGTGCGCTGCGGCCGGTAGCGGACCGCCGCCCACTCGGGAAACCACCGCAGGACCAGCCCGGCGTGGTCAACCGAGTCCCACACGGGAACCGCCCCGCGCCCCGCACCCAGCAGCGCGATCAGGCAGTCGCGCGCTTCGTGCGGCCACGGCGACGGTAGCGGTGGGCACTCGGCTGCCAACCGTTTCACCGTCGCCGGCGAGAGGACCAACCCAGCCTGTGCCGCGCCCGCGGCGGCCCGCAGCGGCAGCACAGGATCGAGGTGGGGCCGTGCGTCCCGCGCCAGGACGGCCTCGCCGTCATGCTCGACGACACCGTTGGCCAGTGGACGCCGGACCGGCGCGCGCCCCCGGCGGGTCGACGTCCGCCGGCCGCGGAGCGTCCGGTCGACCTGGCGCCACGTGACGTCGGCGGCATAAGCGATGCGCCGGCCCGCCTCGGAGACCCGGCGCATCAGGGCGTCGGCATCGCGCATGCCCAGCAGCGCGGCCACGGCATCCTGCTCCTCGAAGACCAGCCGGTCATGACGACGCCCGGTCGTGCGGTGCAGGGCGTCGCGCACGACCAACAGCCATTCGTGTGCCTCGGCGACCGCGGCCGTGTGGGGTCGGTCGGCGACCCAGGAGGCCGCAACCGCCCGGAGCGCCCCTGTGTCGCGCAAGCCCCCGTACGCCTCCTTGAGGTCGGGTTCGAGCAGGTGCGCGAGCTCGCCGACCCTGGAGATCCGCTGCCGGCACATCTCGGCCAGCTTGGGCAGCCGGTCGGCGGCGTGCCGCCGCCAGTCCCCCAGCACGCCGGCTCGCAACGCATCCGTGACTTGGGGAACTCCTGCCACGTGCCGGGCGTCGACCAGGCCCAGCGCGGACGCCAGGTCGCGAGCGGCGACCTCCCTGGCCTGGTCCACGGTGCGGACGGCATGGTCGAGCGCGAGGCCCGCGTCCCACACCGGGTAGAAGACTCCGTCGGCCACCTCGGCGACCTCGCCGGTGTCACCGTGCAGCAGCAGGACGTCGAGGTCGCTGCCCGGTAGGAGCTCACGACGCCCGTAGCCGCCGACCGCGACCAGGGCCATCCCGGCGGTGGACGTTGGCGGGAGCGCATTGAAGTGTCCTGCCAGCCACGCGTCGGCGAGCTCGGTCAGGGCGGCTCGCCGCTGCGAAGCCGTGAGCGTGATGTCGTCGATGACGGCAGCCCGGACGGTGAGGAACCGCCGACCCGGCCGCGCATCGGCGCCGGCAGTACGCCCCTCGTTCGGGAGTGCTGCCGGCGCCGACACTGCCGGATCGACCACCGTCGCTGGCTCTAAAGAGCCTCGGCTCCGGTCTCCCCTGTCCGGACTCTGACCACCGCGTCGACCGGTGTGACCCATACCTTGCCGTCGCCGATCTTGCCGGTCTGGGCCGACTTCGCGATCACGTCCACCACGTCCGTGGCATCGCTGTCGTCGACCAGAACCTCCAGGCGCAGTTTGGGCACCAGGTCGACCGTGTACTCGGCACCCCTGTAAACCTCGGTGTGCCCCTTCTGGCGGCCGTAGCCGCTTGCTTCGCCTACCGTCATGCCCTGGACGCCGAACGTCTCCAGTGCCGACCGGACGTCGTCGAGCTTGAAAGGCTTGATGACAGCCGTGACGAGCTTCATGCCTTCACACCTTCCTCCGACGCTGGCACCTCGACGGACTCTTGGTCAGCCTGCGGTCCCGGGCGCCCGATCGGGGTGCCGGGAGCGCTGCCGAACTCGTAAGCCGTCTCGAGGTGTTCCGTCTGGTCCAGCCCAGCCCGCTCGTCGTCCGCCGACGCCCGGAAGCCGACTACCTTGTGGACGATAGTCGCGAGGACGTACGTCACAACGAACGAATACGCCATGACGGCGAAGGCAGCGATCGCCTGCCTGCGGAGCAGGTCGAGGCCGCCGCCGTAGAACAGGCCCTCCGGATCGCCGGTGAACGCCGCGGTGGCGAGGAACCCGATGAGCAGGCACCCGACCATGCCGCCGACGAGGTGCACACCGACCACGTCGAGCGAGTCGTCGTAGCCGAGGCGGTACTTCAGGCTGATGGCGAGCGAGCAGAGCACGCCGGCGGCCAGGCCGATCACGATGGCGCCGACTGGGCTCACCGCGGCACAGGCGGGGGTGATCGCGACCAGTCCGGCCACGGCACCCGACGCAGCGCCGAGCGTGGTGCCGTGCCTTTCCCGCACCACGTCGATCGCAAGCCAGCCGAGGATTCCCGCAGCCGTGGCGACTGCGGTGTTGATGAACGCGCCGGCGGCAAGGCCGCCCGCCGACAAGGCGGAGCCGGAGTTGAAGCCGAACCAGCCGAACCACAGCAGGCCCGCGCCCAGCACCACGAACGGCAGGTTGTGCGGGCGCATCTGCTCGCGCTTCCAGCCGATCCGCTTGCCGACTACGAGGGCGAGCGCGAGAGCCGCCGACCCGGCGTTGATGTGGACCGCCGTTCCACCGGCGAAGTCCAACGCCCCGAGGCGGTCGGCGATCCAGCCGCCGTTGCCCTCGTCGAAGAAGAAGACCCAGTGTGCGACCGGCAGGTACACGATGGTGACCCAGACCACGACGAACAGTGCCCACGTGCCGAACTTGACCCGGTCGGCGACGGCGCCGCTGATCAGGGCCACCGTGATGATCGCGAACATGAGCTGGAAGGCGACGAACGCGTATTCCGGGATCGTGCCACTCACGCTGTCCAGGCCTATGCTCGACAGCCCCACCTTGCCGAACCCGCCGATCAGGCCCGAGGCGATGTCGGTGTCGAAGGAGACGCTGTAGCCGTACAGCACCCACAACACCGGCACGATCGCCAGGCAGATGAAGCTCATCATGAGCATGTTCAGGACGTTCTTGGAGCGGACCATTCCGCCGTAGAAGAACGCCAGGCCGGGCGTCATGAGCAGGACGAGCGCCGAGCTTGCCAACACCCACGCGGTGTCACCCGCATTGATCTCGGGCATCGCTGACTCCTTGTCGAGTCGGAGGCCGGGCCGGGCGGGAGGCGGCGCTGCCATGTCGCCCAGAGTCCGGCGGTCGGCAGGAGCCTGGCGGCACCGTGTTGCCCGGGAGCACGCGAGATGTTGCAGACAGGTGACATCTGGCCGGCTGTGTTTCAACCAGGTGAACGCGCTGGTGCGCCGCCCCTGATCTGATCAGCCCAGCAGGCCGTCGACGAACGCCTCCGGGTCGAACGGCGCGAGGTCGTCTGGCCCCTCGCCGAGACCGACGAGCTTGACCGGGACCCCGAGCTCGCGCTGCACAGCGACGACGATGCCCCCTTTAGCCGTGCCGTCGAGCTTGGTCAGCACGATGCCGGTGACGTCGACGACCTCGCGGAAGACCCGCGCCTGGGCCATGCCGTTCTGGCCGGTCGTGGCGTCGATGACGAGCAGCACCTCGTCGACCGGGCCCTGCTTCTCGACGACGCGCTTGACCTTGCCCAGCTCGTCCATCAGCCCGACCTTCGTCTGCAGTCGGCCCGCCGTGTCGACCAGGACGACATCCGCCTCCTGCTCGATGCCGGCCCGCACCGCGTCAAACGCGACGCTCGCGGGATCGCCTCCTTCGGGGCCACGGACGGTCGGCACACCGACCCGGTCGCCCCAGGTGGTCAGCTGGTCGGCGGCGGCCGCCCGGAACGTGTCCGCTGCGCCGAGCACCACGTCGCGGTCCTCGGCGACGAGCACCCGTGCGAGCTTGCCCACGGTCGTCGTCTTGCCGGTGCCGTTGACACCGACGACGAGCACGACAGCGGGACGGTTCTCTTCGACGTGCCGGTCGACTCGCAGCGAGCGGTCCTGCGACGGGTCGACCAGCGCGACCAGCTCCTCACGCAGCACCGCCCTGGCCGCGCCCGGGTCGGCAAGGCCCTCCACCCGTACCCGGGCTCTCAGCCGGTCGACCAGCTGCTGCGACGGCGCGACGCCGAGGTCGGCAGTCAGCAGGGTTTCCTCGATCTCCTGCCACGTGTCGTCATCGATCCGCTCGCGGGACAACAGGCCGAGCAGGCCCCTGCCGAACGTCGATTGCGATCGAGCCAGCCGCGAGCGGAGCCGGGTCAGCCGGCCGGCGGCCGGCTCTGGCCGCTCGGGAGGCGGAGCGAGATCTTCGACGCCCTCGACGAGGGTGTCGTCGGGCGATGCAACCGGGTCGAGCCCCCGGATGGCTGTGTCGACCGGCGCTGCCGCATCGTCACCGACACCCGGGACGTAGTCGACGCGGGGCTGCTGCTCGACCGGAGGTGCCGCGAGCCGACGGCGCGGCACGACGAACGCGGCGATCCCACCCACGAGCAGGATCGCGACGACAACACCGATCACCAGGTACTCCACGAGACGTCATCCTCCCAGACGCCCGACGGCCCCCCGGCTCCACCGGCGTCTCCGTGCTTCGTATCCGGGAGCGGGGCCGACGGCCGCGGGCGTTCTCAGGTGATCAGCGTTCTGTGGGGCTTGCCGGCCCGGCCCGGTGCCGGCCGCGGATTCCGCTCGGCCGTACGTGCCATCCGGACGGCCAGCCGTCGCTCGCGGCGACGCTCGATCCGGGTGCCGAGGCGCGCCAGGCGTCGGCCCACGCCCCGGCGGGTCGCGTAGTACCGGGCGGCCGCCGCGTAGAAGCGGGCCCGGAGCCGGCGCCTGAGCCCCCGAGCGCGCACGACGATGTGGACGACTGTCACTACGGCAAGGACGCTGACCGCCGCGCCGACGATCACGGTCATGGCCGTCATCACGACAGACACGCCGACCACCCCAGTTACCACACAGGTCACACCAGTCACAACTGACCCACGGACAGTACCAGGCGCCACAGCGATCGGACAGGCCTGACGCGCAGATGGCACGCGAGGCCGGGTCAGGCGCGAACGATCTCGACGCCGGCCCGTTCGACGGCCTGGACGAGGGGCTGGTCCGGCGCGGCGTCGGTGACGACGGCGTCGAACTCCTCGACCCCGCAGATTCGTACGACGCCGCCCGAGGAGAACTTGTGCGCATCGGCGAGCAGAACGCTCCTGGAGGCCGAGGCGATCATGCCGCGCTTGATCGGCACCTCGACGGTCGTGGTGTCCATGACGGCAAGGTCGTGGCGGCGGATTCCGCTCGTCCCGATGAAGGCAACATCGGCCGACACCTGACGCAGCGCGTCCTCGGCGAGCACCCCGACGAGCGACCGGTAATTGCGTCGGACCACTCCACCGAGCAGCACAAGCTCGATGTCGGTTTCCCCGAGCAGTTCGTCGACCACTGCCAGGTTGCTGGTGATCACCGTCAGCGCGCGGCCACGGAAGCCGCGGGCGACCTCGAGCGCGGTCGTCCCGATGTCGATCATGACGGTCTGGACGTCCGCGACCAACAACGCGGCTGCTCGTCCGATGCGCTCCTTGGCGTCATGGCGCTCGGTCTGGGTCGTCTCGAACGGCGGTTCGTCGGCGTCGCCGATGGCGCCACCGTAGACACGTGTCAGCTTGCCCTCACGAGCCAGGACGGTCAGGTCGCGCCGCACCGTGATCTCGGAGACGCCGAACCGCTGGGCGAGCTCGACCACGTGGGCGCCCTGGTCGGTGCGCACCGCCCGGAGGATCAACTGCCGACGCTGGGCCGCGAGCACACCCTCTCCTTCGAGCGATGTCGCCTGTGCAAACCGTACAACTCGCGGCTCATGGCAATGCGGCCAGAAACTCGACCGCGAGGTCGTGCTCGTGAGTGCCGACGTAGAACACGACGTCGTCCTGCTCGTACAGGTAGAGAGTCGGGCCGTCGCCGGGATAGGCCACCGCCGTGACCGGCTTGTCGCCGACCGTCTCGGTCGACTCCGTCAGCCCAGGTGCGTTCGGACGCGCGCTGTCGACCAGGGCCCGCCGGACCGCCGTCGCCGGAATCCCTGGCACCTGGAACACACCGGCGTCCAGATCGAGCTCGCTGCGCGGGTCCCAGACCTGTGCGAACCGCAGGTCGCTGCGGGTCCGGTCGACACCGTCGAGGAACGTGGTCATCTCCTGGCTCCAGGCGTCGTCGCCGAACACCGCATCCCCCACGGTGCTCGCCGTAGTCAGCGGGACCGCTCGCAGCTCGCCCGGCAGCCGTGCTTCCAGATCCGGCGCGAGGTGCGTGCCCGTCGGCTCACTGCTCACCGGCGCGGTCGGCTGCCGATCCTCTTGCGTGATCGGCTCGCTGCACGCCGCGCAGGAGATCGCGGCGGCCGTGACCGTCACGACGAGGGCACGTCGACTACGTGAACTTGACATAGGCGGAGTGGGTCGGCCCGTCAGGCAGCCTGAAGTCGAGCCGGCCACAGGTTCCCCTGAGATCCTTGTCCGTCTTCCAGACGAAGACCTCCTGGTTGCGGGCGTGGCCCTCGGCCTCGACGGCGCCGCTGGTCGGAGCCTGCAGGCCACAGACGACGGGCGTGAGCGTTGGGTAACCCTCGGCCAGGTCGGCAAGTCCCTGGTCGCCCAGGTCGATCCTGAACACGACACTCGAGCCCGCCGTGACCGTGTTCACCGCCGGCGCGTTCTTCACAGGTGGCGAGAAGCTCTCGGCCAGTGGGAAGTACCACGCCTTGACGCCGCCGCTCGCCGACTCGAAGGAGACGAGCGCGGAGCCATTGGCCCGCAAGGTTTCGTAGGTGTCGTCATCCAGCGGGATCGACACGTCGTCCGTGCCCGTGGCCACGTCCACCTCGACGTGGCTCAGGACGCGTCCACTCATGTCCGTGCCCCACGGCGGCGGTGCCCCGTCGGACGTCGAGCACGCGTTGAACCCGTCCTGGTCGTCCAGGCAGCTCGACCGGAACACCGGGATGTTGCCGTGCCCACCGGTCCACAGGTAGACGTGGGCGGTGCCCGCCTCGTTCGACTCGATGTCGAGCTCGACCGCCGCCGGTTCGAGGGCGACGTTCGAGACCCCCAGCGCCCGGCTCGGCGACTGCCCGGAGATCGGCACACCGTTCGTCGCCGACTGGTAGATCGTCTGCGGCGACTCCTCGCCCTGCAGCGCCGAGTCGGGGATGATCGGCTCGGTCGGGGTCGTCGGGCGATCCACGGGCGGCGCGTACGCGTCGAGGTACGCATGGCCCCAGCGGTACGGCTCCGACTGCTGGCTGCCGAACGGAGACCAGGCCAGGCGGGTCTGCCCGGTGTGGTCCTGGGTGTCCGAGTCATACGGCGTGATGTTCAGACCCAGGTACAGCGGGTCGGTGTCGTTGCTCGCTGCGTCACCCGTGGGCGCATTGCTGGTCGGGCCGACCGCTGCGGGAAGCACGTCGAGCGGGATCTTCACCTCGAGGTTGTACGCGCCGCCGTCGTTGGTGCGCCCGGCGTCGAGCACGGCATCGGTGACGACCTCCATGCCCGGCGCGTTCGGACCGCCCTCGACGGTGTCGGCCAGCGGCCCGGACGAGTAGCCCTGGTGGTTGTCGGCGTCGCGCTCCCAGCACGGGCCGTTGACGCCTTGCCCGGCGCTGCCGGTCGGGTCGTCAGTGAACGGGAAGATGCCGGTCTTGAACGTGCTCGACGTGTCGACGGAGTCGCCGCGCGCGTCGAGCAGGATCTCGACGGAGTCGGCGAGCCAGTGCGCCCAGCAGCCCTCCGGCGTCACCGGGAAGCTCTGCACGTCGTCGACCACGTGGACGTAGAGGTACAGGTCGTCGTCGTGCCAGTTGACCTTGGCGTAGCTGCCGGCGCCGCAGTCGGTGCCGTCAGGGCTGCAGTTCTGCCCCTCCCAGCGCCGGTTGATGTCGAGCGCCGGACCCGTGTACTCCGCCGCGCTCTCGACGGCATCGAGGGTCGGCGCGGCCGGAGCCGCACTGATGGTCGTGGTCGGCACGACCGTCAGGGACAGCTCCTCGCTCGCCGTGCCCGCGGGGGCGCTGTACGACGTCGTGATCAGCAAGTCGTCACTGGTCCCCCCGGCCGCGGACGGGTCCGTGTGGGTGAGCTGGAACGTGACGGTCTGCTCCGCGCCACCGGCCAACCCCGAGTACGGCTTGGAGGTGGCGTCCACGGCGTACCCGTCGGGAACGTCGAGGGTCACATCGCCGCTCTGCTCCGTGGTCGTCCAGTTGTGGACGACCACCGGAACGCTGATCGTCTCGCCGGCGCCGATGTCCTGCACGGCCTGGGACCGGCCAACCAGGAAGGTGTTTGCGGCCGCCCACTGGTCGAACTCGGCGAAGTTGCCCCAGCGCTGGAACCGCCCCTCGACGGCAGGAATGATCTCCATCTGGTTGTCGGTGTACCCGGTCATGTCGCCGGTCGTCAGGTTGGCGGCGACCTTGTAGCGGTTGTCCGTGGCGTCGTCGGCCGGTGTCACCGTGAACGTGGCCGTCGACTCGGCGCTCGTCGTGATCGGGCCGATGTCCTGGCCCGGAGTGACGGTCCAGCCGGTCGGCACGGTCAGCTCCACCGAGCCCGCCGGGAGCGTGCCGGCACCGGCGCGCGTGTGGACGGTCACGTCGAAGGGCTGGCCCGCGACGTTGAAGAACTCGTCGAAGGTCAGGTAGAGCAGCGAGCCCAGCGGCATGCCACCCGGATCGGGGATCGTCGCGCCGTAGAACAGCGCGTCGTCATTGCCCGCTGCCGGCGAGCTGTTCGGCTGGAACGGGACGAACGACTGCGCGACGCCGAGCCGCGAGCAGCCAGGGTTCACGACGCCCTGTTCCTGCATCCGGCTCTGGGTCGGGTATGCGCGGTTTCCTTCTCTGGCGATCTGCGCCCAGGTCTTGGCTGTGCCAGCCGGCATGCCCTGGACGTTGCCGGGCAGCCACTCGTACGGCGAGTCATAGCCGGTCCATACGCCATGGACGGCGCTGTGATTGCTCGCGCCGGGCGTGAAGCCGATCGTGCAGTTCGGCCCGTTGGTGCCGCCGGATCCCGGGGTGCTGCCGCCCGAGGTCGTCTTCTTGACCAGCCAGGGTTCGAGGGCGTCCGGGCCGGTGAGCTGCTCCGAGAACATGGCCGGGTCGGCCGAAGCCCGGATCGCCTCCCAGATCATCCGGCCCGAGTACTGGTGGTTGCCGTGCCCCGCGCCGAGCGGGCTGAACCCGACCATGACGTCGGGGCGCGTCTCCCGGATGATGCGGACTGTCTGGCCGAGCGTCTGGTCGTGGCCCCAGAAGAACTCGGTCAGCGGCGCGCTGGTGTTGTAGTAGAAGTCGACCCGGTCGACATTGAAGATGTCGACCGTGCCGGAACGGAAGTGGGCGGCGCGGTCCTCGTTCTCACGCCGCAGCCCGAGATCAGGCCCCGACTCGAGGCCGACGGCGTTCCCGCCGCCTTCACCTCTGGTGTGCATGATGACGCCGCAGCGGATGTCGTAGAGCTCGTGCCAGACGCCGCATGGCCCGATGATGCTCGTGTCGTCGTCAGGGTGTGCCCACACCCCCATCAGATTGATCTTGACGGGGTCGTCGCCACTGTCGGCCTGGGCCGGAGCCGATGTCGCTGGCGCTGCCCAGCCCACGATCCCCAGCACTCCGGGCAGCAAGGCCGCCAACACTCTGCGCAAACGTGTCACGGGACGCCTCCTCATATCGTTCGCGTTCTCGCTTTCGGCGGCGAACGAACCGGCCGCACTCCCTCGGAGTGCGCTCGGACGTGTTCGGGAGGGGCAGCGGGGCTCCCACCGCACCTCCCGCCTTCCTATTGCAGGGTTGCCCGCAGGCTCTGCGAGCCTCCCCCGTCAGCCGCGAAGGACACGAGGGCTACGCCACCTGCTGCGAGAGCCAGGCGCCCGGCCGCGTCGACCGGTACGGTCACCGTGGTCCTGCCGCGCCTCAAGTCGACCACAATGTCGCCGACGCTCGCCGTGCCCGTCCACGCGAACACGTGCACCCGTCCGGGACCGGTCGCCTTGAGTTCGAGCGTCACGCCGGCGACGCCGAGCGTGGGCCCCGAGGTGATCCGGATCGTGTCAGCCGCGGGCGGGCCCCCGGCGAGCGGCACGTTGTCCTGCGTG
>Ga0193739_1000240_pt1 | contig 15401 bp, 21 predicted proteins | sample L2a2metaG_FD_144926 | JGI IMG/M metagenome (GOLD analysis project Ga0193739, IMG submission 144926) | Soil microbial communities from a riparian zone of the East river system, Colorado, United States - L2a2 | ecosystem: Environmental > Terrestrial > Soil > Riparian zone | place: USA: East River...
CCTTCCCCGTCCCTCCCCGGTCCCCAAAAAAAACCGACTGAGGAGGAGCCGATGTCAACCGATGTCGACCGATCCGCCGCGATGGTGCCTGTCGTGGTCGCCTCCGCGGTCCCCGAGTCGCTCCCCGGCCTTGCGCCGTCGCATGAGGCGGGCGCCTCGTCTGTTGACCTCGAACGCGCGATCCTCTCGACCCTCGACGAGTACCGGGAGGCCGGGCTCGTGACCCGCCGCGACGCTGGCAAGGTTGCGCTGGCCGTTCACGTCTGCCGAGTCATGGAGGACAAGCGACGGCGAGGACGTACGTCGACGTACTCGAACGACGCGCGGCTACTGAACGAGATTCTCGACGGGTTCGTCGCCGAGGAGGGAGCCGGGGACGAGCGGCTCCGTGCGGCGATGGCGGAATGGTCCCTCTATGTGCAAGGCCTCGCGACCGGACAGGCGATAGCGGCCGCGTCGTGAGCCTGCCGAACGTCGGCCGGATCACAGCGGCCGAGCGCGCCAGAGAGCCGCGCTTTATGCACGTCGTCGCATGGTTCGACGGCTACGGACAGTCGCACGGCGCGCGGCCCATGGAGTACCCGCGGCGACTCACGTCCAGCGAGGGCCGCTCGTGGCGGGAAGGGTGGCGGGAAGGGTGGCGGGAGCGGCGTTGTTACGCCGATCACGGGTTCACGCCTTGTGACGGTGGGCACTTGTGAGCGTCCGACCGTCGGGGCTCTGGGTGCCCGGCGCGGAAGTCGACCCGGCATCCATCCCGGGACTGAAGTTCGCGACGGCTCGCGACGAGTCGCGGCCGACCCTCGGCCACCTACAGGCCGAGTTCTCGCGCATCTGGATCGGGCGCCGCTGTCCTGGGTGTGGAGGCCTCGGCTTCATGCCGTGGCAGGCCTTGGCCGCGAACATTCTCGGCGAACTCGACCCCGAGACCGGGCTCCGGTACTACGACCTCGGAGTCGTCACGGTCCAGCGGCAGGCCGGGAAGTCCGACCTCTGCGTCTGCCGCTCGGCCGAGCGGTGCGTCAGCGTCCCCGGCTATCGGTCCTGGTACACCGCACAGACCGGGCAGGATGCCCGCGACGAGTTCCTAAAGTTCTACGACGAGACCCTCGCCGACACCCCGCTACTCCGGCTCGTCCACCTACTGCGCGGCAAGGGTGACGAGGTCGCCAAGTACCCGAACGGGGCGCGGCATCGGCCGCACCCCCCGACCGAGCAGAAACTCCACGGCAAGCAGTCCGACGAGAACGACATAGACGAGGGATGGTCGTTCGACGAGGATCAAGGCAAGTTGCTATTGCAAGCCATCGCCCCGACACAACTAACGCGGCCGGGCGCCCAGACAATCGTCTGGTCAGCCGGAGGAACTCCGGAGTCACTCTGGCTCGCCGGGCTGGTCGCCCGCGGCCGGGCGAGCGTCGAGGGTGTCGAGGTCGAGGGAGCCGACCGGCCAATCCGGATGGCGTACGTCGAACTAGGCGTCCCCGACGACCTCGACATACGCGACCTGTCGGCCGTCGAGGCACATCACCCCGCGGTCGGTCACACAATCCAGACCCTCCGCGGCCTCCGGAACCAACTCCCCGACGACGACGAGTTCGCCCGCGCAGGCGGCAATCGTTGGACATCGGTAATCGGCTCCGCCATCGACTCCCAACTCTGGCGCGTCCTCCGCTACCCCGACCCGCTCCCTGACGACTCGCTCCTCGGATGGGGCGCCGCGCGGGCCGAGGACGGCTCTCACGTCGTCGTCGCCTGCGCGACCGAACTCGACGACGGCCGTGTCGTGGCCGAGGTCGCCGACGTCCTCCCGTCGGCCTTCCGAGCCGGAGCGCTCGTCCGCGAGTGGATCGCCCGCGACGCCTGCGACGTCGACCCGTCCGGGCCGTCGGCCGCACTCGCCGAGGACCTCGCCACGCGCAGCAACGTCCACGCGCTCACCAACCGGGAGGCCGCGGCCGCGTGCCAGGACCTCCTCGACGGCATGAGGGACCGGCGCATCCTATTCCGTCAAAACGACACCCTCGATGCCGCGGTCCGGGTCGCGCAGAAACGCCCCGTCGCGGACGGCGGCGTGATGTGGTCGCGCTCGACCTCGGCCGGGTCTGTCGCCGGGCTAGAGGCCGTGACCTGGGCCGTCCGAGCCCGAAAGCGCGCCCGGCGCGGCGGCAAGCCCGGAGGCGTCTGACTTCCCCGACACGCCGAGCCCGCGCGAATGCGGCCGCTCGAGCCCGTCGCGGCGCGAGACTCTCTCCCGTGCGAATGAGTCTCCGCTCCGGCCCGGCCCGGACCTCCTCAGTCCTAGCGGTTCTCGGTCAGGGTGGAGGGCCGGTCCCGGCCCGTGATGTGTCCCGGCTCCCGCTCTCCTCGCCCTTCTCGAACGACTCCTCGCACCTTGCGCAGTGGATCGCTGACGACGTGCTCGGAGCGACCGCGGCGGCAGGGATCAACTCCCGGGCGTCGGCGATGAGGCTTCCCGGCATAGCCCGCGCCCGGAACCTCCTCGTCACAGCGATTGCCCGGAACCCGATCGTCGCCTACCGCGGTCCCGCAGTCGCGGCGCTCACGGCCGACGACACGGTCGAGCGGCTCCCGACGCAACCGTCGTGGACGACCGAGACCCGGGACGGGTCCTCCTCGGAACTCCGCCATGTCTGGACCGTGGACGACCTCGTGTTCTACGGGTGGTCGCTGTGGCGCCGCTACAACGGCGCGGACGGGTTCCCAATCGCGGCCGACCACATCAACTATGACGATTGGGAGATTGACGCCGACAACCGGCTACTCGTGGGCGGCGTCATGGTGTCCTTTGCCGAGGAGCGCAACTGGACGCTGATTCCCGGGCTTCACGAGGGCGTCCTGACCTTCGGCGCCGACGTCCTCCGCGACGGCCGCGAACTCGCCGGGATCGTCCGTGAGCGGCTCCTGAACCCCGTCCCTGACGTGAACCTCGAAGCGCAGCCCGACTCCGAGGACATGACTGATACCGAGTGGCTCGCGTTCGTGAACGCCTACGTCGCGAACCGCAAGGTCAACAAAGGTGTGGGGTTCACGAACCGATACGTCAAGGCCGTTGCCTTCCCCGGACGGAAAGACTCCGACCTCATGGTCGACTCTCGCAACGCCTCCGTGGTCGACCAAGCGCGCCTGATGGGAGTCCATGCGGGCCTCCTCGACGCGACCGCGCCGAAAGCCTCGCTCAACTATGAGACGCAGGCCGGGACAAACCGCGAGTTCGTCGACTTCGACCTCTGGACCTACATGCTCCCGCTTGCCGCGCGGTTCTCGATGGCCGACTTCACCCCGCGTGGACAGCGGGCCGCGTTCGACCTGACCGACTTCACCGGAGCGACCTCGACCTCGACCCCGACCGCTCCGGCCGAGCCTGCCGAGGAGCCCGCACCGTGAACCCGCTGATTCGCACCTACGCCCGCGTGACGGCCGCGCTCGCCTCCTCGACCGACCGCGTGACGTTCTACGTCGGCGGCGTCACGGCCGCGCCACAGTCCCGCACGCTGACCGGCGAGGTCGTCGCCTACGGCGGTCCAGCCGACGGCGACAACCCCGACGGGGTCAATGTCGGAATGACAAGCGTCGGCCCGCTCCGGGTCGCCGCACGCGGGCAGGTCGTCGAGACAGTCGACGGGTCAGTCGTGGCCGAGGGTCTCGCGTGGGCCGACGACATCGCGGCCGTCAAACTCACCGAGGAGCACGACCGCGGCAAGGTCCGCGGCTACGCCGTCTCGCTCGTCGACTCGGCCAAGCGGCTCCGCGCCTCGTTCAAGGCGACCGGCGACGCCGACGGCGACGCCGCGATTGCCGAGGCACTCGACCACAAGCGCGACGGTTTCTCACTCGACACCGCTCAGGCCCTCATCGTCGAGGCCGCGGACGGCGGCGTTCCTTGGATGCTTTCGGCGGACCTCGTGGCCGTCGGACAGGTCGGCCTTCCCGCGTTCTACAAGGGAAGCCGTATCGACACGGTCGCGGCATCGGCGGCCACTACCCCAGAAAGGATGTCCGCTGTGCTCACAGCAGAACAGCGCGCTCGGCTCGCCGAACTCCGCGCCATGAACAACCGTTCAACCGAGGAGGAGACCGAGTACGCGACGCTCTCCGACCTCGCCATCGCGGAGGCGTCGGCTCCGGCCGAGGACCCTCCGGCCGACGCTCCGGCCGACGCTCCGGCCGACCCCGCGCCGACGGCCGTCGCCGCATCCCTCGTCCCCGGTGGCACGCCGCGCCCGGGCCGTCCCCCGGCCACGACGTCAGAGACCGCGCTCGACGCATTCTGTCGCAACATGTGGGACGCGCTCCGAGGCGACGCCACCGGGCTCCGGAACCTCCGCGTGTCGGCCGCGCTGACCGACATCACCCACACCGCGCACGCGCCCAACATCGGGCAACCGGCGTGGTCCTCCGAACTCTGGACCGGCGTCCAGCACGAACAGGAGTTCGTGCCGCTCCTCAACTCCGGCACCCTGACCAGTCGCAAGGGACAGGGCTGGCGCTGGGTGGACAAGCCGGAGATGGCCGACTACGCGGGCGACAAGGCCGCGATCCCGTCGGACACCCTCGACACGGAACTTGCCGAGTACACGGCGGCACGCATGGCCGTCGGCCACGACATCGACCGGGCGTACTACGACTTCCCGGACGGGGCGCCTTTCATCCGGTCCTACGTCGAGTTGGTCCGCGAGTCGTGGTCGGTCAAACTCGACGGCAAGGCGGAGGCCTACATCGGCGCGAACGCGACCGACTCCGGTGTCGACGTCGAGTACGAGCCCGACGGGCTCCCCGCCGCGGTCCTGAAGGCCGTCGGGCTCCTGCGCCGCAAGGTCAAGCGCGCCAAGTTGGGCAAGGCGACCTTTGTCGTCATGCACGACGACCTGTTCGACTCCCTGCTCGACATGACGAACCTGGACGTCCCCGCGTTCTTGGCACTGTTCGGCATCGACCCGGAAAACTTCACCTCGTCGAGTCTCGCCGCTTTCGAGCAGAAGGTCGTCGTCGGGACCAAGATGGCGGCAACCGTCCGCACCCTGCCCGGCTCGCCCATCCGTGTCAGCGCTCAGGACATCGTCAAGGGCGGCATCGACGAAGCATTCTTCGGTTACTGGGCCATCGAGCAGCACTCGGCGGCAGGCATCCAGTACGCCGACGTCACGGCCGCGGCGTAGGTCCCCCCGGAGGCTCCCGGCCGCTCGTCCCGGCCGGGAGCATCCTCCGACAACTTCGGGTTGTCGCCCAACGAACGGATAGGAGGCGTGTCTCATGCCGCTACCGACAGGCCCGGTCACGACTCCGGAACTCGTGAAAGAGTGGCTCCGGATCACGGGAACCGGCGACGACGCCGACCTCGTCGACATCGCCGCGGCCGTCGACGACCTCGTCCGCGGGTTGACCTCGGTCGAGCGCATCGAACCCACCCTCACGGCGGAGAGCGTCTGGCCGAGCCGTTACCGGCTCGGCGCAAAGATGCTGGCAGGTCGGCTCCTGCGGCGAAAGAACTCGCCTGAGGGTGTCGCGGCGTTCGTGGGCGAGGGTGTTGCCTACGTCCGTCGAGTCGACCCCGACGTCGCCACCCTTTTCCGGCTCAACCTTCCGGCCGCGGGGTGACGTCGTGGCCTACTTCCTCGACCCGGTCCCCGCGCTCGACGAGGTCGTCGCACGCCTACAGGGTGTCGACATCGAGGCCGCGGTCAACACCGCGCACGTCAACCTGCCCGGCGCCTGGGTGCGATGGGCGGGATATGACTCGCTCGTCCTGTCCGGGGAGGAGTTCGTTCGCGTCGAGGTCGTGCTCCTCGTCGGCGCCATGCCGCTCGATGAGGCCTACCGGCAACTCGTCGCGCTCGCCGAGGAGGCCGTCGAGGAACTCGGCTACCCCGACGGGCCGGTCCGTCAACAGGCGACGCTGTTCGCGAACGACCCCGTCGCACTACCGTCCCTCGTCCTGCCGTACAACGTCGCCTAGGAAGGAACCCGACCCCGCATGACAATCCAAGCGTTCAAGCCGATCAATGGGACACTCTCGCTCGGCTCCGGCCCGCTCGCCGTCGCCTCGCAAGTGCTCGCCTGCGAACTCGTGCCGACCGAGAAGGTCAAGGAAACCGACCCGATCCCGGTCCTCTCCGGGGAGGAACTCGCCGGAGACTCCTCCGCCACGGTGACGTGGCGCCTGAAGTTCAAGATCTTTCAGGACCTCCGCGCGGCCGGGATCGTCAAGTTCTCCTATGACAACTCCGGCGACGAGGTCGCGTTCGCGTTCGTCCCCACCGACGACACGGACCACGCAGCATCGTTCGCCGGCGACTGCGTCGTCGTCCCGATCAAGGTAGGCGGACCAGTCTCCAAGACCGACCGGGCGCAGTCAGATGTGGACTGGCGCGTCGTCGGCACACCCGTCCCCGACTGGCCCGGCGCCTGACCATCCCGCAAACCCAACGAAACGAAAGGCAGAAAGACATGACAGAGACTCCCGCCGAGCAGACCGTCGAGCAGCCGTCGGCCAAGTACGCGGTCTACGACACGGCCGAGTTGCGGTTCCTCGAAGGCGTGTTCCCGTCGGCCAAGGCCGCGCGCGACGCGCACAAGGCCGCGATGGTCGAGGGGCGCACGTACGAGACCCGGCAGGTCTAGGGCCGTGCTCGGCCTCGACACGAACGCCGAGGAGGTTTCTCGGAGCCTCCTCGGCGTCGTCGTCGAAGCCGTCGCCGAGGCCGACGAGGAGGCCGCGAGAGCCGCACTCGATATGGTGGCTCCCAAGACTCCACGGCGGTCCGGTCGGCTCGCGGCAGGCCTCCGGGCCGTCGTGGAGTCCGCGGGCGGGTTCGCCATCGTCGACGCCGTCCCGTACGCGACCGTCGTCGACGCACGGACGGGGTTTGCCTCCCAGACTCTCCTCGACGGCGAGGCAAGCATTCTCGCCATCTATGACCGACACCTGCAGGACGAGTTCGACGCCGTCCGCTAGAGACCAGACAAAAGGAAATGCAGCGCCATGCCAATCGAACGCCACATATTCGACGTCGAGTACACAGACGACCCGACCTCGTTCGTCGTCCCGCGGGAGTTCCGGACGCGCGTCACGATGGCCGACAAGATCGACGCCGAGACGCACGGCCCGCAGTACGGCGTCATGGACCAGACGCAGCAGCCGCAACTCGTCGGGTTGCTGTGGCTCTGGTACTCGTCGCTCCGCGAGGGTCACGTCGACGAGTCGACGACGTTCGCCGACTTCCGTGTCCGGTGCCTCGACAACGCGCTCGTGAAAGAGGCCGAGCCGGTCCCTCCTACCGGGACGGCAGGCGGCTCGCGCTTAGCCTCTGTCGCATCTATCCCGGTCTCACCTATGCCGAGTGGCTCGACGCCGTCCGAACCGACGAGCGACTAGTCGCGACCGCACTCGACCTACTGCCAGAGGAGTAAGCGCACCATGCCAACCCTGACCATCGACGGCCGGGCCGACGTCGCCGCGGCCGCGGCCGAGGTCGACAGTCTGGCCGCGTCCGTCCGCGGGCTCGGGACCGACGTCGACACCGCGGCCGGTCAGGCGAGCGCGGCCGGAGCAAACTTCGACGCGCTCGGCGAGGGCTCCGACAATGTCGCCTCCAAGAGTTCCCAAGCCGCGGCGGGGCTCGGCGACCTCGCCGGAGGCCTCGAAGCAGTCGGAGCGACCGGCGCCGCGACAGCGCTACAGGGCGTCGCGCTCGCCTCCTCGGTTGCGGCCGGAGCCGGGGACGTGATGAACCTCGTAGCCGAAACCAGCGTCGGCCGGTACGTGCTGCAAACCGCCGCGAGTATCGCCCACCGGACCGCGACCATCGCCGGGGCCGTCGCAACCGGAGCCATGACGGCCGCACAAGCCGCGCTGAACCTCGTCATGTCCGCGAACCCGGTCGCGCTCGTCGTGATCGCGATAGTGGCGCTCGCGGCCGGGCTCATCCTCGCCTACCAGAAGTCCGAGACGTTCCGCGACATCGTCGACGCCGCGTTCGGCAAGGCAAAGGGCGCCGTCGAGGACGTCGTCGATGTCGTCAAGGACGTTATCGACATCGTCGGCGACCTCCCCGGCAAGGTCGACGACGTCGCCGGTATCGTCGCCGGGCACTTTGCGACGATGTTCGCCCCGATCCTGACTGCCATCGGCTGGGTTCAGGACCTCATCGACAAGATTGGAAGCATCGACTTCCCAAACGCTCCCGACCTGAACCCCTTTGATCGAACGGCCACGGGCGAGGGTGTCGACCCGAACGACCCGCGGCTACAGCAGGCCCCGCCGCTCCTCGTCGGCCTGACCCTCTCGGTCGCCCCGCAGGACAAGGACACCGCCACCCGCGACCTCGTCGACGGCCTGCGCGAATACTTTGCCCGGCGTGGGCAGACCCTCGTGCTGACCGAGGCTCCCGCATGACGCAACAGGTTTTCAACGCATCCGGAACGTTCACCCCACCCGCGGGAGTGACCTCCGTCGACGTCCTCGTCGTCGGAGGCGGAGGCGGAGGCGCCGGGGAGAGCCTCGCCACGACCGCGGGAGGCGGAGGCGGAGCCGGTCGCGTCCGATGGGCGACCGCAATCGCCGTGACTCCCGGCGTCGGCGAGACCGTGACCATCGGCCCGGGCGGAGCCGGAGGAGCCGTCAACACCCAAGGCACCGACGGCACCGCGTCGAGTTTTGGCGCGACCTCCGCGGCCGGAGGCGGAGGCGGAGGTTCCGGCAACACATCGAGCGGGAGCGGCCTCCGGAACGGCCGCGCTGGCGCCTCCGGTGGCGGAGGAGGCTCGAACTCCTCCCCGGCCGGGACGGGCGGAACCGCGTCCGCGGGGAACGTCGGAGGAGCCGGTTTCGCGACCTCGACCTCGTCCGCCCGCGCAGGCGGAGGCGGAGGCGGAGCCGGAGCAGCCGGGACCGCTGGCGCGAACGCCGCTATCGGCGGTCCGGGCGGCGCTGGCTCGGACCAGTCCGCGAACGTCGGGACCGGCGTCGGGGTGGCCGGATGGTTCGGCGGCGGAGGCGGAGGCGGAGCCGCGTCCGGAGCCATCGGCGTTGCCGCGGGCGGGCAGGGTGGCGGAGGCGCCGGAGGCGAGGCCGCAGGCGCCGTGACGAACCCGGTCGCCGGGACCGCGAACACGGGCGGCGGAGGAGGCGGAGCCTCCGGCAACGTCGCCGGAGCGGCCGGAGGTAGCGGCGTCGTGGTCGTCGTCTACACGGTGGCCGCGCCCGGCGTCCCGACGGCCGTCTCAGTGACCGACGTCGACGACGACGCTTTGGAGTTGTCGTGGTCGGCTCCCTCCACGGGTGGGCCGGTCGATCATTACGAGGTTCGTATCGACGGAGGCGCCGAGTCGACACAGACGAGCCCGTACGTGTTCACCGGCCTTGACGCCGGGACCGAGTACGACCTAGAGGTCCGGGCCGTCGGGACGGGTGGCGTGTCCTCCTGGGTTCTCGTGACCGAGTCGACCTCGTTCCCCACCCCGCCCGGGTACTACCGGGTGGAACTCACCCTCGGGTCGCATTCGTGGGACATCGAGCACGGGGACGCCGCGGCGTATGGGCCTCTCCTGCCGCTCTCCCTTGGATGGGACATTCCCGACGCGGTCGAGTTCTTTCCCGCACAAGCCAACCTGACCACCCTCGGGTTTCATGTCCAAACCTCCGACGCCTCCGACCTCGTCGATGTCGTCAAAGGAACGATCGTTACCATGCGCATGTTCGTCGACGCCGACCCCGACGCCGACCCGTGGCAGACCTTCGACGGCGTCGTGACTCAACTCGACGGCGAGACCGTCCCCGGCGTTGCAGACCCCGACACGCGCGACTTCCGGGTGACCGTCTACGCGGCCGACGACAACGTCCGGTTGGCCGATATGTATGTCGGCTATACCGACGATTGGCCCATCGAGCACATCGACGAGCGCGTCGAACGCATCTGCACCGAGGCCGGTATTACCTACGACACACAAGGCCTCGGGACGGGGCTAGAGGGATGGCTGGCGGCACGCCCGGCCGGTGCGGCAATCTCCGCGCTCGACGCCGTGAGGACCGCGCTAAAGGACGCAGCCGACGAGTACGACTCGGAGCCTCCCGACGTGTTTTACGGCCGGTACGTGTTCAAGTACGTTCACGCCGAGACGACTCTCACCGTGTATGCGTTCCGTCGACGGGTGTTCGACGACTCGACGATTACCCTCGACGGCGGCATCGTCCGCGCAGCGGGCCGCTGGACCAAGCAACCCGGCCCGCACGCCGCCGAATGGGTGATCGTTGACGGGACCGTGTTTGGCACGCCGGGCGCGGGGATCCCGTTCGTCCGGAACACGTCGCTTCTCGACTACACGGGCGACCCTCCCGGGTCGGATACCAACTATTCCGCGTTCACCCGGGACAACCTCGGGGAGAGCCTCCTTGCGGACGCCTCGACGGCGCTCGATGGATGGTCCACCCGGTCTCTCGTCTATGAGGCACACCTAGACCCCGACCCGGTCACTCTCTGGGCCTCTGACGCTCCCCCGCTCGTCGTCGTCCCCGTCGTAGCGACCCCCGTCGGCGACGAGCTCGAAGTCAACGGCGTTGACTACGTGGCCGGGACGCTGACAGGGGCACGGCTCGTGATCCCGCCGCGCGGCAAGTTCTATATCGAGTTCCGGCTCCGCTCCGAGTTGCTCCCCGGCACAGACCTCCCGGCGTGACCTATGTGGGCCGACCTCGGGGTGATCGTCTCGGCAGTCCTCGCCGTCGCGGCGCTCCTCGGCCTCCTCGTGAAGTACGTCCTTATGCCGTACCTCATCGAGCAGGTCGTACGGCCGCTCCGCGAGACGCATCGGCAGGTCACCCCGCATCATCGGCTCCGCCGTGACGAGCCGACCGTCGTCGACAGGCTCGACGACGTCAAAACGGACCTCTCGGGAATCAAGGAAGCCGTCGAGGACCTCTCAAAAAAAGCCCGGGAGAATCGCCGCCTAGCGCTCGCCGCTGGGGGAGCGGCCGACCTCGTCGGCCGACGGCTTTCTGACCACGAAGCATGGTCACGCGAGGAGGACTCGCGGCTATGGAGTGCAATCACCAAACACCAACCGGAAAGGCAACAGCATGACGAGCGTGGCAATCAAGGAAGCACGTAGGCGCTCCCGATCACCCGTACCGACCTCCGCGCCTGGGTTCTGCAAGCGCGAGGTCCGCGAGTGCTACCGAATCGCCGTGAGCCGTTCGGGCTCGGCCGCGGAGGCATGGCGCAACGCCGAGCACAAGCACCATGAGACCGACCCCGCCAAGTTCCCGCGCGGCGTCCCCGCGTGCTGGCTCGGCGGTTCCGACGGGAACGGTCATATCAGCATCACGACCGGGTCGGCCGGGCACTGGACGACCGACCTCATCCGGAGCGGCTACTTCGACCGGACCGGCATAGCCCGGGTCTCCCGGACGTGGACGAGCCTCCGTCTCGTCGGCTGGATCGAAGACCTCGACGGCGTCCCCGTATGGCGCAACGGCGAACTCGTCAACCCTCGCGCGTTCCAACTCGTCGACGCCGACGTCGACGAGGGGCTCGACATCGTCCATGAGATCGACGACCGCGAGGCCGCTCACGGGTGGACCTTCGACGAGGACCTCGGACTGTGGGTGTCTCATGACTGACCTGAACACGACCACCCCGCCCGCCACCCCGTCGGACATTCTCCTAGGCCGCGTCCTGCTGTGGCTTGGCCTCATCGGGCTTGTGACGGTCCTGGCAATCGCGGTCCTCGCATACTTCGACCGCGCCATACCGGACGCTCTCCCGGTCGCGCTCGGCGCAACGATCACGGGCCTAGCGAGCCTCCTCGCGGGCCGGAGGCCGTAGGTCCCGGGGACGCCGAAACGCCGACAACCTAGGGTTGTCGGCGTTTCGGGTCTCTAGGACCTAGACGGCCGCGGGTGCCCCGGCGTGCTCCTCGGCCCGCTTGTGCGCGTAGTCGGCCGAGGACGTGTAGAGGCTCCACCCGCACACACAATCGACCCTTGTCGACTCCTGCGTCCCGTCCGTGTCTGGGCGCGGGATCGTCTGTACTCGGACGATGTGCTTCATGCTCTTACCTCCTCTCCGAGACGAGTCCCGAACCGCTGTCGGGCCGCTTGTCGGGTGATCCCGAGCCGGTCGCCTATCTCGGTCCATGAGTAGCCGAACCCGTGCATAGCCCGCGCGGCGTCGCCGAGAGCGACGTCGACGGCCCGGCCGACCTCGACGAGTTGCTCTAACGCCGTGTCGTCCCCCTCGGCCGCACGAGCCGCGAGAGCACGAGCAAACCGGCGCGACGCCTGCGCGAGTTCCGGGCTCTCCGGCCGCTCCCGACGCGACCGGCGACGGCCACCCCGACGACCGACCCCACGCTTGATAAGCCACGCCGCGAGAGCATCGACGTCGGCAATCGCGACCGAGTCGTCGACTGCCGCTCCAAACTCCGCGCGCAACTCGTCAGCAAGCGTGCTCATTCTGAGTACCGCTCAGCAAGCGTGCCGGAGTACGGACCGTCGTCGTCCTCGTGGAACACCCCGTAACCCTCGGCATCACGGAAGGCCGCGGCCTCGGCCTCCCCGAGTTCAAGCGGCGGCGACTGTCCGCCAACCGCGACCACCCAACGCGCCCCGGGCTTGCGGAGTCGCCTGGCAAGGTCGCGGTGCATGTCCCCGCACGGGTACAGCGTCGCGAGGTCGCGCGTCTCGTCGATCACGACCCGGCACCCGCAGGTGAGTTCCCAATTCGTCCTCACGACGGCTCCTCATCATCGTCGACGACCGTAACCTCGACATGCGCCCACGACCGCGGCAGGCGACGGCCTCGCTTGTTCCGGACGACCACTTTCGCCCGGATGGTCCGGGCTCCGACAGTCAGGGTCTCGACGTCCTTCCGCTCGATGCCTCCGAGGAGGTCGAGGAGCGGCGCGAGCAGTCGGTCGACAACCGTCGCCGGGACAGGCTCGTTCGGGAGCCCGTCCACCGTGACCCGCGCGCTCACAAGATCACCTGAGCGAACGACTCGGCGACCTTGTGGACGTAGAACTCATGACGGGCGGCGTCGTTCGCGCGGTCGCACTCGGCCGCGTGTGTGGCGTCGAGAGGGTCGCATCGAAGCGAGCGGATGCACACGAACACGTAAGAGCCGTCCTCGTCGGCAGGCCCATAGACGGGAAGGTCGCAGATACAGAAACGCTCGGCTAGATAGCCGACCGTTACGGCGGTGCATTCGACCGAGGACGGACAGTCCGTGTGATCCAACTCCGGATAGTTCCCGCAGTACGGGACGAACGTCGTTGTCCGGATCGGACAGGATGGGTGGTGCAGCATGGTTCCTCCGTGGTTTCGGGGAGCCGCGGCGGGCTCCCTCGGTGACAACCCTACATTGTCAGTCGGCGTGTCGTCGAGAATCTCGGGTATTGATGGGTGGAGCGTGTCGACCTATGTCGATGCTCCGGTGTGCTTTCGCATTCGAGAACCTCGGTCCGCGTGCTCGGCCGAAACAGACCCGACTTGAACTCGGCGCTCTCGCGAACAACGTCAACCCCGACGAGCGGCGACCTCGGCCTAAGGGGATCGGTCTGTGCGAGACGATCCACCATGATCTAACGGACCTCTGGCACTACGGCCTGCCGATTCGCGACAGAACCCGGCTCTCGCGCGCGAACCTCGCTCTCTACGTCCTCGACCGACTCGACCTCGGCCGCATCCGCTGGCACGACCTCGCCGAGCAGTGGCCGCGGACCGAGCATCCCGGCATACACGAGCCGCGCAGCATCCTCGACGTCGAGGTCGAGGATTGGCGCATCATCGTCGCCCACGCCCCGCCTGTCGCCATCGGGACCGGACCGGCCCGCCGCGAGTGGCTGGACGCGATGGTCGAACTCCTCTCCGGCCCGACGCCGGTCCTCGCGCTCACTGACCCGAACGGGCTCGGCGCCGAACTCGTGAGGCGTCTCGCCAAGCCGTCTAAGGGAACCGTGGTTACGGGCGGGACTCCCGTCGAGGCCGTACACGGCGTCGGGATCGTCCTCGACTCCGTTCACGCGCCCGGCCGAGTCAACGGCGTTCCGATGCTGACTGACCATCGCCGGGCTTTGCTCGGCCGCGCCCGACGTCGAGAGGATGGCAATAAGTGACAGGAAAGGTCGACGCCGGCGAGTCAACATCTGCCAAACACCCGAGCGTCCTCGATGGCGTGATTCGCGACGACGCCGCCGAGGAGGCCTGTCCGGTCGAGCGTCTCTCATATCGCAACCCCGATCACCTACACATCTGTACCGCTCTGAACGGCCATCCTCGCGACGACGGGCACGTCTGCCCGTGCGGCGATTGGTGGCACGACTGACTGAGGCTCCCTCGTCGCCTGTGGCGAGGTTTGACGTCGTGCGCGCGGACGTAAAACGGGTGTGCGGACTAACTCTCCGTGACGTCCCCGGTTAGAGCGGGATCAGCCTCCAGCGCGCCCGGAGCCGACAGGGGACAGGCAGCGGACCGAGCGCGTGCCGTGGGGACACGGCTAGGTGTGGGACGAGAGGTCAAAGAGCGTCCGGGTCCCACCGTGGGGAGACCCGATTACCCGCGCCCGCCTCGCCGTGTCCAATCGCCGTCCGCTGGCCGCACTTCCTACGAAGTGTGGCCGCACTTTCCGAGCCTCGTGCTCGGCCCGCAAACCGGAATCCGGCCGGGTGTGTCCGAATCTGCTATCGGGCACCCCGCGCCCGGACACCCCTCCGCCTCCCGTATCTCATGACTGTGATGCGGCAAACTCCGCGCATGGCAACTCTCCACAGATATGGCCCGCCTCGACGTCCCGACCCGTGGCCCATGGTGAACGTTGCCCCGCCGAGCCGTGACCCCGATTGGCGACCTCTGCCCGCCGCGCTCGTAAGGCAGCGGCACATCATGAACGCGATTGCGCATCATGGCCGGTGGTCCCGTGGGCCGTGCGGCGTCTGCTCGCTCGACGAGTGGGACTGTCTGTCCGTGCGTCCCGGCCCAGACCCCCACGAGTACGAGGCGCCCGGCCGTGGCCGGTAGTCGATGGGGCGGGCGGAAGGTCGCCCGGCTGACCGCGATAGTCCTCGCAGTCAAGGGCTCGACGTGCTGGCTCTGTGGGATGCCGGGCGCAGACTCACCCGACCACGACCCGCCGCGCGTCGAGTTGCTCGCCCGCGGTGTGCTCGACCCCGACGCGGTCGAGTACCTCCACCCGTCGCATCGACTGTGCAACATCTGGCGCAAGGACCGACCCGTGACCGCCGCGCTGCGCGCCGAGTTGCTCTCTCGTCGGCGCTCTCTGCTCGCCCTCGACCCTGAGCCCGGCGCCGACACGCGGAGCCCGCTGCTTGCGCGTCGTCAGCCGTCGCGCACGCTACTTTTTGAGAGCCCGCCCCGCCGCGGAAGT
>Ga0193739_1000241_pt1 | contig 15385 bp, 14 predicted proteins | sample L2a2metaG_FD_144926 | JGI IMG/M metagenome (GOLD analysis project Ga0193739, IMG submission 144926) | Soil microbial communities from a riparian zone of the East river system, Colorado, United States - L2a2 | ecosystem: Environmental > Terrestrial > Soil > Riparian zone | place: USA: East River...
CCGCGCGTGGGGAATCCCGGTCCCTCGTACCCCATCACGAGCGTCTTCCCCTCGGCGTCGTAGCCGACGCGCACCCACGCGCGCGTCTGCTGAATGACCATGGCGGGGAGCGAGTCCGGAAGGCCGCGCGGCGCGTCGGTGATCACCGCGCGCGCGTTGAGGAGGTGTTCCCGGATGAGCGTGGGCCCCGCGATGAGCGCAAGACCGCAGGCGGGCGAGCGCGATGCGTCGCCGCCGCACGCGGCGACCAGGACCGAGACAAAGACCGACGAGGCGAGGAATCGCCATTTCATGCGTTTCAATCTAATACGACCAGGTAGCAGTGACGGTGATCGTCCGTACCGGCGCCAGTGTCTCCGGCACGAGGTTGTAGATGTAGTTCAGAGCATTGGCCACCAGCAGTCGGACCTCGACCTGCCCGCTGGTCCAACTGGCCCGCGCGTCGAGCACGCGGACGGGCACACGCCGCGGATCGACGAAGCCCTCCAGCTCGATCCGCTCCGGCCGGCTCGCGTACCGGAAGTCGGCGCCGATACCCCACGCACTGCCCGCGCCTCCCGGTGCGTAGTCCGCGGTGACCGTGAGCAGGTGCGCCGGACGGAACGCGAGGGTGGGGCGCGTGTCGAGGTACGTGTACGCGAGGGTGGCGGTGAGGTGATCGGGGATAGGCGCGGTCAACAACGTTGCATCGACCCCGGCGATCCGCGCGCGGGTCACATTCTGCAGCTGGATCTTGGGTGTGGTGTCCACCACCAGCGTCGGTTCGATCAGGTCCTGCGCTTCGGTCCAGAACAGGGCGGCGTCGAGGCGCACGGCGCCCAGAACGGGCGTGATGTGTCCGAGCTCGATGGACCAGCCGGTCTCGGGACGGAGCGTCGGGTTGGGAATGATCTCGAATCCAGCCGCAAAGGTGTGGACGAACCGCTCCGCCATCGTGGGGGCGCGGAACCCGCGTCCCACCGACGCCCGCAGCGTCCCGCCGGCCAGGGGGAGCGTCCCGCCGATCCGCGGACTCACCACCGCGGTCAACGACCCTGCGTCGACGGCGAGGTAATCGAGGCGTGCGCCGGCGGTGATGCGAGCTGGGCCGATCCGCTGTTCGCTCTCGCCGTAGGCCGCGAATTCGGACTGCGAGTGCGTGCCGAAGATGTCGCTCCCGACGTCGGAGAAGGTCCCCTCGCCTCCCACCAACACGGTGCGGGAGACGTCGGGGTGGGCCTCGGCCCGCACCTCGATGCCGAACCGGTTCGCGACGCTGAACTCGGTGGCGCTGCGCCGATAGTCGGCGAAGTGAGTGCGTAGCCAGGAGCCGCGCGCCTGCCAGGCGAATCGATCCGACGCGACGGTGCGCAGCTGCGCCGACACGTAGCCCTTGCGGGAGTCGGTGCGCGCGCCCCGCTCGGTCGTGTCGACCTTGAAGGGCTGGTAGATCTGTCCGCGGTCGTCGCACTCACCGCGACTACACCAGCTCAGCGGGACCTGGTATTGATCCACCGCCCAGGCTCCCGATACGTCCAGTCGGGTGCGTGGCGACGCCTGCCACCGGCCCTTCGCGGCTACCTGCCAGTGGTCGCGCTCGTCCTGCTCGCGGTAGCCGTCGGAGTGGCGCGCGCCCAACGCCACGCGACCGGCGGCGGTTTCCGTCCCGTACGAGCCGCTCACGTCCACGCCGTCCTGCAATCCGGTGGTGGTTCGGAAACGCCACTCGGGGTAGGGCGGATCGGCGTAGGCGCCTCCCGTGACCCGCAGCCGGGCGTGAAAGCCGCTGGGCACATCGCGCGTTGTGAGGTTCACCACGCCGCCGAGCGCGGCGGAGCCGTACAGCGACGAGCCCGCGCCCTTCAGAATGTCCACGCGCTCGATCTGATCGACGGGCAGCAGGTCCCAGTTGATGCCGCCGCGGTCCCCCTGGTTCATTGGGACGCCGTCGACGAGGAGCAGGACGCGGGAGTTGAGGCCCTGCACGTAGCCGGTCGAGCCGCGGATGTTGATCTGGCCGTTGAGGATCTGGACGCCTGCCGCCTTGTCCACCGCTTCGTCCACGGTATTGACGGCGCGGCGCGCGATGTCCTGCTGGGTCATCTGCGCGACACTCGCCGCCGCCTCGCCGAAGTGCGGCACCTTGGTGCTGACGACGTCGAGCGGCGTCAGCTCGAGGGGCGACGGCTCGAGCGTGAAGTCGGCGCGGGCCGAGTCGACGAGGGTGACGGTGGCGCTGACCGGCGAGTAGCCGATGGCGGCGGCCCGCAGGCGAACCTCTCCCGCCGCGAGGGGCGTCAGCCGGAAGCGACCGACACCGTCGGTGAATGTGTAGAGCGTGGTCCCCGGCACTCCGACGACGGCGCCGCGGATCGGCGCGCCGCGCGGGTCGCGCACTTCGCCGCGGATGACTCCGCCCCCCTTTGCACCCGACTGCGCGGCGGCTGCCGGCGCGAGGGCGAGGAGGGCCAGCCCGATCAGCGCGCGGTGCATGTCACGAAGTCCGTCGCGGGCCGCAGGCTGTCGAAGTTCACCCGGAAGTCCACATCGCCGGTCGCTCCGCCGCTCGGTACCGTGACGGCGCCGGGCTGGGTCGCGTCCGCGGGATCCCGGTAGTAGCCCGCGACGCGCAGCAGCGTCGTGTCCTGGGCGGTGAGCGTGAGGTTGCCGATTTTTTTCCAGACGGCGAGCACCCACTCGTAGGGGCCGGGCGGCAGGGGGACGCTGTACGGGACCACCGAGTCGGTGTACGGCACGGCGCTGGGGATGAACGGCAGGCGGTCGAAGATCAAATCGTTGCAGGTCTGCGGGAAGGTGGCGTACGTCGCGACGAACACGTTGTCGGTGCTGTCGGGGATCGTGCCCGAGAACCGGATCGTGCCGCAGACGCCGATCAGGCCGCGCGCGCAGATGGGCTCGGGTTCGAGCCCCGCGTCGCACGCCATCGCGGCGGCGACGACTGCAACGAGCGCGGCCGCGGGCCGGAGAGACATACCAGCAATCTGGGGCGAACGGGCGGCGCGTCAACTTGACCCCCGTATGAGGCGGGGTAACGTTCCCCTTGCCATGCCGATCTACGCGTACCGCTGCACAAAATGCGACGAGCGATTCGCGCGCCACGAGCCGATCGGGGAGCACGGCCGGAAGCAGCCCCCGTGCCCGAAATGCGGCGCGCGCGCGGTCGAGCCCGTCTTCTCCCCGTTTTTCGCCAAGACAGTCCGCAAGAGCTGAGCGAGGGCCACCACTCTGTTCGAGCGCCTCCGAGATGCCTTCCGCGCGGCCCTGGATGCGGCGACGCCGCCGAGCGACTTGCGCGACCTGGCGCGGCAAATGCGCGAGGCGGTTATCGAAGCGAAGGTGGCCGTGCAGGAGATGCGTGAAGCGTTGGCGCGCACGCAGGGGGAGTTGGTGCTCGAGCGCCAGCGTCTGGCGGATGCCGAGCGCCGCGGCCGGCTCGCGACCGAGATCCAGGACCAGGAGACCGTCACGGTAGCGGAGCGTTTCGCGGTAAAGCACCGGGAGCGCGCCCAAGTCCTCGAGCGAAAACTGGCGGCACAACAGGAAGAGGTCGCGCTCGCGGAGCGGGATCTGGTCGAAATGCAGGCTCAGCTGAAGAGCGCGGAGAAGGATCGGTCCACGATGGAAGGTGAGCGGAGCACCGAGCGGGCGTGGCGCGAGGTGCAATCGGCGGGCGGCACACGGCCCGGAATGGATCTCCAGGACGAGCTGCTCAAGTCGCAGATGGACCGAGCGGCGCGCGAAGCGGCGGCACAGGAACAGCTCGAGGCGCTCAAAAAGAAGATGCGAAAGGACTAGCGCATGCTCCCCGCCGTGCTTGCCCTCCTCGTCCAACAGCCCACGTCCGCCCCCGCCGATCTGCTCAAACGCGCGCACACCTACAGCATCGTCGCCTACGATTCCGTCACCGGGGACCTGGGGATCGCGGTGCAGTCCAAGTTTCCCAACGTTGGCGGCATCGTCCCTTGGGCGCGCGCTGGGGTCGGGGCGGTGGCGACGCAGTCCCTCAGCAACACCGACTACGGCGAGAAGGGTCTCGATCTCCTGGCGCAGGGGGCGACGGCGCCCGAGGCGATGCGGATCGTAATGCGCAGCGATCCGCGCGCCGCGCAGCGGCAGGTGGGGATGGTGGATGCGCGCGGCAACGCCGCCAGCTGGACCGGTGACTCGACGTTCGACTGGGCGGGGGGAAAGACAGGCGGTCAGGCGGTTAACCGGTTAGGGGGAAAGGGAGAGCTCATCGTCGGGCGCGGCTACGCGGCGCAGGCGAACATCATGGTGTCGGACGCCACCGTCCGGAACATGGCCGAGACATTCGAGCGTACGCGGGGCTCATTGGCCGACCGGCTCCTCGCCGCGCTCGTCGCGGGGCAGGCGGGGGGCGGGGACAAGCGTGGCATGCAGTCTGCGGCGTTGCTCGTGGTTCGGGCCGGGGCGGGGTATCTCGGTGCGACCGACCGCTACATCGACATGCGGGTGTACGACGCCCCCGATCCGATCCGCGAGTTGCAGCGACTCTACGAGCTGCACAAGCTGTACTTCTTCACGACCGATTCGGCGGACCTCCTGACCATCACGCCGGCGCTGCAGCGCGAGCTGGAGGCGATCCTGCTGCGCGAGCCGGTGGATCAAACCGAGAAGTGGCTCGCCGCTCCACAACCGCCCTTGAACGCGGCGTTCCTGAACGCGCTCGCCAATTTCATGTATTGGGAGAACTACGACATGCGGTGCGCATGGAACGGGAAGATCGACCGCGTCGTACTCGACGATATTCGCAAGAATCGAAGGGGCGTGCGCCGTGCGCAGTGAGCCGTACGCCGTACTACCGAATCGTCGCGTATCCCGGCGCACTGCGCACGGCTTACGGCGCACGTGGGGGTTCTCATGGACGTGAAACGCGGTCGAATGGTGTTCTTGGGCTACGGCAAGTACTGGCGGTCGGACGCGATCGTGGGCCTGATGCCCATCGAGGACGACCGCGGGCCGGGGCGTCGTACCAACATCTTCATCGAGGGGCGCGCCGAACCGATCGTGGCGTCGCGCACCGAGCAGAGCATCCTCGAAGACATGGGTGCGACTGACGCGGGGTTCCAGCTACAGGCTCTGCGGGAGGCCACGAGCGAGCTGCTCGAGGCTGTGCACGAATTCTCCCCGGTGCTGCGGCGCGCCCTGGAGAACGAGCATCACTTCGACGTCGAGAAATGGGAGCACCGTCTCGGCGGACTCCTCCGGCCGGCCGAGCACGCCGACCCCGCGCAGCAAAACGAGCTGTTCGATGGAAAGGACGATTCATGACGGTGCCACCGACGACTGCCGCGCCGGCCGACGCCGGGTGGTTCGGCCATCCGCGCGGACTGTCGACGCTGTTCTTCACGGAGATGTGGGAGCGCTTCAGCTACTACGGGATGCGCGCCTTTTTGATCCTCTACATGACCGCAGCGGTGGCGAACGGCGGCCTGGGCTTCGACGTCGCGCGTGCGGGCTCAATCTACGGCACCTACACGGGCAGCGTCTGGCTCGCTGCGATCCTGGGCGGCATCGTCGCCGATCGCTGGCTCGGCGCGTACCGCAGTGTGCTCTGGGGCGGCGTCATCATCGCGCTCGGGCACTTCACCCTGGCGTTCCCGGCGGAGCAGACGTTCTACGGGGGTCTCGCCTTGATCGTGATCGGCACGGGGCTTCTGAAGCCCAACGCCACCACGATGGTCGGGATGCTGTACGACGGGCAGGATGCTCGACGCGACGCGGGGTTTTCTCTCTTCTACATGGGGATCAACGTCGGCGCATTCCTCGGCCCGATCATTGCGGGCGGCCTCGGGGAAAACGTGAACTGGCACCTCGGCTTCGCCTGCGCCGGCGTGGGGATGACGTTCGGGTTGGTCCAGTACGTCCTCGGGCGCGACCGTCTCCAAGCCGCAGCCGAGCGAGCCGCGGTGCGGTCGGCGGGCGCGCCGTCGCCGGTCGGGATGCGGGCCCCAGGAGGATTACGCGGCTCCCTCGGGTTCACCGCGGAGGAGTGGGGCCGCATCGGGGCGGTGTTCGTGTTCTTCGTGTTCGCTGCCCTCTTCTGGGCCGCCTACGAGCAAGCCGCCTCGACCCTGAACCTCTTCGTGAAGGATCACGCCGACCGTACGGTCTTTGGATGGCAGGTGCCGGCCAGCTGGTTCCTCTCCATCCAGGCCCTGTTCGTGATCGCGCTGTCGCCCGTGTTCGCGTGGCTGTGGATTCGCCTCGGGGCGCGCCAGCCTTCGACGCCCATGAAGTTTGCCTTCGGGCTCCTGTTTGTCGGGCTGTCGTTCGTCCTGCTGCTGCCCGCGGGCGCGATGGCGCAGGGTGGCGCCGGCGCGCTCGTCAGCTCGCTCTGGCTCGTGGGCGCGTATTTCTTGCAGGTCGTCGGCGAGCTGTGCCTCAGCCCCGTCGGGAACAGCGTGGTCAGCAAACTGGCGCCGGCCCGGATCGTCGGCATGATGATGGGTGTGTGGTTCATGGCCATCGCCGCTGGTAACAAGCTGGCCGGTTGGGTCGCAGGCTTCTCGGCGACCGTCCCGTTCACAACGTTGTTCGGGGCGGTCGCCGCCGTCACCATCGGCGCTGCCTTGGTGCTCTTCCTGATCATCACACCGGTACGGCGCCTCATGGGCGGCGTGCGCTAGACGGGAGGGGGATCGGTGCTCAAGAAACTCGCGGCGCTCGTGCTCGTCGTAGGCCTGGTTCTGCCTCACAGCTGTGGCGTGCAGCCGGTTCTGGGGGCGTGGGACGGAATCCTCACGACGATCATGTTTGGGATCCCCGTGCTGGTGACGATCGCGTACGCCTTGCACCAGCTGCTGCCGGCAGTCGCCCGATTCCACGAACGCAACGGCGCCGTCCTGCACGGTCTCTTCCGGGCGGTCTGCTTCGTCCTGCTCGGCGTGTACATCGGCGTGTCGCTCGGCGACGACGCCGAGCAGCGCGATCGCATCGCCACAAGCGTGGCGTTTGTGATCGCCGCGGGTCTGCTCGTCTGGCAGCAAGGCCGCGGCACCAAAACGCAACGGCTCCCGCTGCTGCTCCTGACGACCGTCGGCGTGGCCGCCGTCTTTGCGTTCGCGCGCTACGTGGGAGATGGACTGCAGTATGGCGGTTGGGTTTTCACGGCGGGATGGTTGCTGGCGGTGATTGCGGAGGTGGAGGGGTTACGCGGGGCGCCTCGAGTTTCGCACGGAGGGTAAGGGTGAAGGTGGAGGCGTCGGTGGAGTTCGTGAACCCCGGGCTTGCGCCCGGGGTCGGTTAGGCGGGTGCGCGCGTCGAGCTCCGCGGAATCAGATCTGGGTGTCGCGCGAATTGGCGGGAGACGTAGTCGACCGTTCGTGCAAGATCTCGCCGGTTGATCGTAGCAACGTAGTAGCCCCGTGCCCAACGAACTGTACCTGACACTCGCCGATTCGCGCGCGTTGCGGCGACCGATTTGGCAACGCGAACGAAGTCGCTGAGCCGAGTATCCGGTCGGAAACTCACGACAAGATGCACGTGGTCTGCAAGGACCGCGCCTCGCAATACCTCAACACCCGATCGCTTGCCAGCACTAGCGACTGCGCTCCTGACATCGGCCGCCGCGGCCGAGTCTACACACCCGACCCGCTCATAGGTGTGCCAGGTGATGTGCGCGTACATCTGAAAGGCGTGGTGGCCGGACATCTCTGGCAGGGCGTGCCTGTGGTTGACTGACCCCGGGCGCAAGCCCGGGGTTCAGACAAAGATCGACGATCAGATGCTTCGCTATGGCATCAAAACCCTGCCCGAGGTACCCCAAAACCTGGAAGGTCTGCCTGGGGCCCCGTCCATGTGATGTCGCCGATCTCCGCCGCGGAGCGCACCTTGAGGCCATCCGTATCCGTCGTCACTCCCACCGACACGATCGGCTTGGGGGCGTTGCCCCAGAGGCGCCGGTAGTCGCTGAACGGGTCCCGGCGCTCGACGTGCCAGGAGCCGTCGGCGTCTTCGGCGCGCTGCAGCACAATCACCATCCGGTTCCGCCCCGCCCAACTTGCAAAGCTCTCGCCGCGCCCCTCCCGGTTTCCCCAGCAGTAGGTGAGGACCCGGCCGTCCTGGAACGTGATCACGACGCGAAGGGGACTGTCGTCACTGGCGCGGCGTTTCAGGTCGGCGCCGTTGAGCGGCGTTTCGGCGCGCCACCGCCAGGTGAGTGCGCCGGAGCGCGTGGAGGCCGGCGGGCGCAGGAGCTGGCGCAGCCGGAACGTCACCGTGGCGGCTTGGCCCACGGCTACGATGCGGAGCGAGTGCGATCCTGTGACGCGGTACGTGGGGGCTTGAACGCCCTGCACACCGGTCAGACGCCACCCCGCCGGGAGCCCCGCTCCCGCGGGGACCATGTTCAGATTGGTGAGCGTCTGCAGCAACAGGAGAGTCCCGCCGGCCGTCACATCGGCTCCTCGGCAAAATGACAGGCGGCCAGGTGGGCCGGGCTGTCACTCGTGGCGCGCAGCGCCGGCGCCTCCGTGCGACAGCGGTCATTCTTCTTGGGGTGCGGGCAGCGCGGATGGAAGGGGCACCCCGCTGGAGGATGCGCCGGAGACGGAATGTCGCCCGACAGGACGATGCGTGCCCGCGCGGCGCGCGGGTTCGGCTCCGGTACAGCGGACAGCAGGGCGCGCGTGTAGGGGTGCCGTGGAGCCGCGTAGATCACCGCGGCTGGAGCGCGCTCGACGATGCGGCCCAGGTACATCACGGCGACCTGATCGGCGATGTGGCGGACGACGGCCAGGTCGTGGGCGATGAAGAGGTAGGTGAGGCTGCGCTTCTGCTGCAGGTCGGCAAGCAGGTTGAGAACCTGGGCCTGGACCGAGACGTCGAGGGCGCTGACGGGCTCGTCGCACACGATGAAACGCGGCTCGACCGAGAGCGCGCGCGCGATCCCCACCCGCTGTCGCTGGCCTCCCGACAGCTCGTGCGGATACCGGCCCGCGAAGGCGGGATCGAGGCCGACTTCATCGAGCAGAGCGGTGACGCGCGCCTCCATCTGCGCCGGCGGGGCGAGTCGGTGGATCTCGAGCGGCTCCCGCAGCGTCCGCCCCACCGTCATGCGCGGGTTGAGCGAGCTGTACGGATCTTGGAACACGATCTGCATGCGGCGGCGCAAGGCGCGCAACGGCGCCGTCCCCAGGGCGAAGACATCTTCGCCGTCGAACACCACACGGCCGGCCGTCGGCTCCTGCAGGCGCAGGATCGTCCGTCCGACGGTCGATTTTCCCGAACCCGATTCGCCCACCAGGCCGAGGGTCTGGCCGGGCGCGATCGTCAACGACACACCGTCCACCGCCCGCACCGGCGGGCGGCCCGGGTAGTGCTTGACGAGGTCTTGGACATCGAGGAGCGGTGCGGTCATGTCTTGGGCTTGCGGCGCCCGGGCTCCTGCACGAGCCAGCAGCGCGCGGTGTGATCGCCGTCGCCCAGGCCGAGTAACGGCGGCTCCTCAATGGTGCACTTGGTCCACGCGTGGGGGCAGCGCGGGTGGAAGCGGCATCCGGAGGGCCAGGCGGTGGCCGCGGGCACCTGGCCGGGGATCGCCTGGAGCCGCGACTTGGGCGCGTCGATGCGCGGCACCGCCGCCATCAAGCCCTCGGTGTAGGGATGCAATGGGCCGTCGAAGAGTCCCGTCGTCGACGCCGTCTCGACCACCTGGCCGGCGTACATGACGACGACGCGGTCCGCCTGTCCCGCCACGACGCCGAGGTCGTGCGTGATCAACAGCACGGCCATGCCCAGCTCCGCCTGCAGGCGATCGAGCAGCTCGAGAATCTGCGCCTGAATTGTGACGTCGAGCGCGGTGGTGGGCTCGTCGGCGATCAAGACCTTGGGATGGCAGACGAGCGCCATCGCGATCATGACGCGCTGGCGCATGCCGCCCGAGAGCTGGTGCGGGTAGTCGTCCACGCGCTCCGCGGGGTCCGGGAACCCGACGAGCGTGAGCATCTCGATGGCCCGCGCCCGTGCCGCTTTGCGCGACAGGCCCTGATGGATGATCGCCGCCTCCGCGATCTGATCGCCGACCGTGAAGACGGGGTTGAGCGACGTCATCGGCTCTTGGAACACCATCGCGATCTGGTTGCCGCGGATCGCGCGCAGCTCGGCGGGGGCGAGGGTCAGCAGATTGCGCCCCTCGAACTCGATGACGCTGCCGGGCCGGATGTGGCCGGGCGGCTCGGGGATGAGCCGCAGAATCGAGAGCGACGTGACGGTCTTCCCGCACCCTGACTCTCCCACGATGCCCAGGGTTTCGCCGGGGTACAGCTCGAACGACACGCCGTCGACGGCGCGGGCGGTCCCACGACCTTGCTCGGTGACGAAGTACGTCTTCAGGTCGCGCACGCGGAGCAGCGGTTCCGTCACATCGCCTCCTGGCGCGGGTCGAGGGCTTCGCGTAGCGCGTCGCCCACGGCATTCAGAGCCATCACGACGAGGGCGATGGCGAGCCCCGGGAACAGGCTCGTCCACGGCGCGGTCGCGAGGTACGGAGCGCCGTCGGCGATGATGTTGCCCCAACTGGGCTTCGGTGGGGCCACGCCCATGCCGAGGAACGACAGCGCCGCCTCGAGCAGCAGCACGTTGCCGATGCCCAGTGCCGCCGACACGATGATCGGCGCGGCGGCGTTGGGGAGCACGTGGCGAAAGATAACGCCGCCCGGTCCCGCGCCCATCGCCCGCGCGGCGGCGACGAAGTCGCGCTCGCGCACGCTCAGCACCTCGGCCCGGACCAAGCGGCTCGTGCCGAACCAGGAAGTGAACCCGATGACCAGCACGAACACGGGGAGCGGCAGCCGTCCGAACAGGGCGATCGCGAGGAGGAGCACGAAGATGCGAGGCAGCGCGAGTCCGACGTCCACGCCTCGCATCAACACGGCGTCCACCCAACGCCGGTAGTAGCCCGCGACGGCGCCGACCAGCGTGCCGAGGGTCACGGCGACGAGCATCCCCAGGCCCCCGACCAGCAGCGATGTTCGGGCGCCGAACGCGACCCGGCTCCACAGGTCCCTGCTGTACACGTCGGTTCCGAGAATGAAGGTCCAGGAGGGCGGCTTGTTCTTGAGGTGGATGATGTCGGGCTGCTCCCACGGATCGTACGAGGTCACCAGCGGCGCCGCCACGGCGACGATCACGAAGAATGCCAGCACCCCAATCCCCCAGGCGGCGGTAGGGTGCCGGAAGAATCGCCGGCCCCCTTCATGGCGCGCGGTGCGGCGGCGCAGCGCCCCGACCGCCCATGCCGCGAGGGCGAACGCGACGAGCAGCGCGAACCAGGCCTGGAGCGTCACGCCGTTCCCCGCACTCGCAGGCGTGGGTCCACCACCGCGAGCAGGACGTCCGCGAGGAGACTCCCGGCGACGACGAGCGTGCTCGCGAGCAGCACCGCGGCGTTCACGACGGGGGCGTCACGTCGCAGGATTGCATCGGTGGCCAGCCGGCCCATCCCGGGCCAAGCGAAGATGGTCTCGATGAGTACCGCGCCGGTGAGCAGGAACGGAAACGCCAGCCCGAACAGGGTGATGAACGACAAGAGAGCATTGCGGAGCTGGTGGCGCAGGACGACCCGCCGCTCGGAGGCGCCCTTGGCGCGGGCCGTTCGGATGTACTCCTGCGCGGCGACCTCGAGCATCGCGGCGCGCTGGAACCGCGCCGTGCCCGCCGCCCCGACGAAGCCGAGCGTCGCTGCGGGCAGCGCCAGATGCCACAGGCGATCCATCACACAATAGAAAGAGGAGACGGTGGGGCAGAGGATCGGATCGCTCATGCCCGCGACCGGGAACCACCCGAGCCACTCCGCGAACACGAGGAGGAGGATGAGTCCCAGCCAGAAGGTTGGGACGGAATACAAGAAGAGCGTGACGTTGGAGAGGGCGACGTCAGGGAGACGATGCACGCGCCACGCCTGATACACGCCGAGGCCCAGGCCCACCAGGAAGTCGATGAGCAGGGCTGCACCCGCGAGCAGCAGGGTATTGGGAATCGCTTCGGCAAGGGCGTCGGCGACGGGGCGATGCAGCGAGAACGACTCCCCGAAGTTGCCGCGCGCCATCTGGCGCAAGTATTTGACGTAGCGGACGAGGGGCGGCTGGTCGAGTCCCCACTGGCGCGTGAGCTCGGCCCGCGTTGGGGGGTCCACGATGCGCTCGTCGGGCCCGAGCAGGGGTTCGCCCGGGGCTAACGCCATGAGGAAGAAAGTAAGGGTAACGACGGCGAAGATGATGGCAATCGACGCGGCGATCCGCCGCACCAGCCACGCCGTCACCTAACGCTCCACGCGGTCCCGATCGATGAGCCGGTCCGAAGGAATGCGCCAAGTCCGGAGCAGGGCCGCCCATGAATCGGGGCGGATTCGGACGTCCACGATCCGACTATGGAAGACCGCCACATTGTCGGGCGCGAACAGGAAGACCGCGGGTGCGTCCGCGTTGATCGTCTCGAGGGCCGCGCGCCACAACGGACGCGCCTGTCCAGGCGTGGCGGCACTCGTGGCTCGTTCGATCAGTGCGTCGAAGGCCGGGTTGTCATAGCGCAGGAAATTCGATCCGCCGATCCCCGCGCGGCTCCACACCTGCGCGACCCCGGAGCTCGGCGAAGGATCGTTGTTCCACGCCTGGAGGATCGCATCGAACTTGCCGGCGGCCGCCCGCTCGGACTGCACGCTCTGCTCGACCTCGTCGATCTCCACCTGCGCGCCGACGGCCCGGAACTGCTCCTGGAGCAGCTGCGCGTATTGTTTTCGGGTCTGACTGGTCGAGGGGACCAGGATGTGGAACGCGAGCGGCTGGCCGGCGCGATCGCGAATGCCGTCGCCGTCGCTGTCGCGCCAGCCGCGCACGGACAAGAGCCGTTTCGCCAGCACGGTGTCGTAGGGGAGCTGCCGCGCCTCGGGGTCCCAAATCCACCACAATTGCGACATCGGACCGGGGGGGACCTTGGCAAAATCCCCGAACACGCTCTTGACGAGGCGCGCGCGATCCACGGCCATCGTCAGGGCGCGGCGCACGTCGCGCTCGCCGAAGATCGGGTGCGGCTGCGCCGTATCGCCGTTGGCGGCGAGGTTGAAGCCGAGGTAGCCGTACGCGTTTCCACGGTACGGGTACAGTGTGACCTGTGACGCGGCCCGCACGCGCGCGATGTTCTCCGGGGTGTAGAGCGCCTCGCGACCGTCCGCTTGGTCTGCCACGATCTGGGTGGCTGCCACCTGGAGATCGGGAGTGAAACGCCAGATCAGGCGGCGGATGCCGGGCCGCCCCAGGAAGAACGTCGAGTCGGCGACGAGCTCGATCGTTTGGCCCGCCTTCCACGCCACGAAGCGGTACGGTCCATTCCCCACGGGCTGGCGTCCGAACGGCGCCGTCTTCCAGCTATCCCGGGGCACACCCCGCAACAGGTGCGCCGGCAGGATCCGCATGTGATAGACCGCGTCGTAAAACATCTCGGGATAGCGCTCGCGGAACCGGAACACCGCTGTCTGCGGGTCGCGCGCCTTGACGCTCGCGACGCGCCGCAGGGCGGTGCGGTAGGGCGACGCCACGGCCGAGTCGGTGTAGGCGTCGAACGTGAACGCGACGTCGCTGGCGGTCACGGGCTGGCCGTCCTGCCAGCGCGCCCGGGGGTCGATGTGGAACACCAACGTCAAAGGACCGTCCCACTCCCACCGCTCGGCGAGCAGCGGCTGGAAGTCCTCGTCGCCCACCGTGTTGGTCGTGAGCCCGATGTCGGCCAGCTTCAGGAAGAGCTGCTCCGCGACATCGCGCGACACGACCTGCTGCGTCGACGGCGGGAGCAGGATGTCGGGCTCCCCTACCGCGGCGAGCACGAGGGTGCCGCAGTAGGCGCCGGTGCATTCCCCGGAGCGTTGGCACGCGGTGAGTCCGAGGGCGGCCAAGACGAGCATGAGACGGCGCGGGGATAGCATGGCGCTTAACATTTCACCGGGGGGCTAGCAGCGCCAGTCTGGCCGGACCGACCAAGGGCTCTCCCCATGCGGCCACGATAGCTGCAGTTACCTCCTCGAAGGTCACGGGGCGCCTCAGGACTTGTCGCAGAGTGGTAGCGTTCAGCATCTCCTGAGGTCCGTCAAGCAAGATCGAGCCGTGCTGCAAGAACGCGGCACCCCGACGAACCTGTGCCGAGCCGATCACCTTGCGGCCGCCCGCGAGCACTTCGCCGCCGACCGTCGCGGCAAAGCAGGCTGTCGGCTGGTCGGAGAGACGGATGGTCGGACGGTCTCCGGCAAGGGTCACGTCCGCGCCCAAGGACTCGAGCGCTGCCGCGAGCCGTCCGTGAATGGCGCGGTAAGCATCTCTCAAGCGACCGAAGGCCACGATGGGCGCCGCGACGGCGTACGTCACCTCGTGCTCATGCCAGACCGCCCGGCCGCCGGTGGGCCGGCGTACCGTTGCGATCCCACCGCGCTCGACGGTCGGCTCGTTCCTCCCCAACGACAAGCAGGGCGGGTCGAAACGGTAGAGCCGTAGGAACGCCCCGCATGTGCGAGCGGCGGCGGTGAGCAGAGCTTCGTCGCGGGCCATGTTCTCGGCGCCCGGGCGGCCGGCTGGTTCGACGAGGATCTGCCATTCAATCACGTCGTGACGTACTCCTCGATCGGCGGACACACACACACGAGGTTCCGGTCGCCGTACGCCCCGTCGACGCGGCTGACGGGTGGCCAGATCTTGTGGTCTCGCGTGCCGGGCGTCGGGAACGCCGCGCGCTCGCGTCCGTACGGACGGTCCCACGCGTCCGTCAACAGGTCGGCGAGCGGGTGTGGAGCGTGCTTCAGCAGATTGTTCTCGCGGTCCGCGGTCCCCGTTTCGATCTCGCGGATCTCGTCGCGAATCGCGATGAGCGCGTCGCAGAAGCGATCGAGCTCCTCTTTGGGCTCGCTCTCGGTCGGCTCTACCATCAGGGTGCCCGCGACGGGGAACGAGACGGTCGGCGGGTGGAATCCGTAATCGATCAGCCGCTTGGCGATGTCCTCCACCTCTATGCCCGCCGACGCCTTGAAGGGGCGGGTGTCGAGGATGCACTCATGCGCGATGAGCCCCTGCTGGCCCGCGTAGAGGAGGCCGTACTCGCCGGCGAGCCGCTTGGCGATGTAGTTGGCCGAGAGAATGGCGACCTTGGTCGCCAGCGCGAGTCCGTCGCGTCCCATCAGCGCGATGTACGCCCACGAGATCGGCAGGATCGACGCGCTGCCCCACGGGGCCGCCGACACGACGCCGCAGCTCTGCGCGAGCCCCAGGTCCACGACCGGGTGCGTCGGCAAGTGCGGCGCGAGGTGCGCCGCGACGCCGATCGGCCCCATGCCCGGCCCGCCGCCCCCGTGCGGGATGCAGAAGGTCTTGTGCAGGTTCAGGTG
>Ga0193739_1000242_pt1 | contig 15376 bp, 13 predicted proteins | sample L2a2metaG_FD_144926 | JGI IMG/M metagenome (GOLD analysis project Ga0193739, IMG submission 144926) | Soil microbial communities from a riparian zone of the East river system, Colorado, United States - L2a2 | ecosystem: Environmental > Terrestrial > Soil > Riparian zone | place: USA: East River...
GGCGTTTCGAGCTAATCTCGCACAACATTGGCGGTGGTCCCGGACGCGCCGAGTCTAGGGCGTGGGCCGAGTTCGTGGGCGACAGCGTGTTTCTCACTAACCCGCGCGGTGACAGCACCGGGATAACGCGCCTCGCCGTACCCAGAGGTACGATCCCGTACTTCCTCCACGTATACGGCCTCGTCGAGCAGATCGGGCGCTGGGCGCGCGCCAGCGGAAGTGACAGCGTCGCGCTCAGCGCAGTCACGTCGAGCGACCAGACGAGCGGCGGCTACGTCAAGAAGCGCGGCGGCGATACGCTTGTCTTCAATTTCACCCAGGGTCAGTTGGCGGGACTCGGGCCCTTCACGTTCCGGCTCGATCGCCAGGGTCGGCTGGTGTGGCTGACGGGCAGGGGCAGCACCGTGCAGGTCGACGTAGAGCGCGTGCCGTCGATTCCAAACATGGCCGCGCTGACTGCGGCGTTTGCGACACGTCCGCTCGGGCAGCTCTCGGTTCGTGACACGGCGCGCGCCACTGTCGGCGGCGCGGAGGTGTGGGTGGACTACAGCCGGCCGTTGAAGCGCGGCCGCGACATCTTCGGCAACGTCGTCCCGTGGAACACTCCGTGGCGCACGGGGGCAAACGCCGCCACGCAGTTCCACACGTCCATGGATCTCGTCATCGGCGGTACCACGGTCCCCGCGGGCAAGTACACGCTGTGGACGTTGCCCACACCTACCGGCTGGAAGCTGATCATCAACAAGCAGACCGGGCAGTGGGGCACCCAGTACCACCTGGAGCAGGACCTGGCGCGGGTGGACGCGAAGGTGGAGACGCTCCCGGCCCCGGTAGAGCAGTTCGTGATCGCCTTCGAGCCGACGGCCGCCGTGCCGACGACAATCACGTTCACCTGGGATCGGACCAAGGTGAGTGTGCCTGTGGCAAAGAAGTAAGTGCACCTCGACTTGGTCGATCAGTCGGGGAAGATGTCGGTCCTCGGCATCTTCCAGCACATCTGGGTGCAGCAGTTCCCGGCGATGCATCCGCGACTGCACCTCGTGCTTCGCCTCAAGGGCAAGCGCACCGAGATCGGTGAGCACGCGGTGCAGATCCGCCTCGCCGACGATGCGGACACGGAACTGCTGGGCGGCTCGGGCACCGTGAACTTCGCCGAGCCGCCCGCGGGCGTCACGGAGATCGAGGCCGCGGCAGTCCTCGTCTTCGACGTGCCGTTCCCCCACGCCGGCCAGTACCGCTTCGAGATCACCGTGGATGGGGAACGGAAGGCAACGGTGCCGATCACCGTCTCTCAACTGCCGCAGCAACCAATTGAGCCGCCCTCCCCCAACGTCTAGCGCCTACGGCCGCCTGCCGCTCCTCGTCCTGGCGGCGGCCCTGGCGCTCGGCGTCAACCTCGGCGGGTACCGGCTGTTCGACCCCGACGAGGGGCGCAACGCCGAAGTGGCCCGCGAGATGGCGGCGTCGAACGACTATCTCCTGCCGCACCTCGACGGGCTTCCTTATCTCGACAAGCCGGTCGTCTACTTCGCCGCCGCCGCCTTGGCCATGGAGGTCCTCGGCCCCACGGAGACGGCGGCGCGCCTTCCGGCCTACCTGTTCACGCTCGCCACCATCGCCATCATCGTCGCGTTCGCGCGGCGCCGCTGGGGACCCCACGCCGGATGGCTGGCGGGGCTCGCGCTCGCCACCATGCCGCTGGTGATGGCCTACGCCCGCGCTACGATTTTCGACAGCGCCCTCGCCTTCTGCACCACCGCCGCGATCCTCGCGTTCTGGGACGACCGACCGATCCTCGCGTGGGCCGCGATCGGGCTCGGCGCCCTGACCAAAGGCCCCGTGGCGATCCTCGTCCCGCTCGCCACCGCCGTGCCGCACGCCCTGCTCACGGGCCGGCCCCTGCGCAAACTCTTTCCGCTGCTGGGCCTCGGCGCGTTCGCCCTGGTGGCCCTGCCTTGGTTCATCGCCGTCTCGATCCGGATCCCGGAGTTCCCGCACTATGTGTTCGTGCGCGAGACGTTCGAGCGGGTCACGACGGCCAAGTTCCATCGGACGGCGCCGGTGTGGTACTATCTGCCCATCGTGCCCGTCGCGGCGTTCCCGTGGATCGTGCCGGCGCTGGCGCACGTGAAGCATTGGCGCTGGGCGTGGTTGGCGCGGCGGGACAATCCGAACGCCGGCGACGCAATCTTGCTGGCCTGCTGGGTCCTGGGGCCGCTCGCGTTCTTCACACTGAACCAGTCGAAGCTGCCGCAGTACGTGCTCCCGCTGATGCCGGCGTTCGCCCTTACCGCCGCGCGCCTGTTCGCTCGCGAGGGAATTGGAGTGGCGTGGCGCGCCTACGCCGCGCTCGCCGAGCTCCTCGGCCTCGCGCTCGCGTCGCTCACCCTCTGGCTCCCCGCGCCCATCGCCCTGACCCCCGCCGAGCGCGCCGCGATCCCGCCCACCGCCCTGGCCGTGGGGATCGCGCTTGTCGTTTCCGCCGCGCTCGTCTGGATCGCGGTGCGGCGGTCCCAGCCGATGCTTGGAGCCACCGGCTACGCACTCGTCGTCATGACGATCCCTCTCGTTTCTGGGCCACTGCTCACCGCCGTGGGCGACGACCGCTCGGCGGCAACACTCGCGCAGGTCATCCGCAACACGCAGGTGCCCGGCACGCGTGTGCTCGGCGTGTCCGCGTTCCCGCCTTCCCTGCCTTTTTACCTGCGTGAGATGGTGGACGTTGCCACGCCGACAGGACGCGAGCTGACCAGCAACTTCGTCGCCGATTACGTAGAGCACTTCCGCGCTGTACCGGGCTCACCCCTGAAGCCTGCGGACTACTGGCGCGAGGTACTGGCGCGCTGTCCCACGCCCACCATCCTCATCACCCGCACCGGCGACGCCCCCACGCGCGCGGTGCTCGACTCGACCCTCACGCTGCTGGCCGTCGAGGGCCGGTACACGGCCTACGGACCATGTGCGGCATCTTCGGCGCGGTAGCGCTGCGCGGCGGGGCGGCCCTGCGCCACCCCGACGCCATCGCCCACATGGCCGAATCGCTGCGCCATCGGGGACCTGACGGCGAGCGCATCGTTGGCCACGGCCGGGCACGGCTCGGCGCGCGGCGGCTCGCGATCATGGACCTCACCACCGGCGACCAACCGTTCCAGAGTCCCGACGGCGCGATCTGGATGGTCTGCAACGGCGAGATCTACAACGCTCCCGAGCTGCGCCGCGAGGCAACGGCGTGGGGCTATCCGTTTCGGTCGCGCGGCGACATCGAGACGATCGTCCCGTTCTACGAACGCCACGGCGAGGGCGCCGTAGCGCGGCTCGACGGAATGTTCGGACTCGCGGTTTGGGACGACCGCCTGGGCCGCCTGCTCCTGGCGCGGGACCGCGCCGGTGAGAAGCCACTGTTCTGGACCGAGCGACAGGGAGAGCTGCGGTTCGCATCGGAGATCCAAGCGCTGCTCGCGTTCCCCGATCAGGCGCGCCGCGTGAACCGCACAGCGCTCGAGCTGTATCGTGCGCTCGGCTACGTCCCGGGCCCGGACACGATGTTTGACGGCATTCACAAACTCGCGCCCGGCCACTTGCTCGTCGCCGGCACGGACGGTGTGGAGCAGCGGCCCTATTGGAGCCCCGCAGCGGTCGCCTCCGCGCCATCTCGGCTCGTGGACGCCGCGCAGGTGCAACGCACGCTGCTGCGGGCCGTGGAGCGCGAGTTGATGTCCGACGTGCCGCTCGGCGTATTCACGAGCGGAGGCCTCGATTCGTCGCTCCTCGTGGCGGCGGCGGCGCGCGTGTTGCCTGGCGAGCGCATCCACACCTACGCCGTGCGCTTCGTCGAGCCCGGCTATGACGAGAGCGCCTACGCCGAAGCCGTCACGCACGACATCAAGACCGTGCACCACGTCGTCACCGCCGACGACGACGGCCTGCGCCGCGCCTTGGACGTCGTGGCGCACGCGATGGCCGAGCCCCTGGGCGACCCCGCGATTCTTCCGACCTACCTGCTCGCCGAGGCTGCCCGCGCCGACGTAAAAGTCGTGCTGTCCGGCGAGGGCGCCGACGAACTGTTCGGCGGCTACCCGACGTACCTGGGGCACAAGGCGGCCGCTGCGTGGCTGCGCCTCCCCACTCCCGTGCGTCGAGCCCTGCGCTGGGCGGTGGAGCGGTGGCCGGCGTCCACGGGCAAGGTCACCCTCGAGTTCCTGCTGAAGCAGTTCGTCGCGGCCGCCGAGCGACCCTGGCTCGAGCGCCACCTCGCCTGGTTCGGCGCGCTCGGCCCGTCAGTGGGGGTCGTACCGGAGTTAGCCTGCAAACTCACCGGGTTCCCGCACGACGATCCCCTGAACCGTGTCCTGTGGCTCGATTTCGTGACCTATCTGCCCGACAATCTCCTGATGAAGGTTGATCGGGCGACGATGCTCGCGTCGGTCGAGGCGCGGGCGCCGTTCCTGGACCGCGAGTTGATGGAGCTGATCCTCCCCGCCCCCTCGGCCAACAAGGTGCGGGGCTACACGACCAAGGCGATATTAAAGGACGCGGCGCGCGGCCTCGTGCCCGATGCGGTGATCGACCGCCGGAAGCGCGGTCTGTCGGTACCGGTGGCGCGGTGGCTCAATACCGGTCTCGCGCCCCTCGCCGACCGCCTGCTCGACACGCCGCTCCTGGAGGAGCACCGGTCCGGCAAGGCCAACCACGCCCGCAAGCTGTGGCCGCTCTTGATGCTGGCCCTGTGGGCAGAACGCTGGCAAGTGGACATCGCATGACCCGAGACGAAGCCCTGGCTCTCATGCAGGAGCACACGCACTCCCCCTCACTCCGGCAGCACATGCTGGCGGTCGAGGCGGCGATGCGCGCCTACGCCGTCAAGTCGGGCGAGGACGTCGAAGCATGGGGGCTCGCGGGTCTGCTGCACGACTACGACTACGAGCGCTACCCCAACCCCGAGCATTCGCCCACCGAGGGGCACCCGGCGTGGGGCGTACGGCAACTCCAGGAGAAGGGCGTGACCGAGGCGGTCTGCCGCGCGATTCTCGGGCACGGCACCTACACCGGCGTGCCTCGCGACACCGCCATGGCCAAGACGCTGTTCGCGGTGGACGAGCTGTGCGGCTTTCTCGTCGCGTGTGCGCTGGTGCGTCCTTCCAAGAGCTTCGCCGACCTGGAGGTCTCCTCGGTCAAGAAAAAACTCAAGGACAAGGCGTTTGCGCGTGGTGTGAACCGCGACGAAGTACGGCAGGGCGCGGAAGAGCTCGGCGTGCCGCTCGACGAGCACATCAGCTTCTGCATTCTCGCGCTGCGCCCCGTGGAGGCCGCTCTCGGTCTCGGCGGGGGGGCGGGCGGGTGACCGACCGGCTCGCGCTCGCGCTCGACCGCGCGAGCGCCGCGCGCTTGATCCCCGGCAACGCCCTGCGACACATTCCCGACAGCGTGGCCGCGCTCGAGGCGATGCTGGAGCTGATCGCGGGCGCGCGCCGCACGGTGCACTTCGAGAACTACATCATCCGCGGTGACCGCACCGGGCGCCGCTTCGCCGCCGCGCTGGCCGAGAAGGCCCGTGCCGGCGTGCGCGTGCGGGTGTTGTACGACGCCCTGGGCAGCATCGCGACGCGCTCCCGATTCTGGCGCGGGCTGCGGACCGCCGGAGCCGATGTCCGCGCGTTCCGCCCGTTGCTCACGAGCGGGCCCTTCGACGTGTTCAGCCGCGACCATCGCAAGCTCATCGTGGTCGACGGGCGTGAGGCGATGCTCGGCGGACTCTGCATCGGCGACGAGTGGGCGGGCGACCCGAAGCGCGGGCGGATGCCGTGGCGCGATACGATGGTGTCGGTGTGTGGGCCGGCGGTCGCGGCGCTCGAGGGCTCGTTCGGCCGCGTGTGGGCGACCACCGGCGAGCCGCTGCCCCGCGATGCGTTCCCGCCACCAGCCGACAAATGCGGGTCGTCGGCGTTGCGCGTGATCGACGGTGTCCCCACGCAATCGCGTGCCTATCGGGCCGTGCAGCTCCTCGCTGCGGCTGCGGAGGAGCGGCTGTGGATCACCGACGCCTACATGGTCGCTCCGCCGCCGCTCTACGCGAGCATTGTGGACGCGGCGAAGAGCGGTGTGGACGTGCGCCTCCTGCTCCCCGGCACGAGCGACATCCCGCTTGTCTCTCGTCTCACCCGGATCGGCTACCGCGGCCTGCTGCGGGCGGGCGCCCGCATTTTCGAGTACAGTGGGCCGATGATCCATGCCAAGACGATGGTCGTCGACCGCGAGTGGGCCCGGGTCGGCTCGACCAACCTCAACCTCTCGAGCCTGTTGGGAAACTACGAGCTCGACATCGTTGCGGAGTGCGACTCGCTGACCGAAGCGCTCGCGGCGCAATTCCGTCACGACACGGCACAGAGTCGGGAGATCGTCCTGCTGGAGCGGCGCCGGATGCCCGCGCGGTTGATCCCTGCGCCTGGCGTACCGGCGCCGGCGCCCGTACCACACAAGCGCTCGCGTCGCGAGTTGCAGGCGGCCGCGGCCATCGCGCTGGTGCAGGTTGCGGGCGGCGCGCGCCGTATGCTGGCAGGAGCCGCGGCCACCGCGCTCGCCGTGCTCGGCGGGCTGCTCCTCGTGTTCCCCAGGGCCATGAGCATCGTCCTGGCGACGGGCGCGCTCGCCGCCGCCTTGGGACTCGTCGTGTACGCCGTGGCACGGCGCCGCACGCGCCGCCGCACCGATGCCGCCTGATTTCCCTTCCCAACCTCCCCAGGGGGCCGCGCGTATAGCAAGCGAGGCCGACCTCGTCGCGCGCACTCTGTCGGGCGAAAGGGCGGCATTCGGCGTGCTCGTCGAGCGGTATGCCCCTCAGGCCCGCCGGGTGGCACGAGCGGTCCTGGGCGATTCCGACGAGGCCGACGACGCGGCGCAGGACGGCTTTCTGTCTGCGCTGGTGAAGCTGGGCCAGTACGACGCCCGGCGGCCCTTCGGTCCCTGGTTGATGCGGATCGTCGCCAACGCCGCGACCGATCGCCGACGCCGCCGCCAGGTGCGGCGGGTCGAGCCGCTCGATCCGGGGCTGGTGGGTGGTGGCCCGCGACCCGACACCGATGCGGTGCGCAGCGAGCTGGGCGATCGTCTGCGGGCGGCGCTGGCCGAGCTGCCGCCGCGCCGGCGTACGGCGGTGGTACTGTTCGATGTCGAAGGGTATTCGCACGCGGAGATCGCGGAGATGCTCGGCATCCCGGAGGGCACGGTGCGATCCGAGGTGTTTCACGCGCGGCGCCGTCTGCGCGCGCTGCTGGCCGATTGGAAGGGAGCGTAGCACATGACTGACGAGCGGATGTTCGATCACCGACCCGATCCGGAGCTCGGGGCCGCCTTGCGGCGTGCCCTCGATCCTCCGCGTCACGACCAGGCGGCGTTTGTCGCGCGCGTGATGGCGCGCTACGACGGTGCCCTGGCCGCCGCGACGGTCCCGACGTGGGAGGTGCTCGCCGCGTGGTCGCGACGCGGCATCGCCGTGGCCGCAGCCGCCGCCGTGCTGGGCGGGTTCCTCCTGGGCCGCGCCATGCAGACGCCGGACCCGCCGGAGACGTTCGACACGGCGTTGGCGCCGGCCAGCGGCCCCGGCCTCACCCAGCTCGTAACCGCAACCGATCCACCCGATGCGAGCGTCGTGTTCGCCTCGCTCGTGGAGCAACGCTGACATGGACCAGATGCCCATGCTGAATAGATCGAAGCTGTCCGCTGTGGCGCTGCTCGCCGCGGTCTTCATTGCCGGCGGCGGCGCGGGGTGGCTAGTCCGCGACAGCACCGGGCGCGACGGCCGTCCCCGCCGTCGCGGCCCCGACGCCATGGTCGCCCACTTGACCCGGGAGCTGAAGCTCACGCCCGCGCAGTCGGACTCGGTGCGGGCGATCTTCGTGCGCCACCGTCCCGAGATCGAAGCGTTCTGGGGCCAGGTGCGGCCCCGGTTCGACTCGCTCAAGACGCGCATGCGCGCCGAGATCGACGCCCAGCTCACCCCCGAGCAGCGCGCCCAGCATCAGCGACTGGTGGAGGAGGCCGAGCATCATCGTAAGGGAGACTCGACTAAAGCCAAGCCCGAGGGAGGGCGGAACTGATGCGTTGGGTGACGGGCATTCTCGCACTGGCCATGGCCGTGCCGGCCGAGGGACAGCAGGGCCAAGCGCCGCAGCACCTCGAGGTGACGTTGACTGAAGCGATTCAGCGGGCGCTCCAGGTGCAGCCCGCCATGGTCGCAGCGCGGGGAGAACAGCGGAACGCCGGTGCGCAGCGGCGCGCGGCCTACGGCGCGTTTCTTCCGACCTTGACGCTGACATCCAGCGCGAGCCGGCAGACCGCTGCCTCGATCGTCAACGGCTTCCCCGTCACCCCCGGTGATTTCACGTACAACAGCGGTCTGTCGGCGAATCTCGACCTGTTCGCGGGCTTCCGCCGGCTGGCGCGCCGCGCCAACGCCCAGGCGACGGTCAACGCCGCCGAGGCCAGCGTCGTTGACCAACGCTTTCAGGTCACGCTGCTCACCAGACAGGCTTTCTACAACGCGCTCGCGACGGAGGAGTTGGTCCGAGTCGCGCAATCGCAGGTACGACGTGCGCGGCAGCAACTCCAGATTTCGGTCGAGAAACTCCGCGCCGGATCGGCGACACGCTCCGATTCGTTGCGGTCCACGGTGGACTACGGCAACGCGCGGATCGCGTTGCTTGAGGCACAGGCCAACCTCGCCGCGGCCCAGGCCACCCTCGGCCGTCAGATCGGCGTCGACCAAGCCGTGCGCGCGGTGCCCGACTCGGTCCTGCCGGCGCTGCCCGACACGGCCGCCCTGCGTTCGTCACCGGTCGAGCACACCCCGCAGGTGGAGAAGGCCGACGCCGACGCGCGCGCTGCCCGAGCGTCCGTCTGGGACGCGCGTGCCCCCTACTTCCCGACGCTGAACGTCTCGTGGCGCACGAGCAGTCAGGGCGTGCAGCAACCGTGGGAGGGCTTCGACAACAACCGCAACCTGAACAGTCTGACGTTTGGACTCAGCTGGACCCTGTTCAACGGGTTCACCCGCGAACAGGCGCAAGTGACCGCGGGCGTCACGCGCGACAACGCGGAAGCCACGGCCGCCGACACACGACGTCGCGTGACCGCGCAGCTCGCCGAGCAGATCGCGGTCCTGACGACCGCCTACGAGAAGATCGACATCGCGCGCGCTAATGTCGCCGCGGGAACCGAAGACGTGCGCGTGCAGAATGAACGCTACCGGGTCGGCGCGGCCACAATTCTGGACCTGCTGACGTCACAGGCCGCCCTGACGACTGCGGAGAAGGACTACGTCCAGGCGCGCTTCGACTACCTCATCGCCCGCGCCACCCTCGAAGCCCTGGTGGGACACGAGCTGTGACCGCGACCCAGGCCATGACCTTCCGCACGGGCGACACGCCCACCCCCGACGTCGTCATCCTGACGCACCGGCTCACTCGTGAGTACGTCATGGGGACGGAAGTCGTGCACGCCCTGCGCGGTGTGGACATCCAGATCAAGAAGAACGAGTACGTGGCCTGCATGGGGCCATCCGGCTCGGGCAAGTCCACCCTGATGAACCTGATCGGCTGCCTCGATACGCCGACCGCCGGGGAGTACTGGCTCAACAGCCAGAAGGTGAGCGACCTGACCGACGACGAGCTCGCCCGCATCCGCAACAAGGAGATCGGGTTCGTCTTCCAGACGTTCAACCTGCTGCCCCGTGCCGACGCGCTGCACAACGTCGAGCTACCCCTCATCTACGCGGGGCTGGCCGCCAAGGAGCGACGCCAGCGCGCCGCCCGCGCCCTCGAGCGCGTGGGGTTGGGAGACCGCATGGACCACCGCCCCAACGAGCTGTCGGGCGGCCAGCGCCAGCGCGTGGCGATCGCGCGGGCGCTGGTGAACGAGCCGAGCATTTTGCTCGCCGACGAGCCGACGGGGAATCTCGATTCCGCGACGGGAAATGAAATCATGGGGCTGTTCCGGGAGCTCCACGACGCGGGCCAGACCATCGTGCTGGTCACGCACGAACACGACATCGCGGCGCATGCGCGCCGCCAGATTCACTTGCTCGACGGTAAGGTCGAGCGCGACGAGAGGACGGAACGGTAGCCGTGAACCCATACATTCGGGCAGCCGCCACGCTGCTGCTCGGCGTGGCCGCCTGCAAAAAGGCGGATTCCGCGCCGATGTACGAAACAGTCCCCGTGGAGCGCCGGACCGTGGTGGTCTCGGCGGTGGCGTCGGGCGCGATAGAGCCTATTCTCACGGTCGACGTCAAGTCCAAGGCCTCGGGCGAGATCATCGGGATGCACGTTCAGACCGGGGACGACGTGAAGAGCGGGGATCTCCTCGCCAGCATCGATCCGCGCATCCCGCGCAACAGCCTGGCGCAGGCCGAAGCGAACCTCGTCGTGGCCCAGGCGCAGCTCACCAACGCCAAGGCGCAGCTGGCGCGCTCCGACACCCTGTTCAAGGCGCAGGCGATCACCCAGACGGAGTACGAGACCGCTAACCTGAGCTTCGCCAACGCCAACGCGGCGGTGGTGCGCGCCCAGACCGATCTCGAAAACGCGCGCGACCGCATGACCGACACCCGCATCCGCGCACCGCTCGCGGGCACGATCATCGCGAAAAACGTCGAGCTGGGCACCGTGATCTCGTCGCCGACGACGGACGTGGGCGGCGGCACCGTGCTCTTCCGGATGGCCAACCTCGACACCGTCCAGGTCCGCACACAGGTGGACGAGACCGACATCGGGAAGGTCCAGCCGGGGTTGGCGGCCACGATCACCGTGGACGCGTATCCCAACCGGCCGTTCGAAGGATCGGTCCTGAAGATCGAGCCGCAGGCCACGGTGCAGCAGAACGTGACGATGTTCCCGGTGCTGGTGCGCATCGCCAACCCGAACCACCTGCTGAAGCCCGGGATGAACACTGAAGTCGAGATTCACGTGGGGCGGCGCGAGAATGTGATCGCCATCCCGAATGCCGCCCTGCGAACGCAGCGTGACGTCGCATCGGCCGCACAGGTGCTCGGCCTCGACCCCGCGCAGGTGCAGCAGGACCTCGCCGCCGCCACGCGGCCCGCGGCACCCGCCGCCGGCCCGGCGGGTGCTACCGTCAACCGTGACAGTGCGTCACTCGGCGGCACGCGCCTGCGGCCCGATTCGGCCGCGCCCAGGCCGGCAGGCAACACGATGACGACCCCTGACGGTCGCACGATTCAGCTACCTGCGGGCGTCACCGAGGCCCAGGTCCGCTCGGCGTTCCAGAAGCGGATGTCAGGTGGGACCCTTTCGCCCGAGGAAGAAACCGCGATGCGGGCGATGCGCGCCGCGTTCCAGCGCGCGGGAGGGGGGGGCGGAGCGGGAGGCCCCGGAGGCGGTCAGTTCCGTCGCGCCGGCGGAGGCGACATCTCGAACTACATCGTCTTCGTGCTCCGGAAGGGGAAGCCGGCGGCCGTCAACGTGCGCACGGGACTCACCGACCTCGATTACATCGAGGTCGTCAGCGGCCTGACCGAGCAGGACACCGTGCTCGTCCTGCCGAGTGCGTCGCTGCTCAACTCGCAGCGTGAAATGCGCGAGCGGACGCAGCGCATGACCGGCGGCGGCCTGCCCGGCCTGCAGCAACAGACGCCCACGACGGGGCAACGCCCGCAGGCGCAAACGAGGCCCTGACCCATGCTGCTTACCGAGATCTTCCAGGTCGCGCTCCAGGCGATCCGGGTCAACAAGCTCCGGTCGTTCCTGACGATGCTGGGCATCATCATCGGCGTGGGCGCCGTGATCACGATGGTAGCGCTCGGCAGCGGTGCGCAGAAATCGGTCCAGGCGCGGATTCAGGCCCTTGGGCCGACGCTCCTGTCGCTCTACCCCGGTCAGGCGTTTCGCGGCGGGATCGCGTTCGACCAGCGCGTCAGTCTCACGGTCGACGACTACCAGGCCCTGGCGAGCGACGCGCGCTACGTCAAGGCGGTCGTCCCGGAGCTGACGCGGAACCTCCAGGTGAAGCGCGGCGGCCAGAACCTCAACGTGAGCATCGTCGGCACGACGCCGAACTACGTGCAGGTGAAGAACTACACCCTCACGGCCGGCCGGATGTTTACCCCGGGAGAGGATGAGTCGCGCCGCGGGTACGCCGTGCTCGGCTCGGCGATCCCGGAGATGCTCAACGCCAATCCCATCGCCCTCGTCGGTCAGGAGATTCAGATCCGGGGCATTCCGTTCCAGATCGTCGGCGTGCTGTCGGAAAAGGGGTCCGCAGGCGGGTTCGGGAACCCCGACGAGCAGATCCTGATCCCACTCCAGACGGCTCGCTACCGCATCATGGGCACCGACCGGCTGCGGTCGATCACCGTGGATGCGTCCAGCGTGAACGAGATGACCCTGGCGATGATCGAGATCGAGCGCGTGCTGCGGCGCGAGCACAAAGTCCGCCCCGGCGCGGACAACGATTTCCAGATCCGCAACCAGGCGGACGTCCTGGCGACGTTCCAGCAGACGACCGAGACGTTTACCTACCTGCTGGCCGGCATCGCCGCCGTGAGTCTCCTCGTCGGCGGCATCGGCATCATGAACATCATGCTCGTGTCGGTCACGGAGCGCACCCGCGAGATCGGCGTGCGCAAGGCGCTCGGCGCCACGCGCTTCAACATCCTGTTCCAGTTTCTCGTCGAGGCCCTGGTGCTCTGCATGGTGGGCGGGATCATCGGGATCCTGTGCGGCACGCTCGGCGCAGTGGTCCTGTCCAAGCTGGCCCACTGGAACACCTCGATCAACGGCTTCGCGGTGCTGCTCGCCTTCGTATTCAGCGCCATTGTGGGGCTGTTCTTCGGCATCTGGCCCGCGCGGCGGGCCGCCAGCCTGGACCCGATCACGGCGCTCCGGTACGAGTAGCGGCGCCGCCGACGAACCGTAGGTGACCTGAACGGCGTGGGGACGTGGGGTGTGGGAATGTGGTTAACAAATCCACGCCCCACTTCCCCACGACCCCACGCAGTTAGATTCTTGCGATGCTCCCCGCGCTCCTTTTGCTCCTCCAGACCGCTGGCGATCCACCCGTCTACGACGGCCGGCTGAAGCAAATGGCGGTTCGCATCCCCCGGGTCGAGGCGACCGTCACGATCGACGGCGTGCTCGACGAGCCCGTGTGGAGGGGGGCCGCCCGCCTGATCGGGTTCACGCAGTACCGCCCCATCGATAGCCGGCCCGCGGCGGACTCGACCGAAGCGCTGGTCTGGTACGCGCCCGACGCGATCTACTTTGGAATCCGCGCCTACGAGGCGCACGGCAACGTGGTGCGCGCCACGCTCGCCGACCGTGACAACATCGATGCCGACGACAACGTTCAGATCCTGCTCGACACCTTCAACGACCGGCGCCGCGCCCTGCTCTTTGCCGTGAATCCGTATGGCGCCCAGGAGGACGGCGTGCGGAGCGAGGGCCTCGCCGGCGCCGCGGGCGGGCAGAACGCGGGCCAGCGGTTCGACGGCGTGATCGACCTGAACCCCGACTACGTGTATCAGTCGCACGGCCGCCTGACCCCGTGGGGCTACGAGATCGAGGTACGGATCCCGTTCAAGAGCCTGCGCTACCAGAGCGGCGCTACGCAGGACTGGGGACTGCAAGTCGTCCGCACCACGCAGCACACCGGCTACGAGGACACGTGGACTCCCGTCGTCCGTGCCAGCGCCAGCTTCCTGATTCAATCCGGTAGCCTGAAGGACCTGACGGGACTGCGCCGCGGCCTCGTCTTGGACGTGAGCCCCGAGTTCACGTCGCGCGTGGACGGGGCTCCCCAGGCGACTGATTACGGCTACGGCACCGTCGATCCGCAGCTCGGCCTCAACCTGCGGTGGGGGATCAGCCAGAACCTGAGCCTCACCGGCACCGCCAACCCCGACTTCTCGCAGGTCGAAGCCGACGTCGGGCAGGTGACGGTCAACCGCCGGTTCGCGCTGTTTTTCCCCGAGAAGCGGCCGTTCTTTCTCGAAGGGCTCGAACAGTTCGATACACCCAACGCCCTGATCTACACGCGGCAGATCGTGTCTCCCATCGCCGGAGCGAAGCTGACGGGCAAGCTCGGGGGCACCGCCGTCGCGTACATCGGCGCCGTCGACGACGACGCCGTCTCCGCCACCGGTGACCACCCGATCGTCAACCTGCTGCGGCTGCGGCGCGACCTCGGGGCAAGCTCGACGCTCGGCGCCGCCTACACCGACCGCATGGACGGCGACGCCTACAACCGGGTCCTCGGTGTCGACGCGCGCGTCATCTGGAAGAAGATCTGGTTCTCGGAAGCCCAGTTTGTCGGCTCCTGGACCAAGGACGGCGCTGGCGTCCGCGCGGGCGAGCTGTGGGACATCACGTTCTACGATCGCACCGGCCGGTCCTACGGCAACCACGGCGAGCTGGTCGGGATCAGCCCCGACTTCGAGGCGGCGAGTGGGTTCGTGAACCGGACGAACATCGTCCAGGCGCGGATCTTCAACCGGTTCTCCTTGTACGGCAAACCGGGCGCCATGCTCGAGCAGGCCACGACGTTCTTCATGATCCAGCCGACGTGGCGTTACGATGATTTCTTCAAGCTCCGCAGCACGCTCGAGGGCTCGGTCGGAGAGACCATCCTGCTCACACTCCGTGGCGGGTGGGGCGTCAACGCGAACTGGAACAACAACCATCAACGCTTCGACCCGCCCGAGTACGCTACGCACCAGGTGGACTCGAGCGGCACGCCGATCCCGTTCGTGATCCCGCACGGACTCTACAACCTGTGGGGCGCCGATGCGGGGTTCAACACGCCGAACCGGGCGGTGACCCTGAGCGCCAACATCGGCGCCGGGCAGGGTGCGATCTTCGCCGAGGCCGCCGAAGCGCGAGGGATGAGCGCGTTCATCGGCGTCACCTGGAAACCGACGAGCGCCCTGCGGATCGACGGACGCTGGGTGCACGAGCGCATCACCCGGGCGCAGGACGGCAGCTGGTTCTCGACGGCAAACATCCCACGCCTCAAGATCGAGTACCAGCTCACGCGCGCCATCTTTTTCCGGTACGTCGGTCAGTACTTCGCGCAGGAGCGCGACACGCTGCGCGATCCCCGCAGCGGAAACCCGCTCATCATCGGCGGCAATGCTCAGCCGCGCGTCAGCATCACCGATTTCCGCAACGACCTGCTCTTCTCGTACAAGCCGTCCCCGGGTACGGTGTTCTTCTTCGGCTACGGCTCATCGCTCAGCGAGCCGACGGCGTTCACCTTCCGGAGCCTGCGACGCACATCGGACGGGTTCTTTCTGAAGGCGAGCTACCTGTTCCGGATGTAGGTTTCCGTCGTGGTCGACCAAACGCTGAGCCTCGAAAACCAGCTCGTT
>Ga0193739_1000243_pt1 | contig 15365 bp, 15 predicted proteins | sample L2a2metaG_FD_144926 | JGI IMG/M metagenome (GOLD analysis project Ga0193739, IMG submission 144926) | Soil microbial communities from a riparian zone of the East river system, Colorado, United States - L2a2 | ecosystem: Environmental > Terrestrial > Soil > Riparian zone | place: USA: East River...
CCAGATGAACCTGTGGTGGCGATGCATCAGAATGGCGGACCGGTCGTAGAAGGTGTCCGAAGATACTATTCCACACATCCACGGGCCAGACAGCGCGTTACAACACTCCGCGCCGCTTGAGATCGAGGTACTTCGAGACGACGGCCTGCGCCGCACGTTGGGGTGTGACGTCGATCACCAACACCCCCGCCCGTCGCATGTGCCCGAGCGCCTCCTCCCGCGCGTGCAGCAGCTCCTCGGCGGCCGCCTTGCGGAACGCGCCGCGCGCGTCGGCCGGCCGCAGCGCGGCGACGGCGTCGAGCTCCGGATTGCGCAGGGTAACGGCGAGTGGCACGTGGCGCGGCCGGAGCGAGGCCACGTTCGCCACCAACGCGTCCGACGCGAACCGGTCGATCACGTCGGTGAACAGCACCGTGAGAGCGCGTTTGCGGTTCCGGGCGGCGAGGTAGCGAAACGCCCCCGGGTAGTCGGGCTCGACCAGCTTCGGCTCGACGACCGCGAGGACGTCCAGCACGCGGCGTACTCCCGATCGACCCCGCTCGGGCGCCACGAAGTGCTGCACGCCGTCGGCGAACGTCATGATTCCGACATCGTCGTCGTGCTGGGCCGCCGCGTACGCCAGCTCGAGCGCCGCCTGCACCACGAAGTCGAGCCGTGCCACGCCGCCCGCGATGTCGGCGGTCATGAGGCGGCCGAGGTCGATCACGAGCAGTACCTGCTGGCGGCGCTCGGCTTCGTATTGCCGGGTGATGACCTTGCGGCGCCGAGCCGTCGCTTTCCAGTCGATGTGCCGGATGTCGTCGCCCGGCACCCACTCGCGCAGCGACTCGAACAGCCGCCCCTCGCCCAGCTCGCGGATCGCCTTCATCCCCGGATCGCGGCGGCGGTGCGCCTGCGCGACCGACGCGCGGAGGCGGATGGAGACGAGGGGCGGGTAGACGATGACCTCCCACGGCAGGTCGATGCACGCTCGTCGCCGCCCCAGGCCCAACGGCCCCGTACTGTCCACGACGAAGCCGCCTGACTCCTCGCGCCCGCGGCGCAGGGGGACGACGGACAGCGCTTCGCGCTTGTCGCCGTCGGCCGGTACGGTGACCGCGCGCGGTGGCTGCACGCCGCCCAAGAGATCCGGGCGGATCTCGCGCACGCGGAGCCGGGCGCGGCGGTGGCCGCCGTTGCTCCAGCGGTATGCGACCTCTCCTGCGTGGCCAACCGACAGCGCGGGCAGCGGCTCGCGCCACACCAACAGACCATCCTGATCGAGCGACACGGCGAGTCCGGCATCGAGCCACACAAGCGCGACGAGGGCCGCATCGGCGACCAGCATCGCGTCGAGCGCCCAGGGTACCCAGAACCCGAGCACGCCGAGCGGCGCGAGTGCCACGGCGACGACGAGCGCGCGCCGCGTGAACAGTATTCCTCCGTACCTCCCCAGCCCGTACCAGAGCGCGAGGAAGCCTCCCGTGACACCCCCGATCACCAGCAGCTCGAGCAACATGGTCAGGCCGTCGGAGCCTCGGTCCTATCGAGGATCGCCTTGAGCGCCTGATCGGCCGTGACTCCCTCGAGCTCGAGCTCGGGCGCGACGCTCACGCGGTGCCGCAGCACCGCGGGCGCGAGCAGCTTGACGTCGTCGGGGATGACGTAGTCGCGCTCCTCGATGAACGCGGCGGCGCGCGCGGCCTTGAGGAGCGACACGCCGGCGCGCGGGCTGGCACCGAGCGTGAGCGACGCGGCCTCGCGCGTCGCGCGGACGATCGCGGTGATGTATCCGGTGATCCGCGGCTCCACGCGCACCGTTTCGACGGCCTTGCGCAGCTGCTCAAGACCGGCTGCGTTGGTGACGGGCGTGACGCCGTACGTCTCGGGGCGGTCGGCCTCGAAGCCTTCGACGTAACGCGTGAGGATCCCCTGCTCCACCGGTGCCGACGGGTAACCGACGAACGCTTTCACCATGAAGCGATCGAGCTCGGCTTCGGGCAGCGGGTACGTCCCCTCGAACTCGATGGGATTCTGCGTGGCGAACACGGTGAACGTGGTGGGGAGTGGATGACTCTTCCCATCCACGGTGACGGTGCGCTCCTGCATCGCCTCGAGCAACGCCGCCTGCGTCTTGGCCGGGGCGCGGTTGATCTCATCGGCGAGGACCAGGTCGGCAAAGATAGGACCGGGCCGGAACGTGAACTCGTGGGCGCCCGTAAGGAGCGTGATGCCGGTGATGTCCGCCGGCATCAAGTCGGGGGTGAACTGGATGCGCACGAATTTCGCTTCGAGCGCCAGCGCGAGCGTGCGCACGAGCAGGGTTTTGGCGGTGCCCGGCACGCCCTCGAGCAGAATGTGGCCGCGAGCGAGCAGGCACACGAGCACGTCGCGCGTGGCCGCTTCCTGGCCGAGGACCACCTGGCGCATCGCTTCTAGAATGCGTCGCGCGTCGTTCGCGGGCGAAGTTCCTCCCACACATCCTCCACGGCTTGGGCGGCGTCGAGCGCGCGTTCCGGAGAAGCGCCGCCGCGTTGAATGATGAGGTGCCGCAGGCGACGCACCGATCCACGCCCGCGGGGAGTCGTCGTGGCCAACTCCAGCGTTGCGAGCCACGCCTTCAGATCGGTATTGGCCACGTGGCCGGCCCGGGAGAGCCGCCGTCGCAATCCGGCGACGATCCGCTGTACGGCGGTGTCCGAATCAGCGGCGCTCTCGAGGCCGGCGGCGAGTGCCTCGAGGTGCTCGAGCGGTGAGCGGCGGCGACGCTCTACACCCTCCCGGGCCGGACCGAACCGCACCGCCGTCACCGCCAGCCACACCAGCCCGACCGCCACGAGCTGCAGAATCGCCCATCCCGCGGGAGAGTGGAGCAGCCAGTCCCAGGTGAGCGCCGCGATGGTCGACGATTCCCGCCCGAACCCTTGATGGTATTCGTCCCACACCACGCGGCCGGGCCGAGTCGTCGTGAGGAGCGGCAGGACGACGTAGGGCACGTCGGTGTCACGCCACACCTGGTTGCCAAACCACCCCGCGTCCGCCGCGAGCGTGATCGTCCCACCACCCGCGTAATGGAGGCGCAGCACGACGGGGCGGCGGTTGACCGCGGCGACCAACGTGTCGTGCGATTGCGCCACGAGGCTGTCGCAGGCTTCGGGCGCCGCGACCCGACTGCGTTTCACCAGTCCCGCGAGCCGCTCGCGGCGCACGCGCGGCGCGAGCACCCGCCCGGCGCGCGGTAGCCGCAGGGGCGCAGCATGCTGCGCCTCCACATCCAGCGGCGGCCGCACGGCCACGCTGTCGTCGAGGATCCGGTCGGGATGGAGCTGCCAGCCCGCGCACCGCGTGATGCCGCCGCCGTAGCCTGCCGCGAGGACGGCGCCGCCCTGGCGTACGAACCGCTCGACTTGCTCGAGCTCCGTGTCGTCGAGCGGGATCGGCGGATCCAAGACGACCAGTAACGCGGGAGAGCCGGGTTTCCGCGTCGTGTCGTCGGCAAGGGTGAAGAGCGGGGTGCGGCGCCGTCCCACCGGACGCCCGAGGCGCACCATCACGCCGTACAGCGCCTGGCTCCCCTCCGGACCGGTCAACAACGTGGACGTCCGGTAGTCGCGCTCCGTCGGTTGGGCGGTGCGGTTCGCCGCGAGGATGGCGACGCCGATCGCCCCCGCGAGCAGCAGCGCGAGGCCGACCTCAAGCCGGTAGGACATGCCCGCCCCCCGTCACCTGTTGTGCCGACACGCCGAATTCCCGGTACTCCGCCTCGTCGCACGGCACGGCGCCGAAGAGGTGGCGGTACAGCGACGCCACGAGCGCCGCGAAGGTCGATCGGCCGGCGTCGTCCAGGCGCACTTCGCCCACGTACTCGGCGGGGGTCTTCGACATGTGGAAACGGACGGCGTTAGCGCGCTCCAGCTCGAGCACCACTGCAAGAAACCGGTGACCGAGGGCTTCGGCGTAGCGGCCCAGCCGGGCCAGCTCCTCGGCGCGGGCCAGGTGCGACCGCGCGTCGAGCACGACCGCGACGGCGCCCGGTGCCGCGCCTGCCGGGCCGCGCGCGGTCGGCTGCAGGATGCGCCACAGCACGTAGCCGATGTGCACCAGGAGGACGATCAGCACGATCACCAACGCGGTGATCAGCAGCGTGAACGCGGTCGGGTGATCTCCCGCCAGGCTGTTGAGCCAGTCCATGGCGCGGTACCACAACTGGTTCAGCCAGAGGAACGGATTGCGGCGCTCCACCCAGTGATACTCGGGGCGCGCGAACACCTCGCTCAGCGCGCGCCGCAACGAGTCAGGAGCGACGTCCTGGGCGAGGAGGAGCCATGACGCGATCAGGTGATCCCCAGTTGCTGGCCGAGAATCTGCAGATCGAATGCCTCACGCCGCACGCGCAGGTCGTAGTACAGCAGCGTCAGGATACAGGAGAAAAGCGGGTATACGAGGATCGGCAGCGCGGCCGAAAAGACCTCGATCGCCTGGCCGATCCCCGGTGACGTGAGCCGGAAGTAGCCGCCCAACCCACCGATCACCATGATCGGCAGGTAGATGATGAGAAATGCGACGACGGCGATCCCGAAGATCTTGAGCTTGAAGCCCCGGGTCAGGTCCCACGAGCGGCCGAAGGCGTCGAAGGCGCCGTTCAGGTTCTCGAGCACCACGACCGGGGTGGTGACGGCGTAGCCGCACAGCACGAACGCGATGAACCAGCAGCCGGCGATGACCGCGAGGAGCACGATCAGCACGCCCGCTGCGCTGCCGCCGCGTGCCATGGCAGGAGCGGCGACGGCGGCGACGATCCCGATCGCCGAGGCCAGGAGGATCATGATGATGGTCTTCCCCAAGCCGACCACGAACAACGGCCAGATCTTGGCCACGCCCAGTGAGAGGGCCTCGCGCAGCTCCGGCGGCCGTCCCATGTACGAATCGGAGATCACGCGGATGGCCGCGGCCGTCAGGAACAGCCCCGCGAAGTACGCGATGACTTGGATCAAGATAAAGAGGGCGAAGTGCTGCTCCGTGCCGCCGGCCAACTGAATGTAGATCGTGAGGGCGACGGGTAGCCACAGCGCCGCGATGCCGACCTTCACGAACACGCCGATGTGGCGGCGGAAGATCGTGATCGCTCCGTCCAGGATCTCTCCGAGCTCCATCGGGTGCAAGTCGGCCATACGACGCTCGCTCCGTGCGCGGGATGGCGGTAAGATGAGGACGTGATGCCTTCCGCGCGAGACCCGGCGCCCCTCGATCTCCGCCAGCACCATGGTGTGGAGACGCCGGAGCACGTCGAGGTGCGCCTGGAGCTGGCGGGCCTCGGGTCCCGTATGGCCGCGGCCCTCCTCGACACCTTCCTCCTCTTTCTCACGTTGCTGCTGGTCGGCCTCGTGACAAGCAACGTCAACGACATCGGTGGGGCGTTGGGAGGGTGGTTCACGGCATTCATGGTTCTGTTGGTATTCGCGCTCATCTGGGGTTACTTCGCCGCGTTCGAAGCCTGGAACGGCGGCCGCACCCCCGGCAAACAGTCGCTCGGCATCCGGGTGGTGATGGACACGGGCCAGCCGGTGACCACCGGGGCCGCCGTCGTCCGTAACCTCGTCCGCCTCCTCGATTGCTACTTCCCGCTCCTGCCGGTCCTGCCGGGGATGCTCGTGATGTTCCTCAACAAGAGCAACAAGCGTCTGGGGGACATGGCTGCCGGGACGATTGTGGTGCGTGACCGGCCTACCGATTGGGCGCTCGGCGCGGCCCTGCCCGCCGCGGAGGCCGAGCAACCGGTGGAAACCGGCCCCCCCGAGCTCTCCGAGGACGAGTTCCGCCTCTTGGATCGCTTTCTCGGGCGGCTCAACGATCTCGATGCGGCGGTGCAGGTCCGCATCACGACCGAGCTCGCGTTGCGGTTCGAGGACCGGATTCCGCGCCGCTCGGGCGACGCACAGGCGTACCTGGTGCAGGTCTTTGCGGACGAGCAGCAAAAACGACGCGGCCGGTTTGCGACCCGTGCGCGCACCGGCGCGGGAGCGGGGACCGCGGGCCGAACGACGGTGACGGCCGAGCGGTTCCTCGCCAAGAAGCGCGAGAGCTGGGAGGCGTTCCGCGCCCTGGCGGTGAGCATGGAGCGGTCGGGGGTCGGCGCATTGGCGCCGGGGGAGATCCCGGCGTTCGCGGCCCGCTACCGCGAAATCGCGGCGGATCTCGCGCGGGCCCACACCTACGGCGTGGACCAGCGGGTCATCGAGTACCTGGAGCGCGTCGTGAGCGCCGGGCACAACGCCCTATACCGCGCCCGCGGCAAGAAGGGGATGCCGCTCGCGCGCTACCTGCTGCGCGACTTCCCTGCCGCAGTCGTGCACTCGTGGGCCTATGTGCTGGTGGCGTTCATCCTGTTCATCGTGCCCGCGGCCCTAGGCTACGTGATGATCCGGGAGCGGCCGGCGCTGGCCGACGAGATCGTGTCGCCGGTGATGGTGAGCCGCGCGGAGCAGGCAGCCGAGAGACAGGCGCAGGGACGCGGCTACGCCCAAGCTGAGGGCGACGACCGCCCGGTGATCGCCGCGGCGATCATCAGCAACAACATCCAGGTGTCGTTTGGCGTGTTCGTCGGCGGACTCACGTGCGGTCTGCTCACCGCATGGCTGCTCTTCGCCAACGGCATGATGCTCGGTCTCGGCTTCGGCTTGTTCAAGAACTACGGTGCGCTCGGATATCTGACGACGTTCGTCGCGGCGCACGGCGTGCTCGAGCTGTTCGCGATCTTCGTCTCGGCGGGGGCGGGATTCCGGCTCGCCAAGGCGATCATCGCCCCCGGCGACCGGACGCGGAAAGATGCGCTGGTGTTGGAAGGGAGAGTCGCCGCGCGGATGATCGGGGCGGTCGTGACGCTGCTCGCCATCGCGGGGGCGATCGAAGGTCTGCTCTCGACCAGCGATGCCCCCGCGTTCGTGAAGTACGGCGTCAGCGCCACGACCGCCGTGTTCTTACTGCTCTACCTCGCGAGCGGGTGGGCGTACTTGCGCGAGCCTACTGCGTAACCGTCACACTCCCAGCCATTCCCCCGTGGTTCGTGCACTGATATGTGAACGTGCCGGGCGTGTTGAACGCCTTCGGCACGCTGCCCGACGTTCGGTTCGTAATGTCCGTAGGCGCCCCCGCCGTGGCGGCGAACGTCACGTTGTGCAGCGACGTCGTGCCCTGCCACGCGAATGTCACCACGGTGCTTTCCGGAACCGTGATCGCGTTGGGCGTAAACTGGAAGTCCGAAACCTGTACCGTGGTGACGATGGCCGCGGTGGTGGTGAAGGTCACCGCCGGCGCGCCCGGCAGCGCCGCTGCAGTGGCCGTGGCAGTTTGCGCCCCTAGTCCCGCTCCCAACGTACGCGCGCCCGTGGCATTGCCGGTCGCCTGCGTGACGTTCTGAGCCGGCGTGATCGAACCGCCGCCGGTGGCCACCGCCCAGTCGATCGTCACGCCACCCTTCGCGTTGCCGTGCGAGTCCTTGCTCTGTACGGTGTAGTTCACCTGACTTGAGGGCGGGGCCGTGCCATTGTCGCCGGTCGTCTTGGCGATAGTCACAGCCGTGCCGGCCGTCGCGGTCAAGGTGATCGTCACCGGCGATCCGACGAGGCCGGTTACGGTCGCCCGGGCGGTCTGGGCAATCGCCGCCGTCCCATAAGTGAATTGGACTTTCGATAGACCCGCGGCGCTCGTAGGCACCGAAGCGGCGGAGACGGACCCGCCCGTCGATGTCCATGCCACTGCCACGCCCTGCACCGGCGTGCCCGTTTCGTTGGTCACCAGCACGACCAGAGACTCGGCCTTGGTTGCACCGACGGTATCGGTCAGCGGTCCGGTCGTGCTGTAGGCGATGCTGACCGCACCGTTGATTTGCGACACGGCGGTGAACTGCACCGGGGCGAGGTTGCCTGCGCTGGCGTTGACGAACTGCGTGCCCGCGTTGGGGCCGAGGGTGCGACGCGTCTTCGCGATGCCGCCGGCGTCCGTCGTGCGCGACGCAGGCGACACACTGCCGGCGCCCCCGAGGGCCGTGAATGTGACGGTGACGCCCGAGAGGGCAGCACCGCTCTGATCCTTCACGATCACGGCCAGCGACTCGGCCAACGCGGTGCCCGCCGCGCCAACCTGATTGTTCCCCGCGTTCACCACGATCGAATTCGGGGTCGGGCCGGTCCCGCCACCATCACCGCCGCAATCGACCAGCGTCAACGCGACCAGCAGGGCCAGACAAAAACGTTTCATGACGGCGCTCCCGGAAAGGGTTCATCCCAAACGATGGGATACCCCGGAACGCCTGTCTAGATGTGGTGCAAACGCTACGGAGTTACGAGGTGGGGATTACCGGCTCCACTCGAGGAGCACGCCGAGGCGCGGACCGAACAGCGAGACGCTGGTGCCCTCGTCATTGAGCTTGCCGAACGCGACCTGCGCCTGGACGACGGCAGTCGCCTGCGTGCTCAAGCGATAGCGTACGTCCGTGCCGGTACGGAGCAAGTAACCCAACAGCACCATCTTGTCGGTCGGGCCAGTCAACTCGTGGCGGAATTCGAGCAGCGGGACGAGCGTGACTTTGGGAGACATGGGCCGCTCGAACCGAGCCCCGACCGCGAGCACGTTGCCGCGGGGGGTGACGATATCGCCGCTGTCGGAGGCGGGGCTGAAGCGCCGCATGTTCCAGGCGTACAGCGACAGACTGTTCCGGCCCAGCGGCATGCTCATCGCCCCGTACACCAGCGCGCGGTTACCGGTCAGACTCCGAGCCCCTCCCCCCAGGTCGTTCGCGCCGGAGGTCGTATAGATGAAAGCGCCGCGAAAGTACTTCCCACCGCCGAACGGCCCCTCGATGCCGACGCGGGCGCGGACTTCGCCACCGGGCGACAGCTCGCTACCGCCGGCGACGGGTGTGTAGCTCGCCCCGTAGCGATAACTCGCTCCGGTGCCGACCGCCCAGTTTTGGCCGACCTTGAACGCCGATGCGAACCCGGTCGACAGTCCTCCGCCCGAACCGAACCCCGGCGTCATGAACCCCAGCAGGTCGGTCGCCGTGGCGCCGAACAGCGGGACGGTCGTGTCGGGGACCTCGGCGGCACCGGTCGGCAGCGTGCCGCTCAGGGTGAGCAGCAGCCGCCCAGGGATGACGCCGATGGTGGCGCGGATGTCGGTATCGACCAGGCCGGAGTGATCGATCGTATTCCCGCCGGTCTCGCGAACCGACGCACTGGCGTACGCCGTCCCCAGATCCACGACGACGCGACTGCCAAAGCGCTGCGTGATGGCGATGGGGATCGTCATCTCGCTGAGGCGATCGAAGGCGAGCCCCGACCCGAAGCTGTAGCTCTCGAAGAAGACGCCGGTGCGCGCGACCGTACCACTCGATTGGGCCGGTGCGCTGGTGGCGAGCGCACCCATGAGGAAAAGTACCGCGACCGGTGAACGCATCAGGGTCGGTAGAAGATGATGCGAATGATGCCCGACGCTCCCGTCACCGAATTGATGCCCCGGCTCTCGGGCGTCAGCTTCGGCTTGACCGCCTCACCACCGGGAGTGGCGGGCAGACCCGCCGCCTGCGGCAGGCCGCCGGCGGGCGGGGGCGAGGTCTCGTTGTTCGTGGACTCCAACGCGCCTTCCGTCGGCAGCTCGGGGGGAGCAGGTGGCTCCTCAACCGCCTCGACGGCGCTGACGACGTCGCCACCCGCCTCCACCGCCGGCGCCGCTTCGGCTGCCTGTTGCTGTTGCTGCGCCGCCTGAAAGTTGGGGTCGGCGCGCACCGCGGCGCTGAACGCCGCCGCCGCCGCGCGATAGTCGCCGCGATCGAGCGCGTCCAGTCCCTGGCTGTAGGCGAGGAACGCCGCGAGGTTGCGCGGGCCCTGCCGCAGGATGCTTTGCCGCTCGGCCTCGGTGAGTTGGATCCCCAATTGCGTCGCAAGACCGAACACAAGCTGCTTCTCGAGGTCGAGCAGCTCCTTGAAGGTGCCGTTCGCCTCCGCACCCGAGCGGACCGTCCCGTCGCCGCGCACCACCGATGCGGAGAGCCGCACCGGCCCATTCGGGGTGATCGACGCGACACCTTGGACCATGCGCTCGGCCCTGAGGAGGCGGCCAACACGAGCCGCCGTCGTGGCATCGCCCCGCTGCGTCTGTCCGAGCTTCAGCTCGTCGAGCAAGGCGCCAATCTGCACGCGCTCCAGCAGGCGTAGCGAGCGAACCATCGCCAAGTCGGACGTGATCAGCTCGGCGAGGCCGCGCGACAGCGGCTGGAACGTCGAGTCGCCCCCAGCCGAGATCGTGACCGGCAAGACGGCGAGCGTCGAGGGCTCAGGAGGGAGACTCGTCAGTGTCGATTCGCTCGCGAGGGCCTGGCGGGCCGTCTGCTCCGCCTGGGTCCGCAACGCGAGCTGCGCCTTGGCGCGGACCGCCGCGACGCCGCGGGCTTGCGGGTGCTGCGCGGCGAAGTCGGTGTAGGTCGCGAAGGCGAGGTCGTAGCGCCCGTCCATCTCCTGGCAGCCCCCTACCACCAAAGGCCCGATGGCGTTGGCAGGCGCCATCAGCTGGCCGGCACGCGCCACAACGACGGCCGTATCGCACCGGCCGGCTGCCATGAGGGCAGCCGCCAGGCGGAAGCGGACCGAGGCATTGTTCGGCTGGCGGAGAGCGTCGGCGGGTGTGACGGCACCCGGCGGGGCACCCCCCGCACAGGCCAGGCCGAGGCAGGTCACCCCAAAAAGCAGCGAACGCGAAACCGTCAAAGTCATGCTCCATCGCTACATAGGGGGGTGGAAAGATGCCCCGCAAGCTAGGCTCCGCAAGAGCTATGGCGCTATGACGGGCATCACCAGAAGAAGTAGACGCGGCCGACACGGCCGTGGATGGCGGGGCGCATATGGAGGAAGCGGCGGGTGGCAGGGCGCCACCACGCAGTGGGGGGGCAGTAGCGCGAGCGGTGCCGCCGACTCACTCGAGCGCTTGGAGTATCTGGCGCATCTTGCGCGACAGATCCTCGATCTGCTTCAGACTGGAGAGCGTCTCCTCGTCGAACTTCTCGGGCGTGAGGAGCAGGATCTGGGTTTCAGCCAGAATCGCCGACAATGGGTTGGACAGGTCGTGGCGGACCTTCATCAACTCGGCGCGCCTATCCGCCATCAAAGCAGGGAGCGGTAGAGATCGCGCAGGTGGTGGTCGCGCAGGTCCCGGACCGCCTGCCACAGGTCTGGTTCCGAGGTTGCGCAGAAGATTTCGGCGGTGGACCGCTCCGCCTCGGTGCCCTCGGCACCGAAGAGCACCCGGCCACGCCAGATGCCGTCCTCGGTGCGCCGCACCGAGAGGCGAATGTCAATCGGCTGTCCGTCGAAACGTATCGGAGGAAGGTCGTGAACGACCTGGTCGAGCGCGGGAGAGGCTTGGTACCGAGCCGGTTGTGCTGGCATGCAGTGCCGATCGGGCTGGTTTGCGCAAAGATATAAGAAAAAGGGACTTACGCAATACTTAGGGACCCAGCGGAATCGGCGAGAAGGTCACGAGAAATAGCGCGAGGCTCGCCCACGCGATCCAGCGTCGCGAGGGCGGCAACGGGCGGTACGCGTCGAGCACCGGCGGGTGACCAAGACGCCCGCGCGAGAGCAGGAGCACCAACGATCCCCACACGAGCCAGTTGAACCAGAGTGTCCCCAGGAGCATGAGAGCCACCCAGAATGCCCGCCCCAGCCACTCGTGTCTGCGAGGCACCGCGGCGTAGAGGATGTGGCCCCCGTCTAGCTGCGCCATCGGCATGAGATTGAGCGCCGTGACGAACATTCCGAACCAACCCGCGATGGCGGTGGGGTGAAGCACCGCGCCTGGAACGTCTCCCATCGCGAGACGGCGCACGACGCGGGTGATGATCGAGTCACCGAGCTGCCAGAACTGCCCGTCCCCGAGCCACACTTCCATCCCGTGCGCGCCTGAGTCCGCCGATCGACTGAGGGCAAAGCCGATCCACAACACGGGCAGGGCGACGAGGAATCCGGCGAATGGGCCGGCAGCGCCGACGTCGAGTAACTGGCGCCGGTCGGTGAGAATCGTGCGCAAACGAATGAACGCGCCCATCGTCCCGATCCCGATGGGCGCCGGGGGCCCCGGAATGAAGTAAGGTGGCGAAACATCGAGGTGATAGCGGCGCGCGGTGAGGTAGTGCCCATACTCGTGGCAGAGGAGGATACCGAGAAGCGGCAGCGAAAAGGCCAGTCCACCGCTCCAGCCTTCGAAGAAAGCCGCCGTGCCCCAGTGCCGTACAGTCAGGGCGGCGTGGATACTGACTCCACCACTCAGCACTGCTCCGGCGAGCGTCGCCGTGAACAGCGTGGCCGCGAAGAGCAGCGCGTGCAGCGCCCAGCGCTCGCGGGGGGGAGGCGCGGTCGGATGCGTGAGGACGAGGTGACGGCCGTCGGGCTCGTCGGACCAGTAGTAACTGCCGGGCCAGTTGTGGAGCGCCTGGGCGAGCTCCGCGGAGGGAGCGGCGTGGGCCGGATCTACAAGCGCATCAATGACTTCGCGGTCGCGCAGGGGGGTGGTGCGCCACGCCGTGAGAAACCTTGTGAGACTCATGGGCGCGCACTATCTTTGTGCCTTCGCACGCCGCCACATTCCCAGGTTTCCATTATCAACTAGGCCCGCTCCCCCATCCCGGGGTTCCCCCGCCGTAAACGCAACCGGAGCTGAAGCACACGTGGATATCGCCGAACTGAAGAGAAAGTCCGTCGCGGAACTGCACGCGATGGCCGAGAGCCTCAACATTCAAAACTATTCGGGGCTCCGCAAGCAGGATCTGATCTTCCGCATCGAACAGTCGTTGCTCGACACGGATACCGTCCTTCGCGGGGAAGGTGTGCTGGAAATCCTTCCCGAAGGGTACGGATTTCTCCGCAGCCCCGACTGGAACTACCTGTACGGCCCCGACGACATCTACGTCTCGCCGAGCCAGATCAAACGTTTCGATCTGCGCACCGGCGACACGATCATGGGGCAGGTGCGGCCGCCCAAAGAGGGCGAGCGCTACCTGGCGCTCCTGAAAGTCGAAGTCGTCAACGGCGAAGAGCCCGAAAAGGCGAAGCACCGCGTCGCGTTCGACAACCTCCGTCCGCGCTATCCCGAATCGCAGCTCAAGCTGGAGCGCAAGGACGGCGACCTGTCGATGCGGGTGCTCGACATCCTCTCGCCTATCGGCAAGGGCCAACGCGGCTTGATCGTGTCGCCCCCCAAGGCCGGCAAAACGATCCTCATGCAGAAGCTCGCCAACTCCATCATCGAGAACCACCCCGAGGTCTACCTCATCGTGCTGCTCATCGATGAGCGGCCGGAGGAAGTGACCGATATGGAGGAAAACGTGAAGGGTCCGAACGTCGAGGTGGTGTCGTCCACCTTCGACGAACCGGCCGACCGTCACGTGCAGGTGGCCGACATGGTGATCGAGAAGGCCAAGCGCCTGGTGGAGCACGGCAAGGACGTGGTCATCCTGCTCGATTCGATCACCCGCCTGGGCCGGGCGCATAACGTCGTCGTCCCCCACTCGGGCAAGATCCTCTCGGGCGGTGTGGACGCGAACGCCCTGCAGAAGCCGAAGCGGTTCTTCGGCGCCGCCCGGAACATCGAGGGGGGCGGTTCGCTGACGATTCTCGCCACCGCCCTGATCGACACCGGGTCGCGCATGGACGAGGTGATCTTCGAGGAGTTCAAGGGCACCGGCAACTCGGAAGTCATTCTCGACCGCCGCATCGCGGAGCGCCGCACCTTCCCCGCCATCGACGTGCAGCGCACCAGCACCCGTAAGGAAGAGCTGCTCCTCAGCAAGGAAGAGCTGAACAAGGTCTACCTGCTGCGGAACTTCCTCGCCGACATGCCGCCCGTCGAGGCGATCGAGTTCCTGCTGGAGCGGCTCAAGCGGACGAAGACGAACGCCGAGTTCTTCCAGACCATGGCGCAGGGGTGAGGGAGGGGGGCCGCCTCCTCGGCGTCGATTGGGGCGAGCGCCGCATTGGCCTCGCCCTCTCCGATGAGTCCCAAACCCTCGCTCACCCACTCGCCACTCTCACCCGCCGCCCCGGTAAGCGCTTCCCCATGGCTCGCCTCCTGGAGCACGTCACCGCACAGCAGGTCGTCGGGGTCGTCGTGGGTCTTCCCCTTGACGAAGCCGGCGCCGAAGGCGACGCCGCGCGGGCGGCGCGGGCTCTCGCCGACGACATCGGCCGGCGGGCCGAGCTGCCGGTGACGATGTGGGACGAGCGCATGACGACGGCGCGGGTGCTCGCCGCGGTGCGCGAAATGGGGGGCTCGACCCGGGGCCGGAAGGAAGACGTCGACGCCCTCGCCGCGGCGTTGCTGTTGCAGCACTACCTCGACGCCCAGCGCGGGGGCACCACGTGAGAGTCGTGTTGCTGGCGGTCTTCGTCGCGGCCTGCGGCGGCGTCTCGCAGGGCCGCAAGACGAAGGTCACCATTCCCCGCGGCGCGACGTTCGGCCAGGCCGTCGACTCCCTCGTCTCGCGTGGCGTGGTCGATCACCCCGGCTGGTTCCGGCTCTACGCCCGCGCCCGGGGACTCCCCGCTTCCTTGAAGAGCGGCGTCTACACGTTCCGCGTGGATGACAGCTGGAGCGACGTGGTGACCGCGCTGAAGGCGGGCCGCGGCGACGAGGTCCGCTTCACCGTCCTCGAGGGGATGATGGCGTTCGAGGTCGCCGAACGGGCGCGCGTATGGCTCCGGATCCCGCGCGATTCGTTCTTCGCGGCCGTGAAGGACTCCGCGCTGCAGCGCGAGCTCGGCCTCGTCGTGAATCCCGCCGGCGTCGAGGGCTACATGTACCCGACGACCTACACCGTGCCGGTCGGGATCAAGGCGCGCGACCTGGTGCGCATCATGACGCGCGAATTCACCGAGCGCTGGAACCCGGAATGGGACGCGCGCGTCGCGCAGATGGGGATGACCCGTCACCAGATCGTGACGCTGGCATCGATCATCGAAGCGGAGGTCCGCTACCGCCCCGACCGGCCCTACGTCTCGGCGGTCTATCACAACCGCTTGAAACGCCGCATGGCCTTGCAGGCCGACCCGACGATCAACTACGCCTACCAGCGGCGGCTACGGCGGGTGTGGGAGAAGAACCTGCAGATTCGCTCGCCCTACAACACGTACCTGCACCCCGGCCTGCCTCCGGGGCCGATCAGCCAGCCGAGCGACTCGAGTATCTACGCGGCGCTCAATCCCGCGCCGGCGGGGTTCATCTACTTCGTGGCGCAGCCCGACGGCAAGCACGTCTTCTCGGAGAGCTACGCCGACCACCTGGCGGCGATCAGGCGGGCGAGAGAAAAGCGACGGTAGGAGGCGGTAGGGGGCGGTAGGGGG
>Ga0193739_1000245_pt1 | contig 15291 bp, 11 predicted proteins | sample L2a2metaG_FD_144926 | JGI IMG/M metagenome (GOLD analysis project Ga0193739, IMG submission 144926) | Soil microbial communities from a riparian zone of the East river system, Colorado, United States - L2a2 | ecosystem: Environmental > Terrestrial > Soil > Riparian zone | place: USA: East River...
TGCAGCTCGGACCGTGTCCCCGAAGATGAGGATCATGGCGTGTGGCATGGTGCCAGTCGGCGACAGGCCCGCCAGCCGCGCGCCGGCCGGCGTCGAGGCTCCCACGCAGCCGCCGATCACGCTGGCATAGTCCATCTGGTCGGCGACGCTGGGATGCACGTGCCGCGCACCGAAGCTGACGACCGGGATCGGGGCCGCCACCTCCACGATCCGACGAGCCGCGGTCGCCCAGCCTGTGCTCTGCGAAAGGATCCCGAGGAGGGCGGTCTCATACAGGCCGAAGGCCGAGTACCGCGCGGTGATGCGCATCACCACCTCCTTGCGTCCGACCGGGTCGCCGTCGTGCAGCGACTCGACGACGGGCGCGGGTTCGAGCAGCTTCCCGTTGCCGAGGATCTCTCGCAGGTAGGCGAGTGACTCCTCCGCCCCACACAGGATCGCGTCCTCGCGCGGGAAGATCTCCATCGCGACCACCGGATCGAGGCGCTCGGCCGCCAGGATGCGCCGGGCACGCTCGAAATACACGTCCGCGGTCTCGCCGGAGAGCACGTCGGCCGCGGGTTGGAAGCGGGACCGCTCGGGCGGCTTGGTGGCGGTCATGGCCGAGCAGTGTAGCCTCTCGCACGGCGGCGCCTGGACACCACGATCGTCAGCAGCGGCAGCACGACGAGCACGGCGGCCGCCGATCCGAGCCTGACCGCACCATCGGCGAAGGCACCGGCAAGCCGTGCGCGGGCCGCATCCACCTCCTCGGCGGCCCCGCGGAGGTCGCCCTCGGCGAACAGGGCGGAAGCCTCCGCCAGCCGCGCCGACGGCTCCTCGCCGCCCAGCAGCCCAACCTGCTCCACGATCGACGGCTGCCGGCCGATGCGGGCGCGCACGTCGCTGTACGCGGCCACCAGCGCGGCCTCCGCCTCGAGCTCGTCCAGCGCATCCGGCCCGCCCCCCGAGGCGCGGTACCGGTCACGCAGCCGATCCGGTGTAGCCAGCCCGGCGGCATCGATGGCTGCCACCAGCTCGTCGCGGGCGGCGAGCCAGGCGGTCGCTTCGGCGATGGCTGCCTGCGCCTCGTCGAAGCGCCAGGCCTCGAGGTCGGCGAGGACCGGATCGGGTGCGCCCCAGTCGCCCGCGGCCGCGAGCAGATCGGCATACGCCTGGCGGGCAGCGGCTCGCTGCGGCAGCTCGGCCGCCGCCGCCTCGTCGAACACGTTGGTGGTGAACTCCGCCGTCAGGTCCTGGCCGCTCACGGCCTCCAGCTGGTCGAGCAGCCGACGGGAATCGAGGGGGGTGACCGGACGCCCGCCGACGGCGGGCGGCACCGGGGCGACCGGCTCGTAGGCGCCCACGCCGGCCGCGATGCGGGCCCACGCCACGCGTAGCGCGTCGGCCCCCACCGCGGCCGCGAGCCGTTCGGCGAGTGCCCATGACGCCGCGTAGCCGAACGCGTCCTGCTCGGCGGTCGCCGCTCCGGCCCCCCAGCTGATCAGGGGGAAGGCCGCTCCGCCGAGCTCGGTCGAGCGGGCGGAGGGGTTGTACGGCAGCGCCACCTCCATCTCGGCCGCGACCGCGGCGGCGGCCTGGGAGGCGAAGCCCTCGCGGATCCATCGGTCGCCCACCAGCTGTTCGGAGAGCCAGACGTGCGCCACCTGGTGCAGGGTGGTGAACGGCGGCTGGTTAAAGCCAACCGCGATCGCGCCGGCGTCCGCGGCGGGCTCGCTCAGCTCGCCGACGAGGTCGGGCACGGTCTCGACCACGACCAGCGGCCCGACCCGCGGGTAGTCGAGACCGATCCCCTCCTCCAGCAGGGGCAGCGCCCGCGTCAGGAGGTCACGGGTCGCCTCGCCCCATGCCTCGTCATCGGTCCAGGACCGGACTTGGAGGTCGACCGTGCCACTGGCCAGCGCCACCCCCTCGCTCAGCGTGATGAAGCTCGACGGGCGGACGGCGGTGATCCGAGCCAGCCAGGTGGTCGGGTCGGCCACCAGCCCACTCTCCAGGCGGACGGCAACGGCATCCTGGGTGGCGGTCAAGGCGTCGCCGTCGACGCGCACCTCGTAATCCGCGGGGAGGACGACCGCCACCGCGCCGGTGGTCCCGAAGCTCCACGCCGGAAAGACGATGGCCGAGGGCCGAACCCGAATGTCGGGGCTCGCCGCGTCCGGAATCATGTACGTCAGGGTGAAGGTCATGGTCTGGTTGTAGCGGACGGGGCTGCGCGGGCTGACGCTGGCCACGTTCACGCCGTTTCGCACGGCGGCGCTGATCCGCAGCGCCCCGCGCGAGTCGCTGGCAGCCACGCTCGTGGCGCCGGTGTGGATCGCCAGGTCGACCACGTTGAAGACGCTGAACTGGCCCGCGGGATCGGGAGTCGTGTTCTTGAACGTGACGTCGACGGCAACCAGGATCAGCCGGTTCTCCGGCTGGACGTCATATTGAGCCGTCGTCGTCAGACTGTACTCGGCCCCCCGCGCGAGGTTTGCTGCGCCCGGCAGCCCAAGGCCGGCCGGCGCCAGGGCGAGCAGGAGCGCCGCGCCGCGCAGCGCGAGGGCCGCGCGCCTCACCGGCCGCTACCCAGCAGGCGGGCGATGAGCCCCCGCCGATGCGGCCGAGGAACGGGCGGCGCCCACTCGGGCATCGCGGCGGCCACCTCCGCACCGAAGGCGGCCAGCAGCCGGGGATTGCGGCCGACGCGATCACTCCAATCGGGCAGGATGCCGCGATCCGCCACCGCGCCGGAGGTCTCCTCCAGCAGCCGGTCGGCGACGGTGGCCAACCGGACGAGGCCGCGGCCCAGCTCGTCGCGGTCGAGCGCGGCCGACGGCAGCTCAGTCATGAGCATCGGTCGGTCGTCTTCGGCCATGGCGAACTTCACGAAGGGGTAGTCGAAGTTGGCGCGAAGCATCCGGTGATAGACCCGCTTCGGGGCCTCCATCGCCTCCGGGCCGTAGTAGGCCCACAGCGACCCGCCGACGCCCGCTACCCAGGCGACGGTCACCCGCAGGTCGAAGCGGCGTGCGCCGTCCAGCACCACGTCGCGGCTGAACGCCGGGTCGTCGGCGTCGCCGCTGCCGCCCACCGTCTCCACGCCCAGCTCCGCCAGCCAGGCGTCGATCGGCGGGGCCTGCTCAGCCAGGGGGCGCCACCGTCTGCCCGGAGCGAATGACCCGCCGGCCCTTGAAATCGGCCTCCTGCGTGCGTGGGTCGATCCGGCAGTTGCGACCGATCGTCACGCCGGCCGGCACCCGCGCGCGCTTGCCGACCAGCGTGATGCCCGCGTAGAGACGCTCCGGCTCGTGGCGGTTCGGACGCAGGTCGTCGCCGCTCCCCACGGTGGCCGCCCGCCCGATGACGCACTCCTTGTCGACAATCGAGCGATCGACGACCGCGCCGGCCTCCACCACGCTGTCGAACATCACGATCGAGTTGCGCACCGTCGCGCCGAGCCCGACCCGGACGCCGGGGGACAGGATGCTGTGCTCGACGGTGCCGTCGACGACGCAGCCGTGGCTCACCATGCTGCGCGAGACGTGGGCCTCCGGGCCGATGCGGGCCGGCGGCCGTTCCTCGCTCTTGGTGTAGATCAGCCAGCCCAGGTCGTTCAGCTCGATCCCCGGCGCGTCCGACAGGAGGTCGAGGTTCGTGCGCCAGTAGCTCTCCACCGTCCCGACGTCCTGCCAGTAGCCCTTGAACTCGTAGGCGTACACGCGGCGATCGGTCTCCACCAGCCAGGGCAGGAGGTCCCGGCCGAAGTCGACCCGCTCCGGCGACAGGATGTCGCGCAGGATCGCCCAGCTGAAGACGTAGACGCCCATGCTGACGAGGTTGCTGGTGGGGTTCGGCGGCTTCTCGACGAAAGCGGTGACGTGCCCGTCGTCATCGGTCTCCAGGATGCCGAACCGATGGGCCTCTTCGATCGGCACGGTCCTGACCGCGCAGGTGAGCTCCGCCTTCGACGTTCTGTGCGTCTCCAGGAAGGGCCGGTAGTCCATCTTGTAGACGTGGTCGCCGGCCAGGATCAGGACCAGCTCCGGATCGCGATCGGCGATGAACTCCATGTTCTGCAGGACCGCGTCCGCGGTGCCGCGGTACCAGTCACGCGCGCGCCCCCGGCCCAGGTACGGCTGCAGCAGGGTGACGCCGCCGCGGCTGCGGTCCAGGTCCCACGGCCGACCGACGCCGATGTGGTCGATCAGCGAGCGGGGAGCGTACTGGGTCAGCACCGCCACATCGGTGAGCCCCGAGTTCACCGCATTGCTCAGCGCGAAGTCGATGATGCGGTACTTGCCGCCGAAGGGCACGCCGGGCTTGGCGCGCACCTGGGACAGGATCGAGAGGCGCTCCCCCTCACCTCCGGCCAGGATCAGCGTCAGGACCCCGTTCGACACGCTCTGGATTCTCGCACGCTGCGCGAGACGCCGGGCGTCGCCTGACCGCCCGCCGCAGCCACGGCGCGCCGAGCGAGAGCAGCCCAAGCAGGGTCGAGAGGCCGAAGACCGGTATCAGGACCCCGCCGTCGATCGCGTCACCGGCCGGCGCGGCCGGCTCGGTCGGCACGGTCGGCGAGGGCGAGCATTTCTCGGGATTGCCCGGCGGACAGTCCCCGGGCGGCGGCTCGCTTGGGCCAGGGGTCGGCGTCGGGGTGGGACGCACGAAGCCGCAGATCGGGGCGCCGAACCCGTTATTGCCGAGCACCGGCGCGATCGCCAGCCGGTAGTTGGGGTTCTCCTTCAGCTTTGTCGGATCGCCCGCAGAACCCCACACGCCATTGACGAAGCGATCGGCCCACAGGTGGGCCGCGGCAACCCACTCGGCCGGGCGGCGGCCATCTTGGCTGATCGCCTGCTCGAGATCGAAGCAGCCGTTGGAATGGACGTTGTCCGGCGGTGGGACCGTGCCCTCCAGGAACGGCATCTCCTGCGTGGGACCGCAGTTGCCGGTGGCAGCCATCCCGCTGAAGCGGCACACCGACGCGGTGACGATGCCGGCCGGCTGCGGGAAGCTCGTCTGCAGTCCCACGGCTGATTGAGCGCGATCTCCATGAAGTCGTGCCACAGGTAGAGCGGCCCGTCGGCGCTGAAGAGGCCCTGCCCCAGCCGGTTGGAGAGCGGCTCCTGGTTGTTGTTGCCCATCCAGACCCCCGTCACCAGCGATCCCGGCACGTACCCGAATCCGGAGACGTCGCGGAAGTCGTTGGTGGTGCCCGTCTTGAAGCCGGCCTGTCGGCGGTTGCCCCCCGCATCGGTCAGCTCTGCACGCGACCCCCACAGCACGTTGCGGCGCGGGTCGGTGTTGCCCTCCAGGATCCAGTGGGTGAGGTACGCCTCGGCGGCCGTCATCGGCGTGCTCTGCGCCGGCCCGTTGTCCTCGAGCGAGTAGATCACCCGGTTATCGCGGTCGCGGATCTCCCTGATCGCGGTGGCCGGGTGCAGGCTGCCCTGCATGGCGAAGACGCCGTAGGCACCCGTGAAGTTGACCAGGTTGACGGGCACGGATCCGAGTGCCAGCGTGAGCCCCGGCTGCAGGTCGTTGATGTACTGGGCGCTGGCGATGCCCATGGATTCGGCAAACTCGGCCGTTACCTCCGGCCCGACCAGGTGCTGCATCATCACCGACGGCACGTTCAGCGAGTAGCGCAGCGCGTCGGTGGCCAGCAGCGGCCCGTGCTCCTTGATGTCGGCGTTGGTGGGCAGGTAGCTGGTGGCCCGGTTAGGCCCGAACTGGGTGGTCGCATCTACGAAGAAGGTCGAGACGGTCGCCTGCCGGGCGCGGAACGCCGACGAATAGGTGATCGGCTTGAAAGCGGACCCGGGCTGGCGCACGCCGAGCCCGGCGACGTCGAACTGGCCCTGGACTCGCGGGTCCTCGCGGTTGTAGTAGTCGACGCTGCCGACGTAGGCGACGATCTCGCCGGTCGCGGAGTTGATGGCGACCAGGGCGCCGTTGTGCACGTTCTTGTCGGCCAGCGCGTTCACCCATTTGACGACCTGCTGCTTGGCGGCCTGCTGCAGGTTGTAGTCGAGGGTGGTGGTGATGCGGAAGCCGCCGGTGCGCACCAGCTGCTCGGCGTTGGGATAGCCCATCGCCTCGAGGATGCGCTCCGCCTCGCGGCGGACCCGGAAGCTGAATTGCGGCTCGAGCAGGACCGATGTGATCCGGTTCGGGCCCATCTCCTCCCAGGTTGTGGCGGCCGCCTGGTCGTGCTGCTGCACGGTGATGTAGCCGTCGCGCAGCATGGCGTCCAGCACGAGGTCGCGACGCGCGATGGCTCGTTCGGGGCCCTGATCCAAGTAGTAGGGGTCGTAGGCCGACGGCAACCGGGGCAGGCCGGCCAGGAACGCCGCCTGCGCCAGCGTGAGCTGATTCAGGTCCGCGATGCCGAAGTAGTTCGCCGCGGCGGCCTTGATGCCGTACGAGCCATTGCCGTAGAAGATGAGGTTGAGGTACGTCTCCAGGATCTTCTCCTTGCCCGCGCGGCCGGGGTAGGCGGCCGTGAGCTGGCGGGCCAGGATGAACTCGCGGATCTTGTCGTCGAAGCCGCGGCCGGACAGGAAGGTCAGCTCCGGCGCGGCGCAGACGTCGGCCTCCGAAGGCGCCTCAGGGACGGCGTTGGGATCGAGCTCGAGGCTCGGCGCCGCGGTTGACTCCGGCTCGGTGGGCTGCTCGGCCTCCTTGATCGAGCCCGCGTACTTGATCACCTGGGCGGTGATGGTGCTCGCGCCCTGGACGATGTTGCCCGCCTCGATATTGGCGAGCGCGGCGCGCCCGACGGCGTAGTAGTCGATCCCGTCGTTCGTCCAGAAAGTCCGGTCCTCGGCCGCGATCGCGGCATCGACAATGTACGACGGCAGCTCGTCGAAGCGAACCTGTTCGCGGTTCTCACACTCGAAGCGCGCCAGCAGCTGCTGGCCGGTGCGGTCGTAGACGTAGGTCGAGGCCGGCAGCTCGATGTCGTCGAGCAGCCGAGGGTCGGGCAGGCCAGTGGCGTAGTAGTTGTAGGCGGCCAGCAGCCCGCCTGCGGTGCCCGCCACCGAGCCGACCACGAACAGCAGGAAGACGCCGAACAGGACAAGGACGGCGGTGGCGATCCCGCGACGCGGCGCGTGGCGGGTGGTGGTGCGGCGGGTCATCAACCGATGGCGACGCCGCTGCATGGCCGGATGCATCGCCGGCTACGGTAGCGTAAGACCTCTCTCGGGTCGAATCAGCCTACGGGAGGTAGTTCCGCGGGCTCGCCGGCGTGTCGTCGAACATCACCTGGAAATGCAGATGGCAGCCGGTCGCCATCCCGGTCGCACCCTCATAGCCGATGAGGTCGCCTGTCGCCACCTGCTGGCCAACCGACACGACCTCGTTCGAGAAATGCCAGTACCAGGTCTGGAGTCGTTGGCTGTGACCGATGACCACGCCGATGGCGGTATCTCCATACGCCAGGTTCGGCCGACCATCGGCCAGGACCGTGCCGCCTGCCGCCGCATAGATCGGACCGCCGCAGCGCGGCGCGTCGTACGACAGGTCGATGCCGGTGTGGTTCGGGTTGAAGACGGTGTACCCGAACTCCTGGGTGACCATGAAGTCGCCGCGCTCCGGCCATTCGAAGCGGCCACGGTAGGCAATGTCGAGCCGGTTCGCCTCTTCCTTGAGACGGGCAACGAGCTCGTGCTGGCCGGCGAGCGCGCGCTCCTCGGCCGCGATGAGCTCGCGGGTCTGGATCTCGCCGCGTGCCGCCGCCGCGAGCTGCGATTGCTGCGCCTCCTGAAGCTGCTGGAGCTTCAGCTGGAACGCCTCCAGCTTCTGGCGAGCGGCGTCGACCTCACGCTGTTGCTGATCCAGCGCGGCCGTCCGCTCGGCGGCTGCCGCCTCGAGGTCGGCCAGCGTCTTCCTGCCGTCGCTGAGCGTCTGGCGGCGGACCTTGAGCCGCTCGCGCGTGTTCCTGATCTCCTCGGCCAGGCGGCGATCCTCGTCGGAGAGGGTGAGCATGTATCCGAGGCGGCTGGATGCCTCGGAGAATGATTCGGTCGAGAGCAGGACTTCGAGGATCGATGTCTGCGACTGCTCGTAGGCGGCGCGGAGATGCTCCTGCAGCAGCGCCTCGCGCCCTCGGAGCTCCAGGCGCGTCGACTGGATGTCCGCGGCGACCTCGCGCAGGTCAGCCTCGAGGTTGGTGATCTGGACCCGATAGCGCACCAGGTCGGCGCGCGACTTCTCGAGCGCGGTGGTGACGAGCTCGAGCTGGCGTTGTGCCGCCTCAAGCTCAAGGCCGACGCTGTCGAGATCGGTCACCAGCTTGGCCAGACTGGCGGTCAGCTCGGTTTGCTCGCGACGCAGGTCGGCCAGCTGCGCGCGCTGTCGCGCGAGTTCGGCCTCCATCCGCTGCTGCGCCGCGATCGCATCGTTGACGCTCGGGTCGTCGGCGCGGACCGGCTGCCCCACTCCGGCGGTCGCCAGAGCGGCGATGGCCATGAGCAGGACCAGCGTGAGGGGAACGGCGCGACGGTGAACGATCGACATTGACTCCAGGACTCACACGTGCTGCGGGGCTTGAGCGTGTCGGCGGCGACCGGCGCCCTGGGCGTGGCGCAGCAACCATCGACGGCCCCGGGCACGGGGCACGGCGGCAAGGATACCCGACGTGTCGAGCCCCCGGCCACCCCCCATCAGTCCTTCGGCGGCAGGACCCCGGCAAGCGCCAGGACGCGTCCCGCGACCGCCGCCGCCGAACCCAGCAGGCGGTCGTCACGGAGCAGGGTGATGACCGCCCCGGCCACGAGGAAGGGGCCGAAGGGGATGTAGCTCTTCATGCCCACGCGGCGCCGGACGAGGAGGCCAAGGCTGGCGACCGACGCCAGCACGCCGCCGATGAAGACGGCGACGAAAACGCCCTGCCAGCCGAGCAGCAACCCCAGCGCGCCGACCAGGTACAGGTCGCCCAGCGCGACACCGTCTCGGATCACGAGGCCGAGCACGCCCATGAAGACGAGCGCGGCGGCACAGCCGATGATCGCCTCGAGGGGCGCGACCGTCGGATTGAACGGCACGAACACGATGCAGGCCACGATCAGCGGGTCGAGCAGGAGGTGTGGCAGCCGCCGCTGCTCCAGGTCGGTGGCCGTCAGCAGGACCAGCACGGCCAGGATGGCCAGGTGCGCGGCCGTTGCCCACCACGGCAGGGTGGACCGCGCGGCGATCCCCCACCCCGCTGCACCGGCCGCGGCGGCGAGCACGATGGTGCGGGGCCCGGCCCCGCGGCCGGAGGCCTCGTCGGCCGGCCAGACCGTGGCCAGACGCTCGGCCGCGACGCCCAGCAGGGCGAACGCGGCGCCGATGGCGATGGAGGTGCCGGTCACCGCCGCATCCTAGCCGCCCGGTGCGCTGACCGGCTGCGGCTGGCACGCATCCTGCGTTGCATCCTCGGGCGAGGCCGGACAGCTGCATCGGCCCATGCAACGAGGGGAGGCCGGACCGTGGACAAGGACCGAGTCGAGGGAAATATCAAAGACGGGTGGGGCAAGGCCAAGGAAGAGTGGGGAGACCTGACCGACGACCCCAAGACCGAGATGGAAGGCAAGCGCGACCAGGCCGAGGGGGAGCTCCAGGAGGGCTGGGGCAAGGTCAAGGACACCGCTCGCGACGTGATCGACGACGACGATCAGTAAGCGCGACGGTGTCTCGACGGCCCCGCCGGTGCCCGGCGGGGCCTCTTCGCGCCCGGCGCGACGGCGCTAAGCGTCGGCCCGGTAATCCAGGGCCAGGCGAACGAGGGTCGACACGGCCGTGCCGACAGCGCCCTTGGGATTGACCGCCTTGTCGGTGGCCAGGGTCGCGCTGCCGGCGATGTCGACGTGGACCCACGGCACCGTGACGAAGTCGGCCAGGAACACGGCGCTCTTGATGAGTGAGCCCTCGCGCGAGCCGGAGTTGACGATGTCGGCGTGCGCGGAGTCGTACTGCGCGCGGTACTCGGTGGCGAGGGGCATCTCCCAGAACCACTCGCCGGTGGCCTCGGCGGCGGCCGCGACTTCGGCACCCCACGGTCGCGGCCTGGCGAAGTAGGCGCTGATCAGCTCGCCGAACGCGACCGATGCGGCGCCGGTCAGGGTCGCCACGTCGACGAGGTGGGTGGCCCCCTGTGTCTCGGCCCAGTGCAGCGCGTCGGCCAGGATCAGGCGCCCTTCGGCGTCGGTATTGATCACCTCGATCGTCTTGCCGTTCATGGCGCGTACCACGTCGCCCGGTCGCTGTGCGTTGCCGCCCGGCATGTTCTCGACCATCGGCGCCACCGCCATGAGGGGAGTCTCCGGCGCGAGCCTGGCGACGGTCCGGGCGGCGGCGATCACCGCCGCGGCGCCCGACTTGTCGTGCTTCATCTCCTCCATCTTGTCGGCTGGCTTGATGCTGATGCCGCCGGAGTCGAAGCAGACCCCCTTGCCCACGATCGCCAGGCGCCGCTCGGCCGAGGCCTTCTCCCACCCCGGCAGCCTCACCGCGATCAGGCGCGGCTCGTGTGCCGCTCCCTGCCCAACGCCCAGCAGCGCGCCCATGCCCAGCGCGCGCATCTCGTCGACGCCGAGCACCTCGACCGTGCAGCCATCGCTGGCCAGCTCGCGCGCGACCTCGGCCATCCTCTCCGGATAGAGGTCGTTCGAGGCGCGGTTGGCCAGCGTTCGCCCGAACTCGACCCCCTCCGCGATGATCGCCGCGCGGTCGATCGCAGCCTGGGCGGGTGCATCGGCGCCAATGAGAACGACCTCGGCCACGGAGCGCAGCATTGCCTCGGTGTCGCGGACGCGTCCGTAATAGGCGTGCGGGCGGAACGTGCCCTGCGACGCCCCGATGGCGGCGGCGGCGAACCCATCCTCGTCCTCCCCGTCGCGCAGCCAGAGCGCCAGACGCTCGACGCCGCGGCCCTGGAGCCGGCGCGTGCTGGTCGAGCCGATCCGGCGCGCGCGCCAGGCCCCGCGACCACGCCGCACGCCGTTGACGAGCAGGATCTTCTCGGCCGCGATGGATCCGGCGTCGATCAGCGCGGTGTGGTGCTCGACGATGTTGAACTCGCCCCACTCGATGGCCCGGCTGATCACGCCCCCGCTGGCGGCGTCCAGCGCCGCCAGGTCGCCGGCGATCTCCGCGTCCTCCTTGTAGATCGGAACCGCCAGCACGTCGGCCGCAATGGCGGCCGGATCGGTCGTCTCAGCGCGAAAGCGCACGCACGTCACCTCAACGAATTCGGTCGATGCAAACCGATGGCGCCAGAGGCGACCATCGGTCAAGCGAGTATAGACCGATGCCGACGCCCTACTGCTGCGGCTCGACGACGGCGGCGACGTCGGCGCGCAGCGTGGCAAGTTCGGCGACGGCGTCAGCCAGTCGCCGCAGCGGAACAACTGTCAGCGCCGAGCCAGCCTCGGCGATCGCCAATGCCAGGGCTCGATCGGCGTCGCGGGCCTTGGCGGCGGCGGCGCGATAGGCTTCAGCCGCAGTGGCCGCGGCCGGAAGATCTTCTGCCAGGGTGGCCTCGGCGATCGCGCGGGCAGCGCTCAGCAGCTCACCGGTCGTCTCGAGCCAGTAGCCGAGTGAGGGCGGTGGTTCCTCCCAGGCGGCGACCAGCTCCAGGGCCGCATCCGCGTCGTCCAGGGCAGCCAGCGCGGCCTCCGGGTCGTCGCCGTCCAGGGCGTCCAACGCGTTGGAGAGCGCCGTCAACGTTGCGTCTGCCGCCCAGCGCCGCGTCACGAACGGCTCCGCCTCGGCGGCCGTGGCGCGCAGCTGCACGGCGATGCTCACGACCTGGTCTGGGACGGCACCATCGTGCGCGAGCGGAGGCGCGCCAGGCCGGGCGCAGGCCAGGGTGCCGCGCAACCGGGTCGTGGCCAGCACGGCCTCGGCCACCGCGTCGCGCGATGACTCGAGGATCGCAGCAGCCTCGATCAGTGGCGGTGCGGGCGGCTCGTCGCCGCTGACGATCAGGGCGGCGCCGCGCCGCGCGGCGTCGATCGCGGCCTCGAGCTCCAGGGCCGCGTCCGCCGCACCGGCGGTCGCCACCAGCCAGGCCTGTCGCGCCGCCTCTCCCGGCGGATCCGCGCTCGCAGCGGCGGCCGGCCGCGCGGCCAAACCGCCGCCCACCAGAACGACGGCGAGCGTACCGCTCAGCAGCCCACGCGAGGGCCGTCGTTTCGCCCACCAACGGGCACCTATCATGCGGAAATGCACGCGGCAGCCTTCGATCCGGCCGTCCTGCGGACGCTGCCCAAGGCGGAGCTCCACCAGCACCTCGACGGCGCGCTCCGACTGGACACCGCGGTTGAGCTGGCGGCCGGCGCCGGGATCCAGCTCTCCGCCGATGAGGCACGCAGCCGGCTGGTGGCGCCGCCGCGATGCCGCGACCAGGCGGAGCTGCTCACCTACTTCGACCTCCCGATTGCGCTGCTCCAGACGCCCGACGCGCTGCGGCGCGCGGCGCGCGAGCTGGTCGAGAGTCTCGCCGCGGACGGCGTGCGATATGGCGAGATCCGATGGGCGCCGCGGCTGCATCTCGATGGCGGGCTCTCCGTGCCGGGTGTGATCGAGGCGGTGGCCGGCGGCGTGGAGGATGGGATCTCCGCCCTGGGCGCCGAGGCGCCCATGGTCGTGCTGATCGTGACCGCCATGCGCTCCCATCCGCCGGGAGCGAATGTGGCTCTGGCCCGCGCCGCCGCTGAGTTCGGCATGCCGGTGGTCGGCTTCGACCTTGCAGGACCGGAGGCCACGTATCCGGCGCCGCCGCACGCGGCGGCGTTCCGCGCGGCCGAGGAGGGTGGCCTCTCGCTCACCACCCACGCCGGCGAGGTACCAGGACCCGAACGCATTCGCGAGGCCCTGGCGCTGGGGGTGCGACGAATCGCGCACGGCGTGACGACTGCCGAGGACCCGGACGTCATCGCCCTCGTTCGAGAGCGCGACGTGACCCTCGACCTGTGCCCGACGAGCAACGTCCAGGCCGGTATCGTCCCCGCGCTCGAGGCCCACCCGATGGCGAGCCTGCATCGGGAAGGCGTCAGCGTGACCATCTCGACCGACGACCGCACGGTTTCCGACACGACCCTGACCGATGAGATGGCGCGCGTGGCCGCCGCGCTCAAACTCTCTCCGGTCGAGTTGGCGGCCATCGCGGTCAATGGCTTTCGCCGAGGCTTCGGGCCGCAGGCGCGCTTGCGCGGCATGGCAGCCGAGGCGGAATCCGCCTGGGAGGCATGGGCCAGCACCATCAGCTGACCCTCAAGTCGAGCAGGTCGAGCACGGCCGCCGGATCCGCTGCGATCCAATCGGGCCGGCGATCACCATCCAGCCCATCGGCGAGCGCCGCGTCGGCCACCCCGGTCAGGACCAGCACGCTCGAGATCCCGGCGCGGCGCGCGGCCGGGATGTCGGCATCCGGGTTGTCCCCGATGACCAGCGCCTCGGCCGGACCCACCCCGCCCATGGTCAGGATCGCCTGGAACATGCCGGGCTGGGGCTTTCCGATCACCAGCGGCTCCACGCCCGAGGCGGCCTGCACGGCGGCCACGATCGTGCCGGCGCCGGGGAGAAAGCCGTGCGGCGTGGGATAGCGGAGGTCGGCGTTGGTGGCGATGAACTGGGCGCCGGCTCGGATCGCCGCGGCGGCGACGCCGAGCCGCCGGTAGTCGAACGACCGGTCCAGACCGACCACCACCGCGTCATACGCTTCCGGAAGCGCCTCGCCGTCCCACTCCGGCGGCGCGGCCTCCCCCGCCGACACGGCTCGAAAGCCGGCAGCCAGCAGCTCTTCGAGCATGCCAGTGGCACCCAGGGCCACGATGCTCGAGACCGCCGGCGCGTGCTCGCGCAGGTGCTCGATGGTGGCGGATGTCGACGTCACGATCTCGTCCGCGGACGCCTCGATCCCGTGGCTCGCCAGCCGCTCGACGTACGCCGCGCGCGTCGCCATCGAGTTGTTCGTCGCGAACCGCACCCCGGCGCCCACGGCCCGCAGCGCGGCAACCAGTCCGGCTGCGCCCGGCACCGCCTGCGAGCCGCGGTAGACCACGCCATCGAGGTCGAAGATCACCAGGCGCGGTCGGGGCGGCGGGAGGGTCTGCATCGGGCCCGATGATAGGTCGCCGCTCACGTCGCGGCGCCCGCCGGCGGGCACCCGAATCATCTTGAGTCGTGGAATGACGAGGAAGTATGATGCGGCGGATTCGGCCGATCCACGCCTGTGGCGGTCGCTCCCGAGGCGTGCTCGCGCTCGGGCATCGGAGGAGGCCCCTCACGGGGTGTAAGGAGAATCCATTGCGGATGCAGCGACGGTACGTTGGTGTCGCGACCATGATCACGATCATGCTCGTCCTGGCGGCCTGTGAAAGTGGGACGATCAGCGTCGGCAAGGGTCTCTGTCGCGAGGTCGGCGACCTCACCGGGGTCCAGCCGAGCCCGCCCGAGGCAAGCGGGACCAGCGACGCCCTGATCGGGGTGGTCACCGACGTCGGGACCCTCGACGACAAGAACTTCAACGAGTACAGCTGGCTCGGTGCCCAGCAGGGCGCGACCGCCATCGGTGCCCCGGATCCTGAGGCCATCGTGAGCACGGCGTCCGCAGACTACGAGGCGAACATCCAGACCTTCGTCGACCAGAACTACGACGTCATCGTGACGGTCGGCTTCGCGATTGGTGCTGCGACCCTCGCCGCCGCGGAAGAGAACCCAGATATTCACTTCGTCGGGGTCGATCAGTTCCAGACCAACACTGATTTCGGCGGGGAGAACCCCGTGCTCGACAACTACGAGAGCCTGATCTTCAATGAGGCCCAGGCCGGCTACCTGGCCGGCATCGTGGCGGCGAGCATCAGCGCGAGCGATCAGGTCGCGGCCATCGGCGGCTCGGGCACGATCCCGCCGGTCGTGAACTACATGCGCGGCTTCGAGAACGGCGTGCACAGCGTGAATGCCGACGCCACCATCCACCTGAAGTACATCTCCAACGACCTGGCGGTCGCATTCAACGACCCGACCACAGGCAAGCAGTTCACCGACCAGTTCCTGTCTCAGAACGCCGACGTTGACGTTCTGTTCCAGGTGGCCGGCAAGACCGGGAACGGCATCCTGGAGTCCGCCGAGGCCGCCGGCATCTACGCCATCGGCGTGGACGTCGACCAGTGGCAGTCGACGTCGGCCCAGGCCGAGTGCATCGTCACCAGCGCCGAGAAGAAGCTCACCAAGGCTGTCTTGGACGCGATCATCGCCTTCGGCGGCGGCGAACCGCGGAGCAACAACGTGTTCTACGGCGCCGACAACGACGGC
>Ga0193739_1000246_pt1 | contig 15232 bp, 12 predicted proteins | sample L2a2metaG_FD_144926 | JGI IMG/M metagenome (GOLD analysis project Ga0193739, IMG submission 144926) | Soil microbial communities from a riparian zone of the East river system, Colorado, United States - L2a2 | ecosystem: Environmental > Terrestrial > Soil > Riparian zone | place: USA: East River...
TTAGTTTTATCATGATGTTGTACTCAATTTAATCATTGAGATTATAAATATCTATACCATGCAAGGTATCTCCTGGATTGGACTTTAAATAGATGATAAGTCGTAAAAAATTCAATTAAAATACAAATAATTCCATAATTAGATAACTAGCATGCTTCAGATGCCTAAAGTGATCCAAGTGATCCAAGTCATACACGAAAATATGTTTAGTTTTCTATTTGGAAAATGAATTATGAGCCTATCGATACTTCATACAGGAATGAGAAAATAATCGAAGGTGGTTCCGATAGATCACAAAAAAAATGAATCTAGACAGCGTCGCCATCGCTTTGGTGATTTCTAGACTGAGGTTGGTTTGTGTCCTGCTATGTCCTTAGGATTCATTGGTTCTTTGCTTTCATCCGAAAAACTCTCTGTCTTCGTTTCCATCTTTTGAACCCAAATAAGTATCACTATCCGCAACTTTTTAGCAGCTTCCTTAGCATCAGATTTTATCTTTTCAAAAATATAAACTACCATCGTTTGTATTCTGGAGCAAATTATTTAACACTCAAAAGCAACCATACAAAGTTATCCGATACTAAATAATCAAAATAAAGTAGGACTCAATAATATGATTCATTACCAGAGAATAAATCGGTAATTCTAAAATGGAACTTTTTAACATAATTTAGATTCTAATCATTAAATAATCTTCATTTTCCTTATAGGAATAACCAATTGACTATGAAATATAAGCCAAATCTAAATCAAGGGATCGCAATCATCCTAATTTCAATCCTTGTAGTACTCGTCCTAGCTCCACTAAATCTGTATCCTGATTTGAATTTTCAGAATTCATACATTCATGGGCAAGGATTTGATGATGATGGCCTCGTGCCTTCTGACAGCAAATATACTTCTATTTCTTCTGCTAATCTATCCGGAGTTATATCTGAAGATACGGTCCAGTATTTTACAATTTCATGTAATGATTTTAAAAAATTGTTCGACGCACTTTCTGTGCTGGATATTGGCAAAGAAGTATCAGAAAAAAGCATAAATCAAACTTTATTAGATGATGTAGAAAACATATTTAATATCTATGCTGGAAATTGCACTCAGCTCGACGAATATGAATTTGAATAGATGCTTGTCTATGTACAATCTGCTCTTCCAATTGTTTAAAAACTAAGTATTTCAAGTCACCTTCTTACTTTTTTTGAATTTCATTAGCAATACCAATGATATGCCCGAACCAATTACAGCAATTGTAATGGTGATAGGCAGCGTCATCTTAACTATTTCGGCTGAATACGGTTCCGAAACACGAATTGGGAAATCAAAGATCAATTCTTTATTTGAATCAATAGAATCTCCTACCACAAGATTATCTAGAATGTCAATACTAAAAAGAAATATCCCTGACTTATTGAATTTATACTCATAGGAATAGTGACCACCTGACAAAAGTATAGGTTGTGTTCTGATCAATTCATTATTTTCATTAGAAATTCTAATCACAATCGGCGTATCTGTTACTGGAATGTTACTAACTGTGTTAATCATTATATTGATAACTGTTTCTTTTCCAGAAATAGGATCTGTCGGCAAAGTATTAATTTGGATATCATAATCCCCAATTCGTTGTCGTAAAGAGTTGCTCAAGGGGTCAGCAAGTGCAGGATGAACTGAAAACCACGAAAAGATGGTAAGAATAACAAATGCAACCAGCACACTCTGAGTTATTATTATCATCAAAATCATTATCATGTCAAGAGAATTTAATTTTTTGTACTACATTTCTGATATCGGGGTACTAACTCCACATAGAATTACTATGTCACATGGCTCTGAAATGATCATTTAAAATTACTATGAATTGGCTGGTTTCTATCTTATAAAGAGGGGTCAACGATTGCTCTGGGTAAGAGTGTTTTCTCTGGAAATTTTTTAGGTCTTTCTAACAATTAATTAACTCATTGGTACCAAAGCAATGGTTATTTTTTTCAATCTTTCGAATAATCTGATGACTTTCATGTTACACTTATGATTATTAACAAGCAGGTTTCTTGTGATGGACCTTTCCACTATCTACGACGTATACGATATCTGACGAGTCTATGAAAATATCATGTGGAAGCCAGAATTGCCCTCTGCCAGTCCCTTCGGAACCCCAGCTTTTGATGAACTTACCATCATTACTAAATTTTTGAATCCTTTCATTCTGCGTGTCAACTACATAAATATTATCTTGTGAATCTAAAGCAATGCCATGGTGTTCTCTGAACTGTCCATCACCGCATCCGTAAGAGCCCCACTTTGTAATAGATTTACCATCATTAGTTAATTTTTCAATTTTGAAGTTATCCTGATCGACCGCATACACATTGTCATTAGAATCCACAGCTATACCATGTAAATGCCTAAACTGTCCAGCACCTGTGCCATTATTACCCCACTTACTGCTAAAGTTTCCATCACTATTAAATTTTTGAATACGATCATTCTTTATCTCAGTTACAAAAATATTCCCAGAACTGTCAATCGCAACTCCCCAAGGTACTCTGACTTGACCGTCAGCAGTTCCCTTAGGAGCCAATACTGCAATAAATTTACCATCATTAGTAAATTTCTGGATATTATGATTTTTTTCATCGACTACAAAAATATTCCCAGAGTGATCGATACCAATATCTTCTGGCTGATTAAATTGTCCGTTACCAGTACCGCCGGTACCCCACTTCGTGATAAATTTACCATCATTAGTAAATTTAATTATACTATTTTTTTCGTCATCAGAGACGTACACATTGCCGGAAGAATCGACGACGATGCCATGAGGATGAAGAAGTTTATCGTCACTATCGCCCTTTGAACCCCAGCTAGTTATGAACTTTCCATTATTAGCAAATTTCTGAATATAATGAAACTCTTGCGGTGTGAGAAAAATGATCGCAATAACAACTGCTACTGATACAGGAAGGAGAATGAAAAATATTACCGATTTTCTAAATAAATGAGATTTATTTATCCTCATTTGAGATATTGGACTTTATCCAAATGTGGAATAAAAACGATGCGAAACGATGTACTTATTGAAAGTTTATAATAGCTAATACTATTGTTTTAGAGAAGAATCTTATATTTGAAGTATTAATTTAGTCGGTTATTTGAACTCGTGGTAAAGTTTATTATTGTCATGCACAAAATCCCAAAGTAATTATTAGTAATTGTGCTAAAAACTTGAAACTAAATGAAAAGTTATTTCAAAACTTATTAAAGTCTTATTTCACAATTGCAAAGACTTGAATCCGTGAATTTCGTGTATCAGATATGAAAACATTTCCAGACTTATCAATAACAATATCCTCTGGCCTCTTGAACTGTCCATCGCCAGTGCCCTTAGTTCCCCAACTAGTTATCAATTCACCGTTGCTGTCAAACTTCAAGACTCGTGGATAAAGTTTATCAATTACAAATACATTATCATGCGAATCAACAGCAATACCTGGCGTCGTGTTTGAAAACTGACCGTTTCTGGTACCATAGGAGCTTTGAATCGTTGATAAGAACTTTCCATCGCTGTCAAACTTCTGGATTCTGTAGTTCCCCATATCAGTTATGTACACGTTACCAGTCTTATCGAAAGCAATACCATGGGGTCTGTCAAACTGTCCATCATCACTACCTTTAGAGCCCCATTTCATGAGGAAATTACCATTCGCATCAAACTTGAGAATATCATCCCCATTCTTATCAGCAAGATACACATTATTAGATGCGTCAACTGCAATACTATGCGGAGCACGAGATGCCTGTCTTCCTCCTGCTTCTTCAAATCCCCACTTTGTTATGAATTTTCCATCGGTGTCAAATTTCTGCACTCGATGATTGGATAATTCAACTGTATAGACAAAATCACCTGACGGATCAACTGCCACGTCATGCAGTCCCTTGAATTGCCCATCACCGGTGCCTTCAGAACCCCACTTTGTAATAAACTTGCCTTCGCTAGAAAATTTCTGAATACGTTTGTTACCTGTGTCAGTTACATAGGCGTTGCCAGAAGAATCTACAGCTATACTATGAGGGAACATTAATTGTCCATCACCAATTCCTTTAGTACCCCACTTTGTCAACAGTGTATAGTTACTACTAGTAATATTCGAATTGGTGTCATTGTTATCAGATCCATATGCACTGGTACTCATAAACCAGATAAACAGTAAAAATAATGCTGGACTAATAACAATAAGTATTGCCAATAGTTTCATATTGCTTCTGATCCATATATTTGTATAATCCTAACCATTCGATAATAGCAGTATTATAATGAAAAATCCCTTCCAATCGAATCTAGATGCTACTGATGGTAATACCGTGTAATTAAACGGAGCCATGACGAATTGATATTGAGATAAATTGAATTTCCTACTCTCCCAAGCTTTGGGGCGCAACCTCAACCTGTCCTCTTATTTCGCCTTTTACATGAGTTGGAGTATTGATACTTACGTATGTTTGCCCATCGGTTATCGCATTGATTAAATCGTGTAATGATTTACCGTTCATGGAGCCTATCAGGTCAGAATCAAGGACTTCTCCTCTTATGACAACCCCTGTTTGTTTTTTCATCTTATTTTTCTTGCTATCCTTCAAAAGATCTGCTACGGCCTCTCCATTTTCACCATCTTTTCCCATATGCATATACGCACTCGTGATATTTGATGCTCCAGTTATATTGATTTTGTATTTTATCTCTGATTCGCTCTGAGGTACTGTAATTAACATATGACCAATTACATCAGTCTCTACTGGAGGCACTTGCTTATCTCCAGACAATGTTGAGTCATATATTTTTCTTATAGATGTTGTCCAATTTTTACCTTCTAGTGATTGACACGTATCTCCAGCCAAAAAGTGAACATTACCACTATCTGAAACATAAATGTTTCCGGAGGTATCTATTGCAATATCGTGTGGAATCAAGAATTGATTATCTCCACATCCTAGTGTTCCCCACTTTGTAACAAAATCGCCTTCATTGTTAAACTTCTGGATGCGTACGTTCCTTGTATCTACAACATATACATTACCAGACTTGTCAGTTACAATACCATGATCTTCTATAAACCGGCCATTACCAGAGCCAAAGGCACCCCATTGTGCAATAAAATTCCCATTACTATCAAATTTTGCAATACGGGAGTTATTCCTTCCATCAGTAACATAGACAGAGTCATTTGAATCTATAGTTATATCGTGTAAATGGACAAATAACATGCCGGAGGAATAAGAATTCCATTTGCTCAAAAATTTCCCATTATTATTAAATTTTTGAACTTCAGGATTATCTTGATCACTTGTATAGACATTATCTTCTGAATCAACCGCAACTCCCCATGGCTTAATAAATTGCCCATCTTCTCTCCCTTCGGTACCCCACATTGTAATAAAATTACCTTCACTGTCAAATTTCTGAATATATTGGTTAGCATAATCAGCAACAAATACATTCCCCTTTGAATCTACGGCCATGCTCTCAGGTTGCAAAAACTGTCCTGGACCTGTTCCTTTTGTACCCCACATTGTAATAAAATTACCTTCACTGTTAAATTTTTGAATGTTACATTTTTCTGCATCACTTACGTAAACATTTCCATTGGAATCAACTGCAATTCCATGTGCATGAAAAAACTGTCCTGGATCTGTTCCTTTTGTACCCCAGGCAGAGATAAGAGTACCGTTATTATCAAATTTTTTAATAAAATGGAATCCCTGAAGATCATTGGAAACAGTTCCTACTCCATCGGATGTGTTTGCTAGGGCCACATTACTCACATATTGCGATTGGTCCTCGTTATCCTTGCAATTAGGACTTTTCTTATCTTCCGAACTCTGAGAATAACTTAATTGAAAACCCGAAATAGACAAGCCCGACAATATTAGAGTCAAGGGTAGAAGCAAGGCAAAGAGCTTCAAATAATTGTTGGAATGTGTTAATTTTGAATTTTTCATATCGCTTTTATCACCGAACTGCACGCCTCATTATGGGGCATTGGTAAGGTGTCCATAATCACCAAATATAAATTTAAAACTTAGCGGAGTTATCAAGAATTGCACTTAAGGGCAGTTTTGGATTGAATTAGTTCGCTATTCTCGTAATTCTAATTCCAAGTTAAAAGCTCCCAATAGGTTTGGATGTATTTCAGAATGCACTATCATCATGATATCCAATGGTGAAGCCTTGGTTGCAATTGAGTTAGTAAGATGAATAAGCCCATTGTCTAGATTAGTAACAAATACACTTGAGTAGTTATTCGCTATTAGAGGTCTGAGATCAGTATTAAAGATTTCTAATGTCTTTTTTACCAAAGCCTGAGCACTCTGGTAATCTGCAATGTTAACCAATGAGTAATTACTATTCTTTTCATTGCTGTGTCTATTAGATGATGAATTCGTCGAATGCGTCTCGGGTCTAAAATTATTACCACTTACAGAATTGTTGATCACCGTCGAGGTCGCATTACCATTACTTCCAATCATGACCATGTTAGACATATTTGTCATATCAAAGTCAACACCATATGCAGTAACATAATTTATTAGCACACTATCCATAAGTTCTGCAAATACTAATGCGTCAATGTTTGAATTCTCAACTTGGCCGTCATTTGGTTCTCCAGTGCTCCAACTAAATATGCTTCCTAGAAATTTTGTAAATTTGTCTATAAAGTTAGAATCTGGTTGCACCTGTGAAATTCTAATGATTTTGGCTTTATCTAATCTTTCATTAAGATCAGTTACAAGCTCATTTGATGCTTGTTGTTGGGTCTTTGAAGTTGAAAATGAGGATAAGTTTTTTAGTTCGTTTACAGCTTTTGTAAGGTCATCAGCTAACCGTTGGTTATTTTCTGCAATATCGATGATTATTTTGGGGGTCAGAGAATCTGCCTTATTTGCATGACTATGGGATAGTGAAGTGTTATTATTTACCATGTTCTTTACAATGAGTTCTAATTCTATTTGCACTTGGTTAATGTTCGCCAGAAAGGATGCAGTTTCGTCTGTACCAAAAAGATGGCCATATATTTTTGGGCTATTAGAAATATATGCGCTAGTGAATAACAATATTCCGGAACAAATCCCCAATAGTGGAACTCCAAATTTGATCATTAGAGTAAAAGTTTGTCGCATGTTTGGATTTCTCTTCTCCGATAATTGTAAACTAGTGGTAGCATCCTCAATCTATAAAGCTTTAGTCTCACAAATTGAAAAAATGTCTCTGATAAGAACAATGAGAACAAATAGTGATAATTAAATGACTAATTAATACCGCTTTTTTAGATAGGACAATCTGGTTTTATGAACCTGCCTTGAATCTGTCTTTCTTACTTTAACCATAAGTACAACTCTGCTCTTCCGTCCACCCTCCTGGATACCATGCAATTATTCCCTTCACGAGTTTTGTGATCTGAATACAATATTGGGTACATCCAATGCCATTTCAGTAATTCAAAGAATGTTTGATACGTTTTAAATTGGGGGGTCAATTTCCCTTATGCTTAAATTTCTAAAGTCTAATGAAATATCATCCCATCGAAAGGTAACATTTGGAGAACCCCAAGTTATTATTTGATCAGGTGCACCTCCACATTTAGTTCCATCATCGCCCCAACCTCCATTATCCACAAATTGTCCAATTTTTATCCAATTATTAATGCCATGGGGATCTAACCAATTCTCGAGATTTACGTTTCCATTTGGAAGATTGTAGATAACTGTCTTAAAACGAAACCAATTATCTTTCAAATCATAGTTGTACGGGACATGTGATGATTCCCATGAGGTCGGATGAGCCTGTTCTTTATTGAAGTTGCTTGTCCCATAGAAGTATATCTTGTTCTTATAACTTGAACCTCCACAGCCATCATGCAGATTTGAGTGGTCTTCAGATCTAACATAGTGAGTTATTCCAGGTCCATCTCCTCCATTGTATCGATATTCTCCTGTAATTTCCACATCTTTCCAATCACTTGGTTTATACCAATATCCACTAGAACTAAGTTCGGAGAAATCATAAGTCTTCATATCTCCTTCTTCATAACCAATCCCATCCTCTGAATACACGGACATTCTAGATCTATCTCCTATGCTGTAACTGTTGTCTTCATTCTCTTTTATTTTACCGTAATTATATAGATGAGAATCATCTTCTGGGTCATCCATATTCATGTACCATTCAAAACCACCGGGCTTTGTATCGTATATTTTTCTAATTCCAAAAATATCTATACTGTTAATATCGTACGTCTGAACGCCGTCTAATACTTCTGCTTGCGTTGTTTCATCTGGAATTGACAAGTCTCTTTTATTTGTAATGTCAGCTGATAATTGCGCTAATACAATTAGGCTGTTACTGCCTATAAAAACAGCTACTCCGACAAATCCAATGATGAAAAGACATAAAATCGTCTCAAATCTATTTTTATTCACCTGAAACTCAAACTGCAGGTTTGTGTTACGATAATATTAATATATCTTAAGACGTCATTGGTAAACATACTACACGAAAAGTCATCTCTTGATTGGAGAAATTATTTCATTAATCTTGCAACTCATTTCGGAATTTTTCATAGAATACTTTATGGAAGTAACAGCTAGTGGCAATAGTAACAATACTTTGTATGGTCTTTACTATAATTCGATATGATCATGAAATATCTACCATAGAATTTTGAAGGATTATGTGCTATTTAGACAAAATATATCACTAAAAGGCAAAAGTAAAGAATAGAAGATGATAAACCCCGTAGTGATAAATTCCTGTTAGCAAAACCAGCAGTATATGCATATTGCACTTCAAAAAGATGAAATTGGAATTACAGGAGGCTTGTTAAATCTATGCTATAGTATTAAATAAAGAAATTAACAATAAAGCATGTTCTTATTCAACTCTGCCCTAGCCTGTATTCAAATAATACATCAACAAATAAGGATCAGTATATATCTTGCATGTAAGAATTCACCTTAATTGGAAACACACTTGTTCATATTTTTAGCTCTTGCAACATTATTGTCGGCGACTATTATGTTACTCTATACTTATTCTCCTAATTCCATATTATTCAAAATATATGGAAATGATCATGATATTAATCATATTCAAAATGATAATAATGAATTGATGTATTATAAAGAATATAATTTTGATGATGTTGATGATAACAGTAATGAGTCGTTTAATTTTGCAGCAGTAGGCGATTTTGGATGTTCACAAAAGGCAAAAGAAACATCTGCTAATATTGGAAGTAAAGAACCTGAACTAGTATTAACGTTGGGCGATCTGGCATACAACCACACTGCGGGTTGTTGGTTTAACGTAATGTCCGGACTCAAGCATAAAATAATGATCACCTTAGGTTACCATGATATGAATAACAAAACAATGATGGATATTTACCTAAGAAGTTTTGAAATGGACAAACCATACCATTCTTTTGACTACAGGAAAGTACATTTTCTCGTAATGGCCTCAGAGTTTCCATTTCACAAAGGTTCTGAACAGTACAATTTTGTAAAACGCGATTTGCAAGAAGCTAATGAGAGTGAAGATATCAATTGGATAGTTGTAAGTACATACGGGCCACTTTACACATCACCATCGAAACATAAGGCTTACGCATCTCTGAGGGATCTCTATCATCCTTTCTTCGACAAGTATCAAGTTGACTTAGTGCTTCAGGCACATAACCATAATTATCAAAGAACGTATCCCATAATGTTTAATCCAGATAATAGTTCAAAACCAGTTATTACAAATGAGTCTCACTCAAGGTATATTGAACATGATGGGATTGTTTTTGCAGAGGTTGGAACAGGAGGAAAAAGTATCCATAACTTTTATGGCAAGGATCCATACATAGCGACGCAATTTAATACCTTTGGATTTCTGAATGTAGAGATAAATAATACTAATTCAAATCAAACATTGACCGGCTCATTTTTTGACAACAAGAGACATGAAATAAAGGATTACTTTACTATTCAGAAGAGGATAAAATACGTAAATTAGATTGGTCTTACAGTACATTGGCTAATCTATGGTCTCTCATTTAAGGCCCATGATTAAATAGGTAGTAAATGCCAACTGAATATTCAGTCATATATATAACCCGAGTTTGAATCACAACTGTTAACACCATAATCGCCGAAGGTCTACACTTAATTAGAAGGCTAATGGATGGTCAAGAGGATCTACGAATTGGCAAACCAAAAGCAAGATGACTATTGAATGATTCGAATTGGATACAACTTTTGCATTTATCAACAAACACGAGTAAATTTTCCATAACTTTCTGCTGGAATAGTTACAATCTTTCTTATTGATATTAAATCTTTTTTTTGTGTCTTAGAAATAATACGAGGGCACCGACCGTGGCTAATGCTGGCAGCAAGTAGTATGCTATTAATTCATGAGTTGGTATTACTTGATTTGGATTTGTAGCTGATATATCAAAATCTACGGAAATCGGTGTTTGATAATATGTAGGATCACCATTAATTCTGACTAATAAAGAAATTCGATAATCTCCAATTTCCTTAAAAGTATACGGGAAGGTAATATCGCTGAATTCATAAAACTTAAATGGAATATTTTGAATGACGGAACCATTTACATTATTTTTTATAATAAGTGAGACAAAGATGTTATTTACATTTTGATTCTCTTTATTCAGAATACTAAAATTTAGTAAAGTTGAGTTGTCGCCAGCAAAAGGGAGGGGTGGATACGGTGCAAATATTACCTGGTAATCACCAACATTCTTTGTAGTTCCAAAGAAATGACCTGAGGTAAACTGTGCTCCATTATACGGATTCAAATACAAAAAAAGAAATAATATTAAAAGAAAAAGATGCTTAAAATAGAATTCTTTTCGCACGAATGCAGCCATTATGTGTTAAAAGGATTGCACGATCTTATTTTTAATCCATTCCATTTAATTTTACCAGCACTATTACTGAGGGCCTCCTACCATTCCCTTTCTAAATCGGAGTAAAGTAAACAAATATGCAGACATTACAACTCCTGCAATACTTATTCCAAGAGTAGTCAACAATATCAAATATGAAATACTTGAATCCTTTTGCAATTCTCCAAGAGATTGTTGAATGTCAGCCATTTCATTTCGCGTCATATTCAAATCATCTCTACTTTCTTGAATGTCATTTGACAACCTGCTCATTCCGTCCTGAACTTGCTGATTAATATTATTGGCATTAGTGGTGTCAATCGAACTGTCTGGGAAGGAAAAAATAGATTTTGATTCTACATCTTCGATCTTAAATTCGCTGTCGACTTTTTGTCCCTTTACATCACCTTGAAGTATCAAATTATATGGTCCTACTCTCGTTGGAAGTATCTTAGCTTCATATCCACCGTCTGTAGTGGGAGATGGCTGAAAATCTAATTGTTTTGTTATAGTGCCATATTTTACAGATAATGTTAGATTTGCCAAGGCATTAACAACAGGTGCTTGTTGATTACCTGTTTCTTTACTAACTTGCAAAACTATGCTATTCATATCAGAGGCGAGCGGCGGCTCATAAAACCACCCAGCCTCAATAGATGTATTTCCAAAAGTCTTACTAGTGTGTGCAAACGAAATATCAGGGTACAAAGCGAAAATCGTAAAGGATAGCAGAAAAGATCCTATTGCAAAAAAAATAATACTTGTCATTTCCATATAGACTAAATTAAATCCTCATACATGTTATATCCTTTATCCTCTTTTTTCGATTAGTGTACTAGAAAAAAGGGAATAATAAAATATTCAAATCATTATTATTCCTGTGGAGATATATTGATTCTTAATTTCCCCTTCTATGCAATTTCATCATATTTTCATAAAAATTTGTCATTAGTATTAGTATTGTGTATGGCTATCCTCCTTGGCTTCGGAGCTATTCACACGTCTTTTGGACATGCTTTTGTTATCAATAGTAGTCCATCACAATCAGGATCCATAGCGGCATCTCCACAACAAATAGATGTTTTCTTTAGCGAACCTGTTGACTTGCGGTACAGTAGTCTAAAAGTATTGGACTCTAATGGAAAACAAGTAGACAAAGGGGATGTAGGTTACTTGCAAAACGATGAATCCCAGTTGACAGTTTCTGTCCCTCGATTGAAAGACGGTACTTATACTGTATCAACAAATGTCTTGTCTCAAATTGACGGTCATGTTACGGACAATGCTTTTGTATTTGCTATTGGACAAGCAGTACTTCCCACAAACGTATCTAGTAGCGGCCCATCCTCTACACTTTACTTACCAGAAGCAATAGCAAGATTTCCTACTCTTTTAGCCCAGGTAATGATTGTCGGAGCAGCATTTGGGAGCCTTTGGATGTGGAGACCATTATCAAAGATCTCTTCACTCACTGAATCAACATCTCAAATTAGACATATGGTAAACAAAAATTTGACAATTTACTATGTAGTTGCCTCAATAATATTAGTTTCTTCAAACTTTGCTATTTTGTATTTTCAGGCAGTTGCAATTAACGGAAGTGTAATTGATGTACTTGGAACTAGGTTTGGGACCGTGCTGTTAGAAAGATCATTAATATCATTCATAATTTTTGGCCTGTCTTTGTATGAATACAGACAATTTAGGAAAAAGGAATCTCGCGCGTTCTCTAGATTGGAAACCATGGGAATTCTAACAATAGGGATAATATTATTGGCCACAACCAGTCTGATTGGGCACGGAGCTTCAAGTAAACAACTAATGCCATTAATAATCGATTTTGTTCATAATTTGACTGCCTCGATATGGATCGGTGGCACCTTCTATCTTGCGTTTGTTCTGATTCCCATACTAAAAGCGTCAAAAATGAACTTGTATTACAAGTTAGCGACACTGTCAGTATGGATTCCCAGATATTCCACTCTAGTGGTAACATTATTGGGTACATTAATAATTACTGGTCCATTCCTATTGTACATACTTGAAGATAATTTGAGTTTGGTTATTGGTTCATTATATGGTACCTTTTTGATCGCAAAGCTTTCACTAGCAGGATTAATGGTTATTTTGGGAGGGTATAGCAGTATTTTTATTTACAATCGGGTTGTCAATTTATTGAAAGTAGCTCAAGTTGTTGGTATCAAACCTAGCAATTACAAATTACCAAACGGAGAATCAGAAAGTGAAAGAAAAGCAGAATCCACGGTTGTTAACTTTAGAAAGGCCCTAGTGATTGAATCGATACTTGGAATCGCACTCCTTCTTAGCGTCGGTCTATTGGTAAATACTGGAGTTCCGGAAAGTGAGATGCAGAACCTGTCCCAAGCAAGCACTAAAGAATCAATTGAGATCGAACATTATGAATCAACTCGATTCGTTGATAATGATACCAAAATTGGTTTGTCAATAACTCCATATGATGTTGGGAATAATAATTTTAAAATATCTTTTTTGGATGTGAATGGGAAACCCATTGAAGTACAATCAGCTGAAATAAAATATCGACAAATTGAAAAATCAATCGGTCCTATCACTATAGATCTAGAAAAGCAATCAACAGGAGTATTCTCGGCTAATGCTTCGTTTGGTATACCAGGTCTATGGGATATGGAAGTCCAGGGTATTCCAATAAAACAAAATATGTCTGGTATTGTAGCATCGTTTGATGACCTGCTAGTGAAACCTAACTTTGATAAGCTAATATTCAATGTAACTAAATTTCCAATATCCAATACTACTATTCAACCACTATATCCGATTTATGACAAAATTAGAAATTACATATGGTTTGGTGATACTAATATTGGGAGCGGTCGCATTTTTGCATTTGACATTAACAGGGGAGATTATATTGAACACAAAATTAATGGCACAAGTATCGTGACCTTGATGGCAATGGATTCAGAGAATAATTTGTGGTATGTGGATCCTCTTACAAAAACTATAGGAAACTATGATCCTTCTACAAACCTTACTAAGCAATTTATCTTTCCAACATATGTGACGCCATCAGGAATTGCAATAGATTCAAACGACAAAATTTGGATAACTTCACCGGTATCAGGAGAGGTTATTATTTTTGATCCAAAAGCAGGTAACGTAACTCAGAATTTACTTATCAACGATAAAGAAGCACGTCCATTTGCAATTGTCTCAGACTCTGTCAATAATTTAGTATGGTTAACTGACGAAGCAGGAAAGCTAGTGAAAATTGATTCTGCTAATAACTATTCTATAACTGAGTATTCACCCAGTGGTAACAAATCATTATCAAGCCCTACCGCGTTGTTGATTGATAAATCTAGTGGGGAAATTTATATTTCCCAGCATGACGGTCACAGAATAACTTCTTTCAATCCTTTAACAAAAACATTTACTGACTTGCCAATAATCAATGAATCAGGATTGCCATTCGGAATGGCATTTGATAAATATGGCAATTTATGGGTCGCAGAACATACTATAAACAAGATTGCAGTGATCGATACTCAAAAATCAAAGATCAAAGAAGTAACCCTTGAAACACCTGCACCATTTGTTCAATGGCTTACTTCTGATTCAGATGGAAACATTTGGTTTGCTGAACAACGAGGAAACTCAGTTGGGATGATAGAACCTAACGCGGGACCTATTACTGAACAGCAGATACAGGAACCATCTGAGAGTTCTAACTCATTCACGGCGTCAAATGTTGAGTTGAATATCAATTACCAGAATTTTGTTGCGCCCGGTATTCTAGTTGTGATTATTTTGAGTGCATTCATGTATGCTAGAAGCGTCTCAAATCTAAAGGCAAATATTGCAAATATATCAGAACAATAGATTGTCATCTGGAACTCACTTTTTTTATATCACCTATTGTCGTATATCCACAGTTGTACCATGATGCTCAATAATCCTTGTGTCTTAGTTCAAGTGAGTCTGCCAGTTTGATTGTGACAGGTGCTGCGATTCACAATGTCTGATAGAAAAATTAACTGGCCACAACTGGCCAGTCCACTCCAGTTCTTGTCAAGTCATTACAAAGACATGGAAATTAATATTACTTTCAAGTAAACACTATCATATTCGACAAATGTACCAATTAATTTAAATTTAGTAACAGTATTATCGATATCGTGCAATCGCAGAGAAGATACAAAGTACTAGACAATAAACTGAAATTCTTTGCACTTACTACGATTATAGTTTCTTCTCTTATTATACCGTTAACCATCCCT
>Ga0193739_1000247_pt1 | contig 15186 bp, 18 predicted proteins | sample L2a2metaG_FD_144926 | JGI IMG/M metagenome (GOLD analysis project Ga0193739, IMG submission 144926) | Soil microbial communities from a riparian zone of the East river system, Colorado, United States - L2a2 | ecosystem: Environmental > Terrestrial > Soil > Riparian zone | place: USA: East River...
GATTGTGTAACGCAGATTGTGTTCCATCTCTATTCCATGCAAGCCCACCATATTCATTATTCAAATCCATTACAATTACAAATGCTCCATATTCAACTAATGACTTGATAAGTAGTTTTGTTAGATGAGATTTTCCAGACTCCTTTTTTCCAGTAACGATATTTAACTTTCCATCAAGATCGTCTGCAAATATTTCAAATTGTTCGTCATCCCATCCACTGTTTCCAAGATGAATGGAATAAATTCCAGTTCTTTTAACTAGATTATTTATCTCAGAAATCTTCATTCTGTTTATTTTGGAGTCGACTCTGGACGGGAGCCATGTAATCTCATTGGAGAATTTAGACTCCGAATCTATACTGGCTCTTATCTTTGTTCTAAATAATCTTGCATCTCTAATCATCCGAGATAACTTTCCGATATCTAAAGGATCATGCAAATTTTCTACACTTGATGCGACCACAACCTCGTCTTTTACTATGTCCTCGATCAGCGACTGAGAAGAGAGATATTCCTCATTGTAAATTTGAACGATCATTTTCTTGTTTATCTTTTCATCATGAATGAGCAGATAATCACCCTTCCTCGCGATGTCAGATTCCATAGCAAGTAAAATGAGTTCGTCTATGCTATTTTTATAGAGAATTTTCATAGCGGAATCGAACCCAGAAGCTTTTTACGTATATCCTCTGATACCAGCTCTATTACATCATACTTGTTCAATACATGACTTTTTAGGCAAGATATCTCAGTACTCGTAAAAGTTGAAATATGGTGTGCAAGTTGCAGGGTCTCCGGATAGCCCCGCGCAATTGAATCATTACCAAGAATTTTTCTAAGCGACCTGTCTCTATCTCCATCAGCAGTAGCAATATCTGCACGCAATATAGGGCTTGTATAGCTATTTCCAAATTTTACCAAAAGACTATCCCCAATGGTGTTCCGAGCTAGACTCTTGATAATCAAATCTACGTCCATAAATCCAGGGCCTTTAATTTTTGTTAAGGGATGAGAAATTTTATTAAGGATCCTAATCTTCGTACTCTTACTTAATCCGACTATGGTATTCTTATAGAGAGAACAGTTTTCCACAACTTTCTTGAGAGTGTGCTTTCGGTGTTCAAAAACAGATGATCTTAATGATCCATCTACGAGTAATATGGAACCAGAAAAATGGTGTGAGAGCTCTAACTGGATGGCTCGTTCCACCCTTATTCTAATTAGTTTTTTTGCAGATTCTGAATCGAGTAGAACAAGCCTAGCTATTCGATGATCAATTTCAGAATGCCTGAGAGTATCCTCACTCAAATAGAACAGTATCGGACCCATTTTAAAGTGTGCTAATATTTGACCTTGAATTGCAGTTGTAATCCCACTCTTTAAAGCGTATAAGGCTCCTTCCTCGGTTTCGGCGATTTGAATGCTGCTAGAGTCGACTGCTAGTATTGTAGTTTCTTCTTTTAAAGGTTGAATAGTTATAAGTGGCGTATCCCCATGCCTGTTCGTGAACTCCCATCCTTGAATTGGGACTAGCCTACGCTCTCCATTGCCAAAAATAATCTGTCTACCGTTCAGGAAATTATTGAGATCTGAAGTTATACATTGACCAATTGCCAGTTCAAGGATACTCTCCAGTTGCTTCCAACCCAACGAATCCTGCACAAGATTTATCTGTGTGTGCATGTTGTTCAACAGTATAAATAAAGTGATGCATATTAATGTTGCGCAACATGAGCAACTTGTCCAATATATCATGCTACTGATTAAGCTCCCCCGAAATATCTGGTCACTTAGGTTTTCATGAGTGAATCACCTCCTCCCCCTACTGAAGTAACCATTAGGCTCAAACATCGCGATTGGGAAATTGAAGTCTCATGTATTGAAACTAAAATCAAGGAGGTTATAGAAGATATTCTCACGGGCATAGACAATGTTTCCCATGATGATCCCACCTTAGGTTTCCAGATCGATGAAATAAGAAAGGAAATTGAATCACTAAAGGCGACATCAAATATGACATTACGAAACATAAATTTGAGTTCAGGTGACGTTCATAGCAAAAAATTACAAAAGGGTGGTGCTACTTGCAGAGGCTTGCTTGAAAAATTGCTATTCGAAAGATATTTTGAAACAGAGAAGCTCTTGGGGAATGTTCATGAAGAATTGTCAAGACGAGGGTACAATTATGATAGAACGGCAGTCTCCCACTCACTTACAGATATGGTGAGAGAGAGCATTCTTACCCGAGTTGGCTCTCTGAGAAATTACCGTTATATTCAAAAGAAACCTCCTTCTGAGATCTGAACACCCGAGGAAGACATAGTATTCATATTATCTAAATTTTTTGCCAATTACAGAATTTAGCCAGTGTATCCCCTGAGTAGTAATTTTGTAGCTTACGTGGTCAACATCGTCTTCTGGATTTCCCCTCGAAACAAATCCAGCCTTCACCAATTCTGACAGTCGAGAGCTTACTGATTTTGGTTTAATTGAAGTCGCATTGTAAATCTCCGAAAGTTGCATGCCCTCGTTTTGAATCTTACTCAGATCCTTGGCAATTTTCGATGCTACCAGCTGCAGCATAACTCTATCTTTATCAGACAATTTCTTAGCCTCTGCATCATCCAATTCTGGAATTACCCTCGGACCATCTGGAGTAATCTTAATCAGATTAGAGTAGATATCAATCAACTCAGTAACTGCATAATCTAACGAAATCTTCTGGGCAAGGTCAAATGCTGGAATTTGTTTCGCCAGGAAACCGATAGCCGATCTCATGACTGACTCTGGAGACCCTTTAAATTCTACCCTTACATCTCCTACAGCTATAGACACATTCACACTTATATCTCCCTCAAGGTTATGAGTCGTCTTCATCACCTAATTCTAAATTTGTGCGCATTTCTCTCGCTCCGTGTCTATAATTTCATGAGGGAGAAATATATACACGTTATTATGTGGAGCAGTCGCAAGAGTGATCGAAATATCAGACCCTTACGTTTCTAACGTACAAAAAATAAGCTACAGTCGTCAGAGCAGGTCAACATAAAATATTAGCTTATATCAAATCTCATAATTATATCTTGATGTGTGTGAGCTGTTAGATCCAGATAAATGCTGTGGGGTCTAAGGGCAAATAACCATAGAGAACAAAAGAAATCCGAGAGCGTAATCAACAAACCCAATGAAGCCTATACAAAGGAAATTAACTGATCGGTTTACGGATAATTTCTATGCAATAGCAATGAATCTAAGAAGGATCCCGGTAGACCATATCTCTATTCCTTAGAAGTTACAGATGTCATGAATTGAACTATGAACACACTTTGGATGTTACAGCTCTACAATGTAGATAGTCAAAGATTAAAAGATCTAATCTAACTACAATACAACACTCACAATAATGAAATTCAATACAATCCCCCTACATCGAGAAAGGCTGCAAGTAGCAGAATCATTATTGACAAAATAACTATAGTTCTTCCAAGAAAAATAGTTCTAAATCGAATGGATTGAACGAAGGTTTTACTTGCGTTTCCAGTTACTATTCTTGTCACTGTTTCAGAATTAATAATCCTAATGTGTATAATTTAAGCGATAAGAGTTGCAATTACCAAGCTGATTTTGACTAGAAGAATCACACCATAATTGGTTTGATATAATGTTGATGGATCAAATAGGAACGCTTTGGAATTATAAATACCAGTTAGAACCAGAACTCCAAAAGTCGGGATAGCTATATAGCTAAACCTTCTTCCGATCTTTATCAATATAATTATTCTCTCTTCTACTGTTCTTGTAATCATATTAAGTATTGGTGAAAGAATCACACCAATGAAAATGGAACCGCCAACCCAGATCGAGGCAGCAACAAGATGTAGCCACACTACTAGCCCTTCGGTAAGAAGAACCATACTTGATATGACTCTTCAATATTGTAATTCGCATAAATAAAAGCATTGTTAGATTATCAATACTAATATCAGTATTGGAATTGAAGAAACATTTTAATCCACTTATTCGTCATCATAGCTTGAAAATTGTATGTTCTTAACGAGACGTCGAATAATTTTGATGCTTGCCGTGGTGGCAGTTGCGGGTGCGATTATTGTTCTTCCATATATTTCGTCTTTGACTGCAACTGGACTAGATAGAGTTACCATCGAATTGTTCGATGTAGAACCTGTGCCACCCAGTGAAGGCGAGAAGAACAGACAAATTGATGTTGTGTTCCGTATAACTAACCCTACAGATAAAACCGTGACAACATCGAAGATCGAATACGATCTGTTCGCGGATAATTCACAACTAGGTAACGCTATACTATCATTTGAAGACATACCCCCTAATGGAAGACCGGCAATTTTGCCTCATCAATCTATTAATTTAACATCACTATTTCAGTCGACCCCATCTCAATCAACACAGATTATTTTTGATAAACTTGCAGATAGTCCCGCGGATATTAATTGGAAGGTTCAAGGTATAGCGAGAATTGAATCTGCTATCACGCTTCAAGAGAAGCGGTTTAGCGATGAGCTATAATTCCTAACCCGATTATTTGATTAGGTTAGACCTGAGATGACAAGGTTTCTAATCAAGGTCCTGATCCTGTTCTGAAGTTAACAAGCGACTGCTGGACATTAATACCCATTCTTCGATCCAGGTACATTTAGCAGGATTAAATGGACTCGTTTCATCCTCTGAAGAGCACGAATGTTCGTGTGAACAACTAAAGCATGGTGCTTGTTCGATACTTTCTATGTCGACAGTTTTTCGGTATTCAGATTTCGAAGGTGATTTTTTTACAATTAATTTATATGTCCATCTACCTTTGAACAACATTTTTTCACGTATTATCAAGGATTGTTTCTCCAAGGAACCAACAAGTCTAGAGCTATCTCTGCTATCTAAAGAAAATATTTTTGAGATTTCTGTTTGAGAGATACCTTTCTCACCACGTGTCAAAATTGTGCTAAATATTTCGTCAATCATATTGTTCTTTGTTTTAACTGGCAGTTTAATTTGAGTTATGTTTTCTGAGGACAAAAGATCAATTCAATTGACCATTTAGCATATAAAAATCTTCATATTAATTGTTGATTTACTTATCCGTCTTGATAATACTATACTTGTTAATTTGAATACGTTGAGCATAAGTAACTGACCGCGAGAGAATGTCTCAAATCGTTACTATAAATGCGGGGACTAGATACATGTACATAGATAATTACGAATTGAGTTCGAAAGACAACATGGTTGGATAAGCAGAATTTTAAACTCATGAACTGTAGCTTCAAGACTATGACTAAAGCTAGCTAGCGTTTTTTCTGGACGGTATGGAATTGGCAGATGCAGAAAGTGTTACCACAAGAATCCATTACCCCCAAGTAGACTCTCCGTGTCATTTCATATTCAAATTTGGGTCGGCCTACAACAAAAATACTTTATTGTCTAGGTCCAAAAAAATTTGATATACCATGCCAAGTCAAGACACCTACGTCGCAGTAGTATTATTCGGTTTAGATTAGTTATTGCTATGTTTCTTGATTAAATATTTTCCAACATATACCAATAGAAAGACAGATATGGAAATCAGTGCTATCGTCCCACTTGGAGCGGAATTGACCGTGTATGATAGGAATATGCCAATTACAACAGAAATCATTGAAATGAGTATTGAAATTAGTACGGTTCTCTTAAATCCTCTTCCAAACATCATGGCCGTGATATTGGGAATAACAATTAGCGAAGAGATGAGTAAAATTCCTACCAATCTCATGGAGGCGATAACAGTCAAGCTTGCAAGAACTATGAAAAAATAATCGAGTCTTTGTACCTGTAATCCGCTGACTTCTGCCTGTTGTTCATCAAATGTAATATATAGGAATTTCTTATAAAGAATCGCTACTGACAGCAAAACTAATGCTGTTAGGAGCGAGATTAACAAAGTGTCTTCTAAACTTACTAGTAGAATATTGCCAAATAGGAAACTAAAAAGATCAACAGAAAAACATCCCGACAAGCTTAGAAGAAGGATACCTATTGCCAGACCAGAAGTTAACATAATCGCCACGGCCGAGTCGGCAGGTATATTTGATGAATGTTGCAGTTTAGTAATGCCAAGAGCGGCAAGAATCGAAGCAATAAAGGCAGTCCAAAGCGGGTAGGTATTAGTATAAAGGCCTACCGCAATACCTCCGAATGCCATATGAGCAAGAGAGTCACCAAACAATGACTGTCTTCTAAGTACAAGAAATAAGCCGATAACTGAACAGATGGCAGAAATAGCAATCCCGGCTATCAGTGCACGTTGGATGAACCCAAATTCAAAAATTTCCCAAGTGATCATACTCATACTTGACCTCGATTAACGGAAATAACAAACGCTCCACTTTCCATATTTCCAAATACTGCACCCACTTATTTAGCTAGAACCTTGATCAAACCAACCCTATCCAATAATTCTCTGAACATATTCATTCCACGCAGTAGGCCATTCTATTTAACCCCTAATCTACAGCTATCCATTAGATTAATACGGAGATTCTGATGAGTCCACATTGTATTTGCCACGCAACGAATGTTACATTGGAATCAGCTTAACATTATCCATTTTCTTATTCGATTGAAAATCTCTGGTCATCCACCTAATCTCTTCAGCCTCTCCGCGAAGTAAAAAAATTTCTATGCATCTATTTCTATCAATCTTACTATGCAAATGAGTGTTTATCAATCTATCGTAAGAATGCCTCATATTGCTTATTTCATCATCAGATTTTTCATCATGAATTACTAGGAGCAACGAATGAAGTACTCCAGTTAAATCATTACGCTGCTTTTCTTCAGAGAGCATACTACGTATCCCTGCTCTGACAATCTCGGATCTTCCACTAAAACCAAGTGCTTTCTGAAGCTTGTCCATTTCAATCATTATTTCGTCATTTAGTGATACACTCACAATTGGCAATTGAAGACAATTATTAATAACTAATTTATATAATTTTACATAATCTTTATCAATTAATTAATTATTTTTATTAGTAAGCCATCGGCGTTCGCCGAATAGCATCAAGATCCACTGGATTTCTTCGTATCTCTCATGAATTCATCATAAATTGCCCTAACTCTATCTGCCGCAAGACCAGAACCTTCTTCAATTCCGGTTTGTGTGACTTTTATTTTGTCCATTACTATGATGGCCCCTACATCTTCCCTTATCTTTACTAAGCCTGGAAATACCCTAGAAAGTCGGTCGGAGAGAGATTTAAAATCAAATGGCTTTTCCATTAATTTTATTTCTTTAACAAAAGAACCATTAAGGATCAATTTGAGAATTCCGTGACCTTCTACATTATCCATTACAACGTCTAGTTTTTCATTGATCCCAACCAGAGTTCCATTGTATGTCTTTTGATCCGAGGTTTCTATCGATACCTTTTTACCTAAGAATTGAACTGTTTCTTCTCCAAATTTTCTGAGAATTACCGCCGTCATATATTTTCATATGAATATGACTTTGGTAATATATGTATGGATTAACGAAAGTATCACAAATCTACGGGGGAACAATACATAAGCCAGAATGTTTTTTCCTAGGGCTCAAAAAAACATTGAGTTCAATGGGATAATGTTTAATATTCAAGAAATCTCTGTACATCGTTATTCCTAATTACCAGTGACAACCAATCTATATATCCGAATCGTGGTCTTGAATTTTCTTGTAGTAATGAAGCGATCTTGTCCAAAGTCTGTAAGGGGGTTTCCCCCGTAGTATCTATTTCAGCAAGCTTGGCTTTTCCAAACGACTTTAATGAGTCAAATAGTGTTATTCCGAGAATCTCAGAAGCTATATTTTCTCTTGTTTTTTCAGGGCTATAATGTCTTTTCCGAAAAACCGAAATTAGTTCATAGGGCGAGCGTCGCAATACAATAGCCATACTTATCTTAGAGGGATTAACCACGTAAGGTGCCAGATGACCCAATAGGATGAGGTCATTTCTATGTGTTTTAGCTTCGTAATCTATGAGCCGACGGACCTTCTTTACGTCAATGTTCAATCCAAAATTGTCATCATCGTCATCCAAAATTGCATTGTTAGCGATAGCCATTTTGTTTATGTCTATCATTTTTGATCCTGGGAATTTTTTGGCAACCAATCTTGCACTAGTATGCTTTCCAACACCTGGACCTCCGGTTATAACCAATTGGAATCTCTTTCTCACATGACTACCCCAAACAACCATAAGGTCCCAAAGAATAAGTCAGGGATAAAGCCTTGACCACCCCAGTTCTAATATACATTATTAAATACATATCCGAGCATACATAGAATTTATCAATCGTTATCAGTATTAGAAAGGAACTTGACCTTATTTCCAAACTTAATTACGTATGGTGCCATGAATGTAGTGACAACGGTAACAACACCAAGGACAGGGAGTACTGATGATGAAATAGCGCCGATGTCTTGACCACCTTTTGCTATGATTAATGACATTTCCCCTCTTGAGGAGGATAGACCTAGACCAGTTCTTAGTGATGTACTGTAATCGTATCCTCTAAACCGAAGAATTCCAGTTACTATGAGTAGCTTTGAGGCAAAAGAGGATAAAATAAGCACCATAGCAGGGACAATGAACAAAGGTATTAGTGAAATATTCATAAGAGCTCCTATCGAGATAAAAAAAAGTGCTGAAAATACGTCCCTCAACGGTATCGTAATGACCTTTGCTATAGCGGCTGTTTTGGATTCAGCAACGAGAACTCCTGCTAAGAAGGCTCCTATTACAACCGATAACCCCAATGCCCTCGCTGCAAATGATAGCCCAAAGGCTAAACCGAGAATTACTATTAGAAGCAATGTATAGTCATTGGTTTTCCCGACTCTATCTAGTGCATTAGGTATGAACTTGGATCCGAGAATTAATATGCCTCCTATAAAGGCTATAACAATTCCAATTGAATAAGTAATCTGCAAAATGGACACCTGATCAGCACCAGCAGTGGCAGTAGATTGCAATATAGCTAGAGCGCTCACAGCAATGATATCTTCAATAATCAATACTCCTAAGATTAATACGGATGAGCGATCTCTTAGGATGTTAAGCTCTTCTAATATTTTTATTGTCACCACAGTACTCGTGATAGACATGGCTAATGCTATGAATATAGAATCAAAAAACGAAAAGCCCAACGTTTGCGCTATAAAGAATACGATAAGCAAGGTTCCAAGTGATTCTGGTATTCCCACTATTACAGAAGTCTTACTAACAGATTTTAGTTTGGCTATTGGGAATTCTGTACCTATGACAAAGAGGAGCATAATTATGCCTAACTCCGCAAATACATTTACTGTTTCTACGCTCTGTATTAAAGTAAATGGTGGCGTGTAGGGCCCAATTACCATTCCTGCCAATATGTATCCGATTACCATAGGTTGTCTTAATTTATAGGTAATGATCAGCATAATGGCCGCTACTATCATAATTACAGCGAAATCCTGTACTATGAAGTTGGAGGGAGAAAGAGACGATGATAAACCAGGACTCGGGAAAAAATGCTGTAAGGATAAAGAATCTACGGCCACAATAGGCATCTGATTCATTGACTCAGATTAATCCTTTTCAAGTAATAAAGACTATTATTCACAGGAATCTAATTACAGTCTTCAACTGGGTGAACTGAAATAAATTCAGGGTGCTTACTGCAAGCTATTACGACATCGAATCATAGGAAGAAGGTTCAACGGTTGTTTAAGTTTAATGGTGCAGACGTAACAAGTCATCTTTAGCTATAGGGTCGACACTAGAAAATCAGTTCAACACTAGCTACAATCGAAGAATTACAAGATGTAAAAATGTAAAAAGAGGAGATTGAACTTCGGCGATATTTTTCGTTAGTGCTAGCCTTCTTCCCAGCCTTTTGAGAAGACACCGTTCTTGTGTAGGGGAACCGGTTGTCCTGCAGTATATTCCATTGGTCTCATCCAAAAGATGGCATGTGTGGGGCATACACCTATACACGCACCATCAGAGATGCATCTTTCTGGATAAAAGACAAATGCTTTACCTCTCTTCCAACCTTCTACTGGCTTTACTCTTAGCACATCCGGACCAAGAGCAGTACAAATCTCTACACAGAGAGCACAACCTATACATCGTTGTTCATCAACGTCTGGAAGTATAGCAATTGGCATCTAATAATTCACTACTGGTGCATACTTGTGAAACTATTTAAACGCTATGCCAATTACAAAACACTGTTATAATAGAATTAAAATCACTAACTTTCGAGGATTAAATATACAAATGAATAAATAAAGAATAAATTGGTATCTTGGATTTACTTGTTCATTCTTAGTACATCTACTTGGCCACTATGTAACCAATCCTTTAGCTCTTCATGACTCGGTTTAGAATCGTGCTTTCCAGCTAAATGCAGATGCAAAAGAACATAGTTAACTTGATTTAACAACGGCTTGTTTGATTCATCGCCTTTGCGAGCTTTTTGTTTTAAGTCAGACGGAACTGTGTTCCACCACTCTTCAAATTTCCTAACCATGCTACCAAGCTACTTGGCAAAGGTTAATAAGCCTTTTGATTTCGTTGAAATTATTACAATTATCGATCATTGGACTAACAATATTAGGCAATTAATAGGTAAAAGTACTTTGGATTATGCCGTTTAAGATTGGTGATCTACATGATGCCTATCTACAATATAGAAAGTTTGTCTCGCTTAACCATAACCCTTATCACGAACGCTATATCTTCCCATTCTTTGCAGGTTCGTATTTCGCATACCGCATGGTTGATGTTGCTAGAGTTATTAGTATTGCAAAATCAATTTCGCGTACACCGACATACATAGATATTGGGTGCGGTTATGGTGATTTTCTTGAGAAGATAAGAGGGTACCTCCCTGATGCTGTAGGCATTGAAAAGGAAGGAAACATCTTTTATGCTTTTGGAAAAACTAAACCCAGTTATATATATTCAACTGCAGTTGAGTGGTTGGATAATCAATTCTATGACCTAGCGTTCATAGGTTGGATGGAGCCTGAGGTGGACTTTCGGAAAAATGTAGCTAAAATCGCGAATTGCATAATCACAACATTTGATGAGGGAGGTCAATGTGGGATTAACGGCTCATGCGAGTACGAGGAACATGGATTTAGGAGAGTTGCTTGGTGGAGAACACCTTCCTGGATAGATGTGAATACAGAGCTCATGAATAGATATTATACTCAGTCATCAGTACTGTCAGAAAAAAATAAGCATGATCTGGCACAGATGCGCGCCGCTCATAATTTTTGGTATGTCTATGCGAGACCAAGTATCGAAAACGAAGTTGCAGCCAATCTAAAGTTTTATGTTGCAAAGGAAAGCAAAATGGCTTCAAATAGACAATTTGATTTCGAATCTGTCCTTGATACATGCGGATTCCATTACATGGAGGAGCTACCAACCATACCAAATATGCGATTATGGGAGATAAAATTTGACTGATCAAAATCCTAGATCTAGTGGTGAAACGGTTTAATTAACACGACTACCAATAAGGCTTTTTTACGAGCGAAAGTAACAGTAACTTTATAGCAATAGAACATCTGAAATGCCATTTAGAATTGAAGATTTACAAAAAGCTCTGATGGCACTAAATACTTTTAGACAATATGCTGTTTCTCCTCATCATGAACGTTATAGCTTTCCCCTTCTCTGCGGAAGCTATTTTGCCTATAGAAAGGTTGACGTTATCCGTGTAGTTCAGATTGCAAAAGCAATCTCTAGTAATCCAAGATATTTGGACGTAGGGTGTGGTTATGGTGATTTTCTTGAGAAGATAAGAGAGTATCTTCCAAATGCTAAAGGAGTCGAAAGAAATGCCGAAATTTTTTATGCGTGCAACAGACTAAAGCCAGACTTTATAGATGTTTCAAATGCTGACTGGGACATCTCCGAGATGTATGATGTAGTTTTTGTAGGCTGGATGGAACCTGGGGTGGATTTTAGAGATAGGGTAGCTTGCAAAACTGGTGTGGTAATCACTACAATTGACCAAGGTCTCAGTCTAGGAGCGGAGTATGATGGCCATGGTTTTGATAGAATTGCAACATGGAGAAGTCCCTCGTGGGATGACGTGAACACCGAGATTATGAATAGATATTATACAAGTATTTCTAGGGAGACTCGCCAGGATTTATCTAAGTTACGTAGTGCTCATAATCTATGGTATGTATACAGTAAGCCTTCTAAATCTGACATTGTCAGATCCGTTATCAAGAAATGCATCAAACAAGAGGCTCATGATTTCATTAATGAACATTATGAGTTTGAAAGTGTCCTAGATGACTGTGGATTTAGATATCATGAAGAATTAGAGGAGCCCAGTTCTGAAATAGAATCAATGGCTAAGCTGTGGGAAATTAGATTAATATAGACTTAGTGAGCACGACGGAGAAATTCAAAATGGCATTTCAATTGATAATGAAAGACTTAAAATATTTACTAATATAATAGATTAAGAACAAGGTTGAAAGTCACTGTTCTAGGCGCGGCCAAGGAAGTCGGCCGCTCGGCGTTCCTCGTAAATGCGAATCATACTAATATCCTATTGGATTATGGTGTTCTACTCAAAAGAGAACCTATCTTTCCTATGCATGTTAAACCGAAAGATATTGACGCGGTTGTGATTAGTCATGCTCATCTGGACCATTCAGGCTTTGTACCTTCTTTATTTTTGTCTCAATCCGCAGAAGTACAATCCTTAGGCACTCTTCCGACCTTTGAGTTATCACAATTGCTTATTGAAGACATGATAAAGATCTCTGGATTTTATTTACCATTTGAATACCTCGATCTTATGACAATGATGAATCAGTCTAAGAGCTTGAAATATAGGGAGCCATACGAAATAAATGACGTAACCGTAACATTACATGAGTCCGGCCACATATTAGGTGGTTCAACTGTGGTTGTGGAACATGAAAAGAAGCGACTATTCTATACAGGCGACATAAATACACGGGGATCAAAGCTTCTTAGACAAGCGGATCTGAATCTTGATCCCATCGATCTCTTAATTATAGAGAGTACATATTCTCAAACCGAACAAACGCCTCGTGAGCAATCCGAATCTGAGTTACTAGAATTCGCTTATGAAGTAATCGATCGTAAGGGAACGCTGTTTATTCCAGCATTTTCAGTAGAAAGGGCTCAGGAAATTGCCTGTGTTCTGAAAACCAACAACTTTCCTCACAAGGTAGCAATGGATGGAATGGCTCTTAAGGCAAATGAGATTATGGTGAGACATCCGACATTCTTAAGGGATCCTGAAGTTTTTAAAAAAGCAGTAACAGAGGCAGAATGGATTAGGGGCTGGAATAGAAGAAAGAAAATTGTAAAAGAGCCGTGCGTAATAATTTCACCTGCAGGGATGTTAGTAGGGGGCACAGCAGTATTTTATCTTCAAGAGATCGCAAAAGACAGCAAGAATGGGATTGCAATAGTATCATATCAAGGAGAGGGCACCCCAGGTAAGACTTTACTTGAGAAAAGGGTTACTATATTTGATGGAAGGGTCAGGAAATGTCTAGCAGATGTAAAACGTTTCGAGTTTTCAGGTCATAATAGTCGAAGTGAACTATTTGAGATCCTTGACAGAATAAATGGCAACCCCAAGGTGCTTACTGTTCATGGTGACGGATTGTCATGCACGAAGTTTGCGGAGGAAATCAGACAGAAATATGGATACGATGCGAAAGCCCCAGACGCTGGTGAGCTTATAGAGCTCTAATCGTCGTGAGTAATATTATTCTTCAAAATGAATATTAGAAAACTAATGTATACAAATAAATTCCATCAATTAATTAGTTATCGTTGCATGTGATAACCAAAAATACCGATCCTTACAAAATAAAAAAATGCGTGTCGTGTAAAAAGAATATTGGTCTTAACGAGAAATATTTTGCATATCCTTTATCTTTGCAACAAATTTGTGTCGATTGTGCGAGAACGGAAATTCCTAAAATAGTTCAGGATTTGTATGACGACCTGAAAAAGATAAATGAAGAAATCAAGAAAACTCCTTAATGCTTAATGCTTTGAAAGAATTATTTTGTAATTAAATAATAGTGAAAACTTTGTCCGAACCTTTATCGCATCCATACGCAAAGAATTATTCCTATTTTAATCCAGAAATCAGCATCAATAGCGGCCAGATGTTTCTTTGGGAAAAGTATGGCAGTTCATGGTATGGTATATACGGAGAATACGTACTGAAGATAACTGACTCTAGGTCTACTACTTTTGTTAAAAAAAATGAACATCAAATTGCTGATGATAATGATGAAATAAAATTCTTCTCTTTCCCACCATATCCATATTGGGAGAGGCAGGTTTTCAGGCTTGATGATGATATAAACAAGATATTCTCGAGCTTTTCCAATGATGTCTTGGTATCGGAATCAATAAGTAAATATCCAGGACTGCGCCTTATGCGCCAGGAACCATATCAATGTATGGTTTCATTCGCGTGTGCTAGTAATACCAATATTTCCATGATTCGTAGAATGCTTAAAAATCTTTGTACAAGATTTGGGAATAGGATAACTATCGATAATAAGAAGTTTTTTACTTTTCCATCTGCTGAGAGATTAAACGAGGTATCCAATGAGGAATTACGTCTCTGTGGTCTAGGGTATAGAACCAAAGCCGTCAAGGCCGTAGCTGAAGCTATTGTAAATGATAGTCTCAATATACATTCTCTGTTAAGACTACCGTATGATGACGCGAAGAATGAACTATTGAAGATACATGGAATAGGAAACAAAGTTGCTGACTGCATATTACTATTTTCTTTGGACAAGCTCGAAGCTTTTCCTATTGATATTTGGATGGCAAGAGTATTATATCTAGATTATAGATGGCTTTTTAATAATAGTAATAGTAACAAAAAATTCATTAGAAATAGAAAATTATCTTATGAGAAAATAACGGCTCATGAATATAGGATACTGTCAAAAAAAGCTAGAGATTACTTTGGTCAGTATAGTGGGTATGCTCAGCAATATCTTTTTTATAATGCGCGTCAACGTGCAGGAAAAAAGTGGTGAAATTACGTGTTTTTGGAAGTAGTTTTTCATAATGTCGTATCGTATGTCGGATCAAGATGGATGTTGTTTTG
>Ga0193739_1000248_pt1 | contig 15181 bp, 18 predicted proteins | sample L2a2metaG_FD_144926 | JGI IMG/M metagenome (GOLD analysis project Ga0193739, IMG submission 144926) | Soil microbial communities from a riparian zone of the East river system, Colorado, United States - L2a2 | ecosystem: Environmental > Terrestrial > Soil > Riparian zone | place: USA: East River...
CCCTGCGTGCGTCGGGGACGTCGGCGACCTGGCGCAGCAGCAACTCGAGGTTGGCCGCGTCGTCGCCGTGGCGGCCCGCCCATCGCGCCGAGTAGACCCCGGGCATGCCGTTGAGTGCGTCGACGCTGAGGCCGGAGTCGTCAGCGAGCGCGGACAGGCCGGTCGCCGCCGCCGTGGCTGTGGCCTTGAGCAGCGCGTTCTCGGCAAAGGTCAGGCCGGTCTCGACGACATCGGCGACGTCGGGGAACCGCGCAACCGAAACCAGGTCGATGTTCGCGCCGGCGGCGGCCAGGATGCGCCGGATCTCGTCGAGCTTGTGCGGGTTGCGTGTCGCGAGGACCACCGTCGGGGCCGGTGGAGCCGTCATCCGGCCAGCGCCGAGCGCTGCAGGTCGGTGAGCTCGGCGCAGCCGGCCTCGGCCAGCGCGAGCAGGGCGTCGAGCTCGCGCCGGTCGAACGGCTCCGCTTCCGCCGTTCCCTGAACCTCGACGAAGCGCCCGTCGCCGGTCATGACGACGTTCATGTCGGTCGCGGCGCGGACGTCCTCCTCGTAGCAGAGGTCGAGCAGCGGCTCGGCGTCTACGACGCCGACGGAGACGGCGGCGACCGAGCCGCGCAACACATCGCCGCCGGCGAGCAGGCCCCGGCCCCGCATCCAGTCGATGGCATCGGCCAGCGCCACGTAGGCGCCGGTGATCGCCGCGGTGCGGGTGCCGCCGTCGGCCTGGAGCACGTCGCAGTCGAGGACGACGGTGTTCTCGCCAAGTGCCGACACGTCGATGACCCCGCGGAGCGAGCGACCCACCAGCCGGGAGATCTCGTGGGTGCGACCGCCGATGCGGCCCCTGACCGACTCGCGGTCGGAGCGGGTATTTGTGGAGCGCGGCAGCATGGCGTACTCGGCGCTGACCCAGCCCTGGCCGGAGCTCTTCCGCCAGCGCGGCACGCCCTCGGTGACGGAGGCGGCACAGAGCACCCTGGTTCCGCCGAACTCGATCAACACCGAGCCCTCGGCGTGGTCGAGCCAACCGCGGCTGATACGGACGGGTCGCAGCTGCTCGGCCGCACGGCCGTCGGTGCGTTTCATGCCGGGAAGGCTATCCGCGGTTCTCAGACGTCGACGACCAGGCCGGACCGGGCGAAAGCCACGGGCCCCTCGAACGCGCTGGCGGCGTGCTTCCGCGCACGGGCCGGGTCGCCCCACGGGGGCACGTGCGTCACGACGAGGCTGCCCACGCCGGCGCTTTGCGCATGCTCGCCCGCATCCATTCCGGTCAGATGCATGCCCGGCGCGTTGTCGCCGCCGTCCGGGAAGGCGGCCTCGCACAACAGCACGTCTGCTCCCCTGGCCAGTTCCATCAGTGCGGAGCACGGTCCCGTGTCACCGGAGTAGACGAGGACACGGCCCGCGTGCTCGACCCGTAGCGCATAGGCCACCCCGGGATGCACGACGCGCGCAGCGCGGACCCGGAACGGACCCACCTCGAACTCAGCTTCGGGGTAGCCACGGAAGTCGAACTCCTCGGTCATGCCCGGATCGACCGGCAGCCCGTACCCGTTCGCCATGCGGACCGCCGTACCCGGCGGGCCCCAGACCGGGATCCGGGTACCGGAACTGCCCGGGCCGTAGCGCCGGGCGACGTAGAGACCGCACAGGTCGAGGCAGTGGTCGGGGTGAAGATGGCTGAGCAGCACGGCGTCGAGGTCGCGCAGGGAGACGTGGCGCTGGAGGGTGCCCAGCGCACCGCTGCCGAGATCGAGGACGAGCCGGGAGCCGGCCGCCTCGACGAGGTAGCACGACGCTGCCGAATCGGGGCCCGGCAGCGATCCCGAACAGCCGACGACGGTGAGCCTCACCGCAGGGCATCCGCAACGGTAGCGGCCTCCGGGCCGAGGAACCGGCGGCCCAGCTCGACGAACGGCTGCGGATCGCCCGTCGCACGGAACGTGTGTACGGGCGACGGCAGGTCGTCGTCGCGCATGAGCCCGTGACCCGCAAGCACGCGGTAGACGTCCTGCGCGGTCTCCTCCGCGCTGCTCACCAACGTGACACCCGCCCCCATGACGTAGGAGATGACGCCCGTGAGCAACGGATAGTGGGTGCAGCCGAGCACCAGGGTGTCGACACCGGCCGCCCGGACCGGCTCGAGGTACTCGCGCGCCACGCGCTCGAGCTCGGGGCCGTGCGTGATGCCGTTCTCGACGAACTCGACGAAGCGTGGACACGCCTGGGTGGTGATCCGCAGCTGGGGAGCCGCGGCGAACGAATCCTCGTACGCCTTGGACATGACCGTGGCGCGGGTACCGATCACTCCGACGTGGCCGTTGCGGGTGGCGGCGACGGCCCGGCGGACCGCAGGCTGGATCACCTCGACGAGCGGCACGTCGTAGCGCTCGCGGGCGTCGCGCAGCACGGCGCTGCTGGCAGAGTTGCAGGCGATCACCAGCAGCTTCACCCCCTCGTCGACCAGATCGTCCATGACGTCGAGGGCGAAAGCCCGGACCTCGGCGATGGGCCGGGGCCCGTAGGGGCCGCGCGCGGTGTCGCCCACGTAGAGCACCGGCTCGTGGGGAAGTTGGTCGAGCAGGGCGCGGGCGACCGTGAGCCCGCCCACCCCGCTGTCGAAGATCCCGATCGGCGCGTCGTTCATGGCCCGACGAGCGTACGTCAGCGGCCTTCGGCACCGTCAGCGCCTGCGCAGATCGCGCCGGACCGTGCGGCTCAGGGAGCGCAGCTCCTCGGGTTCGACCTGCCCGTGGAGCATTGCGGCGAGCATCCGAGCCATCGTGTAGCCGGGATCGCAACGAAGCGCCCGCTCGAGCGCGACGCTCGCGAGCGCGCCGCCGCCCTGCTGGTACACCACCGACGCGAGAACCGTGCAGACCGGAGCCGCCTCCTCGTCGGGTGCACGTTGGGCGAGGTCGGTGAGCAGGACGACGAGTTCGTCGGCGTGGTCGTCGATGCCCCAGGTGGTGAGCTCGTCGCGCGAGGGCTTGTCGTGCAGGCCGAGCACGATGCGTGCAGCGTCGTCGTCGGTGAGGTCGCGCCGGCCCTCGACGTACCCGTCGAGCGCCTCTCGCGCCAACGAGACCGTCCGTGCTGCGAAGCTCTCGACATCGCCGTCAGCGAGTTCGCCGGCCACCTCGGCCGCGACCCGGTTGTATGTCTGCGCGAGGCCGATGTGGCGCAGCACGACCGGGCCGCGCACGCTCGCCGCCAGTGTCTCGCGATCGGGCAGAACCGCCCGCCCTTGCAACGCGACCTCGCTGGCGAACCGGGCTGCCCCGCCGGTGGGTGACTCCGGGATCGGCGTGCCGCTCGTCGGGCAGCATGGCTCGGTGCAGGTGTAGGAGTACCACCGGCCCTCACGTACGAGCAGCGCCTCGACGACTTCGACGTCGCGTGAGAGCAGGTGCCGGACCTGGCGCACGACGAGGTCGGCCCGGGGTAGTTGGCCGTCGGCATCGGGTGCCGCGGTGTAGCAGACCACGATGGCCGAGCCGGCACCCTCCCTGGTGACCCTGGCAGTGATCTCCGACACCATGGCCCGGTGGTGGCGCGCCTCGGGCAGGTCGAACCGCATCGTCAAGCCATTGCGCTTGCGCGGGCCGTGCAGGCACATCACGACCAGGCTCTCGCTCGGGTGGAACCCGATGAACGACGGCAACGCGCCGACGATGTCGGGCGGCGTACCGAGCTTGACCACGACGGGCTTCGAGGTGGCTGTCATGCTGCACGAGGCTGCTCCTCCGACCGCCCGCCGGACCAGGCCCGATCGCCGGCCTGTGGACAACCCAACCGCTACGGCGGCGGGTGTCAGACCCGCCGGGTAGACCTACGGGCATCGCTTCGTCGAGCCACCCCAGGAGGTCACCATGAGCCGCGGCATGTCACTCGGCGACGAAGCCGAGCAGTACCTGCGGGCCCTTGCCGCCGATTCCGCGATGCCGCACCCCGGCGAATGCCTGCGCTGCTACGTCCGTCGGATGGTCAGCCGCCGCGGCTGCGACAACGGACTGCGGTGGGTCAAGCGCTGGCAGGGCGTCGCTCTGCGGCCTCATCCGGGGCTGATCCGTCAGCTCGAGCGCCAGGGTGGCTACTGCGACTGCGAGGTGGTTTTCAACGTCTTCCACGAGGACGTCCCGGCGCCCTCGGCACCGCTTCCGTCCTGTCCCGGTGAAGAGCACCCGTCCCTGCCGAGCCCGTGATTCCGGTCGAGAGCCCGCGCCGGCCAGGGTCAGGCCCAGAGCTGGCCTTCGAGGCGTTCCACCGCGTCCTCCAAGGCGCCCTCGTAGGCACCGGTGGACAGGTACTTCCAGCCGCCGTCCGCAACGAGCACGGCGATGTCCGCGCGCTCACCCGCGTCCAGTGCCTTCCGCGCCATCGCCATTGCCGCATGCAGGACCGCCCCCGTCGAGATCCCGGCGAAGATGCCCTCCGACTCGAGCAGTTCGCGGGTCCGGCGCAGCGCGTCGTGCGGGCCCACCGAGTAGCGGGTCGTCAACACCGACTCGTCGTAGAGCTCCGGGACGAACCCTTCATCGAGGTTGCGCAGGCCGTACACCAGCTCGCCGTACCGTGGCTCCGCCGCGACGACGGCCACTCCGGGCACCTTCTCGCGTAGGTAGCGTCCAACTCCCATGAGCGTGCCAGTCGTCCCCAGCCCGGCCACGAAGTGGGTGATGGTCGGCAGGTCCTCCAGCAGCTCCGGGCCGGTGGTCGCGTAATGCGACTGCGTGTTCGCCGGGTTGCCGTACTGGTAGAGCATGACCCAGTCCGGGTTGTCGGCGGCCATCTGCTTGGCCACGCGGACCGCCTCGTTCGAGCCACCGGCCGCCGGTGACGAGACGATCTCGGCCCCCCACATGAGCAGAAGCTGACGCCTTTCCGCGGAGGTGTTCTCGGGCATCACGCAGACCAGCCGGTATCCCTTGAGCCGTGCCGCCATTGCCAGTGAGATCCCCGTGTTGCCCGACGTCGGCTCGAGGATCGTGCGACCCGGGGCCAGCAGGCCGTCGCGTTCCGCGTTCTCGATCATCCGCAGCGCCGGGCGGTCCTTCACCGACCCGGTCGGGTTGCGGTCCTCGAGCTTGGCCCACAGCCGCACCTGCGCCGACGGCGACAGGCTGGGCAGCCCGATCAGCGGCGTGTGCCCGACCGAGTCCAGCAGCGAGGCGTACCTCACCAACCGCGTGCGCTCCCTCCGGCGACCGCCGGCAGCACCGTCACAGAGTCACCGTCGCTGACCGGCGTGGTCAGACCGTCGAGGAACCGGACGTCCTCGTCGTTGAGATACACGTTCACGAACCGCCGCAGCCCGCCGTTATCGACCAGACGCTCGCGCAGGCCTGGATGGCGCGACTCCAGGTCGTCGATGACGGCCTCGAGCGTGTCGCCCGCGCCCGCGACCGCCTTCGCGCCGCCGGTGTACTGGAGCAGGATCGTAGGGATGCGGACTTCGATGGCCATGGCTCGGGCTCCTGGAACTCACGGGACGTTGGTCGGTACAGCGCAAACGGGGCGTCCGGACCCATCATTCCCGACCGGCGACGACGACCTCTTCCTCGGTGACCACGCGGTCCACGATGCGGAACGAGCGGATCTCCACGTCGTCGTCATGACGGGTCGACACGAGCAGGTAATGGGCGGTCGGCTCTGCGGCGTAGTCGAGGTCGGTCCGTGAAGGGTACGCCTCGGAGGCGGTGTGCGAGTGGTAGATGACCACGGGCTCCTCGTCGCGATCGTCCATCTCGCGCCAGACCCGCAGCTGCTCGAGGGAGTCGAAGCGGTAGAAGGTCGGCGACCGCTCGGCGTTGGCCATCGGCACCAGTCGCTCGGGCCGGTCCGACCCGATCGCCCCGGCCACGATCCCGCACGCCTCATCTGGGTGATCGCGACGCGCGTGGGCCACGATGGCATCCACGATGTCTTGGTCGATCTTCAGCACGGCCGTCGAGCCTACGGTGCGACCGCCACGCCGCGCGGACCGGTCTCGGCGGTTGGCGGTCAGTCCAGCCCGGCCGACAGAGCGCGGACGAGCGTCTCCTGGACCCAGCCGAGCCAGTCGTAGACGTCGTGGATCTGGCGGCGTGGGTCGTCGTCGGGCAGTGCCTGCCAGTGCTCCTCGTCGCCCTCCTCCACGCCGAGCCGCGTTCCGAGAGCGAGCCGGAGGTCGGTGAGCGTACGCAGCCACGCCTGGGCCTGCTCGGCGTCGAGGTGCAGGCGCACCTTCTCGCCCCCGGAGTCAGGCGGGTCGTCGGAATCGACCGGGGCGGTGGCAGCGAGCGAGGCCAGGACCGCCGCGGCCGCATCCGCCTTCGCCTCGCGCAGACCACGTTCGGTGAATCGGCGGAACTCCGCGGCCGCCTCGTCGTCGCCTCGGTAGGCGTCCGGGAACAGGCGCAGTACGACCGGGTCGGTCGGCCGGGACGGGTCGTCACCGAGCCCGAACGCCGCTGCGAGCGGGTCGCCGGCCTGACGGGGGTCGCGCTGGGCGGGCTCGCCGCGCACGAGCTCGAGCAGTTGACCGACCAGGGATCGCAGCAGCTCGGTCTCGACCTGATGGAACGCCGCGGACACCCCACCGCCACGGGCCCGCCGGAACGCGGTGCTCAGCCTCGGTCCCCCGCCTTCTGCATCGTGGCCCACAAGCCGTAGCCGTGCATGGCTTCCACGTCGCGCTCCATCGCCTCGCGGGTGCCCGAGGACACCATGGCCTTGCCCTTCTCGTGCACGTCGAGCATGAGCTTCTCGGCCTTGCCGCGGGCGTAGCCGAAGTATGACTGGAACACGAAGGTCACGTACGACATGAGGTTGACCGGGTCGTTCCAGACCACTGTCGTCCACGGCGTGTCGGGTACGACGACCTCGTCGGACTCCGGCCGTTCGACCTCGGCGGGTGCGGTGGTCACGGCTCCATGGTGTCACCTCGCGCCCATGGCGATGCAGAGGCGACGGCTACGCTGTGATCGTGCCGGCTGTCGAGGGCCCCGGGACTGCGCTGCTCACGGACCACTACGAGTTGACCATGCTTCAAGCCGCGCTGGCACGTGGAAGCGCGCTGCGTCGATCAGTGTTCGAGGTCTTCGCGCGACGGCTCCCGGAGGGCCGGCGCTACGGCGTCGTGGCCGGAACCGGCCGGCTGCTGACCGATATCGAGCGCTTCCGTTTCGACGACGACGCGCTCGCCGATCTCGAGCGTCGTCGGGTCGTCGACGCACCCACCCTGGACTGGTTGTCCGGCTACCGGTTCGGCGGCGACATCTGGGGCTACGCAGAGGGCGAGTGTTACTTCCCGTACTCGCCCCTGCTCATCGTCGAGGCGAGCTTCGCCGAGGCGGTGGTCCTCGAGACGTTGATCCTCTCAGTCCTGAACTTCGACTCGGCGGTCGCCTCGGCGGCGTCGCGGATGACTGCGGCCGCCGCCGGACGGCCGTGTGTCGAGATGGGCTCGCGGCGCACCCACGAACAGGCCGCCGTAGCGGCCGCACGGGCCGCCTTCGTCGCCGGCTTCGCGTCGACGAGCAACCTGGAGGCGGGACGAACACACGGCGTGCCCACCCAGGGCACGAGCGCCCACTCGTTCATCCTGCTGCACGACGACGAGCGCGATGCGTTCACCGCGCAGGTCGACTCCCTGGGCAAGGGCACGACGCTCCTGGTCGACACCTACGACGTCGCCGAGGCCATCGCCCTCGGCGTGGAGATCGCAGGACCGGAGCTCGGCGCGGTCCGGCTCGACTCCGGGGACCTGCTCGTCCAGGCCCATGAGGTGCGCGCGCAGCTCGATGCGCTGGGCGCCACCGGCACCCGAATCATCGTCACGAGCGACCTCGACGAGCACGCGATCGCGGCACTGGGCGCAGCACCGGTCGACGCCTACGGTGTCGGAACGTCGCTGGTCACCGGTTCCGGCGCGCCGACGGCGGGCTTTGTCTACAAGCTGGTGGCCCGGGCTGCCGCCGACGGCGCGATGGTCGCGGTCGCGAAGAAGAGCAAGGACAAGATCAGCGTCGGCGGACGCAAGTACGCCCTGCGCCGCCGGACGGCCGAGGGCGTGGCCGAAGCGGAGGCGATCGGCCTCGGTGTGCCGCCTGCGGACGACGGCGACGACCGGGCGCTCCTGGTGCCGCTGATCAGCGGCGGCAAGGTCGTCGGCCGCGAGCCGCTCACGGAGGCCCGGGACCGCCATGCCGCAAGCCGGGCCGAGCTACCACCTCCCGCACTGCAGATGTCGCGGGGCGAACCGGTGATCCCGACCGTCTACCTGGAGGACTGACCCGCGATGAGCCGCGCCCTGATCGTCGCCGACGTCCAGAACGACTTCTGCGAGGGCGGCAGCCTCGCCGTCGGCGGTGGCGCGGACGCCGCGTTCGCGATCGCGTCCGTTCTGCACCGATGGCAGGAGGCCGAGCCCGAGGAGCGCGAGTACGCCCACGTCGTCGCAACCCGCGACCACCACGTCGATCCCGGCAGCCACTTCTCGACCCGGCCGGACTTCGTCGACAGCTGGCCGCCGCACTGCGTCGCGGGAACCGTCGGTGCCGCGTTCCACCCGAATCTCGATCCGCAGCCCTTCGACGCCGTCTTCGACAAGGGCGACTACGCAGCTGCGTACTCGGGCTTCGAGGGGCGCTCCCACGAGGGCGTCGCGTTGGCCGCCTGGCTGCGCTCACACGCAGTGGCTTCGGTCGACATCGTCGGCATCGCGACCGACCACTGTGTCCGGGCGACCGCGCTCGACGCGGCCCGCGAGGGGTTCGACACAAGGGTCCTGCTGGCCATGACCGCCGGCGTCGCGCTCGACACCACCGAGAGGGCACTCACCGAGATGCGCAGCGCCGGCGTCCAGCTGGAGGGTCAGCCGGTGGTGCGGCCGGCCTGAGCCGATGGCCGGATGCTCAACGGTGGTCGGGAATGGTGAGCCCGGACTGCACCGCGAAGACGACGAGCTGCGCACGGTCGCGGGCGTGCAGCTTCACCATCGCCCGGCTCACATGGGTACGAACCGTCGCCGGACTGACCACGAGCTCGGCCGCGATCTCGTCGTTCGATCGCCCGGTGGCCACCCACGCGACGATCTCGCGCTCGCGCTCCGTCAGCTGTTTCAGCTCCGGATGGGGTGAGTTGGCCGGCACCTCACGTCCCGCGAACTGGTCGATCACCCGTCGGGTCACCGACGGCGAGAGCAGCGATGCGCCGTGTGCGACCACCCGAATCGCGTGCAACAGCTCGGCCGGCGCGGCGTCCTTGAGGACGAAGCCACTGGCCCCACCGCGCAACGCCTCGAACACGTATTCGTCGAGTTCGAACGTCGTCAGCATGATGACCCGCACGTCGGCCAGCGCGGGATCGGAGGTGATCTCTCGCAGTGCAGCGAGGCCGTCCAGCACCGGCATCCGGATGTCCATGAGGACGACGTCGGGTCGTGCCTCGTGTACGACGTCGACGCCGGAACGCCCGTCGACGGCCTCCCCCACCAGTTCGACGTCGGCCTCGGACTCCAGCAGCGTGCGCAGGCCCATCCGCACCAGGGCCTGGTCGTCCACGACGACCACGCCGATCGGTCCGCTCGCCTCGTCGGTCATGGCGACGAACCTGGCAGGGGTGGCAGTGGCAGCCGGGCCGTGACGGCGAAGCCGCCCTCCGGTCGCAGACCGGCGTCGAGCGTGCCGCCGAGGTCTTCGGCCCGAGCGCGCATTCCACGGACTCCCGTCCCGGCGCTCGGCGGAAGGCTCGCATCAACTCTCGCCGGGCCGTCGTCGACGACCTGCACCACGACGACATCCTCGCCACGGCGGATTTGCACCCGCGCAGCCCTGCTTCCGGAGTGACGCAGCACGTTGGTCAGCGACTCCTGCAGGATCCGGTACGCGGCCACGTCGACCTCCGGTGGGAGGGCGCCGCCCCCGTCGATCCGGGTCTCGACGTCGACGCCACCGGTTCGGATCCGTTCGACGAGGACGTCGACGTCGGCCAGACCGAGTGCCGGGCGGCGGGGGGCCGACTCGCTCTCCGGCGTCCGCAACACGTCGAGCTCGACACGCAGGCCATCGAGCGACGCGCGGCTCGTCGCCCGGATCGCCTCCAGTGCCTCGCGTACCCTGACCGGGTCCCGGTCGAGGACGTGCAGGGCGACGCCGGCCTGCATCGCGATGACGGCGAGTTCGTGACCGACGCTGTCGTGTAGTTCCTGGGCCATCCGCAGCCGCTCGTCCGACACGGCTCGGCGAGCCGCCGCCGCGCGCATGTCCACCTCGGACTCACGACGCACCCGTACCGCCGAGCCGACCGCCACCGACCCAGCCACGACGGCCGCCCAGGATAGCGCCCACCCGAAGGCGCCGAGCCAGGTCCATTCGACCATGGCGTCGACGAAGCGGAAGATCGCCGCGGCCGCCGTCACGGCGTAGAAGGCCGAGGCGTAGGCGATGGCCCGCCCCAGCGGTAGGCGGATCGCGACGGCGTACACCGCGAACGGTGCGGTGAGCAGGATGGGGCCGAACGGGTAGCCAAGGCCGAGGTAGGTGGCAATAGCCGCTCCGCAGAGCGCGAGCGTCGCCTCGGGCCGTACGCGGCGCAGTACCAGCGACAGCGCAGCGAGCGTTACCAGCACAATCGCGAGGCGATCGGGGTACCTGCTGAATTCCTGGTCGTCTCCAGCCGGGCGGGTACCGAAGAACCCGATGACCAGCAGGGGAAGCGACAACCAGAGATCGTTGACCGAGAACCACCCGTGGGCGGGCCGTCCCGGTTCAGCGTTCATGGATCACGACGATATGCCGACCCTTCGGGGTCGGCATCGCCCTCCGCGCGTAGCCGGTGTACGCAAACCTGCGTACACCCGAAGCCGATCCTGGACCGACGACTGCTGACGTCCGGTCGGGCGAGGCTCGGTGCATGACGAACACCATCGTGGTCACCGACATGCTGACCAAGCGATACGGCGATCGACTCGCCGTCGACGAGGTGAGCCTCACCGTCCGGCGCGGTGAGGTGTACGGGTTCCTCGGACCGAACGGCGCCGGCAAGACGACCACCCTGCGCATGCTGCTGGGCCTGGTCCGTCCCACGAGCGGCTCCGCCCGTGTGCTCGGACACCACCCTGGCCACCCGCAGGCCGTAGCGGGTGTCGGGGCGCTGGTCGAAGGCCCTGGCTTCTACCCCTACCTGTCCGGGCGCGACAACCTTCGCGTCATGGCCCGCTATCGGGGCCTTGGTGGCACGGAGGTGGAGACCGCCCTCGGCCGCCTCGATCTACGCGAGCGCGGCGGCGACAGCTTCAAGTCGTACTCGCTCGGCATGAAGCAGCGTCTCGGTGTGGCTGCGGCCCTGCTCGGCGATCCGGAACTGCTCGTCCTCGACGAGCCCACCAACGGTCTCGACCCGGCGGGCATGGCCGACATGCGCCGGCTCATCGTCGACCTGGCCATGCAAGGCCAGACGGTCCTGCTGTCCAGCCACATGCTCAGCGAGGTGCAGGAGATCTGCGACCGCGTCGGCGTCATCTCGGCCGGCCGGCTGCTGACCGAGAGCACCGTCGCAGAGCTACGCGGCGCCACGTCGGTCATCGTGCGCGCGACGCCGGCGGACGTCGCGCTGGCCACAGCCATGGGCGTGGCCGGTGACGACGCTGTCCGGCTGCTTGACGACGGCGGGCTGCAGCTCGACGTCGACCCGACGCGCACGCCGGCGCTGACCCGAGCCTTGGTCGAGGCCGGGGTGGCGGTGCACGAGATCCGGCACTCGGAGCGTTCGCTCGAGGAGGTCTTCTTCGCGATGACCTCCGGATCTGACCCTGCATCGATGACCGAGGAGGTTCTGCGATGAACGCGTTGATCTCGAGCACGCGAGCCGAGCTGCTTCGACTGCGGAAGTGGCCGGCAGTGTGGGTGATGGTGGGCGTCTGGCTCGTCCTCAACGTCACTTTCGGTTACGTCTTCACCTACATCACCTACGCCACGGGCGACGCGACGGCCGTGGGAGAGGGTGTCCCGCCCGCGCAGCTCCTGGCCGACATGATGCCTGCGGCCGTCCCGGAGTCGCTGATCGCGGGAATGCCGATGTTCGGCGGCGCGATCATGCTGATTCTCGGCGGACTCGCCGTGGGCAGCGGCTACGGCTGGGGAGCGTGGAAGACAGTGTTCATGCAGGGTCCGGGACGCCTGTCCAGCTTCGGCGGCACGCTGGTGGCACTCGGTGTCATCGTGGCCGGAGCCGTCGTGGCGACGTTCGCGGTCGACCTCGGGGTTTCCGTGCTGATCGCCTCGGTGGAGTCGCAGACGATCGTCTGGCCGACGCTGTCCGGATCGGCCGAGGCCATCGGCGCCGGGCTGCTCATCTTCGGGATGTGGACCGCCGCCGGCGTCCTGGTCGGAACGCTGGCCCGCAGCCCTGCCCTGGCCGTCGGACTCGGCCTGGTGTGGGCGCTGGTCGTCGAGAACCTGCTGCGTGGCGTCGGCGGCTTGCTCGGGCCGGTCGAGGCGGTGACCGACCTGATGCCGGGCACGGCGGCGGGGTCACTCGCCGGCGCGTTGGGCGGCACCGCTCAGAGCGGCCGTGACGGAACGCCGGGCGTGCTGACCGTGCTCGACGCCGCCCCCGCGGCGTGGCTGATCGCCGCCTATGTCATCGCGTTCGCCGTGGCTGCGCTGGCGCTCGTCAGCCGTCGCGATGTCATCTGAGCCACCAGCAACGCTGGGTGCCCGGGTCCGCACGGGACCCGGGCACCACCGGCTGTCGCGCTACTCGCAGGCTGCGGCCGCCTCGGGGAACGCAGCGTCGATGGCGTCGAAGTCGAGGTGCGAGATCGCCGGGTTACCGCAGCCGTCCTCCTTGCGCAGCGTGCCGCCGGCCATGACACCGTGCGCCTTTATCGGCGTGGCGGTGGTGACACCGGCCGCGTCGGCGAGGATCTCGATCCCCACGGGGCACAGTCCAGTGATCTCACCAGCGAGCTCCCCGAACGACGTCCACCCCTGCGAGCCGGCCATACCCTGGGCCGCCCTCGCGTTGACCTCGTTCTTGAAACAGAAGTGCGCGCTCGCCGGTGCGGCGGCGATCACAACGGCCGCTGCTGTGGCGATACCAGCCGTGGCGATCCTGCGTGCATTGGTCAGTCTCCTCAGGCCTGCGGCCCCGGCCGCTCCAGCCCGATGGTCGCGCCACGCCCCTCCGGGCTCTCGCTCGCAATCGCTCGCTCAGCCCTCCGGGCCGCGGCCGCTCCAACTCCACGCGTAGGCGCCGTCGTCGCTGTCCACTCCCGCCTCGCCGATCTCCAGCGGGCGGAACGTGTCAACCATGACGGCGAGTTCGTCGAAGTACTCCTTGCCGAGGGCGGCCTCGATGGCGGCCGGCTGCGGACCGTGCGAATGACCACCGGGGTGCAGCGTGATGGATCCCTTGGCGATGCCCGAACCTTTGCGCGCCTCGTAGTCGCCGTCGACGTAGAACATGACCTCGTCGGAGTCGACGTTGGAGTGGTAGTAGGGCACCGGGACGGCCAGCGGGTGGTAGTCGACCTTGCGCGGCACGAAGTTGCAGATGACGAAGTTGTAACCCTCGAAGACCTGATGCGCCGGCGGCGGCTGGTGGACGCGGCCGGTGATCGGCTCGAAGTCGGACACGTTGAACGTGTACGGGTACAGGCACCCGTCCCATCCGATCACGTCGAAGGGGTGCGTCGGGTAGACGACGATGCTGCCCACCAGCCCGGACGGCCCGTGCCCGCGGTGCTTGGTGAAGACCTCGACGTCTCCCTGCTCGACGACGAACGGCTCGCCCGGCGCATGCAGATCGCGCTCGCAGTAGGGCGAGTGCTCCAGCAACTGACCGTACCTGGACAGATACCGCTTCGGGGGCGTGATGTGCGAGTTGGCCTCGACGCAGTAGGCCCGCAACGGGCCCTCGCCGGTGGGCACCCAACGGTGCACCGTGGATCTCGGGATGATCGCGTAGTCACCCTTGCGCACCGTCAGCACGCCGAACATGGTCTCGAGCGTCGCCTCGCCGTCCTCGACGTAGACGCACTCGTCACCGATCGCATTGCGGTACAGCGGGGAGGACTCGCCGGCCGCGACGTAGGCGATGCGGACGTCGCCGTTGCCCAGGAGCAGCCGTCGGCCGGTGACGACGTCGGCCGCCTTCCAGTCGTTTCCCGGGAACAGTTCGTGCAACTTCAGGTGCAGCGGCTTCAAGGGATGGTTCGGGATCGTGCGCATGTCGGGCAGTTCCCACACGCGTGAGTCGACGATCGCGGACGGGACACCTCTGTGGTACAGCAGCGAGGAGTCGGAGAAGAAGCCCTCCTCGCCCATCAACTCCTCGTAGTAGAGCCCGCCGTCGGGCCGCCGGAACTGGGTGTGCCTCTTAGGTGGAATCTCGCCGGCGCTGCGGTAATAGGCCATAGCGGTTGCCTCTCAGTGTTCGATTATCGAACGCTTCTGATCGCTCACTGACACCATGCGTTACAGTCCCGAGCGTGTCAACCAGCCCTCTGTTCATGGCGTTGATCGACGACGCTGCGCTGTTCCCTCCCGGCAACGCACCGATGCCCGACGCGGTAAGCGCGCACGAGCGGCACCGGGCCGCCTGGTACGGCCCGCTGGTCGGACCGTTCCTCTGCCCGGCTTCGCGACTGGACGAGCTGGCGGCCCGCCTCCACACCCGATCCGAGCCGTTCGGCGTGACAGTGGTCGTCGACACCGGCGTCGGCGGTGTCGGGCCTGCGGTCGACGTGGTAGCCGCGGAGGAGCGGATGGTTCTCCGTGGCATCGAGATCCCCCTCCGCGGTGAGCCGCTGCCCGACCCCGCCAAGCGCACCGTGACCGCGCTCGACGCCGCACTGGGGGGGCCCGACGACGAGGAGCCCGCGTATGTCGAGATACCTCGACTGCCGGACTGGCGCGACGCCCTCGAGATCGTCGCCGACTCCGGGTACCGCGCCAAGCTGCGCACCGGCGGAGTCACCAGTGAGGCCTTTCCGCCCGACGACCATATGGCGGCATTCATCCTCACCTGTCTCGAACTCGATGTGCCGTTCAAGTTCACGGCCGGTCTGCACGGAGCCGTCCGGCACACGTCGTCCGATGGTGTCGAGCAGCACGGCTTCCTCAATGCGCTGCTGGCGGTCGCCGTGGCGCTCGACGGTGGCGACGCTGCCGGCGTAGCTCGTGCGCTCGCC
>Ga0193739_1000249_pt1 | contig 15170 bp, 14 predicted proteins | sample L2a2metaG_FD_144926 | JGI IMG/M metagenome (GOLD analysis project Ga0193739, IMG submission 144926) | Soil microbial communities from a riparian zone of the East river system, Colorado, United States - L2a2 | ecosystem: Environmental > Terrestrial > Soil > Riparian zone | place: USA: East River...
CCCAACTGGGGGATAGCAGTTACGATGATGTACTGAACGATACCAAACATTAGCATAGAAATGTTACCTGCAAAAATTGCCGGCTGCATAAGCAGTTTCAGCGGGACCAAAGGATTCTTGGCCTTCCTTTCTACCTTCAAGAAAAGAATTAGTGATATAGCTCCTATGATCAAGGGAATTGCAAACCCAACAATATTGTCTGGTAATTTACCGCTATTGGTTATCGCTACCATGAAGGACACCAATGCTACTGCCATCGTCACTATTCCTTTGATATCTAAGTTTAATCTCCTAGCAGCCTTAGGCTTGTCACTAGAGGTCTCCTCGATTCTCTCGACTTCACTTATCTTGGCAGTCTCATCGACTGGAAGAGCTCGCCAGCACAAGAACAACAGTAATGCCGCGATAGGAGCGCTAATGAAGAAAATGGTTTGCCAACCTGCATCTGCTACCAAAATTGGTCCGAATACTACACCCAAGGCCATTCCCGCTGAATAGGCAGAAGTTACGATACTTTGACCAATTGAGAATTTTCCTTTTGGAAACTGATCCCTAATTATCTTTAATGCTATGGGTGTATTTGCAATGGCAATTCCTTGAATGGCTCTAATTGCAAGCAAAGTATAGATATCTTGAGAAAATCCTGCGAAGATCGTGGCTACAGTATAAATTACCATCATCATTACCAACATTTTTTTTGCTCCAAGTGCATCACTGAAATTTCCGATTAGTATAGTCATGACCGCTCCAGATATCATATATATGGACATAACCCACGCGGCAAGGGATTGATCTACATTGAATTGATCAGCGATTGAGGGAATCGCCGGAGATAAGGATGTATGCATGAATAGAATTAACAGCGTTGTACCTGTAAGAATTACTACTGATTTCCATGCAGTAAAGGAAATCTCCTCAGACTTGGGCGCGCCGAATGATGATGTTGATATACGTGGTAAACTGAATTGGATGGATATTAATCTTGTGTGTATATTTTTACACGACAGCAGAATAAAACTAGTTATAGATGATGCTATGGAGGGTCAGTCAAGGTTGAGATTGAATTGAAATCTTAACTACGATGTACAATAGACATTTGATCCTGATTTTTTTAGAGTAAATTGCAATGGGTCCAGCGTCAATGCTATCGGAATTCTGGTTTACAGTAAAGTTCTAAGTCTTAATACCTGCTATTATCGATGTTTGTTTATATGTGGATGCTCTGATCAAATTCGGATAAATGTAATACTCATCCTTTTGCTTCGTCGGTTATATTGACCTGTAATAGCTAGTCTAACATATGTACAGACGACTTCAGAAAGAAGGAATAAAGACTAAGGGATACAGAGACTTGAGGTTCTAAAATTTACTACCTAATCTCAAAAAAAGGTAAAGACTTTCGCCCTTATGCTGTATTAACCTACATTGCTACGATTGATCTATTGTCCAAATGGTGGTGCCAACCCAGTATCTTGCAATTTCATTGGATCCCGAGGCAGCCACCTAGCCCCTTGAATTATTTTCATACAAGATGGTCTTCAGTAACGTACTAAGCTTTTTTACCAGCTCAACACGAGTATAAGCAAAAACGATATAATAGATTATTTATCTTGGAGATTTAATTCAAGCGTGGCTAACGCACTTAGTATACCGTACAGCAGCGACTAAGACTATAGTCAAAGTCTACTTTGGACTCACGTATCGAGTGGTTTCAAAAAGCGCTTTCTATATGACTGCATACTCGAGTTTTTTCACTTTGGTTTAGTTAGTATATTGCTTTGTAATATGATAAAAAAGTTGATTGAAAGGAAAATCCTACTTCACGATCATTACCGGACAATGAGCATGATTTATTACTGAAGAGGTTACGCCACCTACTAATAGCTTTTTTATCCCTGATCTGCCTGTAGCTCCGATGATTATTATTTCAATAAGATTCCTCTTTGCATAATTTACTATAGCTGATTCAACAGATGTTGAGGTACCTACTAGCTCAATCTTTGTTAGCTGCGACTCGTCTTGACCAGCATTATTTTTTATTCTCTTCAACCATTCTCCTGTTTCTTCTCTTATTTCTTGTATTTCGGATTTTTTTTCCTCTTCTGATTCTAAATCATATAATCCGTAATCATCTGGATTTGTAAAACCAGTATTATGAATGACATGCACTAGACGTAGTTCAGCACCAAATTTCTTTGCCATTAATACTGCGTAATTTGCAGCACGAAATGAGTGCTCTGAGCCGTCTACAGCACACATTATCTTTGAAATTGCGTTAACAACACCTGCGCTTTCTTCCATTAGACTTTCTATGTAATAGTACCTATATATCTAGTGCAGTTCAAAAATAGATGTTGAGTTATCTAACTCAGCATATATTATGGTAGTCATGATACTATACATTATTACCTTGGTCCAAAAAATAATTACGAAATTTCGTCAGCCAACGTTCCTCTTCTACGTCAAATTAAGATAAAATGTAGATCCTCTGGAGCCAATACAACTATCTATTGTTCCTATTTTGCCTTTGCACAGAGTTTGGGATATTAGCATTTGCTGCTACATACAATAATCAGTTATCCTTGAATTCTGTCCTATCTTATCAGAGAACTAGTTTAACCTACAGAGTTGGTTAAATTAGTGTTATTTCCAAAAGTAGCAACGAGTTTCTTATCCGCTGCTTCAACTAACTCTATCGCAGTATTTGCTGAATCAGCAGATATTGCGTTTCGGGCCTCTCTTAAGATACATCTAATTTCAACTACACTACCGGATTGAGACATGTTCGTACTACTTGTGTCATTCCCAGAAGCTACCCTGCTGCAAGTATCAGAGATGATCTCATCAACCCTTGTTGTCTCTTGATTTGCAGTACTTTGATTTGTATTACTTTGTGCTTCAACGATGCCAAATGACCCCCATCCTAGTGAAAAAGATGCCTGACCTAAAAGAAAGAGTAAACAAATGTATTGCAGCCTCCTCTCAGAAAGAAAAACGTGCACAATTCTGTGCATTTACCCAAATGTAACGTTTCTACTATAAGAGTATTATGGTATGTCTTTGAGATACTAGCAATACAAAGCGACTAAACAACGTTATAGCTTTTGTCAATTCAAATATAGCTACTTATTTTTTAGAAGGTATAAATAGTCAACCATAGTGTTAAATTGTATTAATGAGCGTGGCAGAAACTAAATCTCCTGGTTGGATGCGTGCAGTTCAGATCGGCTTAGGAATAATTGCATTAATTCTTTCGGTATATGTACTTGCTTTTCCTGCAATGACTTTCGTTACTATAGTCTATGTTCTTGGAATAGTTTTGTTGGTTCTAGGAATAGAACGAGTAATCAGTGGAATTTTCGAACACCATCCTGGTAGGTCCCGCTGGGCCAGCGTTGGCTTAGGAATCCTAGTCATAATATTGGCGATTATAGTGATGGCTTTCCCTGTTGGTACTGGAGTATTTTTATTGATTCTGCTCGCCATAGCTCTGTTGTTTGATGGTATAGCCAGATTGATTCATGGTATAAGCGATAAGACAAGAGGTAAAGGTTCGAGGATCTTCAGTATTGTCGCAGGTGTGATTGCAATCGCTTTATCTATCGCTATAATGGCAGCTCCTGTATTGGGCGCGGTTTTCATAGCCATATTGCTATCGATAGCGCTTATAATCATCGGAATCCAGATTATCGTTTCAGGTGTAACAGGTACCCGATTTAAAATAATGGGCTGATACAAACCAAACCAAAACAAACCATTCTTCTTTTTCTTCGTAACTTTTAATCTTCCAAGATAGATTGAATTACCGTTTATTTGATATTTAGAGTTAATTTTCTAAAAAGGTCTGGTTTACTTTTGGATTTTTCTAACCGCCAGAAATAAGTTCTAATAACTACAACTTTATCAAACTTGAAGAAATTTCAATTGAATTCGAAAAGAGCGCGGACTAAGAAGAAATTACGATACTATAATAACATGGACTATGGATGGCGATTGGTTTGGGAGTATTGATTTGAATTAGAACCAGATACATTATTCTAACTGAAATAACCTTTGGGTTACAAAAGCGTGCTGACTGTTATACCTATAAGGATGAGGATTGAAGCTATGAGACTGTCTATTAGGAATAGTTTCTTTTGCAACTTGGTCTTAAAAAAGTTAAACTTCATCTCCGCGTATACGTCAGCCTTGTAAAGATATAAGCATTTACGTCAATTAGTAGCCGGCCTATGTTTATTACAAAATACTTCTAAATTTTATATGCTCCATTGTTGCGCGATAAAACCAATATCATCATCCCCAGTGCCGCTGGGAGACTCGGCGAAGACGGTCTTGTTCTATACCTTATCCCCATCTAATTCACTTCGTCACATGCTTATTGTTAGTACCAAGTCATAAATAATCAGTCGAAGGCTGGCGCTATAATGACAGTTAAATTCAAACCTCTAGACCTTACCCCTCATTGGACGTATGGTGTTGACTATTGGAGTATAGTTGCTCAAGACACTACTGAATTGTTCTGGAATTTGTTTATCTAGGGACTTTAAGGGAAATTTCCTCCCTCTCCTGGTCATATTATCAATTATTGAGGTAATCCTGAATGTTACACTCTAATTGCGTTTTATCCCAATGAGAAACCCCAAGCTGCAGTAGATGTAAGAAGAAAATCAATCGGGAATAGTCATTACACGTTTGGTCGATTTTTTATGTAAGAATGAAGGTGTTATATTGAATATTGGACAAGAAACATCACGCGACTTATGACATCTTGGAATAAGCCAAAAATCCCGCTTAGGAGTGTAAGTGAAGGCTTAGATTTAGTCGGCGAATCCCTATTGGGAACCCATTGTCTTTTGGTATATCCTGATTTGATGACTTTAAGGGGAATATATTCGCATTATATAAAAACACAATTGGAAGATAACGAGATCGTTCTGATTCTTCCATATTATGAAACTGTGGATATGGTAAGGTTTGTATTATCTGGAAGGGAGGTCTATTTTGATAATTGGGATAATCCTTTTGGGTATTCTGGAATAGATGTCAATAAGCACGAAAAAGCAGGCTCTCTTATGATCAAGGATTCCCTAGAAGGATATTTTCCTTCAGAAGGGCTAAGCAGTTATCATAATAATAGCGATAAACCTAAGGGTGGCATAGGCCTCATGTCCTTTATAGACATCCTACTGAAACACGCAGAAAGGCGACGAAAAAATGGTATTACAGTAATGGCTGATATGGGCTCATTCTATCATTACCAAGATAATGGTAATCAGAATCTTATTGAATATGAGAGATCGTTACCTAAAAAATTTGACCGGAAGAATCTGAGGGCCTTTTGTTTATACCATCAAAGGGATTTTGAAAGACATTTCGGTAAAGAAGAACAGGCATCGTTGCTTGATTGTCATGATCGAAGTATGATGTTAATGAGGTTTGCTAACTCTAATTGATCCTTAGATGAGCGGCATCTTCTGCGTGTGCTACTGGGGTTAGAATAGCTGCAACCTTACCAATAACTTACCCATATGTCTAGTACCTTGTCCATTTCCAATTATGTCTGATTAACATATATGACATTGTTGAATTTCGAAATAAACTTGAGTTCAATTTACTTGCTCTAGCTATATAATAGACAATCTAAGTCTAATTATTAAGCACAATGGGCCCCAGTTAAGACGCTTCTGTGGAGGCTACGTCAGGGTGATTGTATTTCATGTGAAGTTCTAAATCTCTTTGGTTGTAACATACTTGATTACATACATTACATCTAATCTTCTTGTATGTTGAGGGCACATGGTAGGTAGTTTCTCTTCTTCTAGACATTATGTTTTTTATGTAATCGATTAACCCCATAACCACATCATCTAGTATTACCATTATAATAAAAGGCGGTACGTATAAATGCATTTCTTTTGAGATATTAAACAATAATAGTTTTAGCTACCATTTGTATTGGATCATAATTGACTTCAAGCTATTTACAAGTATTCCGCTAGATTGCAGCGAATATCTTATTTGTATATATTCTGCATATATTGGTGGATGAAAGTGAAAGTGAATTCCTCTAAGAGCAACAAAAAAGGCATTATTATGTCATTGCTAATCATTTCCTCGGTATTGGTAGTATTTGTTGACATATTATACCCGCTTACCTCAATCCAGAGATTAGTACTGCGTACATTTGATTTAGCTGTAGTTGTGATATTAGCCTTAGATTATGTTGCCAGGTTAAGATCTTCTACTAATAAAAGAAAGTTTTTCTTAAGACATCTTTACGAACTTCCTGCAATGATCCCCCTATTTTTAACAGGAGCAGCAGATAGCACATCCTTCCTACATTATATCAGACTAATTGCTCTCTTTAGAATAATTAGACTGTACAATATAATGTCATATATCAATGGAAGCGAGCTTATTATTTTGGCAACCATGTCGGCTATATGCATAATCTTCGGCGGTTTTGCAGTCTTCATCTTTGAGGCACCTGCGCCAGATTCAAATATTGAAACCATTTCAGATTCCATGTGGTGGTCAATCGAAACTATTACCACTGTAGCTTATGGTGAATATTATCCTGTCACTCCCGAAGGAAAGGTAGTGGCTTCGGTCATGATGTTTGCAGCAATAGCATTCCTTTGGACGTTTGTAGGAGCGTTAGGATCTAGGTTTGCAGAAAAGAGAGCAACTAAGAGAGGTGAAACTCAAAACCCCACAAGCGATTCTGATTCTGATAACTCTAATTCTGTAATCGACGATACAAAGACGATGGTCAAAAAGCGGATAGACCGAATTGGGAGCTTGGAAGAAAAGGATTTTGAAACCTTGATCACAATAATCAGAACGCTTTATAGCAATGAAAAAGCCCGATAACGCTACCTATTTGCAAGAAGTAATAAAAAAGACTGCAAGGAGTATTAGAAGGAGCTAAAAATAAAAATGCCTGACTTGTCTGGTATTCTTTTACTAGATAGTAATTCTGGTTGCCCTTTACAAGTATAGAATTAGAGAGTGTAATTCCACGTTATTCGTAATAAAGCTTGTCAAGGCAAAGGAGATGATAAATATTTTTTCCTCAATAGTTGAGTGCTTTTTAATTATCTATGGATTCTATTACATGATAAATTGATGATTCTTGGTATTTTTATTTCTCTGCATATTTCCTTCCTTTCTCAGTTTGAAGAAAATTATTTATAAACTCATTAGTATCATTATAGCCTTCGCGTAGTAATTCCTTAATAGTGCCCACAGAAAAATCAAATGTTTTGTCTGATATTGTATCTTGGGTATTCTTTCGTTCTATCCTAACAATTTCTTCTATGGCAAATCGACCTTCTACAATTTCCTTGTACCGTCTGGGTTTTAAGAGCTGCCCGTGATAGGGAGTCTGTTGATTCATTAAGTTATTAATAACCTCATCTTTAGCCCCCTTTTCTTTGGCTAACTTTATTAATTCCGTTACTAGGTCGACGTAGTCTGACAATAATAATAATACTTCTTCTTCCCTATGGCTTCTATCGGAGAAGGCTATATCATTATTCCTATTTAATACGCCATCATGATCCTCGGCTATTTCTTCCTGTCTTGTAGGGTGCACGTTGATTACACATACTCCCAGTGCAGGGACTTTATCTTTTAATCCTCTTTGTAGGTACCAGTACCTTCTGTGTAAAAGAACAAGCTGGCTTAATGGTGTATTAGCCATCAGCCCTCCGTCCCAAAAATATCGCATCTCCTTTCTGTAGTCAGTGTTACTTCTAGCAGTTGTCTTTTGCATTTCAACCTGCATACTATTAGGTGCAAAGTTACAGCATTCAACCTCTAACTTAGCATATTCAAAATTAACAGGTAATGAACCGCTTGCAATAACATGTTCAGCAGTGATACCTTCGTCATATCGCATCACAAATTCAAAACCTACATCCCTATTTTGTTCTTTGATGTAATTTCCGTATTCTGTTTTCCTAGAACCATCCTCTTTAGGGTAACTATCAAATATTACTGGTAGACCACTGGCCACGTCAACAGCAACCAGTATGAGTCTTGGTTGATTATTTTCATGGTTCGTTTTTATAGGAAATTTTGCAAATTTTTCTAGGCTCCTTTTCAAGGGATTGTTACTGAAACGGTACCAAATGTTTGATAGATCAAAAAATCTACTGTCAAGTATAGGTGTAAGAGGCGAGAACACGTTTGGAACGCCAAAAAGCGCAAATTCTTTTGCTGAATAATACCTTCTGGCTGCCTCCCCAGATGCAAATGTTTTGCTAATACCATGCCAGTATTCCCACCATTTTTCAAAGTATGGATTAGCCTCGATCCTAGACTCTTTTGATAGGTACTCCCAAAATTCGATAAGCTTCTCTGTGGATCCTTCATAAGTACTATTCTCAACAACATGGCTAGTCAGAACAGCCGCATTCATGGCACCTATCGATGTTCCTGCTATAATGTTGAAGGTAATGCTTTGTTCTTTGCCTTCTCTTTTATCTTTGTCCGATAGCCATTCGTACAATCCTTTATACGCTCCTGCCTCATATGCGCCCAAAGATCCTCCACCTTGTAATACCAAGGCTCTTTCTTTTTTAGGAATATTTGTGCTCATTGTCACCGCTCAAGATACAATATCATTCATTTACATACCGCGACTCAATTTAATTTGTTGCATTATCCCGCTTAAGTATGGATAAATATGGACATAAGAAATTGTTTGTATATGATGCAGGTTTTTTTTATTGAAATTTTGTTATGCAAGTAGTAAAGTATAAATCATAATGATTCCTCTTCCAAAATAATATGATTTTTTTACTGAATAAAAATTATCTTACTACTAGAAGGGTATCGCCCAATAGACACAATATGAATTACATTTCAATTTTTCCTTATATTCTATGGATCTTTTTGGCATATATGGTAGTATTTTCAGCAGTGACATCGGATATTGATGCACAACTACTCTCAGGGGAACGAAGAAACAACTCCGCTGCCACGTCTCCTGATGCCAGTCAAGGTTCGGGAGATAACGGTTTACTATCCATTTTGCGAGATCCTGGGGTCTTAAGGGGTAATCTAAGTTCTGTAACAGATTCAATGTTTCAGGGAGTAGAGGAAAGAATAGACACTCGTTTAGGATCTTTTGAATCGAAATTGGACGAGATCGCGGCAATCGCTGTACCCGCTATAATAGCCGCTGTAGCTGGCATTGTGGCATTTGCAGCTTTAATTGTCATTTATATAATACTCTCATGGTTTGATAGATTCAAAGCAATTCGGCACCACAAGAAAGCTTTGAGGAATATGTATGATCTCGTATTAAAAGAACTGAAAGATAATGCAGTATTGGTGCAAGAAAGATCGTCGTTGACAAAATCAATTAATATTCAAAGTGAGGGTGAGAACAATCATGTTAATGCTGATATAGTGGCTCTCCATAGTCTATCTACTCACGCACTTGAGACAGCGATATCTTCACAACTCTTTTGGGACTTGAGCCCTAACGTACAAGATGTAATGTTTAAGCTTTTGAGAGCTGTAAATGGTCACAATGAGGTTTTTGCCCGTGCACTAGGACTAAAGGACTCTATCATCCTAAACAAGATACACAAACAAACCACAGAAAAGCTTCTGAGCGGATATGAATCTGCCTCGACAAAGTATAATCAAGATATCAACCAATTGTCAAAACAGCTTGAAGAGTTAATACAGACGGAGACGAGCAAAGGTATTCTAGGCGTATTTCATAGTAAACACAAGGATGATGAAGGTCATTAGAGTTAGCTGTCATTAGCCGGGCTTAGATGGAGGATCTAATAAATTCACTCCGTACTCAGATAACGAGAAATTCATTTGCCACCCTTAGCTAGTTACCCTCTTCCATTACAAAAATACATCTGTATTTCAGCGTATACAATAATAAAGGGTAGACGTATGTGATAAGTCAGGCTCAAAGGAGAAGAACAAAAGCATACAAGGGAAGATTCTATTATACCCATATGTTTCTCTGTTACATCTTGTCATATGTATGGTAAAATATTAATATCAAGATTATTCTCACGAGTTATAACTGTAGTCACCTCTCCAGCACAGAAAGCCTAATTAGTTGCGGTGATGATTTGAAGGAATATCTTTGGCTATTACCGGTACCGATGAAAACAAGTTTACTATACAATATCCCTGCGGATGTAAGATGTGGTTTGAGAAAAAGTGGTTGAGAGGAATCAACCCTACCGTTCACAATTTATGTAATGAACACTTTGAGGAGAGGAAAAAGTTCTTTGAAAATCCACGATCATGATTCAGCAAGCAATAACCCGGATCAGGGTTAATCTGATACACCTGAATTGATTTCTCTATAACTATTTGTCTATTGCGGTTTTTACCCCATAAATTCTGTGAGACCTGTTTGTCGTTTTTTGGCTTATTTGCTATAAGGGGAATTTGAGTTACTAGTTTGATGTGTACCTAATAGGCTCAAACATCGAGAAAAGATACTAAAAGAATTGGAGTACCGAAAGGCCCGATAGAGAAAAGCTATCTTTGTATTGAAAATCCCTATCCTTGTGCGCGAACAATCTTTAACTCTTCAATCGGCGTGTCGCCATTGCCATAATCAATCATTAGTGACATTGTCAGCAAATCTTGATAATTACTTTTCTTGGCTGAGTATGAAATAATGCTCGCAAGTATAGATTTACTGCTAAGTTAATAGGGGCCGAACGCCGTTACAGAAAATATATTAACTCCCTATCTTCTCTTGAAGATTATGAGAGGAAGATGGGCATCAGCAGCTATAGGAGCAGGTATAGCCAGGAGGCGTGCTGGAGCGGAGATGGACCAACAAGCCCAAGCTTTTAACGCTCAACAAGATCAAGCGCAACGACAGATAGAAGCACAACAAAGGCAAATCGAAGCACTACAACAACAAAACCAACAGCCACAACAAACCCAGCCACAGCAGGAAGACCCTATTCAGAAGTTGAAAAAATATGCTGATTTGAAACAACAGGGAATAATATCGGAAGAAGAATTCCAGAAACTCAAGGCTAACTTGTTATCAAAGATTTAGACTACAAGCTGCAACTAGACGAGCAGTTAATCTTTTAACTTTTATTTTGTAGATCCACTAAGCCGTGGAATTGAATCATATAATATCATAGTATGATGAAACAACGATTTCTATCAGACTAAAGAAAAGGTAGCCTTGACAGGTTAGCCGGACGACCGGAATCCAAACCACGCCAATCGTTGAGGCTCCTACATTTGTGGTCTAGACATATTTCAAAATATTTCCTAAAAAAGTATGCTTGTTGAAAAAAGTACAAATAGTTCCAAGTTGTAGTAATAGTGTTCCTAGCGGAGGTAACAGAAGTTACTTATCTTCAGTACTTAGGTTTTTATAGCTTACCTATCACGTCTCTTCTCACCACTCTCGCTTAATAGCCAAGTTGGTGTTGCTCTTTTTTGCTCTATCTTATCAAACCTGCAGTTAGACTTGATATTAAGATAATAATAGTTCCAATACCGATAAACATAATAGTACTCCCTATAATTTTTCCACGAGCAGCGTCAGGATCGGGGTTAAATGTCACAGTAAAGGTGGTTTGGATCCTCATTGTGCACCGTCATGAACTGGCAATAATTAAATCTAAGCCTAGAATACGTTTGTTTGTGGCGGAAGGTGAGCTAATAGTAACTTTCATGCTCAGCCTTAGCCTACTATTAGTTATCATCTCTGCAGTACGCCGTTACACTAGAAACTTTATCATACCTGGTGTAACTATTCTGATGTTCCTTGGAGCAATCTTAGCAGCTGCTCCTATTATTGGTTTCGAAGTGGACGAATTCTACAATTTCATTGAAGGACTACCAGAGATAATACTATTGGTTATTATCCCTATTTTGATCTTTGAATCTGGACGTAAGTTAAAAATTGGACAGATCAAAAAGGAAGCTATACCAATAGGGTTCTTTGCAATTATAGGAGTAATATTAACTATCATAATCATAGGGTTTGCAGTCAATGGCGTATTTCAGATTCCATTTATTGATGCCTTGCTTTTTGGGGCTATTTTGGCTGCTACCGATCCTGTAGCCGTGGGTGTCATATTTAAGAAATTTCCGATTCCGCATAAGTTGAATATAATTATTGAAGGTGAGTCTTTGTTTAATGATGCAACGGGAGTTATCTCTTTTAACGTTATTAGAGGGATAATCTTTTCGGGAGTTGCCTTTTCATTGTTGGATGCATCTATCTCCTTCATCTGGTCAATGGTTGGTGCAATTGCTCTTGGTACGGCAATAGGCTGGGTTGGTGGAAAAGTTCTCGATAAGTGGAAGGCTGATGAGTACGTCGACTTCACCTTTTCCTTAGGCCTGGCCATCAGTGGCTATATAGTAGCAGACCACTTTCTGCATGTTTCTGGAGTAGTTGCCACTTTGTTTACTGCATTGCTACTCATTATTAAACACAAAGAGATTTCTACCGGTGTTAGAAAACTGTTTCACAAATATTGGGACTATTTAGGTTTCGTAACAAATAGTATATTGTTTTTCCTTATAGGAATTCCTTTGCTCGCTGTGGGAAAAGCTGAAAGTATTGGGTTTCCTCTAATCCTCATCATAGTGGCTCCATTTGCCATAATGATGATGTCCAGAGCTGTTGTAGTATACGGTGGAAGTACTTTTTTAAGAATCTTTAGAGTAAAAATTCCTGTCAAATGGCAAAATGTTCTTACCCTTGGTGGAATAAGGGGAGGCATGACAGTGGCATTGGTTCTATCACTTTCTGCAGAATATGAATTCAAGAATCTATTCATCAGTTTAATCATACCTCTAATCGCGATTAATCTATTAGTAAATCCTATTCTATTGAATCAGTATCTGAAAAAATCGAAAATTACATAGTCAACTGAGCAAGATTAGAGAACAAGCAAAGAAAGCCATGTCTGATACTTTGCCGTTCTCACCATTTTAGACCATTGTTGAATTATTGAAGACTCCGGCAGATTATTCTTCTCTACCTTGTTTAAATGATCCATTTTACCCTGAACATATTTGATAGCATCAGTAACAACGACTCCATTTGTAGTTAGATCCATGATATGCTTGTAACAATCAATGGCGATAGCTCGAGCCTGCAGTATTGTCTTCGGATCAGCTGATGACCCGCCTATTTCCAAGACATGCTTTAGGTTTCCCTTCATGCCCGTCACACAACGCTCGTATTCCATCGACTTAATCATTTTCGTTGGAGATCCTCGTCCATGTACGTGAACAATCTTTAACTCTTCAATTGGCGTGTCGCAATTGCCGCAATCAATCACTAGTGACATTGTCAGGCTATTTCGGTCACTCCTTTTCTTGGCTGAGTGTAAAAGAATGTACACAGGCATAGACTTACTTCTAAGATAAAAGGGCCGAACTCCCTTACAGAAAGTATATTAACTCCGTATCTTCTCTTGAAGATTATGAGAGGAAGATGGGCAGCAGCAGCCGTAGGAGCAGGTGTAGCCAGAAGTCGCGCTGGTGCTAAGGAGAACCAACAAGCGCAAGCTAACCAAGCTCAACAACAACAATCACAGCAACAAATAGAAGCACAGCAAAAGCAAATTGAAGCACTACAACAACAAAAACAACAGCCACAACAAACCCAGCCACAACAGGAAGACCCCGCTCAAAAGTTGAAAAAATATGCTGATCTCAAACAACAAGGAATAATAACAGAAGAAGAATATCAGAAACTCAAGGCTGACTTGTTATCGAAGATGTAAGATACAAGCTGCAACTAATCGCACTTCTTTTTAACTTTAATTTTGTAAGCTCCACTAAGCCGTGGGATTGAATCATTTAATACCAGATATTTTAGAACCAGTTTAAGAATTCATTAATTAGGCCCTGTTGATTTTAGATACTTCTACCTTTTCATATTATCAAACCTTGTCCCGCTGTTGCGCATAAAATCAATTAGCATAGCTCGTTTGTGAACATTTCGAAGAATACATGATCCCATGCTTTCATACATGGATAATAATCATCAAACACTTCAGCTGGTTCTATAGAAGATATATTCGATAAAGATAAGGCTGGGAAGAGTCACTACCATTCCAGATCCACATAGTAATTTTGTCTAAACGGATAGAGATTATTATTCCAAGGACGAAAATACCTGTAACGAAAGTGTAGGGATATTAGATGAGCTGATCCTAAAATGTCAATCCCAATATAAATAGAAGTTTAGTAACTTCGAACACTTTAATCACTGGGCCAATACAGACATGTCAGTTACAGTCCATGCCTCCTTGATTTTGTCTCCCTCGAAATGAAAGATATCGACTCCATGAGCCTCAAACTTCTTATGAGTGGCAGGAAAGTCAGCAAAGTCCTTTTCATGTGTAGCTTTCAAGTTCCACCTAATGGCAACTTTGTTTTCTTCTCCAAAATCATCTAATATTGTGATCTTCATATCTGGAAATGCGGAGAGATCTTCGGCCACCCACCGTTTGAATTCCTCCAAACTCCTAACCTCTTCAGCCATCCCATGGTATATTATATCAGGTGTAACAAAGTTCTTTGCCATCTCTGTTTTCCGCGCATTAAATATTTCTTCAACAAACCTTCGAGTTATTGTCTTGTTTTGTGTATTGGACATGCCTTATATCGATCATATGTGACCATTAAGGTTTGCTATTATTTTTTGAAATTTTGATCAAAATCCATATGTAAGCCCACCATCCAGATCATTGGAATTTCTTTTCAGCCACAGTGGATGCTTCTTTCTTATCTACACTGACATGGCTTACAAGCGCAATTCTTTACCTCAGGACTCCTCATTTTTGTCCTGGATGTAATCATTGCTACTCGTGTCATCCCAAGATTGCGCGCCATACCAGGAATCCTACGATTAAGGCCACTACCAACCCCAAGATTCCTATGATTATGAGCAAGTTCGAGCCTTTGGCGTTCTCCCGCATATTCATTAGCGACATACGCTATGGCGCCGGAATATTTATAATTTTGAGATGACTGCGGAAATCATATAATCAAATAATGGAAATCACATCTAAGCTTAGCGATTTTGAAAACAGAGTCTATTTAGATAAAATTTCTAAGTCGATAAGAGATCTAAACACTACTAGTGATACTTTACTTTTCGTACAGAAAATGGTGTCTTT
>Ga0193739_1000250_pt1 | contig 15083 bp, 13 predicted proteins | sample L2a2metaG_FD_144926 | JGI IMG/M metagenome (GOLD analysis project Ga0193739, IMG submission 144926) | Soil microbial communities from a riparian zone of the East river system, Colorado, United States - L2a2 | ecosystem: Environmental > Terrestrial > Soil > Riparian zone | place: USA: East River...
AAGTTCTCGCGGAATAGCGGGTCACGCCACCGCGTGTAGAACGCATCGCCGCCGTGGAATTCCAGATCCGCGATCTGCCCGTCACCCATCTGCAGCGTCAACCCAGACGACTCGGCGCGCACCCAGATGGGCCCGAAGAGAGCGTTGTCGTACCGGCCCGTGTAGCGCACGAGCGGGAGTGGCGGCGGCGTTGCGCTCTTCATCGCCTTCATCGCGCGCTGCGCCGAATCCTGCGCGCTGATCATCCGCGGCACTCGCGCGAACGCCTCGCCGGCCCAATCGCGCGGCTCATAGCCCAGATAGGTATCGAGGATTCGGTTGGCCAGCGCCCCGTGCACCGATGGTGCGGACCAGGTGTTGACCAACACCACGACGCCCAGGCGGTCGCGCGGCAGCAGCGCCATGTACGCGATCTGCCCGTCGCCGTTGCCGCTGTGCCAGAGCAACGGGTGGCCGCGGTAATCCATCACCTGCCAGCCCAGGCCGTAGCCGGCGACGCTGTCCTGGACGAGCCGCGCAGCCCGCATCGCCGGCGTCGTGGGGATTACGACCTGCATCGCATGCATGTCGCGCATCGTGGAATCGCTCACGTAGCGCGTGCCGTCGAGCACACCGTTGTTGAGGTGGAGACGCATCCAGCGGGCCAGGTCGCTCACGGTGGATTGGACCGCACCTGCGGCGGCGGTGCTGTGGCGCTGGGTCTCGCGGCGAATCGGCTGCTGGCGGCCCGCAATAGTTGCGTGCGGTGACGCGACGTTCGGCATGCGAGCCGACTGTTCGTAGGACGAAGTCGTGGATGTAAGGTGCAGCGGTCTGATCACGAGGTCGCGCAGCACCGCCTCGAACGTCGTTCCGGCTGCGGCGGCTATGGCCTCGCCCGCCACCGTGTAGCCGACGTTGTTGTAGGTCATCGTCTGGCGAAACGGCGCCACTACGTGCAGGTAACGGACCCGGCGCAGCACTTCCGTCCGGTCAATCGCCGTCAGCACCCACATCATGTTGGCCGACTCGAGGCCGGTCCGGTGTGAGAGGAAGTCGCGCACCGTGGCGTTGGCCGTGAGCTGGGAGTCCGGGAGTTGCAGATCGCGCAGATAATGGCGAACCGGATCATCCCAGTGCATCAAACCCTTGTCGACCAGCATCGCGGCCGCCGTCGCCGTGAATGACTTCGTGAGCGACGCGGCATCGAACACCGTGTTCTGATCCACGCGCCCCGGCTTGCCGAGCTCGCGCACGCCGTATCCCTTCGCTACCAGGACGGAGTCGTTACGAACGACCGCGATGGCGAGCCCGGGGATCCTCGAGTCCACCAGCACCCGCGCGATGTAGCGGTCGAGCTCCGGCTGCTGTGCGTTGGCAGTGGTCGCGCCGACGCAGAGTACGGTCGCAAGTGCCATTTTTTTGACACATCGAGCCATAAAAAAATCTCTCCTAATGGGAGGTGAGGGCCTGCTGGGCGGCGAGGCGCACCGCTACGTGACGGTCGTCCAGCCGGGGACGCAATCTGGCGTCGCGGAGCGGCCCGCCCAGCGCACCGAAATACTCGACCGCCTCGAGACGCACCTGCCAGGCGGGATCGCTGAGCGCGCCGTGCATGGCTGCTTCCGCCCGCGGATCGCCTGAGTGACGCAGCGCAGACGCCGCCATGGCGCGCAGCCGCCAGACGCGAGCCCCAAGCAGCGGAATCAGGAGCGGGACCGCGCGCGGATCGTGCGCGCTCGCGAGCGCCCACGCGGCATACGACTGGACGCGCCAGTCGCGCGACTCCAGGGCCGAGAGTAAGGGCTCGACGAGGCGGCCGCCGCGCGCCTGCGACAGCGCCCAAGCGGCGCGTTCGCGGACCAGGTCCGCTTCGCCGTCGGGACGGTGATCCAGTGCGGCAACAAGCAGTCTGACGAATGCGGAGTCGGGCCCGGCGAGCGCCTGCGTTACGGCGGGCGTCACCTGGTACGCGTCGCGCGGCAGCGGCAGGCGCTCACTCGAGGGACTGGCGATGGAATCGCCGAGGCGATCGGGCTCCAGTGCGACAGCTGCCTGGAGCGTGAGTGCGGCAGTCGGCAGCGCCAGTAGCAGACCTAGCCCCGCGAGCATCACCGACGTCCTGCGCGGCAGCGGAGCGCGTGGCATCCGGTCGTCGAGAACGGCGAGCAGACGCGACTCGAGCTCGCGCGGCCGGGCCATGGCGGTTGCCGCATCCGGCAGCCCCCCGCTCCTTGCCATCCCCAACAGCAGGTGCGCATATCGCGTGGGTTCGGCGCCCTCCCGCAGCACCCGGTCATCGCACGCCATTTCACTCTCGGCTCGCATGCGGCGCACGGCGAGATGGACGAACGGGTTGCACCAGTAGACCGCCTTCGCCACGTCACCGCTCAGATTGAGCAGGCAATCGCGCCGCGCGACGTGTGCCAGCTCATGCATCAGCACCGCCTTGAAATCTGCCTCGGGCCACGTTTCGGCCGCGGTTGGAAGCAGCACGACTGGGCGGAACGCGCCGGCGACAGCCGGCGAGGAGATCTCTTCGCTGACCCGGAGCTCAGTCCGCCACCGCCTCTTGAGCGGCCGACTGCGTCGCACGATGCCGCGCAGGCGGAGCTCGGCCACGGCGCGTCGCGCGCCAAAGAGGATCACGCCCGCGATCCAGAGCACAAAGAGCGGGTTCCAATCGATGCGGGCCGGTGCCTGAACGTGCTTCGGCGACGTTGCTCTCGGAGCTCGCAGTGTCACATCACGCGTAGGTGTCGAGGTGACTGCTGGCCAGGCGGCGGGCGTGACAGGGACCGACATGCGAAGCGCCGGTAGCGCAACGCTCAGGATCGGGATGGCGAGGGTCGTCAGGATGGCCGCCGCCCAGATCGCGTGCCGTGTCGCGGCGGTGCGGTGACGGCAGGCGACCGCGATCAGTGCGGCGATGCCGATCACCAGGGCAGGCTTCAGCAGCAGCATTATCACGAGCGGCGGGCTTTCGCGACGAGGGCGGCGAGCCGCGCCAGCTCCGCGTCGCTGATCCGGTTTTTCTCGGAGCCGAGCAGCGCGGCCATCGCGTCAGAGGGCGAGCCGGCGAAGAACGTTTTGATGACGTGAGTTAGGGAGGACGCTCCCGCTTTGCCGCGCGGAGTTGATGGCAGATAGACGTAGCGCCGGCCCTCCTGCTGGTAGCGCAGGTGTCCCTTCCGGATCAGGACGCGGAGCAAGCCACGCACCGTGGTATACGTGGGCGCATCGGGCAGCGCCGCGTGGATCTCGGCCGCTGTGGTTTTCCCGCGGGCGTACACGACGTCCATGATCTGGCGTTCTCGACGAGTCAGTGAGGGGGGAGCCTGCGCTCTCATGGTGTTAATATTTTAACACTTCGACCTGCCGTCAAGCCTGCGACACTGCGTCCTTCAGGACGCGTGAAGTAGCCGAGCCGGCCCTTTAGGGCACGGATAAACAACGGCCCCACCATGTCCTGGATTGGAGTGGCGGGGCCATGAATTCTGAGTGAAAGGTTGGTCTGAGTTTTTGTCCGTGCCCTAAAGGGCCGGCTCGAGCCACGCCGGCCGCCGCCGGACGGCCGCGCTGCGGGACGCGATCCGCCGCTGCCGCCCCGCGACACACTCGGCCGGCGCGGCACACTTGGCTTGCCGCGCGACACACTCGGCCTGCCGCGCGAAATGCCTGGGTCACGACTCCGAGGAGCGATGCTTGGCCGGGGCCGGGCCACTGAGCCGGCGCGTGGGCGAGCCTCCACCGGTGTGTACCGCCCGCGGTCACGGGGAATCACGAATCCTCGATCGCCGAACCCGCCGCCGAAAAACGTTCTGCCGTAGCCAAACGGGCGACGAGGATAAAACGAGTAACCGTAGCCGAACCCGAAGCGGGAGCGGTACCCATACCCGTAGCAGCTCGCGCTCCAGCTCGAGAAGGGATCGTAGCAGAACGAGTCGTAGAAGGGGTCGTAGCCGAAGCCACCCAGACGGAACCGCGAGCCGTATGCATATCCGTGGCCATACCCGTACCCTGCGATCCGCCCCCCGACGATGTAGGTCGTCGCGTCGTACTCGAAACGTTTTTCGCCGCTCATGCGCCGCACGATATCGAGCAACCCGGCGAGCGGGTCGTCTGTCACCGATCCCTTGCCGAGAGCGCGGTAGTCCCAGTGGCGGTTGAGGACGAAGCCGTCGTAGGTGAAGGCGTCGCCTGAGATGGCGGCGAGCACAGTGCCCGCACCATCGTCGCCTTCCACTATGAACGCATCGCGATCGGACCGGCCGCGCACTTCCCGGCGCTTCCCGCCGCGCACGAAGGCATCAGCAGTGGGATCGAGGGGAAACAGCACGCGGACGCGGCCGTCCGCGTCTGCGTGGAACACTACGACGTAGCCATCCTGCGCGGTCTGGACGTAGACGCGGGCGCGGTCGCCGCGAGAAAACTGTTCGTGATTGAGCTTGACGGTGATTGGCGCTGGACCGTCGGCCTGCGTAATGGCGGGTGCGAGCGACAGCAATAGGGCAAGCAACATGGACGTCTCCTCCTTCCTGCAATATACCCTCGCGTCCTTCAGGGCGGAGGTTGTTTCCCCGCCGGCAGCAGCATCTCCCTAAGACGCGCGGCTGCCGGACTGAGCGGCGCTCCCTGGCGGCGAATCACGAGCAGGTCGCGCACCCACTGACGGCCATGTAGACGGATCGCTACGACGCGCGGGTCGCGCGTCCGCACGGCGTGACGTGAGACGATCGACACGCCGAGCCCGGCGGCTACCGCTTCACGCACCGCCTCGGTGCTGCCGAGCTCCATGACAGGCCGGAGCGTCACCCCCGATTCCGCCAAAAACCGCTCGGCCACGGCGCGCGTGCTCGATCCTTCTTCCCTAGAGATGTAAGGCTCTCCGGCGAGCGCAGCACCCGGGAGCGTGCGCCGGTGCGCGAGCCTATGCCGCCGCGCGACGATCGCGACGAGCTCGTCTTTCACCCACGGCTCCGCGGCGAGGCCCGGGCGCAGCGGCGCCGCGCCGATCACGCCGATCTCCACCGCGCCGGCAGCGACCCACTGCTCGACTTCACGCGTGTCGCCAATGCGCAGCGTGAGCGCGATTTGCGGGTGCGCGGTGTGAAATCGTCCGAGCACTTGCGGCAGCAGGTAGGTCCCCGGTGTCGTACTTGCCCCAACCGCCACCGCACCCGCCCGCAAGCCGCGCAGCTCGATCGCCGCCTGCTCGGCGCTCCTCACCAAGCCGAGCGCCTGGCGCACGAACGGCTCGATGAGGCGTGCCGCGGCGGTCGGCCGGACGCCGCGCCCGGCCCGCTCGAACAGACGCACGTCGAAGAACGCCTCGAGCCCGCGCAGGTGCTCCGACACCGCCGGCTGGCTGAGCCGGCGTGCCTGGGCGGCGCGGGCGACGCCGCCCGAGTCCAGCACGGCGAGGAACAGCTCGAGCCGGTGCAAGGTGAGGCCAGGTTTGCTCATAGGGTTTTACCGATGTGATATATAAAAACGTCGTATTTGTCCTATGTCGAGGGGCGGGCGAGCATCCAGCTACCTACTAATCGGGAGAACCATCATGTCGCACCGCACTCTCGCGCTCGCCGCCCTGGCTTTCGTGCCCGCCGGGCTCGCGGCCCAGGCTCCGGCAGCGCCGGCTCCGTCATCTCAAGTGATCGTCGCGCACGCGCCGAGTCTCGCGTGGGCACCCGGACCACCGTCGTTGCCGCCCGGCGCTGAATTCGTGCTGCTCGAGGGGAATCCCGCCGAGGCCGTTCCAATCACCCTCCGGCTGCGGTTGCCCGCGAACTATCGGATTCCGGCGCACTGGCACTCGGTGATTGAGCATGTCACCGTATTCTCTGGCACGCTCAACGTCGGCATGGGAGAGCAGTCCACGTACACGGGCGGCACCGCGCTCAACGCCGGCAGCTTTGCCGCGATGCCCGCCAAGATGGTGCACTCGGCGTGGGCTGGTCCCGAGGGCGTCACTTTCCAGCTGCACAGCGTCGGCCCCTGGAGCATCACGTACGTGAATGCCGCCGACGATCCCCGCACCAAGCGGCCAGCGGGCAACGAGTGACCGATCTCGCCGCGCAGCATGTCGCCGAGCAAGTCCCGCTCGAGGGCATCATCAAGGGCGAAGTGCTGCGGATGTATCAGGAGGTTGCCGACCATCCCGGCCAGGAGTTCCACTTTTTCCATGGCCGTGAGGCCGCCGAGATGTTCGGGTATGAGCGCGATTGGCTCGACCGGGCGCCGGCGGGCGCGGTGGCGTCGTTCGCCGGCGTCGGCAACCCGCACCTGCGCAGCCGGCTGCAGCCGGGCGAGACGGTGCTCGATCTCGGCAGCGGCGCGGGGCTCGACAGCATCATCGCGAGCTGGCAGGTCGGATCAGAAGGCCGCGTGCTCGGCGTCGATCTCAATCCCAACATGTGTGCCAAGGCCGAAGCGCATGCCACGCTCGCGGGCGGCGCGATGCAGTGTCGTCAGGGCACGATGGAAGACATCCCGTTGCCCGATACGAGCGTGGACGTCGTGATCTCCAACGGCGTGATCAACCTCTCGTTCCGCAAGCGGCGTGTGATCGGCGAGCTGTTCCGCGTGCTGAAACAGGGCGGGCGTGTGTCGATTGCGGACATCGTGAGCGCCAAACAATTGTCACAGTCGATCGTCAATGATCCGAAGCTCTGGGCCAGCTGAATCGGCGGCGCTCTCCTGGAGGGAGAGATGTTCACGCTGTTCGACCAGGCCGGGTTCAACCGGGTGAAGTCGGCGGTGGTGCCCGGATTCCGGTTTCGCAAAGCCTCAACGCAAGACTCGGCCGAGGCCTATGGGGTCAAGGCCGTGCTCTTCACCGCGCAGAAGCCGGTGTGAAGACGCTCGTCATTCTCAACGATCCCCCGTACGGGTCGGAGCGCAGCTACAATGGGCTCCGGCTCGCCGGGGCGTTGGCGAAGCGGGACGGCGAGCAGGTCCGCGTCTTTCTCATGGGCGATGCGGCCGCGTGCGGCAAAGCGGGTCAGACGGTGCCGCAGGGCTATTACAATGTCGAGCGGATGCTTCGCGTCGTGACCCTGGCACGTGGCGAGATAGGCGTGTGCGGCAGCTGCATGGAGGCGCGCGGCATTCGTGACGGCGAGCTCAGCCCAAGCGCACGACGCAGCACGCTCGAGGAGCTCGCCGATTGGAGCGGCTGGGCGGAGCGGGTGCTGGTTTTCTAGGAGAAAGGCGTCACGTTTTCCCCCATGCCATGCTGTTCTGCGGCCGCATGTGCGGGCCACTTCGACTCCAAACGCGTCATCGAGGATTTGCGAGACTATCGCGCCACTGGTCCCGCGGCGACGACGCGGGCCCTGTCCGACGCGTTGCTGCGCGCCGGCGTGCAGCAGAGCACGCTGCTCGACATTGGCGGTGGGGTGGGCGCGATCCAGCATGCGTTGCTCGCGGCGGGCGCGCGCGAGGCCACGGCTGTCGAGGCGTCGATCGCTTATCTGGACGCGGCACGTGCCGAAGCCGAGCGACGCGGCTGGGACGGCCGGATCCATTATCAGCTCGGCGATTTCGTAGAGGTCGCGGCCCAGATTCCGGCCGCTGATATCGTCACGCTTGACCGTGTGGTCTGCTGTTATCCCGGCATGGAGGCGTTGGTCCGCCTCTCGGCGGCACGGAGCAACAGATTGTACGGGCTCGTCTATCCGCGCGGTGAATGGTGGGTGCGCGCGGTGATTGGGTTCGAGAACATCATCCGCAGGCTCACCAGGAATCCGTTCCGCTCGTACGTGCATTCCCCCAAGGCGATGGACGGTCTGATCCGATCGCTGGGATTTGCGTTGCAGTCCAGGGTTCGGACGTTCGTGTGGGAAGTCGTCGTGTACGCGCGTCAGTCCTAGTGCTTCAGTCGAGCCAGACCCTATTTGTGATCCCACTCTTCAGAGTGGGTTTAGGGTTACCTTCTTACCAATGACACAACCCCGCACCCTGCGTCTCCCCACTGGGGGGCGCCGCCGCCTCGGCCTCTGGCTCCTGCTCGGCTTCAGTGTCCTGCTGTTTTTCATCTCGCCATTGGTCCGACTACTCGCCGAGTGGCCGTGGTTCGGCGCACTGGGCTACGAGCGGGTGTTCGCCACGCGCCTGATCGGCTCGCTGGTGCTCGGCATCGTGGCAGGCGGCGTGGCGTTCGCGTTTCTGTACGCCAATCTGCGCTTCGCGCAGCGTGGGGTCGTGCCGAACCCGGTCGTGATGCAGCTGAACGCCCAAACGCCCGCGGTGGACGTGACGCGCCTGGTACGCCGCTTGGCGCTGCCGGCGGCGCTCGTGCTGTCGCTGTTCATCGCCCTCGCCGTGTCCTCCGCCTGGATGCCGGTGCTCCAATTCCTGAACCAGACGCCGTTCGGGGCAACCGATCCCGTGTTCGGGCGCGATATCGCGTACTACGTGTTCACGCTGCCCATCGTCGGGGGCGTGCTCGGCCTGCTGATGTTTCTGAGTATCGTCGCGCTGCTCGCCTGCGGCGCGCTGTACTCGATGCGTGGTGATGTCGTGGTCTTCAAGAAGAGCCTCACGATCGAGCCGTCAGCCCGGCTGCATCTCGCGTTGCTGCTCGCATTCCTCTTCGTCCTGACGGCGCTGCGCGTGTACTTCGTACGACTGCCGGGCACGCTCTACTCCGCGACCGGCCCGCTGTTCGGCGCGAGCTACGCGAATCTCCACGGCACGGTGATCGGCCTCAAGCTCGCCGCGGGGGCCGCACTGATCGGCGCCGTGCTCGTCCTCGCCGGCGCGCGCAGCAAGCGCCTGGTACGCAACGCGGCCCTGGCGGTCGCGCTCTACATTGGCGTCTCGTTGCTCGGCGTCGTCGTCTATCCCGCCGTGGTCCAGAGGCTGTTCGTGGCGCCGAACGAGCTGTCCAAGGAAACGCCGCAGCTGCGCCACCACATCAACGCAACCCGGCGGGCCTGGGGCTTGGACAGCGTGCTGGTGCGCGACTTGTCCGGCGAGGCGCGGCTCACGGAGCGCGACATCCAGGCCAATCGGACCACGATCGACAACGTGCGGCTGTGGGACCGCGACCCGCTGCTGCAGACGTTCGCGCAGCTCCAGGAGATCCGCACGTATTACGACTTCGTGTCCGTGGACGACGACCGTTACATCGTGGACGGCCGCTACCGCCAGGTGATGCTGTCGCCGCGCGAGCTGAACGCGGCCTCGCTCCCCACGCGCACGTTCATCAATGAGCGGCTCACCTACACCCACGGGATGGGGCTGACGCTGGGGCCCGTGAACGAGGTCACCGAGGAGGGGCTGCCGGTCCTGTTGATCAAGGATCTGCCGCCGGCGTCCACGGTGTCGCTCACCGTCAAGCGGCCGGAGATCTATTTCGGCGAGCTCACCGACGCGTGGGTGTTCGCCAACACGGGGCAGCCCGAGTTCGACTATCCCTCGGGGGACAAGAACATCTTCACCAAGTATCAGGGGAGCGGCGGCGTGCGGGTGGGCGGGCTGCTGCGCCGTCTGGTGCTCTCGGCTTATTTCCGCTCGCTCAAAGTGTTGCTCTCGAGCGACATCACGAGCGAGAGCCGGGCGCTGTACATCCGCAACATCCGCCAGCGGGCGCGGATGGCGCTGCCGTTTTTGACCTTCGACAGCGATCCCTACATGGTGATCGACGCCGCGGGCCGGCTCCAGTGGATCCTCGATGCGTATACGGCGACGACCCACTATCCGTACGCGCAGCCGCTCCGCAACCGCGTCAACTACATGCGCAACAGCGTGAAGGTCGTGATCGATGCGTTCGAGGGCAGCGTCACCGCCTATCTCGCCGACCCGGCCGATCCGCTGATCCGCACGTTCGCGAAGATCTTTCCCGGGATCTTCCAGCCGCTCGATTCCATGCCGGCCGATCTGCGGGCGCATCTGCGGTATCCCGAGGATCTGTTCCGCGTGCAGAGCGACCTGTATGCGACGTATCACATGGCCGAGCCGGCGATTTTCTATCAGCGCGAAGACCAGTGGCAGAAGCCGGTGCTGTCGATCGCGCCGGAGCGCGCGGATCCGTTCCTACGCCACATGGTGATGCGGCTGCCGGAGGAGCGGGAGGCGGAGTTCATTTTCATGGTACCCTTCACGCCGCGGGGCAAAGACAACCTGGCGTCGTGGATGGTGGCGCGGAACGATGGGGAGCATTACGGCGAGCTGGTCGTGTACCGCTTCCCCAAGCAGAGCCTGGTGTTTGGGCCCACCCAGATCGTCAACCGGATCAATCAGGACACCGAGATCGCGCGACAGGTGGCGCTGTGGGATCAGGGCGGCTCACAGGTGATCCGCGGCAATCTGCTCGTCATTCCCATTGAAGAGTCGTTGATCTACGTGATGCCGCTCTACCTGCGGGCGCAGGGCGGGCGGATTCCCGAGCTCAAGCGCGTGGTAGTCGCCTATCAGAACCGCGTCGTGATGGAGGAGACGTTGGAGGAGGGGTTGTCGCAGCTGTTCGGCCGCGGTGCCGGTGCGCCGAGTCGTGGGCCCGAGCGGGTGGCCGGCGCGCTGGCTACACCGGCGGCGGATGCGAGGGCGGCCGATCTCGCGCGCCGCGCGAACGAGTCGTTCCGGCGGGCGCTCGAGGCGCAGCGGGCGGGGGACTGGGCGCGCTATGGCGAGGAGCTGCGCAGGCTCGAGGAGGTGTTGCGGCAGCTGCAGGTGGTGTTGGGAGGACGAGACTGAACTAGACGACTGTCCTCATTTCTCCGTTGCACAACTCCACAGCTCGTGCTCATTGAGGCCTGCACCGCACCCGCCTAGGCGAGGTCAGTTTACGTAACTCGCTGGGAAACAAGGCATTAGGGAATCTGGCTCCCAAATTGCCTGGATCCTAGGATATCTCGGCGAGCGACTATGACCACCTGGCAGGACTCTTGGACGTTCCGAATTGTGGATCAGGACACGGGGGCGGCAGTCCCCGGGGTCCCGGTCAGCGTGCTCGAGAGTGGCGGCCACGCCGGCGGTTACTGGGTGAGCGACGGCGACGGCCTCGTGCGGATCCCCAAGCACGACCAGCCGCGGCTGCGGCTACGCGTCGGGCTGCGCAACGAAGAGGCGATCGAGTTCGACGCCCGCTCGCTTCCAGACGATGCCATTCCCCTCACCGCCCCGCGCGACATCTCGGTTCCAGGGACTGCGGCGCCTTCCGTGCCCGCTGCGCCCCCGCCCCCGTCCCCGCCGTCCCCGGCCACCACGCCGGCGGCGCAACCTCAGCCGGGCCACCTGATGCGGTTCGCGCGCATCGGCGTGCTCCCGAAAGACCGAGACGTCACCGCCGAATCGAGTCCTGACTCCACGTCCATGCGCTACGGCGTTCTGCTCGAGATCGAGCTCGTCTGGCAATCGCTCGGCGCCCAAGCAGGCGACACGTTGTACAGCATCTCGCTCGGCCCGGGCGAGGAGGTGAAGCTCGCGGTGTCGGACGGGCGCTGGCGCAAGTCGCCCGACGCGCGCGAGCGCCCGCTCCAGATCGTCGCGAAGATGGTCGGCGCGCGCCAGCTCGGCGACGGGATGGATGCGACGCCGCTCGACGTGTGCGTCGCTTCCGACCTGCCCAGCGCCGCCGCCGACACCGTCAAGCTCCTCACCGAGCGCACCGCGCGGACGTGCGACGCGCTGCGCCGCCGCGCGCTGGGCGTCAGGGAGCTCGACGGCGAGAAGCCTGCGGGGGGCACGTCGGTCCGCACCCTGCGCAACATGCGGTCCGAGGGGGTTCTCACCTATCATTTCGTCGAGCCGATCGAACGCCACCGCGTGATCGTGCGGACGCCGCACTTCCGGCCGGCGCTGCTCGTGCCCTTCCGGCTGCCGAACATCGCCACGCGCGAGGTGGTGCGACGCTTCGGGCACACCCTGCGTCGCAACCTGCTGGACCGCACCCTCGGCGCTGACATCGACCAGGTGCTCGGCGCGGACCCGGTGCCGGCCGCGGCGGAACAGCGTGTGTACGCGCACATCGCCGCCCATCTCCCCTACTACTCGGCCACGATCATCGCCGCCGGCGACCCGGCGGAACGGTTCCTTGCCCTCGCCAAGCTGCGCGATCCACGAGGTCGCCCCCTGACCGATGTGATCGAGAACATCGTGGTGGACCGCGTGGGCAATTACGTCGCTTTTCCGCTCCGCTCCCCCGACTTCACGACGCCGGAGTGGCGCAGCGCGCTAGCCTCGAGCGCGGCGCAGCTGGCCCGAGCGGCGCAGGAGTTCAGTGTCACCCTGCCGGTCCCGGGTGTGTGGCTGCGCTCGGAGCTGTTCCCCGCCCATGTCGCTACCGAGAGTGACGCGGGCGCCGCAGGCGCCGCGGGCGCCGAAGACGTGAAGACGGAGGCCGGACGTACGGAGCGGCGGAAGCGACGCGTCTGACCGTAGCTTGACGTTTACCGCGCTTTCCCGCGCTCCGTGCAGCGCGTAGCATATCTCGCATGCACCCCTATCTGCTCGTTCTCTTCAGCCTGCAGGCTGCTGCCCCGGTCGACACGATTCGCATCGAGGTGGGCTCGAAGCAGCTCGACGGGCGCGTCTACGCTCCTCACGCCGCGCGAGTGCAGGTGCGTCTCGACGATTCGGCTCGGATCGTGAGCACGTGGACCAATGAGCTGACGCTGGGCGACTCGGCGGGCCGGCAGGTGATGCGCTGGGTGAGCAAATCTCCTACGTGGGAGCTGCGCCAGATCTACGATGCCCAGACGCTCGCGCCGCTCAGCTACGTGCTGACGGCGAGCGATGGCGGCTGTGCGCGGCTGACGATCGAGGGTCGCCGAGTGCGGGGAACGCGGCGCGGGCCGGGCGATACCGCGGCGGTTCAGCAGGTGAACGTGACGCTGGACCGGCCGGGATTCTTCGCCGGTGCATCCGATCTCGTGCCACTCGCGGTCCAGGGCGGTCTCAAGGCCGGTGCGGTGATCACGGCGCCTGTGTGGAGCCCCGGCATGACGGCCGCCGAGGGTCGCGTTTTTACGACGGTCGGCCGAGAGGCCGTGGACGTCGAAGGAACGCGGATCGAAGCGTGGAAAGTAGAAGAACGCCGCCAGTCCGACCGCGTGCTGCTCGCGACATGGTGGCTGCTCGATAAGTCGCCGTACATGGTGTACGGAGAGGTCCCGCTGCCGAGCGGGCGGGTGCGGAAGATGACCGAGGTGGAAATTCCGCGCCCCCTTTAGGGTGTCGTCACCGCGGGCAGCAGGTACTGCGGTATGTACTCGCGCTGGGCCGTCAACGTGGTGGCCATGCTGTAGTTGCCGCCCGTGAAGGCGATGACGAGCTCCAGATCAGGAATCACCATGAAGATCTGCCCGCCGTTCCCCCCCGCGAAATAGGCGCGGACTCTCCTGTTCCCGAACGAGTACTCAACCGAATTCCAGAGCCAGCGATACTGCTGTCTCGGTGAGAGGTCGAGCAGCGGGGCGCGAGAGCGCTGCACCCAATCTCGGCTCAGGATCTGCTTGTTGCCCCAGCGGCCGTCCAGCCAGAGCTGCGCCAGCTTCATGAAGTCGCGCGGCACGAACTGATGGCCGCCGCCGCCGTACGACTCGCCGGTCGGCTGCAGCATCAGGTGGTAGGGCCGCATTTGCAGCGGCCGGCCGACCAGCCGGTCGAATAGCTCCACCTGCGACTCGCGCGCCACCTTCTCCAGCATTCCACCAGCCAGGTTCGGCTCCGTGCTGCAGTAATAGATCTTTTCGCCCGGCGCGGAGATCAGCGGCACGTTCAGCGTATAGCGGTAGAGTCCTGCTCGCCGGATTGCTGCATGGCGTCTTCGTCAGCCGTCCCAGGTGCGGCCATGTCGCCGTCGCACTGGTAGCCCGCCGTCATCGACATCAGGTGCTCGAGCGTCATCGCGCGCTTGCGCGGATCGAGATTGGGGGGCAGGCTGCCGAGCATCGTCTCGTAGACCGGCATGTCGAGCCGGATCGGGATGCCGGCGTGCTGCGCGGCGCCGATGAGGACGGAGACCCAGCTTTTCGACGCGGAGCGGAGGTCGTGCGGCATATCGCGGTGAGTGCCGTGGAAGTATTCCTCGACGACGAGCCGGCCGTGGCGCGCGATGAGGAGGCTGTGGACCTGCGAGCTGCCGAACGAGTCCATCGGCACTTCGATGAGCATCTGCACGAATCGCTCGATTGCCGCGCGCGAGATGCCGACGTCTTCGACCGCGGCGACCGGCCAGCCGTCATCGCGCTGGAGCGGTGTAGCGTAGCGGTACCGCGGCGCGGGCTTGCCGCGCGGATAGAAGGCGCTGGCCGAAACGTCGGTGACTTTGGAGAAGTCGTAGGCCCCGCCGCGCAGCCGCACGGCCCAGATGACGCCGTCTTCGTAAATGCCTTGCGTCAGGGTCCGCTCGCCCTCGCCCATGTTGCCGATCAGCCGGACCGAATCGCCGCGCTGTTCGACGCGCGACACCGGGAAAAAGCGGCCAAAGTTCCGCTCCGGATTGCGGAGAAATGTCTGGTAAGCGCCGGCTGACCCTGAGGTGAGCGGCAGGTAGACCGTGAAGCGGTCATCGAGTGGAGTGACCGTGCCCTGCCAGCGGTTTGTTGCATTTGGGCCGCTCGGCTCGAGCGTCACGGGCGATGCGTAGCGGAGACCGCTGTGCTGGGTGCGGGGCTGGATCCAGTGGCCGTGAATCGCCCGGCCGGTCAGCTTGCCGCGAAAGCTTCCTTTATTGTCGGGCAGCTCGAACGAGATCGTTGGGCCGTCGCTTTGCGCGGGGACCCTAAAGCCTGCGATATCGGCACGCCATCCGTCCGGCTGCCTGAGGATGATCAGAGTGCCGCGGATGTCGGGGCCGAAGCGGAGCGTGGCGGACCAGAGGCCGGAGAGGTCAGGGGGAGCTTGGGCCGCGGCTGGGATTGACGATCCGAGGAGTGTCGGGATCAACGCCAGGGGAGCGAACCGGAGGGTTGGCATGAGCCGAACCTAGCCAGCGTGTCGCATCCCGGCAGCCGAGATGGCGCGACTCAGCCGGTACGTGGTGCGATTTGGCCCCGCCCGACCGTCCTTCAGGACGCGTGAAGTGGCCGAGCCGGCCCTTTAGGGCACGGATTTAAACGAGAACCCGATCACACCTTACGATTCGAATGGGCGTG
>Ga0193739_1000251_pt1 | contig 15080 bp, 14 predicted proteins | sample L2a2metaG_FD_144926 | JGI IMG/M metagenome (GOLD analysis project Ga0193739, IMG submission 144926) | Soil microbial communities from a riparian zone of the East river system, Colorado, United States - L2a2 | ecosystem: Environmental > Terrestrial > Soil > Riparian zone | place: USA: East River...
CCACCGAGACGATCGACCTCGCGCTCGCTGCTCATAGCGTGGACATCGCCGCGACCTTCGCCGACGGTACCCCGATGGATCCCCAGGCCGATGCGAAGCTCGACTGGTCGCAGACGTTCGCGTTCACCGGGGCGCGGCTCGAGCCGAACCCCCTCGTCGCGACGTTCTCCGACATCGACGGCCACCAGGTGAACGCGGGCCCGCGGCGCCAGCCCCTCGGCGCCTACAAGCTCTTCAACTTCAGCGCCAAGATCGACCCGGTGCCGACGATGCTGGTGCAGGACCATCGCCAGGTGATCCCTGATTTCTACGGACTGACGACGTCGTTCCTGCGCACACGGCTCAAGCCGGGCGTCACGGTGCTCGCCGACGAGGAGGGCGCGCCCTGGGTCAAGTACGTCCACGGCGACCTGGGGAAGGGAACCTGGACCTTCTTCGGCGGCCACGACCCCGAAGATCCGCAGCACCAGATCGGCGATCCTCCGACCGATCTGTCGTTGCACCCGCATTCCCCGGGGTACCGCCTCATTCTCAATAACGTGCTGTTTCCGGCGGCCAAGAAGCGCGAGCTCAAGACGTGAGCGCGGAGCGCCTCGCCCCAGCGGTGCGCGCCATGCTGCAAGCGGAGATCGCGGCCGCGCACGGCCGCGAGGTGTCGTTCGTCGTCCGTCCCGACCCGAACGGCATGATCGCCCTAGCCCGCGTGGTGGCGCGCGGCACCGTCGACGCCGTCCTCGCCCTCCCCGGCGTCGCCGAGCGCGGCGACATGCTGCTGCACAACCATCCGAGCGGTGTGCTCGACCCCTCGGGCGCCGATCTCGCGGTGGCCGCGCGGCTCCACGACGGCGGCGTGGGGTTCGGGATCGTCGACAACGCGGTCACGGCGCTCTACGTCGTGGTCGAGTGTCCGCGTGCGCGCAGCGTGACGCGCCTCGACCCGGTGGCAGTGGCTGAGTTGCTGTCCGAAACGGGGCCCATCGCCCGTGCGCTGGGCGGCACCACCTTCGAGGATCGCCCCGGTCAGCGCGACATGGCCGCCTACACCGCCGACGTCTACAACGACGGCGGCATCGCGCTGCTCGAGGCGGGGACGGGGGTCGGGAAGTCCTTCGCCTACCTGGTGCCCGCGCTCGAGTGGGCCCGCGCCAACGGCGAGCGCACGATCGTCTCCACCAACACGATCAACCTGCAGGAGCAGCTCGTCGGCAAGGATCTGCCGATCCTGGCCCGCGCGCTCTCGGCGGGTGACCGGCCGGTCACGTTCTCGTTGCTCAAGGGTTGGCGCAACTATCTGTGCCTGGCGCGATTAGATCAGGCGCGCGCGGGGCAGGACTCTTTGTTCGACGAGGGGCGCGGCGCGGAGCTCGAATCGCTGGCGGGGTGGGCGGCGCGCACCGCGGACGGGAGCCTCGCCGATCTCGCCGAAGAACCGTCGTCCGATGTGTGGGATGCGGTGGCCGCCGAGTCCGATCTGTGCACGCGGCTCAAGTGCCCCCACTTCGATCGCTGCTTCCTGTTCCAAGCGCGGCGCCGCGCCGCCGAGGCCGACGTCGTCGTCGTGAACCACCACCTGCTGGCGTCCGACCTGGCGGTGCGGATCGCCTCGGACAACTGGCAGGAGGCAGCGGTGCTGCCGCCCTACCGGCGGCTCGTGATCGACGAGGCGCACCATCTCGAAGACGTCGCCGCCCAGCATCTCGGCTCCCAGGTGAGCATGCTCGGCGTGCAGCGGCTGCTCGGGCGCCTCGAGCGCAACGGCCGCGGGTTGCTCCCCACGCTGGCCGCGGAGCTGGCGACGCAGAACGACCTGCTCGGTGCCGCGAGCCGCGATCTCTTGACGCAGAGTCTGCTCGACGCGCTTACCGCGGCGCGCCGCGGCGCCGAAGAGCTGTTCGGCCGCCTGGCGCGGCGGCTCGAGGCCGAGCCAGGCACGGCACCTGTGTTGCGCCTCACCGACGCGTTCGCGGACGATGCTGTGTGGACTTCAGGCTTGGGAGTCGCGCTCGAGAACCTGCTCATCGCGTTCGGCCGGCTGCGCGATGGCGTCGAGACGATCGCCGACCGCCTGTCCATCGATGATCCCGTGGAGCGCCGGGCGCAGCTGGTGGGCGAGCTGCGCGGCGTCGTGCGGCGGCTCGACAGCTCCGCCGAAGCCCTCAAGGCGGCCCTGCAACCGCCGCCGGCCGCGTCGCGGGCGTCGGTCCGCTGGCTGGAGCGCCGGGGGGGGGGCCGGAAGACACCTAACCTGACACTCGCGGCGGTGCCGCTCGATCTCGCGCCGGTCCTGAAGGACGCGCTCTTCGACCGCGTCGAGACGGCGGTGCTGACGAGCGCGACGCTCGCTGCTGGGGGCGAGTTCACCTTCCTCGAAGAGCGGCTCGGGCTGGCGCTGCCGCCCTCGCGCGTCACGATCCGCGAGATCCTGCCCTCGCCGTTCGACTTCCCGTCGCAGTGCGTCTTCGGCATCCCCACCGACGTCCCGGAGCCGCGCGACGATGAAGCGGGCCACGACGCCAGCGTCGCCCGCATCCTCGTGGAGCTGGCGCACGCTTCGGACGGCGGGATCTTCGCGCTGTTCACGAGCCACGGGGCGCTGCGCCGCGCCGCCGATGCGGTGCGGGGGCAGTTGGGGGGGCGCTGGCCGCTACTCGTGCAAGGCGACGGGCAGCGCGATCAGCTACTGCGGCGCTTCCGCGAAGCAGGGTCGGCGATCCTGCTCGGCACCGACTCATTCTGGGAGGGGGTCGACGTCCCCGGGCGCGCGCTGCGGGTCTTGATCCTTGCCAAACTGCCGTTCAAGGTGCCCAGCGATCCGTTAACCGCTGCGCGCCTCGAGCGTCTCAGCGATGCCGGCATCGACGGCTTCACGCACTACCTCGTCCCCCACGCGGCGCTCAAGTTGAAACAGGGATTCGGCCGCTTGATCCGCAGCAAGACCGATGTGGGCGCCGTAGTCCTTCTGGACCGGCGCGTCGTGACCAAACGCTACGGCGAGATGATCCTGGAGGGCCTGCCGCCCGCCTCGAAGGCGATCGGCAACTGGGTGGACGTGCGGCGGGTATTGGAGGAGTTCTTCGCGCAGCACGGGATCGGCGCACCGGTGTAGTAACGAGATCCCGAACGAGGAGATAGCTGATGCGGAACGCGACGCTGGCGCTGATGACTCTGGGTGCCCTGGGACTTGTTGACACGCCCGCGATAGGGCAGGGGCGCGCGGGTCCAGGCGGGCGCACGGGAGGGGGTTTCGATCCAACCGCCACGCGCTACATCAACCCGGGGACGCTTGCGGGGCTCGACGGGTTCACGCACGCGGTCCGCGTCGGCCAGATGGTGTACGTCTCGGGCGAAGTCGCGCTCGACAGCGTGGGCGGCCTCGTGGGCCCCGGCGACCTGGCGGCCCAGGCGCGCCAGGCTTTCGCGAACCTCGAGCTGGTGCTGGACATCGCCGGCGTGTCGCCCAGCGACGTGATCCAGCTCAACGTGTACGTCGTCGGCCTCAAGGCCGGCGATTGGGCCACGATACGCGGCGGCGGGGCGAAGTTCTTTCCGCAACGGAACCCGCCGGCGGGGACAGTGCTGGGGGTCGCCGCATTACCGCGCGAGGGATTGTTGATTGCAGTGGATGCCGTCGCGGTGATAAAAGCGAATTTCCGGCCCCTGCGGGATGATCGCGGCGCCCCCCCCGAGGACTAGATTCATGACATGTATCGAATCGTCTGGGCGTTCAACGTGAAGGCGGGGAGCGTCAAGGCATTCGAGACCGCGTACGGGCCCGAGGGCGACTGGGCCAAGCTGTTTCGCCGGGCCCCGGGATTCACCCGGACCGAGCTACTCAAGGATGTGGACACCGCGGGACGCTAGCTCACGATCGACCACTGGCGCTCGCGTGAAGATTTCGGGAAGTTCCGCGAAGCATTCCGCGGTGAGTACCTGGCGCTCGACAAGCGCATGGCGGCATTGACGGTCCGCGAGAAGCTGGTCGGGGACTTCGAGACAAACGGAGCAGCCTAGTGTCGGGATACAGTAAGCGCGTCGCGCAGCTGCCGATCTACCCCATGGCCGAGCTGCCGGCGATCAAGCGGCGGCTCATCGCGCAGGGCGTGGACGTGATCGACGTCGGCGCGGGGGACGCCGACCTCGCGCCGCCGCGCGTCGCCGTCGAAGCGCTGGCGCGGGCCGCTCAAGACCCGGCGATGAGCCGCTACGCGTTCCAGCTCGGCCTGCCGGCGTTCCGCGAGGCGGCGGCCGACTACCTGCGGCGCCGCTTCGGCCTCACCATCGATCCATTCACCGAGCTGCATCCGCTGCTCGGCTCCAAAGAAGGCATCGCGCATTTTGCGGTTGCGGTCTTGGACCCCGGCGACGTCGCGATCGTCCCGGTGCCCGGGTACGCCGTGTACCACGGCGGCACCGTGCTCGCCGATGCCGAGCCGTATCTCTACGACTTGACGCCGCGCACCGACTTCCTGCTCGAGCTGGAGGAGATTCCCGCCGACAAGTTGAAGCGGGCGAAGCTCGTGTACCTGAACTACCCGAACAATCCGACCGCCGCCGTCGCGTCGCGCGAGTATCTCGAGCGCATGGTGGCGCAGTGCCGCCGTCACGACATCGTGCTCGTGTACGACAACCCGTACTGCGAGATCACTTTCGACGGTTACGTCGCGCCCAGCATCTTCGAGATTCCCGGTGCCAAGGAGATCGCCGTCGAGTTCCACTCGCTCTCCAAGAGTTTCTGCATGACGGGGTGGCGGCTCGGCTTCGCGGTGGGGCGCGCCGACCGGATCGCCGCGCTGGCGAAGGTCAAGAATTACGTTGACACGGGCGCGTTCCTGCCGGTGCAGGCGGCGGGGGCCGAGGTATTGAAGCAGGCGGAGCGGCTCGCGGCGGGCTACGCGGCGCAGTTCAAGGAGCGGCGCGACGCGATCCTTCCCGCGCTGCGCGCCAACGGGTTCGAGGCGGAGACGCCGCGGGCCACGATGTACCTGTGGGTGCCTCTTCCCGACGGGATACCATCGGCGGCATTCCAGAAACGCGCGCTCGAAGAGGTCGGGGTGGTGACCTTGCCGGGGAGCGCCTTCGGTGCGGGAGCGGAAGGATTCTTCCGCATCGCGCTCACGGTCGGCGCGTCGCGCCTCGTAGAGGCGGCGGAGCGGCTGGGAAGGGTGCTCGCCGCTGTTTGAGCGCCAGGTACCGCGCCTGCGGGTCGGCCGCGCGTGGTGGATCACGGCGGCGCTGCACGTCGTCGCGGTCATTCTTTTCGTGACGATCCCGTGGCAGGCGCCGCGGCGCCCTGACTACATCGTGTTGCAGCCGATCGACACGATCGTGTTCACGCCGTATCGGGACACGCGTCAGAATCGCGCGCGCGGGCCGACGGTAGGGACGTCGCGGCGCGAGCCGCCGCCCGAGGCTGCGCCGCCGACACCACCCTCGCCCAGGGCACCAGCCGACACCGGGTCGTCGCTGCCGGCGTACGATCCCAATGCGTCGCTCGTCGCGCCGCGCGTCGGAGACGGGCGCCTGTGGGTGAGCCCGCGCCCCGCGTTGCCGTCGACGGTGGCCGACGCGCTGTACGGCGATACGGTGGGCCGGAACGAGGCGGCCATTGGGCGCCTGCGGGCGATGGTGGACTCGCTCAACATGATCTACGATGAGGTGCAGCGCGATGGGCGGCGCCCGACGTGGACGGTGGGTGGTGGTGAAGGCGGGCTCCCGAAGTTCGGGATCGACTCCCAGTTCATCCACATTGCGGGGATCAAGATTCCCACGATGGCGCTGGCGCTGCTGGGCAATTTCCTGCCGCAGGGCAACTTCGACGAGGGGATGCGGGCGCGCCAGCTGCAGGGGATGCGCGAGGACATCCTGCGCGCCGCCGATCGCGCCCAGACCTTCCAGGACTTTCGGCGTTACGTGCGCGAGCTACGCGAGCGCAAGCAGGCCGAGCGCGATGCGGACCGGCGGGGCCGAGCGCAGGACACGACCACGGTCATTCCCTGAACGAGAACGGGGGAGCCACCTGGCTCCCCCGCGCAGATGTCCTTCCTGCTGTAGCTACTGCTTGATGAGTGTTCCGCGAATCTCTCCGCCCGGATAGACGGCGGTGTGAATGTTCACATATCCCCGCCCGGCGCGCATCAGCGCCAGGACCGAATCCGCGACGTTCGCTTGCGAGCCGACCGTGGCTGTGCCCGTGAAGTTTTGACCTGTGACCGCTGGGACGAAATCAACGCGCACATTGCCAGCCGTCGAGTCGGGGTGCCGGCGATGGATATGCCCGAGAATAATGCTGTCAATCGGACTGATAATGTCCACTTTCCAAGTGACCTGGTTGCCGAGCACCGTGACGATCGCCGTACCGGTTGCGGTCGAGGTCACCGGCGTCGGCTCGTTGGCGGCGTTCAGCGTTGCGGTGTAGACCTCCAACCCTGCGGGAATACCAATGATATCGTCCCCGCACGCGACGCCGATGACGGCGACGGCGGCCAGGACGGTGAAGACGCGCGTTGCGCGCATACCGACCTCCTTGGACTCTCGTACTGCTGGTGGAACCGCACAAAGCTTCGGAATCCTGCTCGGCCCTCCTTTCAGACGATCTGAGGTTGGTTACTGAACGACGATTTTCGCGCGCATGAAATCATGCGCGGTGCAGTAGTACGGAAATGCTCCGGGAGTCGTGAACCGGTGCGAGAATCGCGCCCCGGGGAGCATGTCCGATGAGTCCCACACACTCACGGTGTCCGAGGTGGTGGTGTGGGGCTCCTGACCGACATCTTCGCAGTTCACCCACGTGACGGTGGCGCCGGCGGGCACGGGGAGCGAGTCCGGGTAGTAGAGGAAGTTGCGAATCGCCACGAGGTAGTGCATCGAGTCGATCACGGTCACGGGCACCCGGCAATCCGCCAGGCTGGCCACGGGACCCGCTGACCGCTCTGAGAAGCAGGCCACGGCCGCCAGGCTGAGGCCCGCAAGGGGAATGAAGCCGGCGATCGCTCGCTTCACCGGATCACCACGGCACCGGTCATGTACGGATGCGGCGTGCAATGGAACGCGAAGGTGCCGGGCGTATCGAAGGCGCGGCGCCAGGTGGCCCCCGGCTCGATCGGTCCCGAATCCCAAGAGCCATCGTCCGCCGTGACCGTGTGCGCGACTTGATCGCGGTTCGTCCATTCGACCGTCGCGCCGGCGCTCGCGGCGAGGCGCTGGGGCGAAAACGCCATCGCGCGCATCTCGACGGCCGTGCCCGTCACGGCGGCCCCCGTGCCTTTGGCCCGCCCGAAATACCGGCTCAACGTGAACGGAATCGTGAACTCGAACCCGCCGCGCACCTTGGCGACGCCGCGCGAGGCGCCCTGCAGCGTCCCGGTGGTCGTGTTGCTCACCTGGAGCGAGAAGGTGTGCGGCGAGTACGGGATGGCGAGCTGCAGGGCAGCGCCCCACGCCGCCTTTTCGCTCGGCCGACGATCGAGCAGCGTGGTGAAGTCTGCCGCGAGCGCGATCCCGCGGCGCAGTCGCAGCGTGCCGCCCGCGCCGATCGCGAAGCGCGTCGTGTCGCCCCCATATCCGTTCGAGAAATACCGCCCGACCGCGAGCACGCGCACCGGGCCCAGCGTCCGTCCCGCGGTCACCTCGGCATCCCCGCTCCGCGCGGCCTGGTTGAAGCCCATCTGCACGGCGCCACCGAACCGCGCATAGCGCGCGAACGCTTCCCATTCGTTCGGGAATGCGGGTGCGACGTCGGATGACGTCGAGTAGTTGACGCCGATGACGAGCGGGAAGGGGAGCCGGTACGAGAGGAGGAAGGTGGGAGTGTTGGTGACTTTGCGGGCGGGGGGATCACTGACGGAGAATCGGTGCAGAAAGTTGAACTGCAGGGTACCCGTCGAGCCGACCCAGCCGCCCGATAGGTTCGGCGTCCGCTCCAGCACCGACTGGGCGGCCACGCCGTTCGAGAGGACTGCGATTGTTCCCAACCCTGCTGCGATCGAACGAAACAGAACCACGCAGGAAGTCCGAGGTTTAGGTACCTGATTCTACTGCGGCGGCGGCGAGTCGCGCCAGGGCGGCGTCTTTCCCCACGACGTAGAGCAATTCGTTCACCGGTTCCGACACGGTCCCACCGGTCAACGCAATGCGAATTGGCTGGAAGATCTTGCCGGCGGCCACACCCTTCTGATCCGCGACAGTACGTAACGCCTGCTCGATCGCCTGTGGCGTCCAGTCCACACTTTGTAACGCCGCGCGGCTCGCTTCGAGCGCCGCGCGGTAACCCGCGGCATCCTTCGCGATTTCCTTCGTGGCCTTGTCGTCGAAGGTCACGAACTTCGCGTCGAGGCGCACCGCCACCTGGCGCGCCACGTCGAGCGTGGTACGCGAGCGGGCCTTCACCGCCGTGATCGCCTTGAGCACCGCGTCCTTGCGTCCGTCGAGGCCCAACTCGGCGAGCCGTGGTTGTACGATGGGCAAGAGCTCTTCGGCCGTTTTTGCCGAGAGGTATTGGCCGTTCATCCACTCGAGCTTGGTCGTGTCGAACACCGAGGGCTTCTTGAGGATGCCCTCGAGTGAGAAGAGGGTGCGCAGCTCTTCCATACTCAGGATCTCGCGGTCGCCGCCGGGGCTCCAGCCGAGCAGCGCGAGGAAGTTGCGCATCGCCTCGGGGAGGATGCCGAGGTGTTGGTAGTCGCCGACGGCCGTGGCGCCGTGCCGCTTCGACAGTTTCTTACCGTCGGGGCCGTTGATCATGGGCACGTGCCCGAAGATGGGGAGCGCAGCGCCGAGCGCGCCGTAGGCCGCGATCTGTTTGGGCGTGTTCGAGATGTGGTCGTCGCCGCGCAGCACGTGCGTGATCTTCATGTCGATGTCGTCCACGACCACCGCGAAGTTGTACAGCGGTGAGCGATCGGACCGCAGGATCACGAAGTCCTTGATGTCCTCGCCCTGGAAGCTGATGCGGCCGTGGACGGCGTCGTCCCAGGCGATTTCGCCCGGGGGCACGCGCAGCCGGATCGTGCCCTCATCGACGTAGGCTTTGCCTTCTTTGAGCAGCTTGTCGGCCATCTCCTGATGGCGTCCGATGCGCGCGCCCTGGAAGATGGGCTGCTCGTCCCAATCGAGTCCCAGCCATTTGAGGCCGTCGAGGATGACCTGCGTGTGCTCGTCGGTCGAGCGCGCCTTGTCGGTGTCCTCGATGCGCAGCAGGAAGGTGCCGCCGCTTTTCCGGGCGTAGAGCCAGTTGAAGAGGGCGGTGCGGGCGCCTCCGACGTGGAGGTAGCCCGTCGGGGACGGGGCAAAGCGGACTCGAACGGTCATGTGGGGGAACGGAGGGGGGGGGATTCGAACCCCCGATAAGGTTTTAAGGCCCTATAACGGTTTAGCAAACCGCCGCCTTCAGCCACTCGGCCACCCCTCCCAGGGCCTGAATTATCCCCCTGGCCCACGTCCGGAGCAAGGGCGCGCGGGTGGCTTGACGGCTACTTGATGCGCGTTCCCGAGATTCCCGGCAACCTATTCAACGGGGACCGGATGCGCCGCTCGCTGCCGCTCGCTCTCATCTTCTCGCTCACGCTGCTCTCGGTCGCGCGCCTCGAGGCGCAGGATCTCAGCGGCGCCTACCTCGGCCGGCGCGTGCGGGTCTGGGCGCCGAACCCTACTGTTGGCACCCTGATCCGCGCCGACAGCGCCGTCTTCGTGCTGGTCACCGACGCACGTGATACCGTGACCCGGTCGCGGCGCGTGGTCCGCCGGGCTGACATTAGTGAGGGCCGGCACAGCGCCACCCTCCAAGGTGCGGGCATCGGCGCCGGACTCGGCGGGGTCATCGGTGGCCTCGTTGGCGCGGCGTCTTATCACAAGCCGAATTGCGACCCGCAGCGCGACCTTTTTTGCCTGGACTTCGGGACTGCCGTGATCGTCGCCGGTGCCGCCATCGGTGTCGTGTCTGGCGCGGTGATCGGGGCAGCGATCGGCTCACAAACGCGCGTGGACCGATGGAGGCAATCGCCCCACCTCGCGGCCGTGCGGGTCACGGCCGCCCCGAGCCGCGATGGCTTGCGCCTGGGAGTGTCGGCCTCGTTCTAGGGCAGCCCCGTTGTCGTCTACTTCGCAGACGTGGCAGGCGACGCGCTGAGCAGCTCGAACCGGATAGGCACCGCCGGCGCGGAATGCGTCAGCACGCCAACGCTGATCAGCCGTGCCCCCGCCCGCGCATACTCGGCGGCGTTCGCCACCGTGATCCCGCCCGACGCCTGAATCGTCACCCCCGGCCCGGCGCGCCGCACCCAGGCGGCGATCGTCTCCGGGGAGCAGTTGTCCGCCAGGACGTGCGTGACCCCCGCGGCCAGCGCGCCTTCGAACTGCAAGTCGTTCTCGACCTCGACTACGATGGCCAGCCCTTTGGGCGTTCGAGCGAGCACCTCTGTAAGACTGCTCCCTGCTCCGTGCTCCCTGCTCCCGAGCATCACCCAGTGATTGTCCTTCCACATCACCGACTCGGCCAGGGAGGCACGGTTGTCGACGCCGCCCCCCATCCGTACGGCATAGCGCTCCAGCTCCCGTAGACCGGGCGTCGTCTTGCGGGTGTGCGTGATCCGCGCGCGCGTGCCTGCCACAGCGTCGACCAAGCCCCTGGTCATCGTGGCGATGCCGGAGAGGCGCTGCAGGAAGTTGAGTGCCACGCGCTCACCGGCGAGCAGCGTGCCGGCCCGGGCGTTCACGGTGGCGAGCACGGCGCCGCCGCTGGCCCGGGCGCCGTCGGCGACGATCGGGCGCAACACGGCATCGGGATCGAGCTCGCGGAACACCAGCGCCGCAACGGGCAGCCCGGCCACCACACAATCGGCTTCCGCCACGAATCGCCCGGCGGCGAGGGCCTGGGCCGCGGTGCCGAGCAGGGGTGTGGTGACGTCGTCGATCGCCCGGTCCTCGGCGAGCGCCAGGCGCACCGCGTCGAGCCCGAGGGATGGAGAGGGGGGCTCAGCCAATCGCCAGCATCCGGTCGATTGCCTGTCGCGCGCGCCGCGCAATTCCCTCGGGCACGATGACTTCGTGCTTCAGGTCGCGCAGCGAGTCCCGTAGGTTCTCGAGCGTGATCATCTTCATGTACCGGCACTCGGCGCCTTCCGCCGCCGCGAAGAACTCCTTCTCGGGATTCTCACGCCGCAACCGGTGCAGCACCCCCGTCTCCGTCGCCACGACGAACCGCCGCGCCGGCGACGTCCGGGCCCGCGTCATCATCTGCTCCGTCGAGACGATGCGCGTCCGCCCGCCGGCGACGTCACCCTCCGCCTCGGCGTAATACATCGCGCTCGTCACGCAGCCGCACTCGGGATGCACCAGAAACTCCGCGTCGGGAAGCTCGGCGCGTTTGGCGTCGAGCACCTCACGCGTCAGCCCCGCGTGCACGTGACATTCGCCGAGCCACACGTCGAGATCGCGACCCGTCACGCGCTTCAGGTATTGGCCGAGGAAGAAGTCGGGAAGGAAAAGGACGGGGACGTTCGGGGGCAGGGCCGTGATGACCGCGACGGCATTGCCTGACGTGCAGCAGTAGTCCGACTCGGCTTTGACGGCGGCGCTCGTGTTGACATAGGAAACCACGAGGCCGTCGGGATGCTCGGCGCGCCAACGGCGCACGTCCGCGGCCTGGATCGTCTCCGCCAGCGAGCAGCCCGCCCGCGGCTCCGGAATCAGGATCGTCTTGTCGGGGTTCGCGATCGCGGCCGTCTCGGCCATGAAGTGCACACCGCAGATCACGAGTACCGGAGCGTCGATCGCGCTCGCCTGCCGCGCCATCTGGAGCGAATCGGCGACGACGTCGGCCAGGTCCTGGACCTCCGGACGCTGGTAGTTGTGCGCCAGGATCGCCGCCCCGCGGCGGGCCTTGAGAGAGCGAATCTCGTCGATGAGAGAGCGCATTGAAGGGGGAATTGTAAACGGTCGCCCCGCTGATTCCCACCCTAAAGGGCTATTCCCACCACCTGAAGCGTTGCGGCTCGAGCTTCGCCAGGCGATGCACGTTGTGGGCGAAGCGAGTCACCAGCACCACGATCATGCCGACCAGCACCACCGTCATTCCCCAGTTCGCGAAGCGCGTGAGCGAGAGGGAGCGCGTCACGGTGGTCGCCTCGTACACCACGACAGCCGTATTCAAGAGCACCAGGATGATGCGGACCTCGGTGGGGCCGATGCGGCCGTACGCCAGCCGGAAAACACCGAACACGGTGGATTCAAGGTACACGTTGATCGACAGCGCCAGATACGCGACCACGAGTCCGAGCGCGATCCCCACGTCCACGTAGGGCGAGAGGCCGATCCCGAGGCCGATGACGGCGGTCGAGAAGGCGTCCACGATGTGGTCCAGGTAGTAGCCGTACTTGGGACGCTGGGTCTGGCGTACGCGGGCGACGGTCCCGTCGAGGCTATCGCCGAGCCAGTTGACGGCGAGGCCGAGCGTCGCCAACCAGAGCCAGGCGGGGTGCAGGCTCGAGAGTGCGTAGCCGGCGCCGGCGCCGACGGCGCCCAGCGTTCCCAGCACCGTCAGGTGGTTGGAGCGAATCGTGCGGGGGACGTACGCGGCGAGCGCCGTGAGCAGCCGCTTTTCCGGCCCTGCCAGGAGGAACTGCATCTCCCGCGGCGCGGTCATGGCTGCCAGCCCTCGGTTTTCACCTCGGCGAGCACCGATTCGAGCGGGTTGAGCTGGATCGTTTTCGGCTGCGTCGGCACGCGGATCGTCGCCTCCGACGTGGAGCCCCGGATCAGCATCCGGACGATGGCCTCGCCCTGATCGAACTTGATCAGGAGCGGCACATACATGGCAAAGCGGTCGGGCACGTCGCTCTGGCGGACGCGAAGCCGTACGGCGTAGCCGGCGCTGTCAGGTTCCGCGGTCCACGAGAACGTATACGTTGGCACGTCGGTCCCGTACACCCATTGCTCGAAGAACCAATCCATTGGCTGCCCGAAGTGCCGCTCGACGATCCGCTGGAAATCCAGGGTGGACGCGCGCTTGCCGCGATAGGTCGTGTAGAAGTCGCGCATCATGGCCGTGAAGCGGTCTTCGCTCATGGTGCGGTTGTCCAGCATCATGTTCCGCAACATCTGCAGCACCCACGCCCCCTTTTGGTAGGTCGTGAGGGAATAGTTACCGGTCCAGCTCTGGCCGGCGCGCCGACCGAGCCCGATCGGCACGGTCTTCCCCCGCTCGCGCCGGATGTCCTGGCGATAGTCGCGCAGCGCCTTCAGGTACTTGTCGTTGTCGCGCAGGATCATCTGCATGTACCACAGGCCGGCGAACGTGGAGAACCCTTCGGACAGCCATGCGTCCCGATAGCCCGCGGGCTCGACGCCGATGCCCCACCACTGGTGGGCCATCTCATGCGCGCGGAAGATCTCATCCTCACCATTCGTCCGTATGCCCAGGAACGTCGTCCACGTGAGATGGATCAACCCCGGAAATGCCTCCCCGTGAAAGTAGGGGATCTCCGTCGCGTAGTACTGATGATAGAGAGGGGCCCCGAACACGCGCGTGAAGAAGGCGAGGCTGTTGGCGATGTCCGCGCCCACGAACTCACCCGGCTGCCGCGCTGAGAGGAATACGCGCGCCATGACGCGATGCGCCTCGGTGTTCACCAGCACGGTTACGGGCGGAATGCGCGGGTCACGGATGTCGAGCTGTTCGAACGTGCCGATGTTGAACGAGACGTTGCGGGCGGGCAGCTCGCTCACCCAGCGAGTCGTGGTGACGTTCCCAACGGTGCTCGAATCGACAAGGCGCCCGATGGTCGCGAACTTGAAGATCTTGGGCGTGTGAAAGGTCATGGTGAACGCCGCGCGCTGGGATGCGCTGTACCGCGGGTACCAGTTGCTCGGCGATTTGATGAACGCCCAGCTGTCGAGCACCGGCACGAGCTCGCGGCGCAGCGTATTCCACGAGGGCGGCAGGAAATCCTCCATCGCCGACCCAAACGCAATGACGCCGCCGTGGTACACGATGCGCACGCCCACCGTATCTCCGGGCTCCATCGGCGTAGCGAAGCGCACCCACAGCTCCGGCTCGCGATCGCGGCGGTAGAACGTCAACGGTACGCCGGCATCCGTCGTCACGGAATCGACGCGGAGCTCTTCGTACAGCACGAGCCGCGCCCACTGCTGCCGGTCGCGCCGCACGATCAGCCGCATCCCCGAGCGTGCGGCGAATTTGTAATTGCCGTCGATCGTCACGTCGAGATCGTAGGAATGGACCGTGAGCGCTTCGGGTTGCTTGGCCGCGACCGAAACCTCGTTCGCCAAGTCCTCGGCGCGCTGGAATTGGCAGACAATCTCGGTGCGTTGGCCGACCATCTTGCCGCGCCGGAAGAGCATGACCTCTTCCGCTTCGGTCGGGTCGAACTGCATCAAGAGGCTCTCACCGCGCTTGCGCTGGACGTACGCGGAGAAGTACGCGTTGCTCGTGCCGTTGAGGAGATTGGCCATCAGGGTGGGATCGGCGCTGCGGCTGCGCCCGTCCACCAAGTACCCGAGCGCGTCATCGACAGCGGCGCCAGCAGCGCCGGCGGAGGTCGACGGTGCCCCGCCGAAGGTGAGCGTCCTCGCCACCTGGGCTTCCGTCGAATCGGTGAAGATGAGAACGGCCGCGGTGATCGGTCCGGCGATCGCCGTATCGCGGAGCACGCGCTTCAGGTTGAATTGCTCGATCGCGAGCGGCGGGACGAACGACACCGATCCGTCGCCCACGAAGGCGATGCCCACCGTGCGGCCCGCCACCGGCGTGAGGAGATAGACCGATCCGGAGTCGAAGCGCAGCTCGATGACATCGCGGCGCAGCGCGAGGCCGCGCACCGCCGCGACGCGATCGGTCCGCGGCGCTAGGTTCTTGAGCTGATCGAAGACGGTGTCGTACGCCTGGGGGGGGGCGGGCGTGACGGCGAGCAGGGCAGCGGCGAGGAAGGACGTCATCTTGCGAGCCTCCCGAGGTTCGGTGTATCTTCGGTGATGCACGGAGGGCACAGGATTCGAACCTGTAAGGGCTTTCGCCCGCCGGTTTTCAAGACCGGTGCCATACCATTCGGCCAGCCCTCCCGGACACG
>Ga0193739_1000252_pt1 | contig 15055 bp, 14 predicted proteins | sample L2a2metaG_FD_144926 | JGI IMG/M metagenome (GOLD analysis project Ga0193739, IMG submission 144926) | Soil microbial communities from a riparian zone of the East river system, Colorado, United States - L2a2 | ecosystem: Environmental > Terrestrial > Soil > Riparian zone | place: USA: East River...
TCGCTCAACAGCACGCGACGCACCGCTTCGGACACCGCGATGATGCAGTCGGCGGAGGGCCAGAGGCTGCGCGGGCGGAGATGGAAGTCGACGTGACGGGTCGCGACGAGAAGCGAGCGCCGGCCGGCCCAGCGCAGTGCCCAGCGAGCGACGGTGAGCGCGTGGGCATCGTGCACGTGCACGACGGTCGGCTGGAACGCCTGCACGAGCCGCGCCAGCAAGAACGCGGCGACCGGATCGGGACCGAGGAACCAGGGGACGCCCGTGACGGGCACGTTCGCGGCGGTCGCCCGACGGGCCAGCTCGCTGCGGCGCCGGGTCGCGAGGCGTACGTCGACGTCGGGTCGGGTCGCGAGCTCACGCGACAGCAGTCGCACCTGATTCTGGCCGCCGCGCCATTCCCGACCCGAGTCTACCTGGAGCACCCGCATGGGCTGATGGGACTCGGGACTCGGGATTGGGGGCTCGGAACCCCGAGTCCCCGATCCCTAGCCCCGAGCCCCTGCCTTCTCCACTCCCGCGAGTACGCGGCGCAGTGCATCGAGTTTGAAGGGCTTCTGCAGGAACGGCCGGCCCAGCTCTTCGAGGAATTGCAGCGTGTCGCCGCGGACCGTGTCGCCCGTGGCAAAGATGATGCGATCGGCCACGGTCGGATGCATCCGGGCGAGGGTGTGGAACATCTCGCGCCCGCCGAGCCGCGGCATGCGCAAGTCGCAGATAATGAGGTCGAAGGGCTGCATGAGCGCGCGCTTCAAGGCTTGACTGCCGTCGCGCGCGAGCACGACCTCGTGCCCCCAGCTTTCGAGCGTCGCCTGCATGTAGTGGAGAATGTGCGGTTCGTCATCAACAACGAGTACCCGCAGGCGTTCAACCCGTTCGGGAGGCGCCGGCACCGTCTCCGCTCCACGGGCGAGCGGACTTAGTTCCGTACGGACACCGGTCGGCAGCTCGACCGTGAACGTCGCGCCCCGGCCGCTCCCCGCCCCACCTGGATCCACGCTCATACTGCCGCCGTGTTCCTTGACGATGCCGAGGCAGATCGAGAGCCCGAGACCGGTCCCCTCGCCCTCCGACTTGGTACTGAAGAACGGCTCGAATACCCGTTGCGCCACGGCCTCAGGAATACCCGGCCCGTTGTCGGAGATGTTGACGGAAAGACCGTCCGGCTCGCACTTGGTGGCGATCTCGATGCGGCCCCCCCCGATGCCCGCTTTCGTGCGCGTGCTGGCAATCGCCTGAGCCGCGTTGTTGATGATGTTCACGAACACTTGCTTGATCTGGTTGGCATGCACGTCGACTTCCGGCAGCCCCGGCTCAAACGTGAGCGTCAGGTCGATCCGCGCCGCGAGCAGCTGGTTCTTGAGCAGCTGGTGTGTGGACTCGAGGATCGGGCGGATCGATTGCAGCTGGCGCTCGCCTTCCTGGCGCCGCGCGAACGAGAGCAGGTTCCGGACGATCGCCGAAGCGCGCTCGGCTTCCTGGCGGATCACGGCGAGCGGCTCCGCGAGCCGCGGTGGGACGTCGGCCGCTTCACCAAGCAGATCGCTGAATCCAACCACGGAGGCGAGCGGGTTGTTGAGATCGTGCGCGACGCCCGCGATGAGCTGGCCGATGGCGGACATCTTCTCCGATTGCAGCAATTGCTCCTGCAAGCGGCGCTTCTCGGATTGATCCTCCAAGAGCAGGACCGCGGCGCCGGGCTCGCCGGTGGGAATGGCGGTGACGAGCAGAACTCGGTCCCCGGAGCGCACTTCAACCGGCGCCGCGGAGCCGTCTGGCGTGAACAGCCGGGCGATGGGGTCAGTCCACGACGGTGGTACGAGCGTGAGCCACGCCCGTCCGGGCAGCGCGGTGACCGGCAGCTTGATCAGGTCCGCGAAGACCCGATTCGCGCGCCGCACCGCGCCCTGAGCGTCCACGTAACAGATCGCCTGATTGAAGGCGTCAACGGTCTGCTCCCACTCGCGTTTGCCGCTCGACAACAGCTCGACGAGGCGCGCGTTCTCGAGCGCGATGCCTGCCTGCGCCAGCACCGCGCGTGTAAACAACAGCGCATTCTCATTCAAGGCGTTCTTGCGATCCCCCTCCATCGCAACGGCACCGATGGTGCGCGAGACCGCGACAATCGGCGCGCCCAGCCAGCTGGGTGGTGGTGGTCCTGCCACCGTGACGTCCAGCTCGGCGGCACGCGCGGCGACGGTGTCGGCAAAGACGAGCGGCCCGCGTCGCAACGCGAGCTGCAACAGCGGCTCGTCGGTCGTCGCGGGACGGGGGCCGTTGTGGTAGACGACGATGAGGCGATTCGTGTCGACGTCCAGCAGCATCACCGACAGGCGGCCCGGCGCGAGCTGCTCGGTGAGGGTGCGCGCCACGATCTCGACGATGGTCGCCGGACGAAACGCGCCGGCGAGCTCCTGCGAGAGCGCGATGAGCTTTTCTAGCACGACCCTTCGTCCAGAAAGCGCGTAGGCACTCGCGTCGCCGCGTCCACGAGCGCTTCAGCCGACTTGATGAACCGCACCACGATCGGCAACGATCCCACCAGCGCGACCTTGCGCTGCATGATCCCCGCGATGGGGCCGAGCTCCTTCTTGATGATTTGCTTCCAGTAGCGGTATTCAGCGGTGAGGATGAAAGGGGCTTGCTGCGCATCCTGGCGTGGGATCAGCCGCGCGGAGCGGCAAACGCCGCGGTCGAGATCGAGCCAGATCGCGACATCCTCCGGAACGCCGATCGTCGGTGCGGCAGGCAAAACCAGCGCGACCGCTCCGTGCGTCCAATCAGTGGAGGCCGTTCGGTAATCATCGCTGGCATTGATCGCTTCCCCATAGGCCGCGACCCACTCCGGGGACGGGAAGGCGTGACCGTTCGCGCTCACGCGACTGCCCGTGCGAAGCCGTCGAAGAGTGCGCGCTCGGTGAGGTCTTCCGGGTGCCACTGGACAGCGACCATCCACGGCGCTCTCGCGTCCGCCGGCTCCGCGCCCTCGATGACACCATCGTCCGCCCAGGCGACGGCTTTGAGCCCAGGGGCAAGATCGCGAATCGCCTGATGATGGCGGCTGTTTACGGTGGTCGAGCGAGTGCCGAGTGTCCGCTCGAGCAGCGAGCCCGTTTCCACGCGAACGGCGTGATGGCTCGTCTCGCCCGCGTGCGGCACCGGCCCCGGCCGTTCGCTCTCCAGGTCCTGATAGAGTGTGCCGCCGAGCGCGACGTTGAGGATCTGAATGCCGCGGCAGATGGCGAGAATCGGCATGCCTCGCTGGCGGGCTGCCGCGATCAGCGCCAGCTCCGCGGCGTCGCGAACGGGATCGACCTCCCCCAGGCGAGGATGCGGAGCCGCGCCATAGCGGTCGGGCGCCACGTCTTCACCACCCGTGAGCACCAACCCGCGCACCGCCGCGAGCGCGGCGCCGGCGCGATCCGCGGCCAGCATGGTCGGGACCGCGAGCGGAACGAGGCCGGCGATCTCGAGTGCGCGAACATATGCGGTGTTCAGCGTGACGCGCTCGCGGCCGTCCACCAACCGTCGCGGCGCGGTCACGGCTACCGGGGGTGCTGTCGTCACGACGTTGTGGTCGCGGATCCGCCGAACAAGGGACAGCGGGGATTGCTGACGCTCGCCCAGTCGACGCGAACACCGTACAGGTTCAGCGCCGTGCTGCCGCCAATGACGGTACCGATCACCGGGTGGCGTTGCGGCTCCTCTTGATCGACGATCAGCACGCCCATGGCGCGCTGCGAGGTGTCGTCCACGACCAGTAAGCCGTAGCCCCTCGCCGGGAAGCCCTGCCCCCGGTACTGCATGGAAGCCCTGCCTTCGGCATCCCGACTCACGATGAGTGCTCCGGTGTCGCGCGACTTCAGCTGGATCACGAGTGCGGGAAGCGAGTCGGGAAGACCGCGGGGTGGATCGGTAAGGACGGCTCGCGCGTTCGCGAGCTGCGACGTGATCAACGATGGACCGGCAATGGCCGCGATGCCGCAGGTGGGCGAACCACTGCTCCCACGGCTGCAGGCGCCTACGACAAGGCCGAGTAGGAGGAGCCGAGGATTCATGGCTGCAAATCTAACGTCAATGCGACCAAACGCCCGTCACAGTCACGGTGCGCACCGGTGCCAGGGTCTCCGGAACGAGGTTGTATATGTAGTTGAGCACGTTAGCTGCGAGCACTCGTACCTCCACGGGCCCGCGCCTCAAGCTGACTCGTAAATCCAACACCTTGACCGGCACGCGACGCTGATCGACGAAGCCCTCCAGCTCGATGCGCTCGGGCCGGCTGGCATAGCGGAGGTCGGCACCGACGCCGAACGCACCAAGGGTATAGTCCGCTCCCAGCGTGAGCAGATGCTGCGGGCGGAACGCCAACGGCCCTTCGGTGCTGTCGCCGGCCAGCCGGCGGCGGGTGGACAGGAAGGTGTAGCCGACGGTCGTGAGCAGGCGTTCCGGAATCGGCGCCGCAATGATGCTGGCATCGATGCCGGCGAGCCGTGCACGCACCACGTTCTGCAGCTGAATCACCACGTCCGGCGGAATGAGGAGGACCTGAGGCTCGATCAGGTCGCGCGCTTCAGTCCAGAACAGCGCGGCGTCGAGCCGCAGGACGCGCAGCAGCGGCGCGCTGGTATGCCCGATCTCGAATGACCACGCGGTTTCGGGGCGCAGCGTGGGATTGGGTACGATCGTGAAGCCCAGAGCCACCGTGCGTACGAACCGCTCGGCCATCGTCGGAGAGCGGAATCCCCGACCGACCGATGCACGCAGCATCCCGCCGTCCCGCGCGAGGCGATCGGTGGGCAGGGTGAGGCCGACGCGCGGGCTGACGACGGCCGTCAGCGACCCGCCGTCCACCGCCATGAAATCGAGCCGCGCACCGCCGCTGAAGCGCAGGGGACCGACTCGCTGATCGCTTTGGCCGTACGCGGCGAATTCAGATTGGGAATGGTTTCCGAAGATGTCGCTCGCCACATCCGAAAGCGTGGCCTCGGCGCCGACGACGACGGTCCGCAGAGAATCGGGATGGGCCTCGATCCGCGCCTCCGCGCCGAACCGGTTTCCCACGCCGAATTCGGTCGCGCTGCGGCGGACGTCGACGAAATGCGTACGCAGCCACGATCCACGCGCGACCCAGGCGAATTGCGGCGACACGGTTCTGCGAACCCGGGCGGCGAGATAACCTTTGCGGGAGTCGGTGCGCGCGCCCAGCTCCGTCGTATCGACTTTGAACGGCTGGAAGACCTGGCCGCGATCGTCGCACTCGCCCCGGCTGCACCAGGTGAGCGGCACATCGTAGCGATCCACCGCCCACGAACCGGAAAGGTCCACGCGCGTGTCGCGTGCCGGCTGCCATCGTCCCTTGCCGGCGACGTGCAGATGATCGGCCTGGTCCTGCTCGCGGTACCCGTCGGAGTGGCGCTCGCCGGCGGAAAGCCTGCCACCCATCACATCGTTGCCGTACGACGCGGAAAAATCAGCACTCCCGTGCAGTCCGGGGTTGTCGCGAAAGCGCCAGATCGCGTGGGGAGGATCGGCGTACAGCCCGCCCGTGAGTCGCACGCGGGCGTGCACGCCATTGGGCACGTCGCGCGTCGTCACGTTCACGACCCCGCCGAGCGCCGCCGACCCGTACAACGACGAGCCTGCTCCTTTCAGGATCTCGACGCTCTCGATGTCGTCCACGGCGAGCAGATCCCAGTTGATCCCGCCGCGATCGCCCTGATTCATCGGCACGCCGTCCACGGTCAGCAGCACGCGAGAGTTCAAGCCCTGCACATATCCCGTTGAGCCGCGCAGGTTGATCTGGCCGTTGACGAACTGGACGCCCGGCGCGTGATCGATCGCTTCGTCCACGGTGCTCACCGCGCGGCGGTCGAGATCCCGCTCGGTCACCTGCGTGACGCTCGTCGCGGGCCGATCGCCGAAATGGGGCACCTTGTCGCTGATGACATCCAGCGGCGGTAGCGCGAGCGGGGCGAAGGAGAGCGTGAAGTCCACCGTCGTCGAATCGCCGGTTACGAGCGCCACCGTTGTATCGACGCGAGCGAAGCCGATGGCGGCGGCATGCAGGCGCACCGTGCCGGCCGGCGCATTGGCGATGCGGAAGCGGCCGTCCAGGTCCGTCCGGGCGAACAGCGTCGTGCCGGGTATGACGACGCTCGCTCCACGAACCGGCGCGCCCTGCTTTTCACGCACGGTGCCACGCAGCACTCCCTGTGCACACGCAACAGACGGTGCGAACAGGAGCACGAGTCCCAAGGCTCCCGAGGCCCCCACCCTAACCCCTACTGACACGTGACGAAATCCGTCGCAGGCCGGAGGTTGTCGAAGTCGACGACGAAGTCGATATCCCCTGCCGAGGCGCCGGTCGGCACCGTCACCATGCGGGGTGACATCGTGTCGATCAGGTTCCGGTAGTAGCCGGCGACGCGTAGCAGTGCGGTATCGGCGGGTGACAGGGTGAGATTGCCGACTTTCTTCCAGACCGCGAGCACCCACTCGTAGTCCCCTGGGGACAGTTCGACGCTGTAGGCCGCAACCGAATCCGTATAGGGGACGGAGCCGGGGATGAACGGCTTACGGTTGTTGATCAGCTCGTTGCAGGTCTGCGGGAAGGTGACGTAGGCGGCGATGAAGACGTTGTCGGTGCTGTCGGGAATCGTGCCGCGAAATCGCAGCGTGCCGCACACGCCCACCAGCGTGGGCGCGCAAATCGGTTCGGGCTCGAGACCGCCACCACACGCGGCGACAACGGCCATCCAGAGCCAAGCCTTGCGCATGCCAGCAATCTGAGGCCGGCGGGGAGTGCGTCAACTTGACCCTGGTTTTGCGCCGGAATAACGTTTCCTTATGCCACTGTACCAGTACCGGTGTACGGCGTGCGACGCGCTGTTCTCGCGCACCGAATCGATGGCGGAGCATTCCGTCCGGTCCCGTCCCGCCTGTCCGAAGTGCGATTCGCCCGCCGTGGAGCCCGTCTTCTCCGACTTTTTCGCGAAAACCGTCCGCAAGAGTTGAGCGAGGTCACTGACCTGTTCGAGCGCCTGCGAGACGCGTTCCGCGCCGCGTTGGATGCGGCAGCCGGACCCGCCGATCTCCGCGCCCTCGCGCGCCAGATGCGCGAGGCGGTCGTGGACGCCAAGGTCGCCGTCGCGGAGATTCAGGACGCGATCGCGCGCACCGACCGCGAGCTCGGCCTCGAGCGGCAGCGGTTGGCCGATGCCGAGCGGCGCGGCCGGCTGGCGGGAGAGATCCAGGACCAGGAAACCGTGTCGGTCGCGGAGCGATTCACCACGAAGCACCGCGAGCGCATCAGCGTGCTGGAGCGCAAGCTCGCGGCGCAGCGGGAGGAGATGGCGCTCGCGGAGCGCGAGCTCGCGGAGATGCAGGCGCAGCTGAAGAGCGCGGAGCGCGACCGCCCGGCGATGGAAGGCGACCGCAGCACGGAGCACGCGTGGCGGGATATACAGAGCGCCGGCGGCGCGCGCCCAGGGATGGATCTCCAGGACGAGCTGCTCAAGTCGGATATGGATCGAGCGGCTCGCGAAGCCGCAGCGGCACGCCAGCTCGAGGAGCTGAAAAAGAAAATGCGAAAGGACTGACATGGACGTGAAGCGCGGCCGCATGGTGTTCCTGGGGTACGGCAAATACTGGCGCTCGGACCGGATCCTCGGCTTGATGCCGATCGAGGAAGGACGGGGACCGGGCCAACGCACCAACGTGTTCATCGAGGGCCGGCCGGAGCCGATCGTCGCCTCGCGTACGGAGCAGAGCATTCTCGAGGACATGGGCGCGACGGACGCCAGCTTTCAGCTCGAGGCGCTGCGCGAAGCGACCCGCGAGCTGCTCGAAGCGTTTCACGAGTTTTCGCCCGTACTGCGTCGTGCGTTGCAGAACGAGCATCATTTCGACGTCGAGAAGTGGGAGCAGCGCGTCGGGACCTTGCTGAGACCGGCGGAGCATCCCGACCCCGCGCAACAAGACGATCTCTTCGATTGAAAGGGTCCCCCCCCGCATGACCCAACCAGGATCCGTCCCGACGCAGGCCGACCGGGGATGGTTCGGACATCCGCGCGGCCTGTCGACCCTGTTCTTCACCGAGATGTGGGAGCGGTTCAGCTATTACGGCATGCGAGGATTCCTCATCCTCTACATGACGAAAGCGTTGGGCTTTACGGACAAGGATGCGGGACTGGCCTACGGCAACTACGTCTCGGCCGTGTGGCTCACCCCGATTCTCGGCGGCTTGATCGCCGACCGCTGGCTGGGCCAATACCGCAGCGTGCTGTACGGCGGGATCATCATCGCGTTGGGCCACTTCACACTCGCGTTCCCGCCCCTGCCGTTCTTCTACGCCGGACTCACGCTGATCGTCATCGGAACGGGCCTGCTCAAGCCCAACATCAGTGCGCTGGTGGGGTCCCTCTACGAGTCGGGAGATGAGCGGCGTGATGCAGGGTTTTCGATCTTTTACATGGGCATCAACATCGGTGCGTTTCTCGGGCCCATCATAGCGGGACGGCTGGCCGAGGGCGTTGACTGGCACCTGGGATTTGCCTGTGCGGGCATCGGCATGGTGTTCGGCCTGGTGCAGTACGTCCTGGGCCGCCGCCGCCTGCAACCTGGAATCGAACGCCTGGCGTTTCGGCCGCCGCCTGCGACCACGCCGGGCGCTGCCAAGCCGGGCCGGCTCAGCGGCGACGACTGGCGCCGGATCGCGGCGGTCCTGGTGCTCTTTTTGTTCGCCTCGCTGTTCTGGGGGGCTTACGAACAGGCCGGATCGACCCTGAGTCTATTTGCGGACCGGTACGTGAACCTCGAATTCCTTGGCATCAAGTTGTACGCCTCGTACTTCGCTTCCATCCAAGCCGGATTCGTCATCCTCCTGTCGCCTCTGTTCGCCTGGTTGTGGATACGGCTTGGACCGCGCCAGCCGTCGAGTCCCGCGAAATTCGCGCTCGCGCTGGTCTTCGTGGGCCTGGCCTTTATTCTGCTGATGCCGGCGGGCTCGCTTGCACAGCAGGGAATCAAGGTCTCGCCGCTGTGGCTGGTGGGCGCGTATTTCATTCAGGAGCTCGGTGAGCTCTGCCTGAGCCCGGTGGGCCTGTCGTTGGTCACGAAGGTCGCCCCGGTTCGGCTGGTGGGCCTGTTGATGGGGATGTTCTTCCTGTCGAATGCGCTCGGGAACTGGTTGGCCGGCTGGTCCGCGCGATTCATCAGCACGGCGCCGCTCGTGCAGCTATTCGGGGTGATCGCGGCTATTACGATCGCTGCAGGTCTCATTCTGTTCCTGCTGCTCCGCCCGATCCGCCATCTCATGGGAGGAGTGCGCTAACTAGGGATTAGGGACTAGGGACTCGGGATTAGGGAGCATCTGCTCCCGACTCCCGAATCCCGAATCCCGCGCTCACATCGGCTTCTCCGCGTAGTGACACGCGGCCAGATGACCGGGAGTGATCTCGCGCAGCGGCGGCGGCTCGGTGCGACAACGCTCGCTCTTCAGGGGATGGGGACAGCGGGGATGGAACGGACACCCGGGCGGCGGATGGGCGGGCGACGGCATGTCGCCGGAGAGCACGATTCGCTGTTTGGATGCGCGCGGGTTTGGCTCGGGCACCGCGGAAAGAAGCGCGCGCGTGTACGGGTGGCGCGGCTGCGCGTAGATCTCCGTCGCCGGCGCGCGCTCCACGATCTTGCCGAGATACATCACGGCGACGTCGTCGGCGATGTGACGAACGACGGCGAGATCGTGCGCGATGAACAGATACGTGAGCCGCCGCCGCTCCTGGAGATCGGCGAGCAGGTTCAACACCTGGGCTTGCACCGAGACGTCCAGCGCGCTGACCGGCTCGTCACAGACGACGAATTGCGGCTCTACGGACAGAGCACGCGCGATGCCGACGCGTTGGCGCTGGCCGCCGGACAGCTCGTGGGGATAGCGCTTCGCAAAAGCCGGATCGAGTCCGACCTCGTCCAGCAGGGCGGAGACTTGGCCCGACAACCCGTGAATCACGAGCGGCTCGCGCAGCGTCTCCTCGACGGTCATCCGCGGGTTGAGCGAGCTGTACGGATCCTGGAACACGATCTGCATCCGCCGCCGCAGGGCACGCAGCCGCGTTGGGTCGAGCGCGAAGACGTCGCTCCCCTCGAACAGAACCTTTCCCGCCGTGGCCTCCTGGAGCCGGAGCATCGTGCGGCCCACGGTCGTCTTTCCCGAGCCCGATTCGCCGACCAGGCCGAGTGTGCGGCCGGACGCGATGGTGAAGGACACGCCATCGACGGCACGCACGGCCGCATGCGGGCGGCCCAGGCCGAACCAGCTTCGCTCCCCGGCGTAGTGCTTCACCAGATCGCGCACGTCTACGAGCGTCATCGTTTCGCCTGACGCCGCTCCGGCTCTGTCACGAGCCAGCAGCGCGCGGTGTGACCGGGGGCTCCGGTCTCGAGCAGCGGTGGTTCCTGAGCGACGCACTTGTCCCACGCATACGGGCAGCGCGGGTGGAACCGGCAGCCGGTGGGCCACGCCGTCGCCGCCGGCACCTGGCCCGGGATCGCGTGCAGCCGCGCGCGCGGCGCGTCGATGCGCGGGATCGCCGCCAGCAATCCCTCGGTGTAAGGATGGGTCGGCTGCTCGAACAGCCTGGTCGTTGCCGCGGTCTCCACGACGCGCCCGGCGTACATCACGACCACGCGGTCGGCATGACCCGCGACCACGCCGAGGTCGTGCGTGATGAGCAGAACCGCCATCCCCAGCTCGCTTTGCAGGCGATCGAGGAGCTCGAGGATCTGGGCCTGGATGGTGACATCGAGCGCCGTCGTCGGCTCGTCGGCGATCAGCACCTTGGGATGGCACACGAGCGCCATGGCGATCATGACGCGCTGGCGCATCCCGCCCGAGAGCTGATGTGGGTAGTGATCGACGCGCTCCTCGGGATCGGGAATCCCGACCAGCCGCAGCATCTCGATCGCGCGCGTCCGCGCGGCGCGGCGCGAGAGGTGCTGGTGGATGATGGCGGCTTCCGCGATCTGGTCCCCGACCGTGAAGACCGGGTTCAGCGACGTCATCGGCTCCTGGAAGATCATCGCGATCTGGTTGCCGCGGACGGCGCGCAGCTCCGGTGCCGCGAGCGCGAGGAGGTTTTGTCCTTCGAATTCGATCACGCTGCCGGGGAGGATGTGCCCAGGCGGCTCCGGTATGAGGCGCAGAATGGAGAGCGACGTGACGGTCTTGCCGCAACCGGACTCGCCGACGATGCCCAGCGTCTCGCCCGGGTAGAGATCGAACGAGACCTCGTCCACCGCGCGCGCCGTGCCCTTGCCGTGCTCGGTGACGAAGTAGGTCTTGAGATCGCGGACGCGAAGCAGGGCGGTCATGCCGCCTCCTCCCGCGGATCGAGGGCGTCGCGGAACCCGTCAGCGACCGCGTTGAGGGACATCACGACCAAAGAGATAGCCAGGCCCGGAAAGAGTGTCGTCCAGGGCGCGCTGTAGATGGTGGACGCGCCGTCCGCGATCATGTTGCCCCAACTCGGATCCGGCGGTGCGACGCCGATGCCGAGGAAGGACAACGAGGCTTCGAGCAGGAGCACGTTCCCGACGCCCAGCGCCGCGGACACGATGATGGGCGCGGCGGCGTTGGGCAGAACGTGGCGAAAGATAACTCGGCCCGAATCGGCGCCCAGCGCCCGCGCGGCGACGACGAATTCGCGCTCGCGGAGTGACAGGACTTCGGCGCGCACGAGCCGGCTGGTGCCGAACCACGACGTCAGGCCGATAGCGAGCACGAGCGCCGCAAAGGGGAGGCCGTCCCACAGCGCGACCACCATGAGCAGGATGAAGATGCGGGGGAGGGCGAGGCCGACGTCCACGCCGCGCATCAACACCGGATCGACCCAGCGGCGGAAATATCCCGCGAGGGCACCCACCAACGTACCGAGCGAGACGGCGACGAGCGCCCCGAGCGCGCCGATGCCGAGCGATATCCGGGCGCCCCAGACAGCCCGGCTCCAGACATCGCGGCTCAACACGTCGGTGCCGAGGATGAACGTCCACGACGGTGCGTGATTCTTCAAGTGCACGATGTCGAGCTGCTTGTTGGGGGAATAGGGGGCAAGCAGCGGCGCCGCGAGCGCAATGATGACGAGGAACGCCAGAATGCCGACGCCCCACGACGTCGTGCGGTGTTTGAAGAATCGCCGCCAGCGCTCCCGCTGCAACGCGCGCAGCCGCAACGCGCGCACCGTCTCGCCCGCCACGACGAGCGCGACGAACAGCGCGAGCCACGTTCCCAGGGTCATGCTGTGAGGATCTCCGTGGCGACGTCCGCGCGCACGCGCAGCCGCGGGTCGGCGATCTCCAGCAGGATGTCCGCGAGCAGACTGCCCAGGACAACCACCGTACTGGCGATGAGGGCGGTCCCCGTCACCAGCGCGTGATCGCGCGTCAGGATCGCGTTGAAGGCGAGCCGGCCCATCCCCGGCCAGGCGAAGATCGTTTCGATCAGCACGGCGCAGGTGAGCAGGAAGGGAAACGCGAGCCCGGCCCGGGTGATAAAGGAAAGCAGCGCGTTGCGGAGCTGATGCCGCAGCACGACCCGCCGTTCGGGGACGCCTTTGGCGCGCGCCGTGCGTACGTAGTCCTGACTCGCCACGTCCAGCATGGCGGCGCGTTGGAAGCGCGCCGTTCCCGCCGCGCCGACTAGGCCAAGCGTGGCCGCCGGCAGCACCAGATGCCAGAGGCGATCCGCCACGCAATAGATCGAGTCGACGACCGGGCAGAAAATAGGATTGTTCGGTCCACCCACCGGAAACCACCCCAGCTTCTCGGCAAAGATCAGTGACAGAATCAGCGCCAGCCAGAACGTCGGGAGCGAGTAGATGAAGAGCGTGACGTTACCCAGGAGGACATCGGGGAGACGATTCACGCGGGTCGCCTGATAGATCCCCAGGGCAAGCCCGAGCAGGAAATCGAGCAGCAGCGCCGCTCCGGCGAGCTGGAGAGTGAAGGGAATTGTGTCCGCGAGCGCATCCCCGACCGGACGGCGGAGTGAGAACGAGAAGCCCAGATTGCCGTGTGCCAGGGCGACGAGATAACGCCAGTACTGTACAACCAGCGGTTGGTCGAAGCCGAACTGCTGTTGGAGCTCGAGGCAGACGGCCGGGTCGATCTGCTCCCCGGCCGGGCACGGCTCGCCGGGGGCCAGGTGAGTCAAGATGAAGACGAGGGTGACGACGGCGAAGATGATGGCGACCGATGCGACAAGGCGCCGCAGGAGCCACGCTCCCCCAGTCACCTAACGCTCCACGCGGTCTCGATCGATCAGCCGGTCCGGGGGAATGCGCCAGGTGCGCAGCAGGGCCGCCCACGAGTCCGGACGGATCTGGACGTTCTCGATCCGTTCGTGTACGGCCGCGACGTTCTCGAGCGAGTAGAGGAAGATGCCTGGGGCATCGGCATTGATCGTGCTGATGGCGGCGCGCCAGAAGCCGCGCGCCCGATCCGTCGTCGGGGCAGCAATTGCGCGATCGACGAGCCGCTCGAATTCCGGATTGTAGTAGCGCCCGAAGTTCGACCCGCCGAATCCACCGCGGGTCCAGCTCTGGGTGATTCCAGAGCCGGGCGAGGGATCCTGGCTGCGAGACAGCACCGACGTGTCGAAGTTTCCCGAGCCGAGCCGTTGGACGACGACGCTGAACTCCAACTCGTCGATATCCGCGCGGGCGCCGATCGCCCGAAATTGCTCCTGCAGCAGACGCGCGTATTGCCGCCGCAGCACACTCGTCGTCGGCACGAGAATGCGGAACGCCAGTGGCTCCCCGTTCTTGTCGCGCACGCCATCGCCGTCGTGGTCGCGCCAGCCGCGGGCGTTGAGGATGCGCCCCGCCTGCGCCGTATCATAGGGAAGCTGCCGGATCTCCGGGTCCCAAATCCACAACAGCGAGGACATCGGGCCCGGTGGGACCCGGCCCAGGTCACCGAGGGCGCTCTTTACGAGGCTCGCGCGGTCCACCGCCATGGTGAGGGCGCGGCGCACCTCGCGGTCGCTGAAAATCGGATGCGGCTGGGACGTGTCGCCGCTCGCGCGCAGATTGAAGGACAGGTAGGTGTAGACGTTCCCCCGGAAGGGGTACAGGGTGAGCTGGGGCGCCGCACGCGCCCGTTCGACGTTCTCCGGCGTGACCAGCTGCTCGCGAACGTCCGCCTGATCGGCGATCACCTGCGTCACAGCGACCTGCAGGTTGGGAGTAAATCGCCAGATCAAGCGACGGATGCCGGGCCGGCCGAGGAAGAAGGCCGAATCCGCCTCGAGCTCGATGGATTGGGCCGATTGCCAACGCACGAAGCGATACGGGCCGTCGCCGACCGGCTGCCGGCCGAACGGCGCCGTCTTCCACTGATCGCGCGGCACGGACCGCAGCAGATGCGCCGGCAGGATCCGCATGTGGTAGACGGCGTCGTAGAACATCTCGGGATAGCGCTCGCGGAACCGGAACACCGCCGTGAGCGAGTCCCGCTGTGTCACGCTGACGATGCGCCGCAGTTTGGGGCGGTAGGGCGATGCGACCGCCGAATCGTTGTACGCGTCAAACGTGAACTCCACGTCGGCGGCGCTCACCCGTTGGCCATCCTGCCAGCGGGCGCGCTGGTCGAGGTGAAACACCAGCGTGAGCGGCCCATCCCACTCCCACCGCTGTGCCAGCAGCGGCTGAAAGTCCTCGTCGCCCACCGTGTTCGTGGACATTCCGACGTCGGCCAGCTTCAGAAACAGCTGCTCACCAATGTCATTTGAGACGATGTCTTCGCTAGACGGCGGCAGCAACGTGGACGGCTCGGCGATCGCGGCATTGATGAGCGTGCCGCAATAGGAGCCGGTGCAGCCGCCGCGGCGCTCGCACCCGGCGGGGGCGAGCGTGGTGACGGCAAGAGTGATGACGAATGTGAGTCGGGAGCGCCGTGGCATGGCGCTTAACATTTCACCCTGACGCCAGCGACGCAATGACGGGGCGGGCGGACGGGCTGGCGGGCTGGCGGGCCGGCGGTTCAAGGGTTCGCCCCAGGA
>Ga0193739_1000253_pt1 | contig 15052 bp, 10 predicted proteins | sample L2a2metaG_FD_144926 | JGI IMG/M metagenome (GOLD analysis project Ga0193739, IMG submission 144926) | Soil microbial communities from a riparian zone of the East river system, Colorado, United States - L2a2 | ecosystem: Environmental > Terrestrial > Soil > Riparian zone | place: USA: East River...
GAGCGTGATCACGCCGCCCCAGCTCTCGACCAGGCGGCGCGCGATCGCCAGTCCCAGCCCCGCGCCGCTCGACGTGGTGGAGAACGTCGGCTCGAATACGCGTGGCAGCGCTTCGGGCGAGATCCCGCGGCCGTCGTCAGCAACGATCAGCTGGCGACCGCTCGCGGCGACCTGAACGGTCACGCGCTTCGCATCGGCGTTGCGGGCGTTCTCGAGCAGATTCACCAGTACTTCCTTGACTTCATCCTTGCGGGCCAAGGCCGGGGGGGGCGTTCCATTGCCGGCTCGCACTTCGAACCGCGTCGCCGCGCCGAGATCGTAGAGCTGCACGACTTCGCGGGCCGTCGCGGCGAGGTCCACCGGCTCGAGCGGCAGCTGCTCCGTGTCGGACGGTGGCGCGCCGAATCGGGAAAAGGCGCGCGCGATGCCGTCCAACCGGTCGATCTCGGCGAGAATTCGTTCGGACGTCTCTTTGAGCGTCGCTTCGAAGCTCGTGGACTGCGCTTTGCCGCGGACCCGTTGCAGATGTTGTATGCCGAGGCGGATCGGCGTCAGCGGATTCTTGATCTCGTGCGCCACCTGACGAGCCATCTCCCCCCAGGCCAACACGCGCGCGGCGCGCGCGAGCGCGGTCGCGTCGTCCAGTGCAATGACGCAACCGTCCGGCGCCGCCCCCAGCAGCGCGAGCTGCACGCGAATCTGGCGGCCGCCGATGTCGAACTCCCGCTCCTGAATCACATCGCGGTTCGCGGCGATGAATTCGCCGACCGCCTGCCACACCGGCGCCCATCCTGGCGGCGTCGCCTGTGGCAGCACATTGCCCGGCGCGAGCGTCTCGGTGCCCCCGCCCCCCCCGCCCCCCAACACCAGCTCGGACGCACGCGGGTTCGCCATCGTGACCCTGAGCCCCTCATCCACCGCGATCACGCCGGTGGCGACGTTGGCGAGCACACGCGCGGAGCGCTGCCGCGCTTCCTCCAGCGCGGCCTGACTGCGGCGCACGTCGGTCACCATCCGGTCGAACGCGCTGAGCACCGGCTCGAACTCGCGCGGCGTCCCGGGCGGGAATGCCGGCGGCTCGCTACCCCGCCCCACCGCGAGCGCCGCATCCCGCAACGCGGCCACCGGCTTGGCCAGCCGTCGCGCCGCGAGTCCCGCGAGGTACATCGCGGCGAGCAGACCTACGACGGTGCCGAGAACGAGCGCGAGCGCGAGATCTTCCTGCTGCTGCTGCACACGCTCGTCGTCGAGCAGCCGCGGAACTGCCAGGACCGCTTGCTCGCCTGGTTGGCCGGGAGCGACGACTCGGTACCCAATCCGGGTCGGGCGACCCGCAGCTCGGGCGTCCGTAGTCAGCTCAAGCTCGTCCGCCAGGGTTGCGCGGAACGCCGCGGTCGCAAGGAATGGGCCGACAAGTCCCAGCTCCGCCAATACCGGTGAGGAAGTTCCGACGAGGACCCCGCCCCGGTACAGCCACAGCTCCGCGTCAAGCCGGCGGCCCAGCTCCGCCAGCGACTGCCGCACTGCCTCGGGGCTCTCCAGGGCGACACCCTCGGCGCCGGCGGCGGCGTCCCGGAGGGTCTGCCGAATCAAGAGGTCGCCGGCCCGGCGCGATTCGTCGGCGAGGCGTGCGAAACTCCACGCGGCGAAGCCGAGCAACGGCAAAACGAGAAAGACGCTGAGCACCGCGGTGAGTTGAGCTCGATAGCTCGTGCGCAACGTGGCGACGAGCGTCGCAATCCGGGGTCGCCACCCCTCGGCAATCACCAACCCGAATAGCCAGACGCCGGCCAGCACCGCGACATCGAGGGCAACCACCAAGACGCCGCGGACCAGGAGCGCCCACGGCCCGCGGAGGTCCACGCGCAGGTGCACATGGCTGTCGCCCTCAGGTAGCTCGATCCGCCGCTCACCGCGCGCCGACCATCCCTCTCTGCGCCACTGCAGCGCGTCGCCGAGGTGGCGTGCGTCCGTATGGGTGGGGAGCGAAAGCGTAATCGCATATGGCGGCTCGACACTCGGTGCTCCGCGCAGAAATCTCGCCACTCGGTCAGGCGGCAAGTAACGCGTTCGCGGACCAACACCGACGCTCAGGACGGTACCATTGGCCAGGGGCGCCAGGAGGACATAGTGAGTGCCGGGACTCCGCTCCAGCCGCTCGACGCACGGTCCCTCGGCCGTTCGCGCCAGCGTCGATAACAGTGCGGGGCGAAGATCGAGCGATGCCAGCCGCAGCTCGGCCAGCAGCACCCCGTCACTACTCCACAACCCCAACATCGCGGGATAGTCCTCAGCGACGAGCGACGATGTCGCCCACAACGCATACAGATCGGCCACGCTGCTCGGCGGCGCGTGCGAGGGCGCGGTGACCTGCTGACTCAGCCGTTCGAGCAGAGCGACGGCGACCGCATCACCCTCCCGCCCCAGGCGGAGCGCATCGCGACTCGCGAGCGAAAGGCGCCCCTCGACTGCCGCACCCCAGGTGAGCAATGCCGCCGCTGTGCCGGCGACGACGGCCATGCCGACGAGCGCCCAGCGGCGCGGCGCGGGAAGAATCGCGCCGACCAGAGCGGGTAACCAAAGGAACGTGTACCATTCCGGCCACGCGCCGTGCGGGCTCCACAGCCACAGCCCGCCGATCGTCGCCAGCGCGCCCCACGCACACGCCGCCGGCAACGCCCAGCTCGCGCGCGTCGGTTCAGTCGCGCCGCGAACCAGCGCCGCCGCGAGCAGGATGATGGCCATCGCGGTCACGGCGAGCGCGGCCTGCCAGGACAACCAGAGACTCAAACTGACCCCGGTCGCCGGAGGCGCGATGCCGCGGCCGAAATAGCGCACGACGTAGGGCGCGAGCAGGATCAGGATCGTCGCCGCCACGATCCCCCACCACGTGCGCGGGATCCCGCGCCGCCACAACCATCCCGCGGCGAGGAGGACGAGCACGCCGGTGACGAAGAGTGAGCCCGCCGACGTGCCGATCACTTCCGCGATCGGGCGATAAAACGTGGCCGGTGAAAACCAGGCGGCGGGCCCCATCGGCGCGCGCACCAGCGTCCAGGCGCCCACCAGGGCCACGGCCCAGCGACCTGGGCCCCGAGGGGCCGCGACGAGCAGGAGCACGAGCATTGCACCGAGGACCAGGCGCGCGAACCACGCGGTGCGCGCGAGGGCGGCGAGCTTCGCGTCTCCCTGCGAGGGCGGAATCGTCTGCACTGAAAACAGCGTGTCGCCGTGCTCGCAACCGCTGGGCGGCGGGCAAATCTCGAACACACTCGAATCGCGTGGGCCGAGCCCGGCCGGGAAAAACCGCAGCGAGACATCGTGTTCGCGGGCAAAGGCCGCGGCGATCGAGCGATCGCCGTCCGCGACGGCCGGCGCCGCCCAGAGGAGAACGTTGCCGACGGCGACGCCGGCCGGTGTCTGGCGGCGTGCCTCGAGGACCGCGTAGAATGGAGTCATGACCGCTTGCAGCTCGGTCGTGTCCGGCGAGGGTTGGGGAATCATCCGGTGTCGTCCCCCCCAGGCGATGGGATACGCGAGGGGGTCGGCCGGGATGATAGCGACCCCCCGCTCGATCGCCTGTCTGCCACCCAGGGCGTCGCGCAGCCGATCAAACACTTCAGGCCGCGGCAGCGCTGCCGCCGCCGCAGCGCGTTCGGCCAAGCGGCGCGCTTCGGCGATCGCCGATCCTAGAGCGTGCTGCAATGCCCGAGACGTCGCCGGCACGCGCGACTCGCGCAATGCGGGCCAGCAACATTCGATGCGCCAGATGCGGATCGCACCGCCAACGAGCACGACGCTGAGTATCAAGCTGACCGCGGCTGCGGCGACGCCGAGCTTGGGTCGCGGCGCGGGCGGCCGGACGGCGAGCACGAACGCGACGAGCCCGGCAACGCCCGTCAGGAGCGCCCAGGCAGCGGCGTCGCCGCGAAGCCATTCGGCTGTGGCCAGGCTCGCAACGCAGCCGGCGATTACGACGTGAGTTTGCCGCTGCACCTGAGTCTTCTCACCCCCGATGCCGTGCGCGCCGCCCTCGCGCGTGACTCACGGCTCCTGGTGCCCGTAGGCACCTGCGAACAGCACGGACCGCATCTACCGTTGGGCTGTGATACGCTCATCGTCGAGCGGCTTGCCGATGACCTGTCAGCGAGCTTCCACGTTCTCCGCGCGCCGACCGTCTCGTACGGCGTCAACACCGCCACCAAGCGGCCGTATCCCGGCAATGCCGCCGTCCGCCGCAAGACACTACACCGCTGGATGAACGACCTGCTCGGCTCCTGGGAACAGGGCGGCGTGGACACCTTCATTATTCTTACCGCGCACGGACACGACCCCCACCAGGAAGCCCTGTCCACCTTGCGCACGCACCGCGCCCGCGTGTTCACCGTCGACATCTTCGCGCTCGACTTCACCGGCTATCTCGAGGACCCCGGCGGGCCCACCCATGGCGGCGAGCTCGATACGTCGCTCATGCTGCACCTCGCGCCCGAGCTCGTCCGCATGGATCTCGCGCAGGATTTCGCCCTCACCGAGCGCCAGGTGGCCCGCTACCGGCGCCGCGCGGCGGGTCCCGTCCCAGCGCTGTCGCCCGGTTCTGTGGGGCGCCCCACGCTTGCTTCAGCCGAAAAGGGCGCACGCCTGTATAAGATGATTCATGAGCGTATCGCGACGCGAGTTTTGGGCGCCGTAGCCGCATGACGGCGTGCCTCCTTGCCCTTGCGCTCCTGCAGGCTGGAGCGGGAACCCCCGTGGACGAGGGCGTTTTCGTCGTGCGCGTGGACACGCTCGAGGTCGCGCGGGAATCATTCCGGCTCAGGCATGGCCGCCTGTCGCGCGGCGGAGAAGGTTGGACGCTGGCCACGACGATCCGTTACGATCGCGCCCGGCCCGTCGTCGTGCTCTCGCCCATTCTGGAGGTGAACGGAGACACGATGCCGGCGACCCTGCAATACGACGTCGCGGATCCACGCCAGCCCTCGCGCATCCTCGGCGAGCTCGGTCGAGGCCGCTTCACCGTCCGGTTTGTCGCTCGCACCACCGAACGAGCCCGAGAATTTCCGACGGGACAGCGCACGGTCGTGCTCGACGATTCCGTCTTCGCCACGTATCTGTTCGCCGCGTGGCGGGCGGCAGCAGAGCCTGCGACCCTCACCGCGATCTTTCCGCGGGCCCTGCGACGTGAGAGCGTTCAGATCCAGGACGTTGGCCTTGGGACCACCAATCTCCATCGAGACCCTGCCCGGCTGCGGCACATCACGGTCACAACTGGTCAGGAAACCGTTCATCTCTGGCTCGACGCCGCCGGCCGCCTCATGAAGGTCGAAATCCCCTCTCGTCGCCTTACCGCCGAGCGCCTCGCGGGCGGTTGACTTGCTGTAGGGTGCGACCCGACTAGGTTCTGTCGCAGGCCGAAACCGCCTCACGGACCCGCGCGTAGGGCGCATCGACCTCACGATATAATCCTTTTTAAGGACGACCATGAGACACGTGTTGATCCTGGCAGGCCTCCTCCTGGGCCCCGCCGCCGTTGCAGTTGCCCAGCAACCTACAGCTCCGAACACCCCCCCCACCCCGCCCGCGACCGCAGCGCTGTCGCTTGCCGACGCCATTACCGTCGCGCGCGACAAGAATCCGGCATTTCGGCAGGCCCAGAACAATCGGGGGCCGGCCGCCTGGGGCGTTCGCAATGCGTACTCCAGCCTGTTCATCCCGTCGTTCACGGCCGCGGGGGGGATGAGCTACACCGGCCCCGGTTCACAGACCTTCCTGGCGCAGAGTTTTTCACAATCGGTCTCGACCGTCTCGTCATTTTACGACCTGGGGCTCTCCTGGCAGCTCTCCGGCGCGACGCTGTCGCAGCCGGGGCTCGCGAAGGCGCAGCTGCGCGCAGCCGACGCCGACATCGCCGGTGCGGAGAACGTGCTTGTCACGGGCGTCAAGCAACAGTACCTGTCGGTGCTGCAAGCGGACGCGCAGGCGGACCTGGCCCGCAAGACGCTGGAGCGCAACGAAGAGTTCTTGAAGCTGGCCCAGGCGCGCTATGGCGTCGGCCAGGCTACGCTCATCGATGTGCGTCAGGCGCAGGTCGCCCGTGGCCAGGCAACAGTCGGCCTGCTGCGCGCGCAGACGGCCGTGAGCGTGGAGAAGCTGCGCCTGTTCGAGCAGATGGGCGTGACGCCGCCGGTCGATGTCGCCGTCGTCCGGTTGACCGACACATTCCCGGTGCAGACGCCCGCCTGGCAGCTGCCGGAGCTCATGACGATGGCCGAGCAGCAAAACCCGGCGCTCAAAGCGTTGCGCGCGCGCGAAGACGCAGCCGCATGGGGCCAACGGGCGGCAACGTCGTCCTACGGTCCAACGGTTTCGGTGTCGGCGGGTTGGTCGGGGTTCACGCAACAGTTCACGAACATCGACCCGATCAGGTTCAACCAGCAGGCGGCGTTCGCGAGCCAGTACGACGAGTGCCAGGATAACAACACGATCCGCGACAACGCGGGGCTGCCGCTCAATAACTGCAGCGGATTCATCTGGGGCGCGACGAACGAACAGGCGCTCCGCGACGCCAACTCCGTCTTCCCATTCAGTTTCACGCAGCAGCCGTTCCAGGCGCGTCTGACGGTGACGTTGCCGATCTTTACAAACTTTTCGCGAGAGCAGCGTGTCTCAGAAGCGCGGGCACAGCACGGCAATCTCGAGGAAGCGGTGCGGGCGCGCGGCCTCGCGGTGCAGACCGAAGTGAGCCAGGCGTTCCTGACGCTGCAGACGGCGTTCCGCACGGTGGGACTGCAGGACACCAACCGCTCCGCCGCGCGTGAGCAGCTGCAGCTCGCCACCGAGCGCTACCGCGTCGGTTCGGGTACGTTCTTCGAGCTGTTGGACGCGCAGGTCGCCTCGCTTCGTGCCGAGAGCGACGCAGTGAACGCGACATACGACTACCACAAGGCCTTGGCGCTCTTGGAAGCCGCCGTCGGCCGCAGCTTGCGTTAACCGAGAGGATTGAGCCGCCATGTCTAAGCGGAATAAGGTGCTGTTGGGAGGTGGAGGAGCCGCGTTTCTCGTCATTCTGGTGATGGTCAGCGCCAGCGCGAAGCGCGAAAAGGGGATCGAGGTGCGGTTCGAGCAAGTCGGCCGCCGCGATCTCGTCGCTGCCGTCACCGCCAGCGGAAAGATCCAGCCCAAGAAGAAAGTCGACATCAGCGCCGACATCACGGGCCGGGTGACCCGCATCGCCGTGCGCGAGGGCGACCTCGTGCAGAAGGGCCAGTTCCTGCTGCAGATCGATCCCACGATCTATCAGGCCAACATGCAGCGGGCGACGGCACTGATGTCGTCGGCCGAGGCCAGCGCCGTGCAGGCGCGCGCGAACCGCGACCAGTCGCAGCGCAGCCTGCAGCGCACCAAGGAGCTGCGCGAGCAGAATCCCAACCTCATCTCGCAAGAGCAGCTCGAGCAGGCGCAGACCGCGTACGACATCGCTGAGGCGAACTACACGGCGGCGCAGCACGTCGTCGAGCAGGCGCGGGCGGGACTGCGCGAAGCGCGGGACCAGCTTGCCAAGACGCATCTCGTCGCCCCGATGGCGGGCCGGGTCACGCGCCTGGCCGTCGAGGAAGGTGAGGTGGCCGTACCGGGGACGTTCTCACGCGAGACGGGCTTGTTGCTCACCATCTCGGACCTGTCGGTCATCCAGACGACGGTCAACGTGGATGAGACCGACGTGGTGCGCGTGAATATCGGCGACTCAGTGGAGGTCACGATCGACGCGTTCCCCGACACGACGTTCGTCGGCCGCGTCACGGAAGTCTCCAACAGCGCGATTCTGTCGGCGGCCTCCGCGGCGACCGGGCAGAGCGACCGCGCCGTGGACTACGAGGTGGAAATCACGCTGGCCAACCCGCCGTCCGACGTGCGCCCCGATCTTTCGGCCACCGCCCGGATCGTGACGGACACGCGCAAACAGGCGCTGGCCATTCCGATCATCGCCCTCACGGTGCGGGAGAACACGCCGGTCTCTACCGAGCAGAAGCCGGCCCGGGACACCGCCAAAAGCGCCACCGGGGAAGGCAGTAAGAAGGAGACCGAGGGAGTCTTCCTCGTCCGTAACGGTGTGGCGACGTTCCATCCCGTAAAAGTCGGCATCGCCGGCGAAGAGCACTTCGAGGTCGTGGACGGCGTCCAGCCGGGCGACACCATCGTCGCCGGGCCCTATCAGGCGATCCGCGATCTCAAGGAAGGTGCGCGCGTGCGGCCGAGCCGGGAGTCCGGCGACACGACGAGCCGGCGCGGCTCGTGAGCACGATCCCGCTCTTTCGCACGGGTGATACGCCGCTGCCCGACGTCATCATCCTCGCACACAAGCTGACTCGCGAGTACGACATGGGTTCCGAGCTCGTGCGCGCGCTGCGGGGCGTCAGCGTGCAGATCAAGCGGAACGAGTACGTCGCGGTGATGGGACCGTCGGGGTCCGGCAAGTCAACCCTGATGAACCTGGTCGGGTGCCTCGACACGCCCACGAGCGGCGAGTACTGGCTGAACGGCCAGCAGGTGAGCGATCTCGCGGACGACGAGCTGGCGCGCATTCGGAACAAGGAAATCGGATTCGTCTTTCAGACGTTCAACCTGCTGCCGCGCGCCGATGCGCTGCACAACGTCGAGCTGCCGCTGATTTACGCCGGGCTGTCGGCGCGGGAGCGGCGGGCCCGCGCCGAGCGGGCGCTCGAGCGCGTCGGCCTCGGCGACCGCATGGATCACAAGCCCAACGAGCTGTCGGGCGGCCAGCGCCAGCGCGTCGCGATCGCGCGCGCGCTCGTGAATGAGCCCAGCATCCTGCTCGCCGACGAGCCGACCGGGAACCTCGACTCGACGACCAGCACCGAAATCATGGCGGTCTTCGCCGAGCTGCACCGCCAGGGCCAGACGGTGGTGATGGTGACGCACGAGCAGGACATCGCAGCGCATGCCGCGCGCGTCATCACGCTGCGAGATGGCGTGGTGGCCACCGACCAGCTGCGGGCGGCCTAAGTGCCGTTCTTCGAAGCCGTCCGCCTCGCGCTGCAGACGCTCCGCGCGCAGAAGCTGAAGAGTGGCTTTTCGCTGCTTGGGGTCTTCATCGGCGTCACGTTCCTAATCGCCGCCTGGTCGATCGTGAACGGCATGAACGTGTACATGACCGAGCAGTTCGCGGGCCGGATCATCGGCGTGAATACCTTCCACCTGCGCCGCCGGCCGGCCTTCACGCCGCACGTCGATGACTCCACGTGGCGCGCCTGGGCGCGCCGCCCGCGCATCACGTTCGGCGACGCCGACGCGGTCACGACCGCGATCACGGCCCCCGTGATCACAGCGTGGGAATCATCCGACCAGGTGACGATCGAGGCGGGCGGCAAGAAGGTGCTCGACGTCCAGGTCACGGGCGCGACCGAGCGGTACTTCGACATCAAGAACCTGAAGCTTGCGAACGGCCGCCCCTTCACCGCGCAGGAAGTGCGGGCGGGCGTGCCGGTGGTCGTGCTCGGCAAGGACGTCACCGACAAGCTGTTCGTGAACCGCGATCCCGTCGGCAAGCATGTGCGCATCGGCGGCCAGCAGTACCGCGTGATTGGGGTCGTCGAGCCGCAGGGCAAGCTGTTCGGCTGGTCGCTCGACCGCTTCGCCGTGGCGCCGGCGCTGTCGCCGGTCCAGGATCTCGTCAATCCCCCCGGCATCGTGGACGCGCTGATCGTGAAGGCGGGATCGATCGAGGCGATGCGGGACGCGATGGTCGAAGCCGAAGGGGTGATGCGCAGCCGGCGCCACCTCCGTCCACGACAGGACAACACGTTCGTGCTCGAGACCTCGGAAGGGGTGCTGGCGTTTTGGGGCGGGATCAAGCGGATTCTGATGTTCGTGGGGCCGGGCCTCGTCGGGGTCGCGCTGGTCGTCGGCGGCATCGTGATCATGAACATCATGCTCATGGCGGTCGCGGAGCGCACGCGCGAAATCGGGCTACGTAAGTCGCTCGGCGCGCGCCGCTCCGACATCCTGCGCCAGTTCCTCGCGGAGTCTACGACGATCGCCACGGTCGGGGCAGCCGTCGGCGTCGCGACGGGAATCGGCCTGTCGTTTCTCCTAGACGCGGCGACGCCCCTTCCGGCCACCGTGTCCCCGATGTCCATCGTGCTCGGCGTGGTGATCGGCGGTGGCGTGGGCATCGTCGCGGGCGTGTACCCCGCCACGCGCGCTGCGCGGCTCGATCCGATCGCTGCGCTGCGCCAGGAGTAAGACCGCATGATCACGATGACACCCGTTCTGGAAGGCGTTGGCATCGCGCTCGCCTCACTGCGGGCGCACAAGATGCGAGCCGCGCTCACGATCCTGGGTGTCGCCATCGGGGTGGTGGTGGTGATGGTCATTGGGGCGCTGATCGCCGGCTTCGACAAGGGCCTGTCCGATATGTTGGAGTCGCTCGGCCCCAAGACGTTCTACGTGGGGCGCTTCTGGGGCGGCACGCAGCAGGAAGATCCGGACGATCCCAACCCCTGGCGCCGGCGACCGCCGCTGTCGATCGAAGAAGCGCGGCGGCTCGAGGAGCTGCCCTCGATCCGGTTCGTGGTGGTGGACGAGAACGCCAACGCGGACCTCGAGTTCGAGGGCAAGCGGCTCGGCGCAGTCAGCATCCAGGGCCGAGACGCCGACTGGCCCAATGTCGCGGGCGGCGACATTTATCCCGGGCGCTCCTACAGCCACATGGAGGATGTCGCCAACAGCCGGGTCGTGGTCGTCAACGAAAAAGTGGCCGACCAGCTGTTCGCCAACCGCGACCCGGTCGGCCAGCGCGTCAAAATCGCGGGCCTGCCCTACAACGTGATCGGCGTCTACCATCCGCCGACGGGGTTGTTCGGCGAGGGCGATCAGAACGAAGTCTTCATCCCCTACGGCACGCTCATCAAGAACGTGCCTTACTGGCAGGGGTGGATGGACTTCTTCGTCGCGCCCGAGGACAGCGTGCCGCTGCTGGACGCGATCGACGATGTGACGATCGCGCTGCGCGCGATGCGCGGATTGCGGCCGGCCGAACCCAACTCGTTCGACATCGTGACGCAGGACAAATACCTCGAGGCGGTGAACAGCAGCACCCTGATGTTCAAGATCGTGATGGCCGCGCTCTCGATGGTGGGGTTGATGGTGGGCGGCATCGGCGTCGTGGCGATCATGATGATCTCGGTCACCGAGCGCACCCGCGAGATCGGGGTACGCAAGGCGCTGGGCGCCACGCGCCGCGCGATCATGTGGCAGTTCCTCGTCGAAGCGGCGACGCTCACGACGGTCGGCGGCATCATCGGCATGATCGTCGGCGGCGCGATCGCCGGCATCCTGGGCGCCACGACGCCGGTGCCCGCCTATGTGCCGGTCGGCTCCGTGATCCTGGCGCTGTTCGGCGCGGCATTCACCGGCCTGCTGTTCGGCATCATTCCCGCGACCAAGGCCGCTCGGCTCGATCCGATCGAAGCGTTGAGATACGAATAGAGGCGGCCGCCCTTAAGTTTGTAGTCCATGCCGCTCGCCGAAGCGCTGGTTCTCGCCCTCCGCACCGTCTGGAGCCATAAGCTCCGTTCCTTCTTCACGCTGCTCGGCGTCATCGTTTCTGTCGCGTTTCTGGTTGCCGTGGTCGCCGTCATCCAGGGGATGAACGCCTACGTGCGCGAGCGGTTGGCGGGTGCTATTGTCGGCCTCAACGCGTTTCAGATTCGCCGCGATCCCATTCAGGTCGGCTTCATCGACGATGAAGCCTGGAAGCAGATCCAGCGCCGGCCCATTATCGCACCGGAAGACGTGGCCTTCATCGAGCGCGCCGTTCCCGAGGCAGCGGCGATCTCCCTGCAGTCGGGCTGGCCCACGCCGATGGCGGACGTGCAGTGGCGCAACCGCACGACCGGCGACGTTTTCATCTTCGGCGTGACGGCGCCCTTCGTCATCGTGCAGGATTACTTGTTCGCCGCTGGCGAGCCGCTCACCGACATCGATCTGCAGCAACGGCGGTACGTCGCGGTGCTGGGTTACGACGTCGCCGAGAAGTTGTTCGCGAATGTGGAGACCGCTGTGGGCCGGACGATCCGGGTGCGGGGCATCCAGCTTGTCGTCAAAGGGGTGATCGCCCGGAAGGGCACGGTGCTGGGGCAGTCGTGGGATGGCTTCGTCATGCTCCCGCTCTCCACGTTCGAGTCGATGTACGGGCGCCGCCAAACGATGGTGATCTCGGTCAAGATGCCGACGGCGGAGGCGGTCGCGCCGGCGATGCTACGCGTGGAGGAGGCGATGCGCATCGCGCACCGGCTGCGGCCGGGTGCCGACAACGACTTCACCATCGATACGGGCGAGGGATTGATCGCGTTCTGGGGCAGGCTCACCCGCGTCATCTTCACGGTGGTTCCGGCCGTCGTGGTCATCGGCATCATCGTGGGCGGCATCGTCATCATGAACATCATGCTGATGAGCGTCACCGAGCGCACGCGCGAGATCGGTATCCGCAAGGCGCTGGGCGCTGCGCGCCGCGATATCCGCCGCCAGTTTTTCGCGGAAGCGCTCACGCTCTCCCTGCTCGGCGTGGTCGCGGGTATCGTCGTCGGCTTTGGGCTGGCGGGGCTCGTGCAGGCCATTTCTCCACTCCCGGCGCGCGTCACGGCGTGGTCCATCGGTATCGCCATCAGCCTTGGCCTCGTGGTCGGCGTCCTGTTCGGCGTGTATCCCGCCCATCGCGCCTCCCGCCTCGATCCGATCGAGGCGCTCCGCCAGGAATAGATGCAGCTCGATTCGGTGCGCGAGGGCTGGCGCATCGCCCTCGACCAGCTGCGCGCCAACAAGCTGCGCTCCGCCCTCACCGTGCTCGGCGTCGTCATCGGCATCGCCACCGTGATGGCGATGGCATCCATCGTCGCGGGATTCCGCGAGCAGATCGTCAACACGCTCGAGGTGGTGGGACCCACGACGTTCCGGGTGCTCCGATACTTTTCGACCACGGGGGTCAATCCCGACGCGGTGCCACGCGAGGTGCGCATCCGGCCGAAACTGATTCCCCAGGATGCCGAGGCGGTGGCCCGCCTCCCGGAGATCCATTATGCGGCGATCTGGACGCAGGTCTTTCAGCGCTTCGAATACGGTGGCAACCGCACCCGCATCCTCGGCGTGTTCGGCGCGGACGACCGGTTCATGGAAATCCTGGGCGGCGGCATTGTGCTGGGCCGCTCGTTTACGGCCGCTGAGCTGCGCGGCGGGGATCCGGTCGTCATCATCGAGCAACGCACCACCGACCGCCTGTTCGGCGCGGTCAACCCGCTCGGCCGGATCGTGCGGATCGGTGGAAACCCGTTCAAGGTATTGGGGGTTTGGCAGCGGCCGACGAATATCTTCGAGGTTCCCGGGACACCGGAGATCGCCGCCGTGATGCCGTTCGAATCCGCCCGTCGCAGCTTCCTCATCGACGAATGGAACGGCCTGATCATCCTCGTGAAGCCGAAGGCGGAAGTCACCGTCAGCCGCGCGATGGACGCGACGACGCTACAGCTGCGCCGGCTGCGCGGACTGCGCGTGGGCGAACCGAACACCTTCGACCTGCTCACCTCCGATCAAGTCTTGAGTATCTTCGACTCCCTGACGTTCGCGTTCTTCTTCGTGATGCTGGTGTTGTCCAGCATCGCATTGATGGTGGGAGGCATCGGGGTCATGGCCATCATGATGGTCTCGGTCACCAGCCGCACGCGCGAAATCGGCCTGCGCAAAGCGCTCGGCGCCACCCGGCGCGCGATTCTGTGGCAGTTCCTCATCGAAGCCGCGACACTGACGCTGCTGGGCGGAATCATCGGGATTTTGCTGGGCGTCGGCGCGGGAGAGCTATTGAAGCGGCTGCTCGCCTTCAGTACGACCATCCCGGTCGTGCCGGCCGCGATCGCGACGATTGCCTCGATCCTGGTCGGCGTGGTATTCGGGATCGCGCCGGCCGCGAGGGCCGCGAAGCTGGATCCGGTGGAAGCGTTACGCTATGAGTGAGCACGTCGATCTGCTCGCGATCGCGGCGCACCGCGATGACGTGGAGCTCACGTGCGGCGGGACGTTGGCGAAAGCCGCGCGCGCGGGACATCGCGTCGGCATCATCGATCTCACACAGGGCGAGATGGGAACCCGTGGCGATGCCAAGACGCGCGCGGCCGAGGCGGAGCGTGCGGCAAAAACGCTCGGCGTGGCGATCAGACTGAATGCCGAGATGCGCGATGCTCACATCACGAATGACGAGGCGTCGCGGAAGAAACTCGTCGCGCTCATTCGTCGCATGAGGCCCCGTGTCGTGATTCTGCCGTTCCCGGTCGGACGACACCCTGATCACCGGATCGGGTCGGAGCTGGGCCGCGATGCGTGCTACCTGGCGGGCCTCGCGAAGTACGAGCCGGGCACGGGCGGCGCGGCGCATCGCCCCTACAAGCTCCTGTATGCGCTCGCGTATCGCGAGGATCCGGTGAAGCCGACGTTCGTGGTGGACATCTCGGAGGTGTTCGAGACGAAGATGCAGGCGATTCGCTGCTACGCCTCGCAGTTCGACGGCGCGAAAGCGGCGGGCGAGATCCACCCCACCGGTCAGGATCTGTACGAGCTGATTCGCGTCCAGTCCGCGCACTACGGGTCGTTGATCCGGCGCCCCTACGGCGAGCCGTTCTACACGCCGGAGACGCAGGAAGTCGACGACGTGCTGAAGCTTGGCGTGCAGTCCATTTAGGGTGTGATTAGATTGCGAACTTCATGACCAAGCGCATCACCTATCTCGACAACGCCGCCACGACGCCGGTGCGGCCGGAGGTGCTGGAGGCAATGCTTCCCTACCTGGGGAAGGACGCCTTCGGCAATCCTTCGTCCGCGCATCGCTTTGGGCGCGCGGCGCGCGCCGGCATCGAAGCGGCCAGGCGCGCGGTCGCCGAAGCGCTGGGCGCCGAGCCGAATCAGGTGGTCTTCACCTCCGGCGGCACCGAAGCCGACAACCTCGCGATCATCGGTGCCGCGCTCGCGGCCAAGGGTCGCGGCGGACCGT
>Ga0193739_1000254_pt1 | contig 14983 bp, 15 predicted proteins | sample L2a2metaG_FD_144926 | JGI IMG/M metagenome (GOLD analysis project Ga0193739, IMG submission 144926) | Soil microbial communities from a riparian zone of the East river system, Colorado, United States - L2a2 | ecosystem: Environmental > Terrestrial > Soil > Riparian zone | place: USA: East River...
GATCGTGACGACATCGTCGGCGATCGAGAGGAATCCACCGTGCACGGCCGCGCTCACGACCTGGTCGTCCGGCGTGCGGATCGTCACCGGTCCGGTGATGAGCAGCCCGAGCAGCGGCTGGTGGCCCGGCATGATCCCGATTTCACCCTCGGTCGTGCGGGTGATGACGATGGTGGCCGCGCCCGACCACACCTTCCGGTCGGCCGCCACCAGCTCGACCTGCAGCTCTGCCAACGATTCCCCCTCGAATGCACGTGCACATGCGCGCTACGGCGCAGCGCCGAGAATACCGGCACGGTGATGTGGGCGGGAACCTCGGGGGAGATCAGGACGCGAGTTTCGACGCCTTCTCTTCGGCCGACTCGATGTTCCCCACCATGTGGAATGCCTGCTCCGGCAGGTGGTCGTACTCGCCCTTGCAGATGCCGTCGAAGGACTCCAGCGTCTCCGCGAGCGGCACGAACACGCCCGGCTGGCCCGTGAACGCCTCGGCGGCGAACATGTTCTGCGACAGGAAGCGCTGGATCCGCCGCGCCCGGTTGACGGTGATCTTGTCCTCCTCCGACAGCTCGTCGATACCGAGGATGGCGATGATGTCCTGCAGGTCCTTGTAGCGCTGCAGGATCTCCTTGACCCGTTGGGCCACGCGGTAGTGGTCGTCGCCGATGTAGAGCGCGTCGAGGATGCGGCTGGACGAGTCCAAGGGGTCGACGGCCGGATAGATGCCCAGCTGCGAGATCGGGCGCGAGAGCACGGTGCGTGCGTCCAGGTGGGCGAACGCCGTGTGCGGCGCGGGGTCGGTGATGTCGTCGGCCGGCACGAAGATCGCCTGCATGGAGGTGATCGAGTGACCGCGGGTCGAGGTGATCCGCTCCTGCAGCTCGCCCATCTCGTCGGCCAGCGTCGGCTGGTATCCCACCGCCGATGGCATCCGCCCCAGCAGCGTCGACACCTCGGAGCCGGCCTGGGTGAACCGGAAGATGTTGTCGATGAACAGCAGGACATCCTGATTCTGGACGTCGCGGAAGTACTCGGCCATGGTCAGCGCCGAGAGCGCCACCCGCATCCGGGTGCCGGGCGGCTCGTCCATCTGGCCGAAGACCAGGGCGGTGTCCTTGAGGACGTTCGCCCCCTGCATCTCGACCAAGAGGTCGTTGCCCTCACGAGTGCGCTCGCCGACGCCGGCGAAGACCGACGTGCCACCGAAGTTGCGGGCGACCCGGGTGATCATCTCCTGGATCAGCACCGTCTTGCCGACGCCGGCGCCGCCGAACAGGCCGATCTTGCCGCCCAGGATGTACGGAGTCAGCAGGTCGATGACCTTGATGCCGGTCTCCATCATCTGGGTGCTGCCCTCGAGCTGGTCGAAGGCCGGGGGGTTGCGGTGGATCGGCCAGCGCACGCTGAGGTCCAGCTCCGACTCGTCGATGTCGAGTGGCTTGCCCAGGATGTTGAAGACGTGGCCCTTCACGACGTCGCCCACCGGCACCGAGATCGACTCCCCGGTGTCACGAACGGGTGCTCCGCGCACGAGCCCGTCGGTCGGCTGCATCGAGATGGCCTTCACCAGGCCGTCGCCGACATGTTGCTCGACCTCGAATGTCAGCGTGCGGTTGCCGCCGGCCTCGTCCGGCAGCTCGACGTCGGTCTCGAGTGCGTTGTAGATCGCGGGCATCTGGTCCGACGGGAACTCGACGTCGACGACCGGGCCGATGATCCGGGCGACATGGCCGACGGCGCCGGGCTGCGGCGCTTCCTCGGCGGTGGTGGGCTCAGTGGTCGTGGTCATCATTCGCTCCCTGCGGCCGCGGCGGCGAGCGCGTCCGCGCCGCCCACGATCTCGCTGATCTCCTGGGTGATCTCTGCCTGGCGGGCCTGGTTGGCCTGCTGGGTGTACATCTGCTGAAGCTCGTTCGCGTTGTCGGTTGCCGATTTCATGGCCCGGCGCCGGGCCGCGTGCTCGGCCGCGGCAGCGTCGAGAAGCGAGGTGTACACCAGGTTGCCCGCATACTGCGGGAGCAGTGCATCGAGCACGTCGTCCGGTGACGGCTCGAAGTCGTACAGAGGCAGCACCTCGTCGGCGCTGCCAACTGCCGAGGACGCGTCGGTGGTGCCGCTGACGCCCTCACTGGTGCGCACGGCGCCGGCCTCGGCGCGGTGCAGCGGTTCGGGAACGTCCTCGACGACGATCGGGAGGAGCCGTCGTGCCCTGACCTCCTGGGTGACCATGTTGACGAAGTGGGTGGAGACCACGTGGATCTCGTCGACCCCGCCCTCGTCGGTGGGCGTGTTGATGGCCTCGAGCAGGTCGTCGGCGATCTTGCGGGCGTCCGGGTAGCTCGGCAGGCCGGTGAAGCCGGTGTACTCACCCGCCATCTCCCGGCCGCGGAACCTGAACCAGGTCACGCCCTTCTGGCCGACGACGTACGGGACGACCTCCTGGCCCTCTTCGGACAACAGACCCGACAGCGCCTCGGTCTGCCGGATGACGTTGGCCGAGTACGCGCCGGCGAACCCGCGGTCGCTGGTCACGACCAGAACGGCGGAGCGACGGGGCTCGCCGAGGCCCTCCAGCAACGGGTTGTCCAGCCGCGCGTTGGCAGCGGCGGCCTCCAGCGCGGCGACCAGCGCGCGGGTGTACGGACGCGCAGCCTCGGCCCGCTGCTGAGCCTTGATGATCCGCGAGGCCGCGATCAGCTCCTGGGCCCGGGTGATCTTCTTCGTGGACTCGACGGAGCGGATGCGCCGCCGGAGCACCCGTAGCTCGGCTCCCACTAGCGACCTCCCCTCCGTTCCAGGGTGTTCGGTGCCATCGGCGCCGTCACGACTCCGGCGTGCTGCCGGCGTCGGGCGCCGCTGCCTCGCGGACTTCGGCCTCGGAGCGACGGCGACGCCGGATCTTTGTGAGGTCCTCTTCCCCCTCGCCCATCGCCGCGACCGGTTCGTCCTTCACCAACGGTTGACCGGAGGCGGTCACGAACTGCTGCTTGAAGGCCTGCACGGCCTCCTCCAGCGTGGTGGTGCCCTCGTCGGAGAGCTCGCCCGTCGTGAGGATCGAGTCCAGCAGATCGCCGTGCTCGCGGCTGACATAGTCGAGGAACTCGGACTCGAACCGGCGGATGTCCTCGACCGGCACGTCGTCGAGGCGACCGGTCGTGCCCGCCCAGATCGACACGACCTGTTTGGCGACCGGCACCGGAGCTCCCTGGCCCTGCTTGAGCAGCTCGACCAGGCGGGCGCCGCGATCGAGCTGGGCCCGGCTGGCGGCGTCGAGGTCGGACGCGAACGCGGCGAACGCCTTGAGGTCGTCGTACTGGGCGAGGTCCAGCTTCATCGAACCCGACACCTGCTTCATGGCCTTGACCTGCGCCGCGCCGCCGACCCGCGAGACCGACAGGCCGACGTTGATGGCCGGCCGGACACCCTGGTTGAACAGGTCGGCCTCGAGATAGCACTGGCCGTCGGTGATCGAGATGACGTTGGTGGGGATGAAGGCCGACACGTCGTTGGCCTTGGTCTCGATGATCGGCAGGCCCGTCATCGAGCCGGCCCCTAGCTCGTCGGAGAGTTTCGCACAGCGCTCGAGCAGCCGGGAGTGCAGGTAGAAAATGTCGCCCGGGTATGCCTCCCGGCCCGGCGGCCGGCGAAGCAGCAGCGACACGGCGCGATAGGCCTCCGCCTGCTTGGTGAGGTCGTCGAACACGATCAGGACGTGGTATCCCTGGTACATCCAGTGCTGACCGAGGGCCGAGCCCGTGTACGGGGACAGGTACTTGAAGCCGGCCGGGTCCGATGCCGGCGCCGCGATGATCGTCGTGTACGCGAGCGCGCCAGCCTCTTCCAGCTGCTGGCGGATTACGGCGATTGTCGAACCCTTCTGGCCGGTCGCGACGTAGATGCAGCGGACCTGCTTGGCCTTGTCGCCGGTCTTCCAGTTGTCGACCTGGTTGAGGATCGTGTCGACCGCGACCGTCGTCTTGCCGGTCTGGCGGTCGCCGAGAATGAGCTGGCGCTGGCCGCGGCCGATCGGGGTCATGGCGTCGATGGCCTTGATGCCGGTCTGCAAGGGCTCGCTCACGCCCTGCCGATGGACGACGGACGGGGCCTGCAGCTCCAGAGCACGGCGGGCCTCGGCCTCGATCTCGCCGAGCCCGTCCAGCGGCTGGCCCAGTGGGTCGACCACCCGGCCGAGGAACGCGTCGCCGACCGGGACCGACAGGACCTCGCCCGTGCGACGGACCGGCTGGCCCTCCTCGATGCCGGCGAAGTCGCCCAGGACGACGACGCCGATCTCGGTGACGTCCAGGTTCAGGGCGAGACCCAATGTGCCGTCCTCGAACTCCAGCAGCTCGTTGGCCATCGCCGAAGGCAGCCCCTCGACCCGGGCGATGCCGTCACCGGCCACAGCCACCTGGCCGACCTCTTCGCGGGCGGCGGCCGCCGGCTCGTAGGACTTCACGAAGGCATCGAGCGCCTCGCGGATCTCCTCGGGACGGATCGTCAGCTCCGTCATCGTTGCTCCCTGCTCTCTACGTCGCTTCGGCGGTTCGTCATGATCGGGTATGGAGTTCAGCGGCCGGACAGCCGGCGCTGTACGTCGGCCAGGCGGCTACGGACGGTGCCGTCGACGACATCGTCGCCGACCTCGACCTTGATGCCGCCGACCAGGTCGGGTTCGACGACGACGTTGAGCCGGACCGGTCCGCCGACCTGTGCAGCCAATGCCTGCGAAAGCCGGCCCCGGTGTTCGTCGGTCAACGGCGCCGCGACCCGCACCACGGCCACGCGCCGCGCCCGACGGGCCGCCGCGAGGTCGCCGATGCGCTCGAGCGCCGCCTCGAGGGTGCCATCACGCCGGCCGAGCACGGCGTGCTCGACCAGGCGGACGGTCGCCGGCTGGGCCTTGTCGGCCAGCAGCCGGCGGACCAGGTCGCGCCGGGCCTCGGCTGGGGCGGCCTGATCGAGCAGCGCCGACCTGAGCGCAGGTTCGCCCTGGACGACCTGACCGAACCGGAACAGCTCGTCCTCGACGTCGTCGAGTTGCCCCTCGCCGTCGGCGGCTGCCATGTGCGCCACCACTCCTAACTCCTCGACCGCCGAGGCGAGCTCTCCGGGGCTACGCCAGCGATCACGGACGGCGGCCGTCACCAGTTCGGCAGCGGCGGGATCGATCCGGTTGCCGACCAACACCTGGGCCAGCGCCGCGCGGTCGTCACCCGAGCGCCCAGGATCGGTGAGGGCGCGCCGCAGCGCGGGTCGTTCACGCAGAAGCCCCGCGAACGACCACAAGGAATCGCCGATCGCGGCCGCATCGGCACCGGTCCGGCCGACGGCGCTCTCGAGCCGGTCGCCGAGTGCGGCGTATGCCTCACGGCTGGCGCCCTGCATCAAGCCTCCCGGCCGTCCGGCCGGCTCGGGCTGGTGCCGTCACCACTGGCCTCGAGGTCGGCGAGGAACCGATCAACGACCCGCTGCGATCGCGCGTCGTCCTCGAGCGACTCGCCGACGACCCGCTCGGCCAGCTGAGTGGCGAGGATACCCACCTCGGCGCGCAACGACCTGACGACCTGCTCGCGCTCGGCCGCCATCTGGGCCTGCGCCCGCTCGGCGATGCGCTGCGCCTCGGCCTGGGCCGACTCGCGCATCTCCGCGAGGATCACGGCACCCTGTGCCTTGGCGTCCTCCCGGATCCGCGCCGCTTCGCCACGAGCGTCGGCCAACTGGCTACGGTACTGCTCGAGCGCCCGCTGGGCCTCGGCCTGTGCCTCCTCAGCCCGCCTCATGCCGCCCTCGATGGCCGAGCTGCGCTCCGCGTATGTCTTCTCGAAGATCGGGAAGACATACGCCCGCAGGAAGAAGAAGAGCAGCGCGAACGCCACCAGCCCGACGATGAGCTCGGACAGGTGCGGCATCAGCGGGCTCGGCCCGGCCTCCTCCGCCGCGGCAAGGACCATGGCCGGTGCGAACGACGTCGGCATGAGGCTAGAGCGCGAACGCGAGGCCGATGCCGATGACGGCGAGCGCCTCGGCCAGCGCGAACCCGAGGATCGCGATGCCCTGCAGCACGCTGCGGGACTCAGGCTGGCGGGCGACGCCGCTGATGTACGCGGCGAAGATCAGGCCGATGCCGACGCCCGGGCCGATGGCCGCGAGGCCGTACCCGACCATGTTGAGGGAGCCTTCCATCCTTCTTCCTTCCTTGGGTGGGTGGGTGATCAGTGCTCGTGGGTCAGGGCGCCGCCGATGTACACGGCGGAGAGCAAGGTGAAGACGTAGGCCTGCAGGAGCTGGATGAAGCCTTCGAAGAACGTCATGACGATGCCGAAGAGCAGTGATACGCCACCGGCAGCAAACCCGATCACGCCCTGCACCTCGAACAGCAGGAACTCGCCGCCGAGGATGCAGAGCAGGAGCACGAGGTGCCCGGCGAACATGTTGAACGTGAGACGGAGGGTGAGCGTGATCGGCCGGAAGACTACCGTGGACATGAACTCGATCGGCGAGAGCAGCGGATAGATCGCCTTGGGCACACCCGGCGGGAACAACATGTTCGTGAAGTAGCCGCCCAGGCCCTGACGCTTGATGCCAACGTAGTTGAAGATCACCCACGAGATGAGCGCCAGGAACAGCGGGATCGCGATCAGCGAGGTCGCCGGGAACTGGACGAACGGGACGATGCCGGCGATGTTCAGGACCGCGATGAACACAAAGAGGGTCGCGAGGTACGGGACGTACTTGATGCCCTCGCGGCCGATCGCGTCGGCGGCGATCTGGTTGCGGACGAAGCCGTAGACGCCCTCGCCGGCGAACTGCAGCTTTCCTGGCACCACGTCGGCGCGCCGCGTGGCCAGGTAGAACAGCAGCGCGATCAGCGCAGTGCCCACGATAATGATCAACATCGGTTTGGTGAGGAACCCATCCTCACCGAAGATCGGTGGGAACTCGAAGTCCGCGGGCCCGGGCGCGTGGAACTCCTCCGATGCCTCGGCGGCGAGTATCCAGGCGCTCACGGGGTCCCTTCTGCTGGCGCGCTCATCACGCGTCTGACGGTGTCCGGGGAGTCAAGCCCTACCGTATCTGACCCATACGAGGTACAGAGCGGCGGCCGCCCCCACCAGGATGCCGAACATCAGGTAGATGCGGTTGTCGAGCCATTCGGAGACCAGCCAGCCCACCCCGCCCCATACGGTCACGCCCGACGCGACCAGACCGAAGGCGTTCCAGGCGTTGTTCTGGTCGCGTCGAGCGAGCTCGGCCGACTGGTCCGGGCTCGGCTCCGGAGGCGGGTCCGGGCTCATGGTGGGCCGAATGCTACCCGGCGCGGCGGCCCGATGGGTCGTCGATCTCAGGTTCCCCCAATTGCGGCTTTTCACCACGTATGGCAGCTGCAAGGTGGACTGCCGACCAGGCCAGCGCGCATACGACGATCGTCCCGCCGAGCCACTGTGGGTCGAGGGAGTCGACGCGCTGGAGCAGACGGAGGGCCAGCAGGACGAGAGCCAGCCGCAGCGTGTAGGTGAGCAACAGCACAGCGAGCCCGACACCGGCGCCGAGCCCGCCGACTCCGGCGAGTGCCAGTGGGAGCACTCCACTCCAGAAGAAGCCCACGACCAGCGGGATCGCCACCAGGGCGGCGAGCAGTCCGCCTGTCCCCACGGCCAGCCAGCCGACGCCTGCGCACGCCAGCCCGACCAGAACCGTCACCCACCGCGCGACAACGTGGGCACGCGGCCGTCGCACCCCCGGTGGTTCGACCATCAGTGGCTGTGGCCCAGCAGAAACTTCGGACGGCCGGTCGTGAACATGACCGTGACCACCAGGGCGAGACCGATCACCAGCGGCGCTGTCCACCCACCGACCAGGGCGATCACCACGACCCCGAAGGCGAGGAGCGCGGCCCAGACCCACATGACGAACACCGCCCGCCCGTGCGAGTGGCCGATCTCCAGCAGCCGGTGGTGCAGGTGCTGCTTGTCCGGCGCGAACGGCGACCGCCCCGCCCTGGTCCGGCGCAGCACAGCCAGAAGCAGGTCGGTGAACGGCAACGCGATCACGGCCAGCGGCAGGAAAAGAGGCAACAGGGCCGGCAGCAGCGTGACGCCGTCGTCCTGGACGGGAAAGGAACCGGTCAGGCTGATCGAGGCGGCCGCGAGCATGAGGCCGATGAGCATCGAGCCCGAGTCCCCCATGAAGACCCGGGCCGGATGCACGTTGTGCGGCAGGAAGCCCAGACATATTCCGCACAGCACGGCGGTCACCAGCGCCGGCGTCGTGAGCCTGGAGAAGTTCCCCTCCACCGCGAGCAGGTACGCGTAGCTGAAGAATGCCGCGGCGCCGATCCCGACGACTCCGGCGGCGAGCCCGTCGAGCCCGTCGACGAAGTTGACCGCGTTTGCCGCCGCGACGACGAGCAGGATCGTCAGCACTGTTCCCTGGGTCTCGTCGAAGGACAGGTAGGTGCCACCCGGCAGCGGGAGGGAGACCAGCCGGATGCCTCCGACCACCAGGAAGCCGGCCGCCACGAGCTGACCGGCGAACTTCATCAGCGCCGACAGGCTCCAGATGTCGTCGGCGACACCCACCAGGCAGATCACCGCGGCCGACGCCACCAACGCCTCCGCGTTCGTGGCACCCTCGAACAGCTCCCTGCTCATCGCCGGGAGAAAGCTGGCCACGAGCATCGCCGCGAGCAGGCCGCCGAGCATGGCCAGCCCGCCGAGGCGGGGAACCGGGTCGCGGTGCACGTCGCGGTCACGCGTCTGCGGTACGGCACCGACACGGTAGGCCAACCGCCCGGCAAGGCCGACGAGCAAGTAGGTGGTGCCGGCAGCGACGAGGAGGGTGAGCAGGTATTCGCGCACGCGTTCGTCTCGCGGCTAGCCGCGCGGGTAGGCCGGATGCCTGGCGACCAGTGCTGCCACCGCCTCGCCGATCTCACGGCCCGCCGTGCCGTCGAGGTCGCGCACCGCACGGGCGATCAGCGACGCCACCTCCTTCATGTCGCCCTCCGCCATGCCCTGCGTGGTGACCGACGGCGTCCCGACCCTGAGGCCGGAGGCCGTCATCGGCGGCTGGGGGTCGAACGGGATGGCGTTCTTGTTCAGCGTGATCCGCGCGGCGTCGCAGCGTGTCTCGGCGTCGGCGCCGGTGACGCCGACGGGTCGGAGGTCGATCAGCGCGAGGTGGGTGTCGGTGCCACCGGAGACCGGGCGCATGCCCTCCGCCGCCAGCCCTTCGGCCAACGCCTGCGCGTTGGCGATGACCTGGCGGGCGTAGGCCTGGTACGCGGGCTGCATGGCCTCACGCAGCGCGACGGCCTTCGCTGCCACGGCGTGCATCAGCGGGCCGCCCTGCGTGAACGGGAACACCGCCTTGTCGATCTTCTTGGCGTGCTCTTCCTTGCAGACGATCATGCCGCCGCGAGGGCCGCGCAGGACCTTGTGGGTCGTGAAGCAGACGACGTCGGCGTAGGGCACCGGGCTCGGGATCGCTCGGCCCGCGACCAGCCCGATGAAATGGGCGGCATCGACCATGAGGACCGCCCCGACCTCGTCGGCGATCTCCCGGAAGGCGGCGAAGTCGATCAGGCGCGGGTAGGCCGTTGCCCCGCAGATGATCATCTTGGGACGGTGCTCGACGGCCAGGTCGCGGACCTCGTCGTAGTCGATCAGCTCCGTCTGCTCGTTCACGCCGTAGGAGACGATGTCGAACCACTTGCCGGAGAAATTGACCTTTGAGCCGTGGGTGAGGTGGCCGCCGTGGGGCAACGACATCGCCAGCACGGTGTCGCCGGGCACCGTGAACGCCGCGTAGGCGGCCAGGTTGGCGCTGGCGCCAGAATGGGGCTGCATGTTCACGTGCTCGGCAGCGAACAGATCCTTGGCCCGGGCGATGCCGAGCTCCTCGGCCTTGTCGACCTCGGCGCATCCGCCGTAGTAGCGCCGGCCGGGATAGCCCTCGGCATACTTGTTCGACAGCGTCGAGCCGAGCGCCGCCAGGACCGCCGGTGAGGTGAGGTTCTCACTGGCGATGAGCTGGAGCCCACCGCGTAACCGGTCCAGCTCATTGAGGACCACGCTCGCGATCTCGGGGTCCTCGGCCTCGAGGGCGGTGAAGTCCGGGCCCCAGAAGGGGACGTCGGCATCGGTCATGAAGGCACTCCCGGGTGCGGGCGGACGGAACCGGCCTCACTCTACGGCGACGGCATTGCCTGCGCGGTCTCGGGCACGACCTCACGGAGCAGTTCGAGGGACACCGCTCCCTCCCGCAGGACGCGAGGGACGGGTCCGGTCACATCGACGATCGTCGAGGGGGCGTCGTCGTCGGTCGGATAGGAGTCCAGGTAGACCGCGACGGCCTCCCCCAGCTGGTCGCGTGCCTGCTCGCCGGAGCGTGCCGCCGGTCGGCCGGAGCGGTTGGCGCTGCTGACGGCCATCGGCCCCGTCTCGCGGAGCACCTCGATCGCGACCGGGTGCAGTGGCATCCGGACCGCAACCGTGCCGCCCGCATCGCCGAGATCCCAGCGCAGCGACGGCTGCTGGCGGCAGACGATCGTGAGACCGCCCGGCCAGAACGCCTCGACCAGCTCGGCGATCACTCCGCCGGTCTGGGCGGAAACGCCCGTCAGCGTCGACAGCGACCCGACCAGGACCGGCACCGGGAGATCACGGCCGCGCCCCTTGGCGGCCAGCAGGGCCGTGACGGCCTCGGCGCTGAAGGCGTCGCAGCCGAGCCCGTAGACCGTGTCGGTCGGAACCACGACGAGCTTGCCCTGGCGCACGGCGCGAACCGCCGATGCGATGCCCCGGGTGCGCTGAACGGGGTCGTTGCAGTCGTAGGTGCGGCTCACGGGCCGCAATCTAGCGGCGGGAAGATCCCGGCCGGTCGGTCAGGGGCCGGTGCGGCGGGCAGAGACGTAGCGCGGGCGGCCGGCGAGGTCGGCGTGGTCGGCCACGTCCTCCCAACAGCTCGGATCGGCGAACAGTGCGGGCGCCGCCACGCCCTGGACGTCGGCGTGCTCCGCGAACAGGTATCCGCCCGGTCGCAACAGCCGGGCCGCCGTCCGCTCGAGGACGCGCATCGCGTCGAGCCCGTCCGGACCGGACCACAGAGCGGGAGCCGGGTCGTAGTTCGCGACCTCGGGATCGCGCACCACGGCTCCGAGCGGGACGTACGGCGGGTTCGCGACGACGATGTCGACGGTCCCGGTGAACTCCAGCAGGCACCGCTCCACGTCCGTGTGGTGGGCCACGACGCGCGAGCCGGCGACGTTGCGGCGCAGCCAGGCGACCGCGGTGTCCTCGGCCTCGACCGCGTGGATCTCGGCCTCGGGAACTTCGTCCGCAACGGCCAGCGCGATGGCGCCCGACCCTGCGTACAGGTCGACGATCAGCGGCCGGTCGAGCGTCTGGGCGACCTCGACGGCAGCCCCGGCCGTGACCTCCGTCTCGGGGCGGGGGATGAAGACGCCCGGGCCGACGTCGACCTCGATGTGACGGAACGCTGCCCGGCCGGTCAGGTGCTGCAGCGGCTCGCGGGCGGCCCGGCGGGCCACGAGGGCGTCGTAAGCCGCGGCATCGAGGGTCTTGTGGTGAACGAGCTCGCCGCGGCCGACACCCAGCACATGCGCGGCTAGCGCCTCGGCGTCATGGCGCGGCGACGACACGCCCGCTGCAGCAAGCACCTTGGTCGCCCGCTTCACGGCCTGCCGCACCGTGATCGTGGCCACCGTCACCCCCGGCCGGCCATGCGCTCGGCGGCGTCGGCGTCGACGAGTGCCTGGATCACGGCGTCGAGGTCACCGTCGAGTACGGCGTCGAGGTTGTGGGCCTTGAACCCGACCCGGTGGTCGGAGATCCGGTTCTCGGGGAAGTTGTATGTCCGGACCCGCTCGGACCGGTCGACGGTACGGACCTGGCTGCGCCGCTCGGCGGACGCCGCCGCCTCGGCTTCCTCCTGTGCGGCCGCCAGCAACCGGGCTCGCAGGATGCGCAGAGCCTGCTCCTTGTTCTGAAGTTGGCTCTTCTCGTTCTGGCATGAGACGACGATTCCCGTCGGCAGATGAGTGATGCGCACCGCGGAGTCGGTGGTGTTGACGCTCTGGCCGCCGGGGCCGGACGAGCGGTAGACGTCGATGCGAAGGTCGGCGGGGTTGAGCTCGACGTCCGCTTCGTCCTCCGCCTCCGGCATGACCAGCACGCCCGCCGCCGACGTGTGGATCCGCCCCTGGCTCTCGGTCACAGGCACGCGCTGCACGCGGTGAACGCCGCCCTCGTACTTCAGCCGAGCGAACGGCGCCGCACCCGCCTCGGGCGTGCCCTTCGCCTTGACCGCGACCGAGACGTCCTTGTAGCCGCCGAGGTCGGACTCCTCGGCGTCGAGGATCTCGGTGCGCCAGTTCGCCCGCTCGGCGAAGCGCAGATACATCCGCAACAGGTCGGCGGCGAACAGCGCGGACTCCTCTCCGCCCTCACCGGCCTTGATCTCGAGAATCACGTCCCGGTCGTCGTTGGGGTCGCGCGGGAGCAGAAGGGTCCGCAGGCGCTCCTCGAGCTCGGCCCGGCGAACGGCCAGCTGCTCGGCCTCGGCGGCGAAGCCGGGGTCGTCGGCGGCAAGCTCACGTGCTGCCTGCTCGTCCTCGCCCGTACGCCGCCACGCGTCGTACGCCCGCACGATCGCGCCCAGCTCTGCGTAGCGCCGGCCAAGCCGCCGGGCTCGGCCCTGGTCGGCGTGAACCGCCGGGTCGGCGAGCCGCCGTTCGAGCTCGGCGTGCTCGGCCACCAGGTCCTCGACCCGCTCGAACACGACTCCTCCTCCTCGCTCTGTCGGTTGATCACGTTCACCATGCTCGTCGACGGTTCACCAGGTTCCAGAACCTGGTGAACGGTCCACCAGGGTGGTGAACGTGATCAACGGACACGGTGACAAAACAGAGCGGGCGCCGGCCGGGAGAGTCCCGTGCCGGCGCCCGCCGTGACAGCTACTTCGCGTCTGCCTTCTTCTTGCCGTACCGCGACTCGAAGCGGGCCACCCGGCCGCCGGTGTCGAGGATCTTCTGCTTGCCCGTGTAGAACGGGTGGCAGTTCGAACAGACGTCGGCGTGGATGCTGCCGTTCTTCGCGGTGCTACGAGTGATGAACGTGTTACCACAGGTGCAGGTGACCGTGGTCTCCACGTACGCGGGGTGGATGCCGGGCTTCAACTGTTCTCCTCGGGTCGAGTGGCGCCGGGTCGCCCGCGCGATTACAACGGGCGTGAACCGGACCGACATACGAGTGTGCCAGGAAACTGGCACGTCTCCCAAACGCGGCCGGCCACCTCGGCATTCCCCCAGGTCTCAGTCGTCCTCGCGCGTCGACCCGCTCAGTGTCGGGGTCGTCTTCTGGACCTGCATGAGGAACTCGACATTGCTCTTGGTGGACTTGAGCTTGTCCAGGAGCAGCTCGATGGCCTGCTGCGGGTCGAGCGCCGAGAGCACCCGGCGCAGCTGCCACATGACGGCGAGCTCCTCGCGCGAGACCAGGATCTCCTCGCGACGGGTGCCCGACGCGTCGACGTCGACGGCGGGGAAGATCCGCTTGTCGGCGAGGTCGCGGCGCAGCCGGAGCTCCATGTTGCCGGTGCCCTTGAACTCCTCGAAGATCACCTCGTCCATGCGCGAGCCGGTCTCGACGAGTGCTGTGGAGATGATCGTCAGCGACCCACCGTGCTCGATGTTGCGAGCTGCGCCGAAGAACCGCTTCGGCGGGTAGAGCGCACTGGAGTCCACGCCGCCGGAGAGGATCCGGCCGCTGGCGGGTGCGGCAAGGTTGTACGCGCGCCCCAGCCGGGTGATCGAGTCGAGCAGCACGACGACGTCGCCGCCGAGCTCGACCAGGCGCTTCGCCCGTTCGATCGCGAGCTCGGCCACCGTGGTGTGATCCTCGGCCGGACGGTCGAAGGTCGAGGCGATGACCTCACCCTTCACCGCGCGCTGCATGTCCGTGACCTCCTCTGGCCGCTCGTCGACGAGGACGACCATGAGGTGGGTCTCGGGGTTGTTCGCCGTGATGGCGTTCGCAATTGCCTGCAGGATCAGCGTCTTGCCGGCCTTCGACGGCGACACGATCAGGCCTCGCTGACCCTTGCCGATCGGGGCCACCAGGTCGATGACCCGCGTCGAGACGATGCCGGGCTCGGTCTCGAGCCGCAGCCGGTCCTGCGGGTACAGCGGCGTGAGTTTCGAGAACTCCGGCCGATGCTGCGCGGGCTCCGGGTCGGCGCCGTTGACCGTGTCTACGCGGACCAGAGCGTTGAACTTCTGCTGCTTCTCGCCCTCTCGGGGCTGGCGCACCACGCCGGTAACGGCGTCGCCCTTGCGCAGACCGTTGCGCCGGACCATGGCCAGCGACACGTACACGTCGTTCGGACCGGGCAGGTAGCCGGAGGTTCGGACGAACGCGTAGTTGTCGAGGATGTCGAGGATGCCGGCCACCGGGATGAGCACGTCGTCCTCGGAGACCTGTGGCTCGTCCACGCGGTCGCGGTTGCCGCCACGGCGGTCGCGGTCGCGGTTGCTGCCCCGACGGTCGCGACGCCGGCGTCGGTTGCGCCCGCGGTCGCCGTCCTCGTCGTCGTCGCGCGGGCCTTGCTGGCTGCTGGAGCGCTCACCCTGGCCACCGGGTCGGCGGTCCCCGTTCTGGTCGTCACGACGGTCGCCGGGACCGGCGGAGCGGCGATCCTGCTGGTCGCCGCGGGCCGCCCGAGCCTGACCGTCGCGGTCCTGCGAGTCGCGACGGTTCTCGCCGCGTTCGCGAGCGGCGGCGTCGCCACGGCTCTGTCCGCCACGCGATCCGCCGTCGCGGGCATCGCCACTGGCTTCGTTGTCGCGGGCCTCGCCACTGGCTTCGTTGTCGCGGGCCTCGCCCTCGCGGGTGTCAGTGGGCTGGGCCGTCCCCGCGCGGGGGTCGCTGGCGCCGAACGCATCATCGCGACGGTCGCCGGT
>Ga0193739_1000255_pt1 | contig 14879 bp, 20 predicted proteins | sample L2a2metaG_FD_144926 | JGI IMG/M metagenome (GOLD analysis project Ga0193739, IMG submission 144926) | Soil microbial communities from a riparian zone of the East river system, Colorado, United States - L2a2 | ecosystem: Environmental > Terrestrial > Soil > Riparian zone | place: USA: East River...
GAGGAGCGCGTCGACCAGCGTCGTCTTGCCGTGGTCGACGTGGGCCACGATGGCGACGTTGCGCAGGTCGTCGCGGGTGCGGGTGGGCATGCCGGGGCGCTCGTTCCGTCGGTATGGGGGTTGCGTTCATGGTACGGGCCGGGTTGCTCCTGCGCCGCCTGCGCTAGAGGAGCAGCGTACGGACGAGCTCGACGAACGGTCGGTCGGCGTCGAGCCACGCCACGTCGTCCAACTCGTCGGGCCCGAGCCAGCGCAACGCGTCGTGGTCCTCGAGCGGGTGCGGCTCGCTTGCCACCCGGGAACTCCCAGCCGCCGGCCGACCCGGACGGCGCACTGCGGCGGGTGGCGAGCAGCCGGCCATTACGGATCACCGCAGCACCGACGACGATCACGGGCCCACCCTGGCAGAACCGGGTCGTTCCGCTGGAAGCCGACTCCCACATCGTGCCAGGCTGCCGCTCATCGCACACCGCCGATATGCCAGGCTGGACTCCACAAAAGCCGATCCCGAGGAGGCGGTATGGCTGCGCTCGACAGCCGGGCAGCCGTCGTCGCCGCCCTCGGTGCGCTGGAGTCAGCCGTCGCCAGGCTGCGGCTCGACTACGGCGAGACGCTGGGTGTGCGCCGGCTCACCTCGGACGTCAGCCGTCTGGTCGGCGATCTCGACGAGCTGGGCGACCCGACTCCGCGTCTCGGTCCGATGGCGCAGACCGAACTCGAGGGGATCGTCGACGTGCCGTACGACCGCAGCATGTGGACAGACGCCGATGACGAGGGCTTCGGCGTCTCCGATCGGCACGTGCCGTAGTGGCTGCGGGCGTCACCTCGCCGGTGCGGGCACGGATCCCCGCCCGGACGCTGCGCACCGACCGCTGGTGGGTCGAGCCCTCCGTCACCGCGGCGGTTCTGCTTGCGTTCGTCGTCTACGCCACGTTCCGAGCGTTCTGGGGCAAGTACTACTTCGCCGAGCCCTACTTGACGCCGTTCTACTCGCCCTGCATCACGGACGAGTGCGTCGAAGGCTCGTCGCACCTCGGGACGCCGATCCCTGACTTCCTGCCCTCCCCCTTCTCGTCGCCCGCAGTGATCATCCTGATCATCCCGCTGAGCCTGCGGCTGACCTGCTACTACTACCGCAAGGCGTACTACCGCTCGATCTGGGCGTCACCCCCGGCTTGTGCAGTGGCCGAGCCGCACCGCAGCTATTCCGGCGAGACGCGGTTCCCGCTGATCCTGCAGAACATCCACCGCTACGCCCTCTACGTGGCGCTGGCCTACAACGTCCTGCTCTTCTACGACGCCGTCCTGACCTTCCGGCACGCCGACGGCGAGTGGGGCCACATGGGGCTGGGCTCGCTGATCTTCGTGACCAATGCGATCCTGCTCGCCTTCTACAGCTTCTCCTGCCATTCCTGCCGCCACATCGTCGGCGGTCAGTTGCGGCATTTCTCCAAGCACCCGATCCGCTACCGCACGTGGAAGTTCGTCTCCAAGCTCAACGCCAGGCACGCCCAGATCGCCTGGGTGTCGCTGGTGTTCGTGGCGTTCACCGACTTCTACGTCTGGATGGTCGCCTCCGGGACCTTCTCCGACCCGCGCTTCTTCTAGACCCGAAAGGCGCTCGATGCCCGAGGTAAGCGAACGGCACGCGTACGACGTTCTGGTCGTCGGCGCGGGCGGAGCCGGTCTGCGTGCCGCGATCGCCGCCCACGACGCCGGAGCCCATGTCGCCATCGTGTGCAAATCGCTGCTGGGCAAGGCGCACACAGTGATGGCGGAAGGCGGGGCCGCCGCCGCAATGGGTAACCTCTACCCCGATGACAACTGGCAGGTCCACTTCCGCGACACCATGCGCGGCGGCAAGATGCTCAACCACTGGCGGATGGCCCAGCTGCATGCGCAGGAGGCACCCGACCGGATCTACGAGTTGGAGGAGTGGGGAGCGCTCTTCGACCGTACGCCCGACGGGCTGATCTCCCAGCGCGACTTCGGCGGGCACCGATACGCCCGGCTCGCCCATGTGGGCGACCGCACCGGTCTGGAGCTCATCCGTACCCTTCAGCAGCGCGCCGTCGCCCTCGGCATCGACGTCTACATGGAATGCACGATCACCCGCCTGCTGCAGGACGGCGACCGAATCGCCGGCGCCTTCGGCTACTGGCGGGAGTCCGGCCGGTTCGTGCTGTTCGAGTCGCCGACGCTGATCCTCGCCACTGGTGGCATCGGCAAGTCGTACAAGGTGACGTCGAACTCCTGGGAGTACACCGGCGACGGACATGCGCTCGCGTTGGAGGCCGGAGCCAGCCTGGTCAACATGGAGTTCGTCCAGTTCCACCCGACGGGGATGGTCTGGCCACCTTCGGTGCGCGGCATCCTCGTCACCGAGTCCGTCCGCGGCGACGGCGGCGTGCTGCGCAACACCGCGGGCCGCCGGTTCATGTTCGACTACATCCCCGAGTTCTTCAAAGCCGAGACCGCCGACTCCGAGGACGAGGCCGACCGGTGGTACGACGACAAGAAGAACAACCGTCGGCCCCCTGAGCTGCTCCCCCGCGACGAGGTCGCCCGCGCGATCAACGCCGAGGTCAAGGCGGGGCGGGGGTCGCCACACGGCGGCGTCTTCCTCGACATCGCCTCCCGGCGCACCCCCGAATACATCCAGCGACGGCTGCCGTCGATGTACCACCAGTTCAAGGAGCTGGCCGACGTCGACATCACCACAGCGCCGATGGAGGTCGGACCCACATGTCACTACGTGATGGGCGGGGTGGCGGTCGCGCCCGACACCGAGGAGTCGTCCGTGCCGGGCCTGTACGCGGCCGGCGAGGTTGCCGGAGGCATGCACGGCGCCAACCGGTTGGGGGGCAACTCGCTGTCCGACCTGCTGGTCTTCGGCCGCCGGGCGGGTCTCAACGCCGCCTACGCCGTCGACCGGCTGCGTACGCGCCCGACGGTTTCCGACGTCGACGTGCGGGCGGCTGCCGAGGCGGCGCTCGCACCCTTCGCCGAGGAGGGCGGCGAGAACCCCTACTCCGTTCAGCAGGATCTCCAGGAAGTCATGCACCACCTGGTGGGGATCATCCGCACCAGCGACGAGATGGAGCAGGCGCTCAAGGAGATCGCCGGTCTGCGCGAACGCACGGCCAAGGTCACGGTCGAGGGCCACCGCCAGTACAACCCGGGCTGGCACCTGGCCCTCGACCTGCGCAACATGCTGCGTGTCTCCGAATGCATCGCCCGCGCGGCCCTAGAGCGAACCGAGAGCAGGGGTGGTCACACCCGCGACGACTTCCCGGCTACCGACGACACGTGGGGAACGATCAACCTGCACTGTCGCCTGCGCGGCGACGACGTCTCCGTCGAGCGTGAGCCACTCCCGGTGATGCCCGACGAACTGCGCACGCTGTTCGGACTGGAGAAGTAGATGGGTTACGACCTGACCATGCGGGTGTGGCGTGGTGACGCCACTGGTGGCGACCTCGCCGACTACACGGTCCCGGTCGAGGAGGGTGAGGTCGTCCTCGACGCCGTGCACCGCTTGCAGGCGACGCAGGCCGGCGACCTGGCCGTACGCTGGAACTGTAAGGCGGGCAAGTGCGGGTCGTGCAGCGCCGAGATCAACGGCAAGCCCCGCCTCCTGTGCATGACCCGGCTATCGTCGTACGACCCCGCCGAGACCATCACTGTGACCCCGCTGCGGGCCTTCCCCGTCGTCCGCGACCTCGTCACCGACGTGTCGTACAACTACCAGAAGGCGGCCGAGCTACCGGCATTCGCACCGGAGCCGCGTCGGGCCGACGGCACCTACCGCATGCAGCAGGAGGACGTCGAGCGCGGCCAGGAGTTCCGCAAGTGCATCGAATGCTTCCTGTGCCAGGACGTCTGTCACGTCATCCGAGACCACGAGGACAACAAGCCGGCGTTCGCCGGGCCGCGGTTCTTCCTGCGGTACGCCGAACTCGACATGCACCCGCTGGACACCAACGACCGGCGTCTGCTCGCCCGCGAGCAGGCCGGCATCGGCCTGTGCAACATCACCAAGTGCTGCACCGACGTCTGTCCCGAACACATCAAGATCACCGACAACGCGATCATCCCGATGAAGGAGCGCGTGGTCGACCGATCCTTCGACCCGGTGGTCTGGCTCGGCTCCAAGATCCGGCGCCGCGACACCCGCACCGAACCCGACCCACCGCCTCCGACCGCCGTCTTTTGATCACGTTCACCACCCTGGCGGACGGTTCACTAGGCGCAGGACCCTGGTGAACGGTCCGCAAGCCTGGTGAAGTACGGCGGCATCCCCTGCCTCGAGGAGCGCAACCATGATTCTGCTCGGCGACGACGGCGTACACGCCGCCCTGGCGGAACTGCCCGGCTGGGCGGGCGACGCCGCATCGATCACCCGGACGGTCACCGCGCCGGACTTCCTCAGCGCCATCCGGACCGTTGACGACATCGCGCTGGTGGCCGAGACGATGGACCACCACCCTGACATCGACATCCGCTGGCGGACCCTGACCTTCATCCTGTCGACCCACTCCGTCGGCGGCGTCACCGCGGCCGACATCGAGTTGGCGCGAGGCATCGACGAGGCCTCGGAGCGCCATGGGGCAACCTGAGGATGTGGCTCGTCACGTCGGTCAGCACGGGAAGGACGGTGGCAGAGGGCCCATGCCGGCGCCGCATCGCCGGTGCACAGCAGGTTTGCCAGGGCCACTGGTGAGGGAAGGATCCCCGAGATTGTTGTCAACTCATCAGGAGGTCCGGTGAACACCCGCACGATCGCCATCCTGGCGCTCATCATCGCCGTGATCGTCATCCTCATCCTCGTTCTCTGACGGTTCCGACCGGCGGGTGACGGGCGCCGCCCAGCGCCGCCCGCTCACCGGCAGCAAGCGATTCCGGGACGGTGCCCGGCTCGATTCGGCACCGTCCCGAAGTTCGTCCGCTCCAGCGGAGATCCCGTTCCAGCCCGCCGCGCAGGGCCGTAGGGTTTCCACGGTAGCGACGATCGATGGAGAGACGCCGTACATGGAACTGGTCCGAAAGTTCCCCACCGGGCACGCGATGCCCCAGCCGAAGGTCCCGTGGTACGAGGCCACCGTGGCCTATCTGCTGCTGGTCCCGGCTGCGATCACGTGGTTCCTCACCATCCCGCTGCTCATCAACTACTGGGCCTGCGCGGGGGCCGACGGGTTCTGCTCCGCCGACGACCTGCTGCAGTCGAGTACTGGCTCGTACACCGGAATCGTCGTGGTCGCCGTCGTGTCCATGATCGTCGCGCTGTCTTGTGCGATAGCGGTGCAGCTGACGGTGCGCAAGCTGCACTTCGTGCTGGTATGGGTGCTCGCGCTCGGCTGCCTGCTGGCGAGCATCTATGCATACGGAGTCTTGTCCGGGCTCGCCCGAACGCCGTGGGGTCACCTGATTCCCCTGTAGCGGCCGCAGCGGTCAGACGTGCTCGTACCGGTACCGGGGCTTGATCCACTCGTTGAGGTAGGCGCCCGGGCTCTCGGCTCCGAGCAGGTCGTCCGCGTCGTCCGGGTCGACGTCGAAGTAGCGGTAGAGCTCGCCTGAGCGGAACTCGACCTCGAGCGTGCCCGAGACGTCGTCGTACCCGACCGATGCGATCGCCGACGACCCGACGTGGTGTCGCTTCACGTCGCCAGCCTCACACGTTGACGCGGAACGTTTCCAGGTGTGCTGTGACCTGCGCGAATGCGCGCGACCAGTCTCCTGACCTGCACTTTCGTCGTTGGCAGCCGTTTATTAGTAGTGGTGTTTTGCGGACGTTCTGCGGACTCTCTGCGGACTAATCAAGATCAGATCAGCGGCCGCCGTCGTCGGCGTCCGCGCGCTCGGCCTTGACCACCGCGTCGGCGAGTGCCTGGACGATGAACGCGCGCAGGGTCTGACCCTGCATCGCGGCGGCGGCCTTCGCCTTCCGATGCAAGTCATCCGGGATCTCGTAGTGGACGCGGGCCACGCGAGGCATGGTAGCGATTTCCCTACTTCGCGACTATTGCTAAGCGGACTAAGTCAACTTAGCGCAGCGAGCACATAGGCGGGATGGAGCCCGCCGTGTCCACTACCTTTCCACCGCATGAGCCCGGCCGCCACGGCATCGCCGAGCTGTTGACGCTGGTCGGCGTGATCCGCCGACTGGCGTTCGGGACCCTGCCGCCCATCGAGGCGCTCGGCCGCATCCGCGACGCGATCCGCGAGTACGACGGCGCCTGACCCGCACCACCACGACGGCCCGCACCCTTGCTACGGGATGCGGGCCGCTCGGCCCTCAGCGGGACTGCCCGCTGCTACGGTCCAGGCGACATGGAATGGGGCACGGTGCTGGCGGCCGCCTATGTGGAGTACACCGTCGGCGGCGCGTGCTCTGGGGCGCTGGCCTGCACCCCTCGATCGTGAAGGCGTCGCTGACCCCGGTGCTCTCCGCCGTCAACCGGGCCGAGCGTGCCGCGGTGGCCAAGGCGACCGGCTGAGGCGAGTGTGCCGTGACCCGGGCCACGCGGCACAACTTCAGCGGATGCGGGTGGCGTAGGTCACCGAGGTCGGCGCAGAGGTGTTTCCGAACCTGTCCACAGCGTCGAGGGTGAGGGTCAGGGTGCCGCGCCTGCCGGTCACCACGCCCGCCGCCTGCAGGTAGTCCTCCGCAACGCCGATGGTCCAGGCGCCGGAGCTGTCGACCTCCGCGGAACTGTAGAACGGCTCGCCGTCGGGGGTGAACAGCCTGACCGTGGTGTTCGGCTCGGCGGTGCCAGCGAGGGTGAACTGCCGCGTCGTGATGGTCGTCCCTGGGGCGGGGCTGGTCACGACCGGTGAATCAGGCGCCACCGTGTCGACCGTGAAGGTGACCGAGGTCGTGACCGTCTGGTCGTCGGTGGCGCGCATGGTCGCGAGCAATGTCTGGGGACCTCCGGTCACACTGAAGAACTGGGTGTAGAAGGCGTCGTTGGCGCACTGCACCGTGCTGCTCTGGCCGTCGACCTCCACGGTCACCAAGAGGTCAAGGACGCAAGTGCCCTCGACGCGGACGTCGCTGCCGGTGACCTCGCCTTCGGCGGGAGAGGTGACGGACAGGCTCGACGGGTCGAGCGCGACCACGTGCGACACGCAGTCGGTCGCGATGGGCCGGCCCAAGAAGTCGGACATCTCCGCACACACCAGGCTCGGCCCCCACGGCAGGGTGAGCGTGGCCGACCACTCGCCGTCGACCGCGGTGGTGGCGAGGGTGAACGTGCCGTCGACGTAGAGTCGGACCACGTTGTCGACGTTCGACTCTGCTGTGCCGCTGAAGGTGACCTGGGGGATTCCACTGCTCGCGCCGTCAGGGGGCGCGGTGATGGCGACAGTGGCCACCGGGACCGGGCTGGAGGTGAATGTCCGCGTGACGGACGCGACGACTGTGGTGCCGTCGAGGGCGAGCTGGTCGGCGGTGAGGGTGTGGGCGCCTTCCGGGACCGCGACGTACTCGTGCTCGAAGCTGTATGTCACGCATGGGAGCACCATTGACGAGCCGTCGAGGGTGAGCCGGACCGTCGAGCCGTCGTGACAGCCGCCGACCGCGCTGAATGTGCTCTGGACGTTCGAGCCGTCCTCGGGAAAGAGCGAGAGGTAGACGCCGTCGACGGCCACCGTGTACGTGATGCAACTGCGGCCGAGCGCCGTGCCGCTGGAGTCGCGCGCTTCCGCGCAGATCTGCGTGGGCCCGGCGGGCTGGGGGTTCACCACCCTCGACCACTGCGACTTGATCACCAACGCCTCGTAAGTGTTCACGTCCTCGCCGATGGTCACCGCCACCGTGGTGGCCCCGCGGGCCGTGCCACTGACGACCAGGTTGAACCCCGTGCCGGTCGAGCCGGCCGCGGGTGAGGTGATCTCCACCAGAGGTCGAGGCGCTTTCGCCGCCTGGGCGCCGGCTGGCGGGCAGACGACAAAGGCAGTGAGCAGCGCGGTGAGGACACAGACGGCGCGACGTGAGATTGGTAAACGCATCAGACCCCCACGAGGGTCGGGTCGACACTGACCCGAAGCAGGAATTATGTCCGCGCATCCGACAGGAGGTCAAACCGTCAAAATAGGCACTCTGATGCGATGTAGGAGCGGGGCCTCCGCTCGTCCTGGGTTACCACCCAGCGCGGGATGCCGTGATGAGTACGACTTGGATAGCGACGGCGACGGCGTCGGCTGCGAGCAGTCGTAACGCCGCGCGGCCGTCCGGGCGTTGCACCGGACAGGCCCTCGCAGTGGACCGCGCGCTCATGTGTGCGTCGTACGAGAGAGCGCCCCCCATATCGGCCGTTCTGGGTACGAGCGGAGCACGTCAAGCGGCGCTGACCCGCAGAGACGGCCGACGCGCGTTCGACACGTCGTTAGCTGCCCGGCTCGCCGCGATCGGTGGACGCCACTTGTTCAGGTGGAAGGTACTTGCTGAGGGTCGCTTCGAGGTCGGTGTCCTCACCGGGCTGGTAGTCAAGGTGGGCGCGGTAGAAGTGGAGTCGTCGGCGGTTCTCTTCCAAGATCTCGGCCCACCGCCGGACCCAGATGCGGTAGTTGCGACCGTCCTGGTAGAGGCCGTCCGGCTGGCCGGTCTTGTGCGTCAGTTCGGTGACCACCTCATCCACGTCGTCACCCACGAGCCAGAAGTCCCACGTGACCGTCAGGGGCCTGAAACCGCTCGTCTCTGGCGACCGTGACGGCGTAGTTGGTGATCTGTCCCAGCTCTTTCTGGGTAAGTGTGAGCTTGGGGCGCTTCAACTCCACGACGAGATGCTGTCGGCGGTCGAGGGCGAAGCTGGCTTTGGACAGCATGAGATCGACGATCCTTGTGCGGCAGCGGACGAGCTCAACAAGCAACTTGAGCAGGCGCGCGCCGCAGAGGAAGCCGAGTACGTCAAGCTGGTTGAGCAGACCGTCACCAGCGGCAAGCTGCCGTCGGGGAACGGGCACGGCCGGTGGGCGTACGACTCCCCAGCGAGCAAGCTCGTTGTCGCCGGCGTGGCCGTATGTCACCAGAAGGCAAATGCGGCGGCCAGTAACGCGGGACCGGCGCTCTTCGCTGCCCTACAGGGCAGGGTCGCCGCAGTGGTCGAGGAGTCCGCGAAGCTGGCCGCGACGGTGCCGCCATGGGTCGTCGACGAGACGTCCGCGCTGCACGCGGGCAACGGCGACACGAAGCACCGCACGACGTGGCGGAAGCTGCGCGCGCTGGTCGACGACTGGGTGTCGAGTTTCGAGCTGCTCGCGGTGATGCAGCGGGCGGGCTGGGTGGACGGTCCGACCCACCCGCGTGACCGCGACGGCGCGGTGGTGTTCCAGCGCTACCTGCGACCCCTCTCGCTGCCGCCGGGCTACTGGAAGGGACCGGGTGAGCTGCGGCTGGCGACGGCTGCGGCGTCCAACGCAGCGCCCGCCATGTACCCATGGCAGGACGCGCTCGAGCGCTGGCTGCGCATCGACCGTCGACAGCGCAACTGGGGCGCGATGGAGGTCGTCCAGACGCACGACTCGATGGGGAATGTGATCGCCGAGCGGCGCAGCCCGGAGACGCCCGGCGAGTTCGCGCCCGCCGCGGGAGTGAGCTGACATGGACGAGGCCGTGCACTACCGCCGGACGGCCGGCCGATTGTACGTCCGGTCGGCTGGTCCCCGGTTGCTGCGCGCGAAGGTGCTGCGCTGGGGTGAACCGGTGCGCCTGTCGAACGGGACGCAGGAGTGGTTCGACCGGGGTTCAGCGTCGGTGCTGGACGACCCGGTGGAGTTGCGGGTCAAGCATCACGGCCCGCGCGCCGGGCCGGTCGTCCAGTGGCGGTCGACCGCGGTCGGTTTCGACGCGCTGGTGGCGGTGGACGAGACGCTGACCGGTGACCGGCTGCTCGAGCTGGTGGACGAGTGGGGGTCGCTGCCGATCTCCCCGGCGTGGGTCGGCCGGGCGACGCCGCACAGCACCGGCCGGCAGTGGCACCGGGTGCGGTTCACCGAGCTGGCGGTCTGCCACGCCGGTGAGCTGCCGTGGGGCAGCGTTCGGAGGGCGGCGGCATGAGCGCGGCCGGCGGCGCGTCAACCGAGCTTCGACGTTTTCACTCGGAAGGTGGGGAGGCCACTCCCTCCGTTTTCGCATGCGGGGCCGTTGATCCGCCTGCGCGCCGCCGGTTCCCTGACGACCCTCTACGCGCCGCCGCCGGACGCTCTCGCACCGGGAAAGGGGTCTGTGCCGGTGTCCTCGACGTCGGTGACACCCGTAGGGAGGTCGAGGCCGTGGAACTTATCCTGCCCGAACTGCTCCGCGAGGTCCGCCGGATCGCTACGATCCCAGCCTGGCACCGGACGACGCGCTGCGCCGCATCCGGGATCTGCTCAGCGAGCACGATCAGTCCGAGGGGACTTCGATGACAGGTGACCAGACCCCGCCAGCCGGTTGGTATCCGGACGAAGGTGTGGACGCCCCGGCTGGGCAACAGCGGTACTGGGACGGCTCCGCGTGGACTGAGCGCACCACCGCGCCGACCGGGCCCGCCTACCAGGCCGCCGTCCCACAGGCTCCGCGGAATGGCCTGGGGATCGCCGCTTTGATTCTCGGGATCGTCGGAGTGGTCATCGGCATCATCCCGTTCTTCTTCTGGGTCGCCGGGATACTCGGTGTGATCGGCCTGATCCTGGGCTTCGTCGGGCGTGGCCGCGCCAAGCGGGGCGAGGCCACCAACGGGACGATGGCGTTGTGGGGGATCATCACCAGCGCGGTCGCGGTGGTTGTCTCGATCGTCGGCCTGGTGATCCTCATCGCGTTCGCGGATCTGAGCGTGGAGTTCTGGGCGGGCCCGGAGGACACCGCCTCGCCGGCGGCCGAGAACACCGGCTCGCCGGACGAAACCTCCGCGCCGACGCAGGCGCAGGAGACGGCGGCGCCAGGAGCCGGAGAGGTCGACGTTCTTGACCTCAAGGTGGGGGACTGTCTCGCCGAATCGGTGCCGGGGGGTGGGGAGGAGGTCTCCAGCGTCCAGTCCGTGCCATGCTCGGAGCCGCACAGCGAGGAGGTATACGCCGCGGTGACCCTTCCCGAGGGGGACTTCCCCGGTGAGGAGGCGGTGGTCGCCCAGGCAGAGGAATTGTGCACTGCGGAGTTTGAGAGCTTCGTCGGACTGCCCTACGAGGAATCGGCGCTCTATCTCAGCTATCTGACACCGACCGAGGAGAGCTGGTCGCACGGCGACCGCGAGGTCGTTTGCACGGTTTACGACCCGGACGGCGACACGACCGGAACGCTTGCCGACGCCAACCGCTGAGACTCCTGATACCCGTGCCCTCAAGCGGCGGGCCGCCGCGCTCGCCCGGTGTCGGTGCCGCGTGGCACCGTCGCCAGCATGGCCGTCGTCGTTGAGCGTGACCCGTCGCACTGCCCGAACGGGCACCCGCTCGGGCCGAACCAGGTCACGAAGGGCTGGCTTCCCTGCCAGTGCGTCGAGGGCGCGACCGGTCATCGCACCTGGTACTGGCGCACCTGCGGCGTGACCATGTACGAGCCGCCGCACGAGCATGTGGACAAGTCGCAGTCCACGTCGCTCCGGCGTTATCGGGTCTAGCGTGGTCGGTGATGGATGACCGCATGAGCCCTCGGCCGGAGCCGACCCGCGTCCCGGAGGACGTGCTCCTCTACGGCGCTCTGTGCGAAGCCCTGCTCGACTACACCCTCTCGCTCGTTCTCGGCGTCGACGACTTTGGCCGGCACCTGATCGAAGCCCACTTCGTCAGCCGCGCTCCGCGAGACCGCAAGCTCGAGGCTCTTAAACTGGTGATGCGCGAGTACTGCCCCGATGTGGCCGACGCGTCGCCATACGACGCGCTCGTAGCCGAGCTGCGGACGCTCTTCGACTACCGAGACACGATCGCGCACTCGCAGCCGGACCACGGCGACCGGTACACCCGTTTCCGCCGCCGGCACGGCGTCAATGAGCGCGTCACCGTCACCGAGGAGGAGTTGGTCGCCGAGCTGGATCGCGGCATGAAGTGCCACTCTGCGCTGGCGTACATACCCAACCACGTCAAGCGACCCGCGTCGTCCACATAGGAAACGGCCCGCACTCTTCGCAGGGTGCGGGCCGTCCCGTGTCGTGCGGGTCAGGCGCCGTCGTACTCGCGGATCGCGTCGCGGATCCTGCCCAATGCCTCGATGGGCGGCAGGTTCCCGAACGCCAGCCGGCGGATCTCGCCGACCAGCGTCAGCAACTCGGCGATGCCGTGGCGTCCGGGGTCGGCGGGTGGAAGGGTGTGGGTCACGGTCGCCTCCTACGTAGGCGGTCGAGGGACCGCTGTGGAGGTGAAGCTCCCGGCGGTCCCGCTGTTGTCGAGACCGACCGGAGCCAGGAACCGCTCTACCTAGCTGTTGGTCCGTGTCGGAACTCGACGTCGATCCATGCCAACTTTGGCGCCTGGAACATCGGACCTAGCCGATGTGAGCGCGCCGCTACCCGTTCGGCTCTGAACTGAGTGGGGCTCGGCGCCGCACCACGCTCGCCGCTTCTGCCGCCCCCCTCGCCGTGCGATCTCGCACAGTGGTTGTGCCTGAGGCGGGATCTTGTCTCCGTGCGGGCTCACCGTCCAGGCATCCATCTGATGCACCAAGGGCAGGAACGGGGAGCCGGAGTAGGTCGTCCTCGAACGCAGTGGCTGGACCGGGCACCGAGAGCGACGTACGTGCCTCACTCCGGCGAGTCTGCAGGAGTGTCCGCGCGCCAGGGGGCCCGCCACTCGGGGGCCTCCCAGCCCTCCATGACGTAGATCCGCTCGCGGGCCACCTTGTCGTCTCGGAACTCGAGCAGTTGAACCCCGTACTGCCAGGGACCACCGTTGTAGCTGACCGAGCACTCGACGACGGCTAGGTCCTCGCGTGCGGTCATCCGTCGGATCCTGTAGCGCACCTCGGCCGGATACTGGCGGCGCCATTCCCTGAAGTTGGCAACGCCTTCGAATCGCTCTCCCGACTGCGGAAACTCAAGCACCGCGTCGTCGTCGTAGATCTCATGCGCGCGGGCCTCGTCCTTGCCCAGGTACTCCCAGTGCCGCCGCACCTGGTCGAGCAGAACCGACTGATCGGCCATCGCACCTCCCGGACTCTCACATGACGGTAGGCCTGCGATCGCCGGCGATCCAGCCCGGATCCTCGTGGTAGAGGCCCCTGGCGACTGTAGTTGACCTGTACCAACGCGTCGCTCAACAGCGGGATTGGTTGGCCAAGAGCGCGGGGCCTCGCAACCGCGGCGGCTTAGCGATCACCTGCACCCCTACTGCACGCAGTCTCAATGTGGAGCGCTCGCTCATCAGCGTTGAGTGCCTCAAACACGCTTGGACGTAGATGTTGATCCAAAGCGGAACTCGACCACGTCGCCGTCGGCCATGACGTAGTCCTTGCCCTCGATGCGGACCTGACCCTTCGCCTTCGCTTCTGCCATCGACCCGGCGGCGACGAGGGCGTCGTACGACACGACCTCGGCCTTGATGAAGCCGCGCTGGAAGTCCGTGTGGATGACGCCCGCGGCATCCGGCGCCGTTGCGCCCTTGCGGATCGTCCAGGCGCGGGCCTCCTTCGGGCCCGCCGTCAGGAACGTCTGCAGACCAAGCGTGTCGAAACCGACCCGGGCAAGCATGTCGAGACCCGACTCCTGTTGCCCCATCGATTGCAGCAGCTCGAGCGCTTCGTCGTCGTCGAGCTCGACCAGCTCGGCCTCGATCTTCGCGTCCAGGAAGATCGCCTCGGCCGGCGCGACCAGCGCCTGCATCTCCTCCTTGAGCGCCTCGTCGGCCAACTCCTCGTCATCCATGTTGAACACGTAGAGGAACGGCTTGGCCGTCAGCAGGTGCAGCTCGCGCAGCGGCTCCGGCTCGAGCCCAGCGGCGAACACAGTCCGTCCCTCGTCGAGGACGGCCCGCGCCTCGGCGACGGCGGCGACCTCGGCGACCTTGTGCTTCTGGAGCTTGGCCTCGCGCTCCAGCCGTGGCAGCACCCGGTCGACGGTCTGCAGGTCGGCGAGGATCAGCTCGGTATGGATCGTTTCGATGTCGTCCTTGGGCGCCACCTGGCCGTCCACGTGCACGACATCGGGGTCGGTGAACACCCGGATGACCTGGCAGATCGCGTCTGCCTCGCGGATGTTCGCGAGGAACTTGTTGCCCAGGCCCTGACCCTCGGACGCGCCCTTCACGATCCCGGCGATGTCGACGAAGCTCACCGTCGCGGGCACCTGGCGGGCCGAGCCGAAGATCGCGGCCAGGACTGCGAGGCGTCCGTCGGGGACGCCGACGACTCCGACGTTGGGCTCGATCGTCGCGAACGGGTAGTTCGCCGCTACGACGTCGTTCTTGGTCAGCGCGTTGAACAGGGTGGACTTGCCCACGTTGGGCAGCCCGACGATGCCGATGGTGAGGGTGGACATGGCCCGGTGAGTCTATGAGACCCACGTCCTGTCGCCCGGTCAGGCGAGCGGGAACGGCGGTTGCCACCACGGCGGGGTGGACTGCAGTTCGATCCGGTCCACCCATTTCACCCACCAGAAGCCTCTCCTGCCGGGGGCGACGAGTCGAAGCGGGAAACCGTGACCGGCGCGGAGCGGCGCACCGCCCACCGAGGTGGCGAGGAGCAGCCGGTCGACCTCGTCGACGGGGAAGCGGATCCAGTAGCCGGTGACGGAGTGGACGAACAGGCTCTGGGCGTCACCGAGGTCGCGCAGCAGGGCCGAGACGGGTGCGCCCGTCCAGTCCTGCTCGGCATACCAGCCCGACGTGCAGTCCAAGATGACGCGCCGCCGTGCGTCGAATGCGGACAGGTCGGTCAGTATGAGCTCGTACTGCCCTTCGGCGTCCACAACGGAGAG
>Ga0193739_1000257_pt1 | contig 14841 bp, 19 predicted proteins | sample L2a2metaG_FD_144926 | JGI IMG/M metagenome (GOLD analysis project Ga0193739, IMG submission 144926) | Soil microbial communities from a riparian zone of the East river system, Colorado, United States - L2a2 | ecosystem: Environmental > Terrestrial > Soil > Riparian zone | place: USA: East River...
CCCACGGGCGCGGCATCGGCGAACACTTCGGCGTGGATCCTCAGGACGTCGACCTCTGGATGGGCACCCTGAGCAAGTCGTTCGGCAGCTGCGGCGGATACATCGCCGGTTGTCGGGCGATGGTCGAGTATCTGAAGTACACCGCGCCGGGTTTCGTGTACAGCGTCGGCATCTCCCCGGCCAACGCGGCCGCCGCCCTCGCGGCGATCCGGCTGCTGACGGGCGAGCCCGAGAGGGTGGCCTCGCTTCGCGAGCGGGCGCGGCTGTTCCTGGCGCTAGCTCGGTCGCGGGGATTGAACACCGGCCTGAGCCACGACTCCCCGATCGTGCCGGTGATCCTGGGGGACTCGCTTCATTGCTTGCGCCTGTCGCAGGCGATGTTCGACCGCGGGATCAATGTCCAGCCGATTCTCTATCCGGCGGTCGAAGAGCGGGCGGCGCGACTGCGGTTCTTCATCACGGCCAGCCACACCGAGGAGCAGATCCGCCACTCGATCGATGTGACGGCGGAAGAAGTCGAGCGAATCAACCCGAAGTACCTGAGCCAGCCTCGACCGGGTCACGCTTAGGCATCGGGGTGCTGGCAAGATGGTTCTCAATATCGGAGACAAGAAAACCAAGCTGCTCTTGTCGTTGGCCAAGACCCCGCTGCTGTTTTATCCGCACTACAAGTATCACCTTCCGCTGCCGGCCGTGCTGATGATCGAAAACACGAATCACTGCAATGCAGAGTGTGTCATGTGTCCTCGGGACACCCTAACAAGAAAACGCGGCTTCATGGACTTTGGGCTATTCGAGAAGATCATAAAGGAAGTGTCCGGTGTGAGGCGCAAGCCCGTCACGCATTTACACGGGTTTGGCGAGCCGCTGTTGGATAAGTTGCTAGCCGACAAAATCCAGCTCGCGAAGGCGTACGGAATCACGCGCACCTATATCGTGACGAATGCTTCACTACTGTGTCCGGAGACATCCAGGAGGATCATCAGCGCGGGCTTGGACAAGATGAAGATCAGCTTCTATGGTACCGAGGAAGAATCGTACAACGACACCATGAAGAGATTGAATTTCAAGGTTACGTTCCAGAACATCAAGGACTTCTTGAGGATCCGGAAGGAGATGAAGAGCGCAACCCCGCGGTTGATCCTTCAATACCTTCCCAACGACACCAACCATGCCAGAACAGAAGAGTTCAGGTCTCTGTGGAACCCGTTGATTGATCCAAGCGTGGGTGATTGTTTGAATGTCAGCTCGTTGCACAACTATGGAGGCGGAAGAGCCTACAACCCTCTGGGGAATAAGATCGTGTCGGTCTGCTATTTCCCTTGGACGTCCATGTCAGTGCTCTGGGATGGCAGGGTCGTTACCTGTTGCATGGATTCCAACGGGGTTCAGGTTCTGGGAGATCTCAACGCCCAGAGTGTTCAGGAAGTGTGGAATGGACCGGTGCTATCCGGGGTCAGAAGCGAGTTTGGAAAGCTCGAGTACAGTAAGTATCCAGTCTGTCTGTCCTGCGATTGGGTGCGTAGGCGTTAGAATGGCCGCTCCGGCCGACGAGGCCGGCCGGAGCGTGCCGCAAGACCTGATTCGGCTGGATCCTCAGGCGAAGTTCTTCAGTACCTCGGTGCATCCACAGAGGACCTCGGGAGCGCGGTCGACCGGAGGCTGGTAGGCGCGGGAGCTGCGGCTTTCCTTCGAGCCGCTGTCCTCGGCACGCCCCCAGGCCTCCCCCGTCCAGACGAAGGCAATGAGGAACAGCACCGGCAGCAGGATCATCGTGGATCGTCGAGTCACGAGGCCTCCCGTCCGGGCCGTCTGCGCCTTCATCGCTTGAGCCAGGAAGTCCAAATCCACGGTCGGGGCGGGAGCATGCGTGGACCGACGATCGGGATGGCGGCCCCGATGAGGGCGACCATGGCCATGGCGATCAACCCGGCTCCCACGAAAACCACCATCGCGATCACGACGCTATTCATGACGTGTCCTCCGTCATCGACTTGCGGGGCTTCGGTCGGCGTCAGTTCGAGAAGAGGTTCGAAAAGAAGCCCTTGACGCTGTGGCCGACGGCGACGGCGCCATCGCGCGCGTTGCCCCAGGCGGTCTTCGCGGGCGGCTCGGCCGCCTTCCCCGCCTCCTTCAGTTTTTCACCGCTGTACTTCGCGCCTTCGGTAACCGTGTTGCCGATGCCCTTGGCGGTCTCCTTGACGCCTTCCCCGATCTTGCCGTCGGGGATCTTCTGCGCGCCGCTCTCGACCTGACCGGTGGCCGCCTTCACCTTCGAGTCATCGGCCGCGAGGGCGGATCCGGATGCGAGCAGCGAGAGCGGGAATACGAGCACGATGACCAACGCGAGCTGTTTCATGGAACCTCCTTTTTTGGACCGGGTCGATCGCGGTTCTCGCGGCCGACCGTGCCCTGGGGCCCGTTCACTACGGGGAGAGTCTAATCAGCGACAACCGGCCTGCCTATTGGACCTTGGCCTACCCGGACGTGCCGCGGACGCACCCCTAAAGCCGTAATCCCAAGAGCCAATAGGCGGGCGCCCGCGGTCCGCGTAGGGTCGGGTGCAGGCAAGGCGCTGTTAACTGTTTTCAGGAGGCACGAACAAATGATGCGTGGATCCACGAGGATGGGAGTGATGTTGGTGGCGATGCTCACGCTGACGGTGCTCTTCGGGGCCGGCTGCGCGAGCGGTCCGTTTGAAGACCCCCGCAACATCGGGCCGGCCGGGCCGATGGGGATGACGGGTCCGCAGGGGCCCCAGGGCCAGCCGGGGCCGACTGGAGTGGCAGGCGTGCAGGGCCCAGGTGGCCCGCAGGGCGTGACTGGCCCCGAGGGCGTGATGGGCCGGCAGGGCCCGCAGCGGCCCTGGGTGACGTTCGCTGACTTTCTCTTCGACTTCGATCGCAGCGCGATCCGGAACTCGGAGACCGCCAAGATCGACAAGGTCAACCAGTACATGAAGGAGAACCCCAACATCGAGATCGGTCTGGATGGCCACGCCGATCCGCGCGGCACCCACGCGTACAACCAGCCCCTCAGCCAGCGTCGCGTGGACGCGGTCAAGGCCGCCCTGCTGAGCGCGGGCATCGCATCGGACAAGATCACGACGGGCGCGTTCGGCGAGACGCAGCTGAAGTGCTCGGAAGCGACCGAGGAGTGCTGGCAGCGTGACCGTCGGGTCGAAGTGCTCGTCCGGCGTGGAGAGTAAGAGGATCAACCTATGAGAATTCTCACGAGTCTTGTCGTAGTGGCCGCCCTGTCCGGGTGCGCCTACCAGAGTGGATACATCGATCCGCAGGGAGTCTGGATCGCGAAGGGTGAGCCGTATGCCAAGGGTACGTGCCGCTCGAGCGCGCCCTACGCCATGGGACCGCAAGGCCCGGTGGGGCCCGCGGGGGGTCCTGGGCTGGCCGGAGTGCAGGGATCACCGGGAATCGCTGGACCGACCGGGCCAGAGGGTCCGGCCGGGCTGGCCGGACCGGTCGGAGCTGTTGGCATGACTGGTCGTAGGGGGGCCGCTGGCGCGAACGGGTGGTCCTCGATGGAGAACGTGAACTTCACGTACGGCAGTTCGGACCTTCAGCAGAAGTGCAAGGAGAAGCTCGCGACCTTCGCCTTGTGGATGCAGAACAACCCGCGAGCTCAGGTGAGTCTCGATGGCCATCAGAGCGACGCGGATGACCGGAACCAAGCGCTGGCCGCGAATCGTGTCACCGCGGTCAGGGATGAGCTCGTGAGACTGGGGGTCTCGCCCGGTCGCATCGTGGTGGGCGCCTACGGGAAACAGGCGCCGGTCTGTCACACGACTACGGACACGTGTCGGGAGTCGAATCGAAGGGTTGAGATTCTCGCAGTCAGATCCTGAGGTCGTCGGAGCATCCCCTCCGCGCTTCATCTCGCGGAGGGGATGCTCGGTAACCTGAGGGAGGACACGATATGAAGACATCGCTCCACGAGAGTGGCAGAGTCGCGGTCGGCGCCATCATAGTGGTGGTGCTCATCGTGCTGATCGGTGGGCTCGTATGGACCTATTCGTCCCGCCGCGGGGAAACCGTGCGGGACACCTTGCGGCTGGTCAAGGACTCGTCGCAGGACGCGGCCACCACCACCAAGGTCAAGACGGCGCTGTTGCTCTCGAAGCACGTCTCGGCTTTCGACACCGCGGTGGGCACCGCTCGAGGTGAAGTGACCTTGACGGGGGAAGTTCCGAGCGAGGACATCAAGAGACTTGCCGCCGCCATCGCGCAGGACACCTCTGGCGTCAAGGGAGTGCACAACAACCTGACCGTCAATCCCGGCGTCGCGGGCAACCCGGAGGTGGCGAGCATCGGTGACCGCGTGGCCGATCTGGAGATCAAGACCCTCGTCACCGATCAGCTCGCCCAGGCCCCTGAGCTGAAGGACGAGCGCATCACCGTCCAGGTGAACAAACGGAGCGTCTCGCTGGATGGAACGGTCAGTTCACCCGCCCAGCGGCGCGCCGCCGACCGAATCGTCCTGCTGGTGCCCGGAGTGCAGCACCTCACGAGCAATCTCGTCGTCACCACTGCCGCGGGCGCCCCGGAGAGTCCGGATGACAAGCTGGCGCATCGCGTTGAATTCGAGCTGTACGCGACAAAGGCGGTGGCGCTCAAGGATGTGCAGATCCGATCGCAGGACGGATCGGTCTTTCTCGGCGGCAAGGTAGGCTCCCGCGCGGAGAAGCTCCTGGCGGAGCGAGTGACGCAGTCGGTCGGGGGAGTGAAGAAGGTCGTCAACAATCTGAGCACCTCGGAAGAGCCGCGGTAGGTGTCGAGAACCCCGGAGGCTTGTCACATGGGTGTGCAGATGATCACGCGAGTCATGCTGGTGATGAGTGTCATGGTGCTGGCGGTCGGCTGCGCGACGCGGCAGGGAAGGGGCCCGAGGGCCCACCTCACCCCGATTCCGCAGCTGGCGTTCTCGAGCGTACGAGGTGTACGCGCGGAAATTGCGCCGGCGCGCGCCGAGAACGGGTGGCGCACGGCCATCCCGGTGGGCTCCGAGCAGGTGTTCCAGAAGTGAGACCGGGCACAAGTGGTAGGAGGTGATGAAGCATGGAGACCCTGTTGATCATCCTGGTGGTGTTGTTCTTACTCGGTGGTGGAGGCTGGGGATATTCTCGTTGGCATAGGTAGCGGATCGCTGGCCCCACCGGGCCGGCGCTTCCGGAGCCGTAGCCGGACGCCGGTCCGAAGGAGTTGGCCGATGGAGGAGCCGGGATGGAACGTGCAAAGCGCAGCAGCCGAGGAAAGCGACAGAGCGCGCCGCGGCCGGCGCCCCGTATCGGCCGAAAGGATCTGCAGGATCCCGATCGTGATGTGACGGAACCGGTTCGCCCGGCTCCGAACGACGAGCCCCCGCCCGCTCGAGCAGCGGCCGCCTGATGCCTGCCCATCCTCCGAGAGCCGCTTGACGCTGTGCCCTCGCCGGGGCAGTATCCCCCCGACATAGAGGTCACGGGTGGGGGGGCGGGGCCGGGGCCAGAGGGCCGTGGTCAGCGCGCGCACGAACGGCAGGGCAGCCGCAAGAGGGGGACGCGTCATGACCGACCTTGGGCGAACGCCGCGGACACGCCAGCGCAGGTCCCGAATCGTGATGGCCCTCGTGGTGGGGCTACTCACCACGGTGCTTGCCGCTGGGGCCCTTGCCCAGATGGCCAAGAGCGGCCTGATCGGCAAGCTGGAAGGACCGGAGGTCGTCACCGACCCCGCGAAGTTCCCCAAGACGCTGAACGAGGCCCCGCAGCTCGCGGCGCTGGTCAAGGCGGGCAAGCTCCCGCCGGTGGCCGAGCGCGTCGGGCAGGACCCGCTCGTCATCAAGCCCCTGCGCGAGATCGGCCGGTACGGCGGGACGTGGCGCGCCGGGTTTACCGGTCCCGCCGACTTCTGGAACGGGTTCCGGTGCTGCTCGGGGCCGGACCACCTGATGTTCTGGGACTACACGGGCGACAAGGTCATGCCGAACCTCGCCCGGGGCCTCGAGATGCAGGACGGCGGGCGCGCGTGGCTGCTGCACCTGCGCCGCGGCATGAAGTGGAGCGACGGCAAGCCGTTCACCGCCGACGACTTCGTGTTCTGGTTCGAGGACATCTACCGGAACAAGGACCTGATCCCGACCCCGTCCGCGGCCATGGCCATCAACGGCAAGCAGGGCACAATCGAGAAGGTCGACACCCACACGGTCCGGTTCAAGTTCCCCGAGCCCTACTACATGCTGCCCGACGTGCTGGCCGGCTCCACCGACCTCGCCGGCCAGATGTTCGGGTACCGCGGCATGGGCGGCTTCGCTCCCGCCCACTACCTGAAGCAGTTCCACCCGAAGTACGCGGGAGCGGCCGAGCTGGACCGGAAGGTGAAGGAGGCGAAGTTCGACAGCTGGGTGCGCATGTTCCTGGCCAAGAACGACTGGGCGCTCAACCCGGATCTGCCGGTGCTCTCGGCCTGGAAGACCGTGACGCCGATCAACACGCCGACGTGGACGCTCGAGCGCAACCCGTACAGCGTCTTCGTGGACACCGCGGGCAATCAGCTGCCCTACATCGACCGCGTGGTCCTGGCGCTGGCGGAGAACCTGGAGGTGCTGAACCTGCGCGCGGTCGCCGGCGAGTACGATTACGCGTCGAGGCATGTCGACCTGGGCAAGCTCCCGGTCTTCATCGAGAACCAGCAGAAGGGCGGGTACAAGGTCTATCTGGATCCCGGCGACTACGGCGGGGACATGATCATCAAGTTCAACCTGAACTACGACGCCGACCCGGAGATCGGGAAGTGGTTCAACACCGCCGACTTCCGGCGGGCGCTCGCGCTCGGCATCGACCGCGACCAGATCAACGAGACGTTCTGGCTCGGCACGGGTACACCGAGCTCCGTGGTCCCCGCGGACGGCAACAAGTACAACCCCGGTCCGCAGTACCGGAAGATGTGGGCCACCCTCGACGTCAAGAAGGCCAACGAGATGCTCGACAAGCTCGGGCTGGCCAAGAAGGACGGCGACGGCTACCGTCTGCGCGCGGACGGCAAGGGCCGGCTGCGCATCGAGATCATGACGCTCGGAGGCCAGTTCGTGCAGTACACGCAGATCGCCGAGATGATCCGCGAGCAGTGGAAGAAGATCGGCATCGACCTCACCGTGCAGGAAGTCGAGCGCAGCCTGGCGCTCAAACGGACCGCGGCCAACGAGCAGCAGCTCGGCGCGTGGAACAACGACGGCAGCGAGCATCTCTTCACCTTCCCGCTCCACGTGTTTCCCTTCGAGCTCGCCGCGGTGGCTACGTCCGGGCCGCTCTACGTCAAGTGGTTCCACTCCGCCGGCGCGCAGGGCAAGGAGCCCGAGCCGCGGATGAAAGAGCTGATGGAGAAGTGGAAGAAGGCCTTCGGCGTGCCCGAGAAGGAGCGGATCCAGCTCGGCAAGGATATCTGGAAGATCGCCGCCGAGGAGGTCTACATCATCGGCGTGATCGGCATGGGGCCGGCCTCCATGGGCGTGCGCGTCGTCAAGAACAACATGGGTAATATCCCATCGCGCCAGTACAACAGCCCGGACGGCAAGACCCCGGGAATCTCGCGTCCGGCGACGTTCTTCTACAAGAACTAGACGGCCTCCGCGCCCGGGTCGCCGCCGAAGCCGGCGGTGACCCGGGCTCCGACCCCATGCTCGCCTACATCGGCCGCCGCGCTCTCCTCGGGATCTTCACCGTCTGGGCGATCTCCGTCCTCGCTTTCGCCATCATCCAGCTCCCGCCCGGGGACTACGTCACCTCCTACATCGCCCAGATGGCGTCGATGGGCAGCGTGGTCACCGACGAGGAGGCCCAGAACCTCCGGATCCAGTACGGCCTGGGCCAGCCGATCTACGTGCAGTACTTCAAGTGGATGCGGCTGATCGTCCAGGGCAACTTCGGCATGTCCATGGAGTGGCGGCGCCCGGTCACCGAGGTGATCGGGGAGCGCCTGTGGCTGACGGTGATCGTCTCGGTGGCCGCGCTGATTCTCACGTGGGTGCTGGCCCTGCCCATCGGCATCTACTCCGCGGTCCGGCAGTACTCGGTGGGCGACTACGTGGCGACGTTCATCGGCTTCATCGGGCTCGCGGTCCCCAACTTCCTGCTGGCCCTGGTGCTGCTCTACCTGGGATTCGTGCTGTTCAACGCCCACATCGGCGGGCTCTTCTCGCCGGAGTTCCAGGACGCGGAGTGGAGCGGGGCGCGGGCGTGGGACCTGGCCAAGCACCTGCCGATCCCCGCCGTGATCCTGGGCCTGGCGGGGACCGCGCAGCAGATCCGGATCATGCGCGCGAACCTGCTGGACGAGCTGCGCAAGCCCTACGTCGTGACGGCCCGCTCGAAGGGGCTGTCCGAGGCCCGGGTCATCCTGAGGTATCCGGTGCGCGTCGCGCTCAATCCGTTCGCGAGCACGATCGGCTACACGCTGCCGTACATCGTCTCGGGCAGCATCATCGTGTCGCTCGTGCTCGGATTGCCGACGGTCGGGCCGCTTCTGCTGAAGGCTCTCATCGCCCAGGACATGTTCCTGGCCGGGACCATCGTGCTGCTGCTCGGGGTGATGACGGTGATCGGGACGCTGATCTCGGACATCGTGCTCGTGCTGATCGATCCGCGGATCCGCCTCGAGGAGACGTGATGGCCGAGCCCGAGGCGATCCTCGAGCGCGGCGGTTCGCCCCTGGGCGGGCCGACCGCGGTGGCCGACACGCGGGAGCAGCGGATCTTCGTCGCCTCGCAGTGGCAGCTCATGTGGTGGCGGTTCCGCAAGCACAAGGTGGCGGTGGCCAGCGCGGTCGTGGTGGCGAGCTTCTACCTGATCGTCCTGGGCGCGGACTTCCTCGCCTACGCCGACCCCAACGCGTCGGAGGCGCACCGCTCGCTCATGCCCCCGCAGCGCGTGTACTGGTTCGACGGGGGGCGCCTAAGCCCTCACGTGTATGGATTGAAGGGCGCGCGCGACCCGCAGACCTTCAAGCGTGTCTATGTCGCGGACCCGGATCGGAAGATCCCGATCCGGTTCTTCGCCGAGGGATTCGAGTACCGCCTCTTCGGGCTGATCCCGACCACCCGGCATCTCATCGGGGTGGATGGCGGGGCCGACGCCACCCAGGCGGTGTTCTTGCTCGGTACGGACGTGCAAGGACGGGACCTCTGGTCGCGGTTGATGTACGGCACGCGGATCTCCCTCACGATCGGGCTGTTCGGCGTCACGGTGAGCCTGATCCTGGGCGTTGTTTTGGGCGGGTTCTCGGGCTTCTACGGCGGGATGGCCGACACCATCATCCAGCGCACCATCGAGATTCTCCGGTCCATCCCGACGATTCCCCTGTGGATGGGGCTTGCGGCGGCGCTGCCGCGGGACTGGTCGGTGTTGCAGGTCTACTTCGCGATCACGATCATCATCTCGCTGCTCGGGTGGACGGAGCTGGCCCGCGTGGTCCGGGGGCGCTTCCTCTCGATGCGCGAGGAGGACTTCGTCGTCTCCGCCCGGCTGGTCGGGTGCAGCCAGATGCGGACGATCTTCGTCCACATGGTGCCGTCGTTCATGAGCCACATCATCGCGGCCACCACGCTGGCCCTGCCCGCGATGATCATCAGCGAGACCGCGCTCAGCTTCCTGGGCCTGGGCCTGCGGCCGCCCGCGATCAGCTGGGGGGTGCTGCTGCAGCAGGCGCAGAACGTCCAGACGGTGGCGATCTCGCCGTGGCTCATGCTCCCCGCGGTGCCGGTGATCATCGCGGTGATGGCCTTCAACTTCCTGGGCGACGGCCTGCGCGACGCGGCGGATCCCTATGGTCGCTGAGCCGCTGCTGTCCGTCCGAAACCTCAAGACGTACTTCACGCAGGACGAGGGGACCGTGCGGGCGGTGGATGGGGTCAGCTTCGACATGGCGCTGGGCGCGACGCTCGGGATCGTGGGCGAGAGCGGGTGCGGCAAGAGCATCACGGCCAGATCCATCATGCGTATCGTGGATCGCCCGGGACGGATCGTCGAGGGGGAGATCCACTTCCAGCGGCCGTCGGGCAGCGGGGGCGCGGGGTCGATGGTGGACCTGGCGAAGCTCGAGCCCAACGGCGCCCTGATGCGCTCGATCCGGGGCGCGGAGATCGCCTTGATTTTCCAGGAGCCGATGTCCTCGTTCAGCCCCGTCCACACCGTCGGCAGCCAGATCATCGAGGCGATTCGGCTGCACCAGCCCCTCGGCCGGCAGGCGGCGCGCGAGCGGGCGATCGAGATGCTGCGGCGGGTGGGCGTGTCGTCGCCGGAGGAGCGGGTGGATCAGCTCTCCAACCAGCTCAGCGGCGGCCTGCGCCAGCGCGCCATGATCGCGATGGCGCTGTCCTGCGAGCCGACCCTGCTGATCGCGGACGAGCCCACGACGGCGCTCGACGTGACCACCCAGACCCAGATCCTCGATCTGATGCGCCGCCTCCAGCAGGAGGACGGGATGGCGATCATGCTGATCACGCACGATCTGGGGGTGGTCGCGGAGATGGCCACCGACGTGGCGGTGATGTACCTGGGCCGGGTGGTGGAGCAAGCGCCGGTGGACGCGATCTTCCACGATCCGAGGCACCCGTACACGCGGGCGCTGCTGCGCTCGATTCCCCGCATCCGGTCGCGCACGCGGGAGCGGTTGACGCCGATCGCGGGCGCGGTGCCGCATCCCTACGACCGGCCGACCGGCTGCCCCTTCCACCCGCGCTGCCCGGAGTTCATGGCCGGACGGTGCGACCGGGAGGCGCCGATCCTGCGCCCGGTGGGCGATCACCACGCGGTGAGCTGCTTCCTCTACGAATGACCGCGACGCGCCAACCGCTCCTGCGGGTGTCCGGGCTGCAGAAGCTCTTTCCGATCCGGAAGGGTTTTCTGAAGCGGACGGTGGGTCACGTGCGCGCGGTGGACGGCCTGGACTTCCACATTGACGAAGGCGAGACCCTGGGCCTCGTCGGAGAGAGCGGCTGCGGGAAGACCACGACCGCGCGCTGCATCCTGCGGGCGATCGAGCCGACCGCAGGTGAGGTCTTCATGCGGATGGCGGAAGGCTCGGTGGTCGAGATGGGCAAGCTCCGCCGGGCGGAGCTGCGGGCGCTGCGTCGCGAGATGCAGATGATCTTCCAGGACCCGTTCACCTCGCTCAACCCCCGCATGACGCTGCTCGACCTCGTCGGGGAGCCGCTGCTGGTCCACGGGCTCCGGAGCCGGCGCGAGCGGGAGGAGCGGGTGGCGGACCTGTTGCGCCGCGTGGGGCTACGGCCCGAGTACATGCGGCGGTTCCCGCATGCGTTCAGTGGGGGCGAGCGACAGCGCATCGGGATCGCGCGGGCGCTGGCTCTGCATCCTCGCCTGGTCGTGGCCGACGAGCCGGTCTCGGCGCTCGACGTCTCGGTGCAGGCGCAGATCCTGAATCTGCTGGTCGACCTGCAGTCGGAGTTCCGCCTGACCTACCTCTTCGTGGCCCACGACCTGAGTGTGGTGAGACACATCAGTAACCGGGTGGCGGTGATGTACGTGGGCCGCATGGTGGAGCTGGCGGAGACCGAGGAGCTCTTCAGCCGGCCGAAGCACCCGTACACCGCGGCGCTGCTGTCCGCGGTGCCCGAGCCGGATCCCCGCACGCGCTCGCAGCGCATCGTCCTGCAGGGAGAGGTCGCGAATCCGGCCGCCCCGCCCGCGGGCTGCTATTTCCACCCGCGCTGCCCGCACGCGATCGACATCTGCCGGACGCAGGCGCCGGCATGGCAGGAGCTCTCGCCCGGGCATTTCGTCGGCTGTCACCGCGCGGAGGAGCTTCAGCTGGCCGGAGTGGAGTGAAGCGAGGGGCTCACGCCTACCGCGCGTCGCGCTTGGCCTGTCGTCGTTGCCCGCTCGACCGCATGTGGCCCTGGATCGCGGTGGCCTGGCTCTTCTGAAATTGCCGCTTGGCCGCGTTCGCCACCGCATTCGACCCGACCGCCTTGCCTCGACTGACCGTCTTGGACTCCGCGGCCGCGGCGGAGGCTTCCTGGTTCGGAGCGGTGAGCCGGGCCGACGCTTTCTTGCTGGGTTTCGTCATTGCCGGGGATCCTTACCCGTGAAGCCGGGGGAGTGAAGCTGGGCACAGGCCAGAGAGCAATAGACCCGCACCACGGCGGTCTGTGGGTCACCACTCCGGATGGAGTAGGGCAGGAACTTCGCTTGGCCGCATCCGTGGCAAACCGGTCGCTGTTCTTCCTTCGGTAGCTGCGGGAGCATGGCCGCCTCCATGGGTTGGCAACAGTTTACGCAGATGGTGCTGATACTACCAGTGGGCTGACGGCGCATCCATTGGACCAATGTCCAATAGGCCGGCCGGGGCGTGCCCGGCTAGAGTGAGTTCATGGGGAGACTCCCGGGTGGTGCTCGGGCCGGCGACGAGCCGGCCGCGACGAGCGTGGCATCGTGGTCGATCGACCACATCAGCGGAGTGACGCTCGCCGTGCGTGAAATGGCCGAATCGGTGGTGTTCTATCAGAAGCTCGGATTCGACGTCTCCTACGGCGGGCCTGGTGCCTCCTTCACCACGATGCGGGCTGGGCAGAGTGTCATCAATCTTCGCGAGGCGGCCAGCAGTGGCGGCAGTTCGTGGAATCGCGTGATCCTCCGCGTTCGCGGCGTCGACGCACTCCACCGCGATCTGGTCGAGAAAGGCCTGGCGCCCTCCGCGCCCAAGGATGCCGAATGGGGAGAGCGCTACTTCGAGATCCCGGACCCTCAAGGAGTCGTGATCAGCTGCGCGGAGCTGCGGCACTGATGGTCTGATCGTTCCTTCTAGGACGTAGCGCGGCAGGAGCTGGAGCCGGCTCTCGCGTCTGAGAACCTGCCGATGCGTGTCCAATTCAGGACACATTCCAAGTGGTCAAATCGAGACAGATTCTCCTCGGGGAAGGGCGTACTGAGAGGCCTGAATGGAGCACACAGTGTTACAGCACATGTGGATCGCCCCGCTCGTCGCTCTGGCGCTGGCCCAGGTCGCCGTCGTCGCGACGTCCGTCTACCTGCACCGGGGGCTCGCGCACCACGCGCTACGGCTGCACCCGGTCGCGGATGCGGGTTGTCGGGCCCTGCTGTGGCTCACGACGGGCCAGAGTCGGCGGGAGTGGGTCGCCGTGCATCGCAAGCATCACGCCTTCACGGACCGGGATGGTGACCCCCATAGCCCTCGGCTGTTTGGGTTCTGGCATATCCAGCTCTGGAACGTCTATTACTACGCGCGGGAAGCGCGCAATCCCGATACGATCCGGACGTTTGCGCCGGATATCGCCGAGGACTGGCTGGATCGCGCCGTCTTCTCGCGGGGGCTGAGTGGCCTCGCGATCGGCATCGCGCTACTGTGTCTGGTGTTTGGAGTCTGGGTCGGCCTGGCGGCAGGGCTGGTGCACGCGGTTCTGTATGTCTTCGTGCTCGCGCCCCTGATCAACGGTCTGGGGCACTGGCGAGGGGCCCAGAATTTTGGCAACACGGCCTATAACTCCAGGGCGCTCGCGTGGGTGACGGGCGGGGAGAGTCTCCACAACAATCACCATGCGCACCCGCGCGCGCCGAAGTTCAGCATGCGACGGTTCGAGTTCGATCCATCGTGGGTGGTGATCCGGTGCCTCGCGGCGGTCGGCCTGGTGGAGATCGTGGGCGCGCCCGTTCGGCTGGTACCGCCTGGAGTTGAAGGACGAGCAGGAACCCGGGGGGAATCGAATGATGAATGAGCAGATCGTGCAGATGGGGCTGATGTGGGTTCTCGCCGGCCTCAGTGCGGGCTGGCTGGCCGAGACCTGCATCAGCCGACGAGGGTATGGGCTGGTGGTCGACATGGGTCTGGGCGTCGGCGCGGGCCTCGCCGGCGGCGGGGTGTTCCTGGCCATTTCCGGCCTTCCCGCCGGGATGTTGGTCATGTTCGTCTTCGCGTTCTCTCTGGCGGCCGGGGTGATCCTGGCCCAGCGGCTCGGCTGGCCTTGTGAGGCCGGTGAGCGGGAGCGCAAGGCGCGGCTTCGCCTCAGTGAGCTAGGCGGACCCTCTCGGGGCGAGAAGAGAACGAGTAGTCCAGGACTGCTCGGGGGCGGTAACGGAAGGACCGGCCCGCCCGCCGTGACGCGCACGCTCATGCGTATCGCGACGACCGGGATCTACTTGCTGCGCGGCGTACCCCTCGAGCTTCAGCGAGCGGCGCGGGTGCGCGCCGTGAACGACGGGACCACGCTACGCCAGGTACTCCTGAAGGGCCTCGGCGAGTATGCGGCGGGAACCTGGACACCCCAGACAGACGACACACCGCCCGTCGAGCTCACGGTGAGCGTCCAGGCGACTGGGCGGTGACGCAGCGCCGGGGCGGCCGCGACCTTCTTGACGGAGGTGGGTCAGGGGCGCGGCTTTGCCGCGGGCCAGGGTCGTCCGGCCAGGCCCCCCTCGAGAGGCTCGGGGGTGCTGGTCGGCGGCGGCTCCTCGCTCTCCACGCTCTCGTCCATCAGAATCCAGGTGAGCATCCGCCCCTTCGTGGTTCGACGTGGCGATCCGAACCAACACCGGCCCTCGGCATCGAGCCCCACCAAGTGCCAGCCGTCGCCCTGCGTGATGACTTCGATCTGCCTGAGACCGTCCATTGTCGACCTCCCGTGCTGTTCTGAGCGACCCTCAGTCGTGTGCTTCGGACCCGGATGGGCGGGGTCATGGCGGATAGGACAGCGGGGGAGGACTGAGTCGAGACTCCCATGGACTCGCACACCGAGCCCAACATCTTCAGACTACCACGACCGTGACATTGACAAGGCGGACCCACCCAACTGGGGTAGGGCGCCTGCGTGAAC
>Ga0193739_1000258_pt1 | contig 14818 bp, 14 predicted proteins | sample L2a2metaG_FD_144926 | JGI IMG/M metagenome (GOLD analysis project Ga0193739, IMG submission 144926) | Soil microbial communities from a riparian zone of the East river system, Colorado, United States - L2a2 | ecosystem: Environmental > Terrestrial > Soil > Riparian zone | place: USA: East River...
GAGATCTTTGGCCGCTGCCGGCGGCTGGAACGCTGCCTCGTCGCCCACCCGCTCAATCCGCCCGAGCTGATTCCGCTCGTGGAGCTGGTGCCGGAGGACCGCACCTCGCCCGCATCCATGAGCCGCGCGGTGGGTTATTTGCGATCCCTGGGACGGTTTCCGATCGTCCTCAAGAAGTCCGTCCCGGGGTACGTCGTGGGCCGGATCGCAGCGGCGGTGTGGCGGGAATGCATCGATCTCGTGCTGCGCGGCGTAATCAGCGTGGACGAACTGGATCGCGCGGTGTCACTCGGGCCGGCGATCGGTTGGGCGGCAGCGGGACCGCATCTGACCTACCACCTCGCGGCGGGCGAGGGCGGGATCCGCGGCTTTACCCAGCACCTGCTGGCGAGCTTCGAGAGCTGGTGGCAGCAGCTGGCCCACTGGGCGCAGCTCGATCCCGAGCAGCAGCGGGCGTTGATTCAGTCGATCGAAAAAGCCTACAAGGGAAAAGTGGAATTCCTGCGCGAAGCGCGGGATCGACGGCTGAGCGCGATTCTCAAGGCTCTGGAGCAGGCGCGCGGGCCATCAGCTGGCAACGAGTAATCCAGTGCCGTACATCAGCACCAAACCCGCCGCTACCCCCAACGCGTTGAGTGGTGACCAGACGGTTTCGGTTTCCTGTGCCAGCGCCTGGTACAGCACGCCGATCACCTGAAGTATCGCCCCGGCGCCGACGGCGAGGCACAGCGTTCCGAGCAGCGGAGAATAGGATACGCCGCCGAGCCACGCGCCGAGGATCGTGGGGGCTCCCGCGAGAAGTCCCGCTTTGACGAGCGTGCGCAGCGGTGGATCGTCTTGTGCGACGGGCGCTACGATCCCGAGGCCTTCGGTCGTGTTGTGGATCATGAATCCGACAATCAGGAAGGCCCCAAGGCTCACGGCGCCTGTTGCGTATGCGGCGCCGATCGCCAGTCCCTCGCCCAGGTTATGCAGCCCGATGCCCAACGCGATGAGGTACGCGAGCCGCATCCGCCCCTGTCGTGGCGTATCGCCGCCCTCCGTCGCCCCCCGCCGACCTCCAAACGCCTGCAACGCGAGCCACGTCAACAGCACGCCGATCGCCACGAGCCCGACCCCTTGGAACGCACCCGCCACGCGCTGCGCCATCTCCAGCGCCTCGTGCAGCGCTTCGACCGCGAGGAAAACAAGGAGGCCGGCGGTGAGGGCCAGCGCAAAATGAATCCAGCGACGCTCGAGCCGCTTGAGAAACGGGAGCCAGAGCAGGCCGATCGCCACCGGCAGCACTCCGACGTACAACCCGATCATCGTGAAGACCAGGAAGTAGCTGCCGTCCGGCCGTGGCGTCTCGGCCGCCACGAGGATCTCGTGATCGAAGGTGACGCCGCTTGCCGTCAGCAGCTTGATCTGGTGCGGCTCGCCTTCCACCCAGGGATAGGGGATGTCGATGCGGGCTCGCCCGAGCCTGCCCACTTCCCGCTCGGGCGTCATGGTGTGCGCCCAATAGGCTTCATCCACCATCACCTGCGCGACCGTGACCGGGTCGGGGCCGCCGTTCACGACGTCGAGGACGATGTGGCCGGGCGTCAGCTGCACCCGATCGACGCTGAGCTCCTCGACCGGCGGCAGGCCGCGCGCGAGCCGGGTCAGCGTCCCCCCCTTCACCACGATCAGCGCCAACACCCCCAACAAGGCGAGCGGCACGAAGAACCAGAACGTGCGGGAGCGGATCACACCAGCGGCCCCGCGCCGTCCCGTACGTCGAACACGCCCATCCAACCCAACTCGGCGAACTCCGATTGGTGGGCATGGAACATGAACTTGCCGGGGCGGTCGTAAGTAAACTCGAGAATGTGCCGTTCTCCCTGGCCCATGCTGATCGTGTCGGTGAATTCGCTCGGCACGAGCGACGTGCCGGTCCGATACACTTGGAAGAAGGTCGCGTGCGTGTGCAGCGAATTGAGGAGATCGAATTCGAGCACGTTGACGAGGTAAATGCGGTTCAGCTCTCCGCGCTTGAGCACGATCGGGTTCGCCTGATACGCGAACGGGACGGTGTTCACCGCATAGACTTCGTTTTCGCCGTCGAAGTTCACGTCGAAGCCGTTCATCACCATCACCATCTCGTTCGCCGGCGCCCGCGCCCGTTTGGGATCGATGATCATCGCCCCGTACAACCCCTTCGCGATGTGCCGCTTGAGGGGCATCGTGTGGCAGTGATACAACTGCAGTCCGAACGGCTGCGCCTCGAACTCATAGACGAACGAGCCGCCGGGGTCGATTTGCTCGAACACCCCGTCCATGTTCGCCGGATGAAAGCCGTGAAAGTGAATCGAGTGCTGGTGCGTCCCGGCGTTGCGGAAATGCACGCGCACCAGGTCGCCTTCCGTGCAGCGCAACGTGGGGCCGGGCACCTGGCCGTCGAACGTCCACGCCGAGTAGAACACGCCGGGCATGACCTCGAGGTTGCGGTCGACCGCGACGATCTGATACTCGCGCACCGTCTGCCCGTTGGGCCGCTTGGAGACGACGCCGTAATCGAAATGCCGCAGGAACACACTCGGATCGATGCCCGCGCCGGCAGGCACACCGCCGGTCATCAAGGCGTGTGGATCGGGATGAGCGGTGCCATCCAGGACCGAAGCGTGCGCGATGGAGCTGGCGGAGGCAGCGCCCGCAATCCCGAGCAAGCTCCGCTTGAGCGCCTCGCGCCGCGATAACCTTTTCATTCTTCCGCCTCCTCGCACCACAGCAGCCCCGCGAGCTCCTGGCCCACGACGCGGGTCTCCATTCCGAAGCGCACCGTCGTCGGACCGTTGAACGGCTGCCGGTCGACGACCGCCAACCGCGTCCCGGGCGTCAGGCCCTGCTCGGCGAGATAACGGAGCCGGTCGGGTTGTTCGTCGCCGACTTGGCGCAAGACGAGCGACGCACCGACACGCGCGGCCGCCAGCGTGACCAGCTCCGCTTCTTCGATTTCTCCGGCTGCCGTCGGAATCGGCGCGCCATGGGGATCGTAGCGCGGCTCGCCGAGCGCTTCGGCCATGCGCTCGATGAGTTTTTCGGAGACGGCGTGCTCCAACCGCTCGGCCTCGACGTGCACGTCACCCCAGTCGTAGCCGAGTTTGCTCGTGAGATAGACCTCGAGGATGCGGTGGCGCCGGATCATCTGGAGCGCCGCGCGGCGGCCTTGTGGTGTGAGCTGCACGCCCCGATATGGCACGTGTTCGATGAGGCCCGTCTCGGAGAGACGCTTCATCATGCCGCTCACCGATGGAGGAGCGACTTCGAGCATCTCAGCGATGGCGCTCGTCGTGGCGAAACCGCCCTGACTGGTGAGATGGAAAACGGACTTCAGGTAGTCTTCGACCGAGCGCGTCAGGGGCGGCTGTGGCGAGCGAATCGCGGCGTTCATGAGGCTCTCCCAAGGGACCACTGTCAACCAGACAGGGTATTAGGCTAGCCTAATTCTCAAATATTGTCAAGCAAAAATGTGGATTTTGTAAGACTAAGAAACTAAGCTAATTAACAGTGTGAGAATGCGCTCGCTCATCCCCCAGATAGTCCTTTTCCCTAGTGTATATGATGGCAATACCCGTCGGGGGATGCCAGGATGATCGACGGTGATCTCCCCGCGCACCCCAGGCGCCAGCAGCGCCCGGAAGGGCACCCAGAAGGCCTCTTGAACCTCCGGGTTGGGCACAATGGTAGGCCGCTCGGTCAACGCGAATACAAACGGTCGTACGACGACCGGAGGTAAAACCGGAGTCCGAGGGTGGAGGTCGTCGAGGATGCCGAGACGTTCGGCACCCGACAAATCGACGCCGATTTCTTCGAGAGTTTCGCGGATCGCGGTCGCCAGGAGATCGGCGTCGCCTGGTTCGCGGCGCCCGCCGGGAAACGCGATCTGCCCCGACCACGTGTCACCGACGCGCACCGCGCGGTGGATGAACAGCGCTTCCAGTCCATCGTCCCCGTCGCGCAACGCGATCGCCACCGCAGCCGGAATCATTCCCGGCTCGAGAGCGATCTGCGTGGCGTGATAGTCCCGCAAAGCTCGCCTGGCTGCGGCGAGGTCTATGCCGAGACCTCCTCGCCGCCGTCCACGTTGATCACGTTGCCGGTGATCCAGTCGGCGCCGGGATGCGTGAGCGCCACGATCGCGCCACCCAGGTCGGCGGGGGTCGTGAGCCGGTGATGCGGATTCCGGTGGGTCGCGATGTCGATGAGCTTCTCGTTGCCGGGGATTTTGCGGAGTGCCGGCGTGTCGGTGACACCGCCGCGCAGTGCGTTCACGGCAATGCCGTGCGGCGCCAATTCGAGCGCCAGCTGCCGCGTGTGCGACTCGAGCGCCGCTTTGGCCGCGGACACCGCGCCGTAGGTCGCGAACACGCGCGTTGACCCGGACGACGTCATCGAGAAGATGCGGCCGCCCTTCCCCATCAGCCCGTGCTTCACGACGCCCTGCGCCCAGTACACGAGCGAGTGCGCCATGACGTCGAGCGTCATGTCGATGTTCGCCTTGTTCAACACCTCGTCGCCGATATAGGGCTTGAGCGTCCCGAACGCGAGTGAGTGCAGGAGCACGGCGACGTTCAGCTTCTGTTTCGCGAGCTCGGCGAGCACCTCGTTGCGCTTCTCTTCGTCGGCCGCGTTGATGTTGAAGTACTGCGTCTTGCGGCCGAGCTTCTCGATGTCCCGCCGGATTTCGGCGACGTGCTCGAGTCCGGCCTTGCGGTCCAGGTGGACCCCCACGATATCATAGCCCGCCTGCGCGAGCGCCCGGGCAGCGCCTTCACCGAAGCCGCTCGACGCCCCTAGAATGAGCGCCCATTTGGGCGTTCGTACCTGCGCGTGTGAGTTATCTGACATGGCGATATAATAGCCGACCTCTCGTGAGAAGCCACGTGTGGATGGGAATCGGCTTGGCGGCTGGCCTCTTGCTCGGACTGCTGGCTGCCGGGCTGTCGCAGCGCGGCCACCCTGGCCTCGCGGACGTTCTGCGCGAGATCCGGCCCGTCGGTTCTCTTTTCCTGAATCTGCTCTCCATGGTCGTGATCCCCCTTGTCGCGACCGCGCTGTTCGCGGGGATCGCCAAGCTGGGCGATCTGCGCACCGTGGGCCGGCTCGTCGTGCGCACGCTGGCGTTTTTCTGGGCGACGGCGATCGTCGCCATCGTGCTCGGTTTCCTGGTCGGCTCGGCGCTCCTGCCACGCAGTGCGGTCACACTAGAGCAGCAGACCGCGCTGCGGGCGGCGGCCGGTGCCGACGCGGGATTCATTCAACGCGCGGCGGAGAACATCCCCACCGGCATCCAGTTTCTGGTGCAGCTGGTGCCGGCCAATCCGTTCAAGGCCGCCGCCGACGGCAACCTCCTGCCGGTCATTGTCTTCGTGACGATTTTCGGCATCGCGGCGGCGACGCTGCCGCTCGAGAAGCGCGCGCCCCTCACCAACATCGCCGACGCCGTCACCGAAGTCCTCATCCGGATCATTCACTGGGTGTTGCTGTTTGCGCCCATCGGGATCTTTGCGCTTGTGGCACCGATCGTGACGCAATTTGGCTGGAGCCTGGTGCGCGCGATGTTCTCATTCATCGCGGCCGTGATCGTCGGCGTGCTTCTTTTCATCGCGGTGGTGTACCTGCCGTGTGTGGCGTTCATCGCGCGGCTCTCACCAACCCGGTTTCTGCGCGCGGCGTTTCCGTCCATGCTGATGGGGTTTTCTGCGACGTCATCGATGGCGGCGCTGCCGACGATGATCGATGCCGCGGACAAGGATCTGCAGATCCCGCGCCCCGTCTCCGGCTTTGTATTGCCGCTCGCCGCTACCCTCAACCGCGGCGGTAGCGCCGTCTTTCAGGCGATCGCGGTCGTCTTCATCGCGAGGTTGTACGGGATTCCATTCGGGATCGGCGAGATGGTTGCGGCCGGCGCCGCAGTGTTCCTGGCATCGCTCACCGTCGCTTCCGTTCCCTCCGGCGGCGTAATCAGCCTGTTGCCCGCCTTTCAGTCCACGGGCCTGCCCATCGCCGGGCTCTCCATCCTGATTGGCCTCGACCGCATCCCCGACATGTTCCGCACGATGACGAACGTCACCGGCCATATGGCCGGTGCCGTGGTCGTCGCCGCGCTCGAAGACCGAAAATGAATTGGCTGCTCGCGGCGCCGTGGATTCTGGTGTTGCTGCTGATTCTCTACCGTTACGCGACGCGCCGGCCCAGGCTGCGTGACTACGAGCCATTGGCGTCTGGTCCGCTCGTCTCCGTCATCATTCCGGCCCGCAATGAAGCGCGCAACATCGAGCGCTGCGTCCGCTCGGTGCTCGCGACGCAGTACACGCCCATCGAAGTCATCGTCGTGGACGATCGCTCGACCGACCGCACGGCCGACATCGTCGAGCCCGCCACGGGCGGACGGTTGCGGCTGGTGCGCGGCAGCGATCCGCCGCCGGGGTGGTTCGGAAAACAGTGGGCGATCGTGCAGGGCTATCGCGTCGCCACAGGCGAGCTGCTGCTCTTTACGGACGCCGACACGCGACACGAGCCGGAGCTGCTGCCGCGCGCCGTGCGTGGACTGCAAGCCGAGCACGTCGATCTGTTCACAGTGCTGCCGCACCAGGAAATCCGTGGCTTCTGGGAGCGGCTGATCCAACCGCACGTCTTTCTCGGGCTCGAGACGCGCGTCGGCAACCTGGAGCGCGTGAACCGCACGCGGATCGAATGGCACGCGATCGCCAACGGTCAGTTCATTCTGACACCGCGTGGCGCCTACGAAAGCGTCGGCACGCACGAAGCGGTCAAGGGCACGGTCGTGGACGATGTCATGCTCGCGCAAGCCTACGTGCGGGCGGGCAAGGATATCTTTCTGGCGCATGCACGGGAGTTCATGACGACGCGCATGTACGGCTCGCTGCGTGAGATCCTCGCCGGATGGACGAAGAACCTCGCGTCGGGCGCGCCGCTGATGGCGCCGCCGATCCCGCTGCTGCGGACGCTGCTTCCGTATCTGATGTGGATGCCGGCGCTCTTCTGGATCGCTCCGCCCCTTGCGTGGATCGTGACCGGCTGGCAGGTCGCCGCCATCGCTACCGTCGTTTCACTCCTCACCTGGCTCGCGATCTACGCCGCCGAGCGCGCCCCGGTCTGGTATGCGCCGCTCTACCCGCTCGGCGCCGCCTTCGTCGCCTTCATCATGATCAGATCCGCGGCGCGAGGCGGCCGTCGGATCGAATGGCGCGGGCGCACATACCGAGCACCGAGCTAGAAGAACAGGGTCGCGATGAGCGCGGCGCTTACCGCTGAGCCGCCGATTTGCCAATCACGACCTTTGACATTCAAGGGCTTCTGCGTTCTCACGCTCGTCGAGTACGTCAAAGAAACCGCGGCAAGAGCACCGAGACCGAATCTCGGAGTGAGCAGGTAGGTTCCACCAACGTCGCCAAACACACCGGCTGTCCAGCTGTTGTCCTCAAACGCACCGACGGTACTTCCTGACGCGCGATGGTCAAAGCCAGCGAGCACTCCAAGGGTGTAATGAGAGACGACCTTTGCCTCTCCCGCGCCATATCGCCGCCAGCCGAACCGCAACTGCGTAAACGCGTTCGAGTTGAAGCCCACGAATCGCGTCCCGGCCGTATCCGTTGCCTGGGACTCGGAATGCGAACCGCTGACGCGCACGTCGAGAACGAGTGCGCGAGTGGGTGAGCGGAACTTCACGAAGCCGAGAGACGCGAAGCTGGACCCGGCTTGAAACTGCGCCGCCCACTGGCCGCCACGGAACGGCGTCGCAGCAATTCGGGTTGTGGAATCCTGCGCGAACAACGACAGGGGAAATACGAGAAGAGCCGGGAGCAACCGTAGGCGCGCGTGCATGGCAGACCCTGTGAGGTGGATTCTGAGTCTGCCCGGTCGCGCGCCCCGTGGCAACATGGCCTCTACGGCTTGAAGATCACCTGCTGCGCGAGTGCCACGCCCGCCACAATGCTGCCAGCCGCCGATCCGATGTGCAGGATCGTCGCCCAACGCGTTCCCCGCTCGACGGCCAGGCGTACCAGCACCGACAACGTCAGCGACACGCCCAGCATCCCGACCATCGTGCCCGCGCCGAACGCCGCGAAGTACACGAGGCGAGACGTCGTATCAGGGACGGCCGCGACGAGCAGCGCGGCGATGGCACCGCTGCCCGCCAAGCCGTGGGCGATGCCAAAACCAAGCGAGCGACGGGCATCGACCGCCGTGTGCGCATGACTGTGGCTCGGATCGGCCGTATGGCTATGAAGATGGAAATGCGGCGCGGCAGTCGGATGGGCGTGCAGATGCATGTGCCAGCGGCCGCGGATGTAGCGCCAGATGACCAGTCCGCCGAGCATGACGAGGAGTGCGGCGACCAGGAGCTCCGCGGCCGGCCACAACCCCTCAGGCAGGCGCACTCCCAATGCGATCACGAGGAAAGCCACGGCGCCGACCGTGGCGGTATGGCCGACACCCCAGATCAGCCCCAGTCGTGCGGCCGCCCACAGACGCCCCCCCCTCCCGCCTGGTCTGGTCGCTAGGGTCGAGACGGCCGCAAGGTGGTCCGGCTCAAAGGCATGCCGGAGTCCCAGAAGGCCACCGATGGCCAGAACGGCTAAAATTGGGGGCGCCATTTTGAGGCCGAAATCTAACTACAACCTTTTGGCCTGCTTGCATATCCAACACCGTGCATGCCCCGACAGGTGCTCGAGGACACTCTGACTGCTGACTCGATTGCGGCCGATACGGCCCTCGCGGCGAGCGGGGACCCCAGTGCCTTCGAGCGCCTGTACCGGACCCATGTGGCGCGGGTGCATACGCTGGTGCGTCGCATGCTCGACGCCGATGAAGCCGACGATGTCACGCAGGACGTGTTCATCCGCGCCTGGCAGAAGCTGTCCACGTTCCGCGGCGAGTCGGCGTTCGGGACATGGCTGCACCGGCTGGCGGTGAACGTGGTGCTGGCCCGCCGCAAGACCGTCGGCATCGAGCGCGGCCGGTTTATTACGGACGAAGCGCCCCTGGAGAGAGCATCGGGGCGGCCGGTGACGCCCGAGTTGTCAGTGGATTTCGAGGACGCGCTCGCGCGTCTTCCTGAGGGAGCAAAGCAGGTGTTCGTGTTGCACGACGTGGAGGGGTATCGCCACGAAGAGATCGCGCGCCTGCTCGGCATCGTGCCGGGCACGTCGAAATCGCAGCTGCATCATGCGCGGATGGCGCTGCGGAGGCACTTGGAACGATGAACGATCAATGGACGAACCGGCTGTCGGACTATCTCGACGGCGAACTGGACAGCGTGGAGCGTGGCGCGCTCGAGGCGCACCTCGCGACCTGTGGAGAATGCCGCGTGACGCTCGCGGAGCTGCGCGGCGTCGTCGCGCACGCCAAGGCGCTTGAAGACTCGGAGCCCCTGGCGGATCTCTGGCCTGGGATTCGCGCGGGTCTGACCCCGGGCCGGCGGCCCGGGGTAAGTCGCCGCTTCAGCTTCACTGTCCCGCAGCTGCTCGCGGCGAGCGTCGCGCTCGTGCTCCTGTCGGGCGGCGGCGCGTGGCTCGCTCTCACGCCCAACGCCGAACCGCAGCGCCCGAGGCCGGGTGCGCTGGTCACACCGGTCACCTGGACGTCGCGGACCGACCTGGCCGTCGCCGAGCTGCAGGAAGCGCTGACCCGTAACGAGAGCCGGCTGGATACGGCCACGGTGCGGGTGGTGCGGCAGAATCTGGCCGTCATCGATCGGGCGATCGCCGAGGCGCGAGCCGCGCTGGAGAACGATCCCGGCGACACGTACCTGAATCTCCACCTCGCCGCGACGATGCGGCGCAAAGTGGAGTTACTGCGGCGGATCAACGCGATCGCCGCGGCACGGTCTTAGGAGGACTGAGGAATGCTGACGACGCTGGCCGCCACGATGCTGGTCTCGCTGACGCTGCAGGGGCAAACCGATACGACATTCGCCGTGCCGGCCGGCGCAAGCCTTTCGGTCAACAATTTCGGAGGCGCAATCGTTGTCCGCGGATGGAATCAGGATCGCGTGAAGGTCCACGCCGAGCACGGCCGCCGGGGCCGTATCGAGGTCTCGGTGGTCGGCGGCACGGTGATGATCAAGGCGAGTAGCCGGCAGGGCGCGCCTTCGGTGGTGGACATGGAGATCACGGTCCCGCAGGCCATAGCGCTGACGCTGGCCGGGACGTACGCGGAGATCACGGTCGAGGGCGTGACCGGATCGATCAGCGCCGAGACCGTGAATGGCGAGGTCAACGTGCGGGGCGGCAAAGGAAACATCACGCTGCACTCGATCCAGGGCTCCGTGACACTCGCGGATGCGTCGGGCCGTATCGAGGTGACCTCCGTCAACGAGGATATCGAGCTGTCCAACGTCTCGGGGGAGATCAAGGTCGAGACCACGAACGGCGAGGTGACCCTGACGGGGATCCAGTCCTCGAGCGTCGAGGCGGCCACGATCAATGGCGATGTGGTGTACGACGGCACGATCAACGACGGTGGATCGTACGCCTTCAGCTCCCATAACGGGGACATCACGGTGACCGTGCCGGAACGCGCCAACGTCACGATAACGGCCGCGACCGCCAATGGAGACATCGACGCGAGCTTCCCGTTGCCGATGCAGAGCACGCCCGGAAAGCGGCGCTGGACTTTCAAGCTCGGCAACGGGAGCGCGCGACTGGAAGCCGAATCGTTCCAGGGCGACATCCAGCTGCGGCGGCCGGGTGAGGTGGAGCGGCGGCGCGAGCACGAGCAGAACAAGCAGAAGGATCACGACTCGAACTACAACTACGATTACAACCACGACTACAGCTACGACTACCGCTACACTGCCACTGCGGAGGATCGATGCGCAGCTTCTTGATCACAGCACTATTGGGCACCGCCGTCGTCGCCAGTGCCGGCGCCCAGGATTTCAACTGGCACGGCCGCATCGCCGCCGGCAAACGGCTGGAAGTGAAGGGCGTGAATGGTGACGTGCGCGCAGTGCTCGCGAGTGGGGCGGAGGCCGTGGTGAACGCGACGAAGCGGGCGCGCCGCTCCGACCCGGAGGACGTGAAGATCGAGGTGATCGAGCACGCGGACGGCGTGACGATCTGCGCCGTGTATCCCACGCCGCCGCGCGCCCGGCGCGAAAACGTTTGCGAGGTGGGCGACGCGTGGCACACAAGCACGGAGGACAACGACGTGAGCGTGCACTTCGAGGTCCAGGTGCCTGCCGGCGTCGAGTTCAACGGCCGGACGGTGAACGGCGAGATGTCGGCGGAGGGCCTGACGGCGGACGTGAAGGCGAGCACGGTGAACGGCAGCGTGCGCGTGACCACCACCGGGCTGGCCGAGGCATCGACCGTCAATGGCTCGGTGTACGCGAAGATGGGCCGCGCCAACTGGAGTGACGAGCTGGACTTCAGCACCGTAAACGGCGGGATCACGCTGATCATGCCGTCCCAGCTCGACACCGACGTCCGAGCCAGCACCGTGAACGGCGAGATCGAGTCCGACTATCCGCTGACGATTACCGGGCGCTTTGGGCCGCGGCGGTTGCGCGGCACGATTGGCGCGGGTGGCAGAACGTTGAATCTGAGCACGGTGAACGGCGAGATCAGATTGAGGAAGGGCACGTAATCGTACCATCCCGCGCTCTTTCGATACCTAACACTTAAGCACCCGGCTCCACCTTGACCCCCTCGAAACATGAGGGGGTTTTTGGTGCTCCGGGAAATTCTCCGCCGCACCAGCGACATCGAGAGTCTGCGCGAGCTGTTCGGCGCACTCGGCTACGAGTCGGTGTGGGAGGTCGTTCCAGCGGGACCCTGGCTCGGCGAGAGCGCGCTCGATGGCGCTGGTGTCACGCGCAGCGCGCTGATCGCGCGACACGGCGCGTTTCGCGTCTTCGCGCTGGAAGCTCGCGATCCTGAAGCAGCCGCGCGCCTAGCCGCGCGGCGGCTCTCGGCCGGCGCGGAGCGCGGATTGGCCTGCGCGCTGGGCAGCCAGCCACTCCGGCTGGTCTGTGCCGCGGGCCCAGTCGGTCTGCGGCTAGCGACCATCTCGGTCTCCACTCCCTCCGGTTCCGGACTGGCGACGCTCGAACGGCTCGCACCTGCGAAAGGAGAATCGGCGCTCGCCCTTTCCTTGAGGATTGGCGAAGTCCTGGCGAGCGAAGGGGTCACGCCACGCTTCTTTCGCGCCTTTCGGAGTACGCTGGAGCGGTTGACCGAGCGCCTTGCAGCTCCACGCTCGCGCATCGATCGGCACGCGCTCACGCTGACCGCGCTCACGCGCGTGCTGTTCCTCTATTTCATCCAGTCGAAGGGCTGGCTCGATGGCGACACTCGCTACGTAGCGCGGCTGCTCGATCGCGCACTCGCCTCGCGACGTCACTTCCACCGCTCCTTTCTGCACGCGCTGTGCTTTGGCGCCCTGAACCGCCCCGCCGCAAGTCGCGGCGCGGCCGCCCGGGCGCTGGGCCGGATTCCCTTCCTCAACGGCGGCCTGTTCGAGCCGTCGGCGCTCGAGCGTCAGTACGGTCCCGCGATCTGGTGCAACGCCGATTGGCGCGCGGCATTCGACGATCTGTTCGAGCGATTTCACTTCTCGGTGCGCGAGCACGATGCCGGCGAGTTCGTCGCGCCCGACATGCTCGGCCGCGTGTTCGAAGGCGTGATGGATTCCGACGAGCGCCGCGCGACTGGCAGCTACTACACGCCTGCCTCACTCGTGCGCGAATTGATACGTGCCGGACTCGAAGCCGCGTTGACGCATCGGCTCGGCCTGTCCCCCGCGGCAGCCGCACAGTGGGTGCATGAAGGCGTAGCGCCACAACCTGCTCCCGATCTGCGCGGGCTCACCGTCCTCGACCCGGCGGGCGGGTCCGGGGCCTTCCTGCTCGGTGCGCTCGACGAGCTCGTGAACCTGCGACGTGCCGCCGGTGACGGGCCGAACCTCGCCGTGCGACGCGACGTCCTCGCCCACTCGCTGTTTGGCGTCGATCTCACGCCAACCGCGGTGCGACTCACGGAACTGCGACTGTGGCTCGCGCTCGTCGCCGATGAGGACACTGCGGACTTCGCATCCATCGCACCGTTGCCCAACCTAGACGGCCACGTGCGACAGGGCGACGCCCTTCTCGATCCGCTGATGCTGGCTGCTTCTCTGGGCGGCAGAGCCCTCCGCGCAGGGGCGGTCGAGGCGCGGCGGCTCGAGGGCGCACGGCGCAGTCTCTTCCAACTGGCTGGCCCGGAGAAGCGCGCCGCACAGACCGAGCTGAACCGGGCCGAGGCGGCACTAGCGCGGAAACTCCTCGACGATGGGCGCGCGGCACTGGAAGGCGCGATCAACGAACTCCTCACGCTCGCGCGCAGCCGCGACCTGTTCGGCCGCCGGCACGGCATCACCGTCGATCAACGGCTCCGGCTGACGCGTCTCCGGCAGAGCCTGAAGGACGTCCGGGCATCGCAGCGCAAGCTGCGACTCGAGGGCACCGCGCCGTTCTTCTCGTTCGAATCACACTTCGCGGACGTGATGCTTCGCGGTGGGTTCGATTTGGTGACGGGAAATCCGCCGTGGGTGCGCGCGGAACGGCTGCCGCCGCGCGTGCGGGAGACGCTTGCTTCCCGATACTCCTGCTGGCATCCAGCCGCGACCCGTGGGTTCGCTCACCTACCCGATCTTGCGGTCGCATTCACGGAGCGTGCCCTGGAGCTTGTGCGGCCGCAGGGCGTCGTCGCGCTGCTCGTGCCGGTAAAATTCGCAACCAGCGGTTACGCGGAGCCATTGCGTCAGCGGCTGGCGCACAATGCGCGGATCGAACGCGCGGCTCCGCTCGCGGAGACGGTGGCGCAAACGTTCGGCGCTGCCGTGTACCCAATGGCGTTGGTTGCGGCGCGTGCAGACCCCGCCGGTGCGGAAACCACTGGTACGGCATTGGGACCAAAGCCGACGGTTCCAGCTGTGCCTCAGCGACAACTTCAGAACACTGGACCGTGGATCCTGATCGCCGGTGCCGAACGCATCGTGCGGCGCCTGCGCTCGAAATTCCCCATTGTGCGTGATCGCTGGACGCCGCAGCTCGGTGTGAAGACCGGCGCCGACGATCTCTTTCTACTCGATCAGGAGCGGCCCGGAACGCGGCCTGCCGTCCGAGGACGGGACATCGGCGCGTGGCGCTGCAAGCCGCGCCGGTATGTCCTCTGGACGCATGGCGCCGACGGTATGCCGCTCGCCCGTCTGTCGCGCGAATTCCTCGATCGGCTGTCCACTCATGAAGAACGGCTCCGGCTCCGAGCCGACTACCGCGGCGGACCGCCCTGGCAGCTGTTTCGCACGGCGTTGGGGTTTGCCGCGCATCGGGTGATCTGGCCCGATCTGGGGCGCCGCCTCGCGGCGGTCGTACCGCCAGCCGAGGTCGTGCCGCTCAATACCGTCTACGGCATCGCGACACGCGAGTCAGCTGATGCCGCAGCGCTGGCGGCGCTGTTCAACTCATGCTGGCTGACCGCACTCGCGCGACTCGTGGCCGATCCCGCGCGGGGTGGTTTCCGGCGTTTCAACGCTCGGGTCGTCGGCGGTCTCCCGGTGCCCTCTCCCGAGTCCCCAGTATGGACCGAGCTGGCGCGGCGTGGAGCGCGCTGCGAGCCGGCGGACGATCTCATTGCCGATGCCTTCGAGCTCGATGGCGCCGACCGCCGCGCGCTGGCCGCGGATCCTGTCTGAGCACCTGGTCCCCGTCCCGGAGCCCCTCACGCTGGCGCTCGCGCCGGCGGGGGAAGGGGGGGCGGGGGGGCCGGGGGGGGCGGGGGGGGCG
>Ga0193739_1000259_pt1 | contig 14806 bp, 19 predicted proteins | sample L2a2metaG_FD_144926 | JGI IMG/M metagenome (GOLD analysis project Ga0193739, IMG submission 144926) | Soil microbial communities from a riparian zone of the East river system, Colorado, United States - L2a2 | ecosystem: Environmental > Terrestrial > Soil > Riparian zone | place: USA: East River...
GTAATAGGAAAGATGAAGATACCCAAGGGCTGGAAGGTTGTAATAAACACCTCACGAAACCATTACGGAAGGGAAAAACTAGAGGATAAATTTGTAAATGAAGGCGTGATCAACTTGAACAGGGGGTATCTAAGTGACAAAGATCTGTCATTGCTCTTCTATTGTGCCGATGCTCTAATCCTTCCTTACAAAGTTACTTCTGGTTCAGGCGTCATGTACGATGGATTAGCTCATGGACTTCCATTTATTTCAAGCAAGTTAGAATTTTTCAAAGAATTCTCCGATATGAAGGTAGGGATGATGGTTAATCGTAATCCAGTCGAGTTCTCAAATTCTCTTCTAAAACTTAAAATGAATTACAAGCGATACAAAGATGCGGTTGTAGACCTTAGAAAGCATCTACTATGGAAGGAAGTTGCCAAAAAGCATATCTTGCTCTATAGCTCGATTATTGAGCCTACTACTTCTCCTTCTCCTCTTGTAAGAAAAATTAATAGATAGACTTGGCATATTATTTGGAGCATTTATTTGGAGCATGTTATAACATAGTAGAACTTGCCAAATATAATATCAGAGTCCGATGCTTCAATTAAAGTTACCAAAATAAGTCATTATCTCTAGTTTTGTTCATGGAGCAACAGTGCATTCTTATATGTGAAAATGAATACATTAAGATGTGGACGGAGCCGGAATTGAGTGTTAATATTTTTTCGGATGTCGAGGATGACTTTAGAGAAAGATACGGTGTTTACTTGAGGACCATGAAACAACGAATCTACGATACATATCTAGGGTTCAACGAATTGGAGGATGAAAGAAAAATGGTTAACCAGCAAGTTATAAGGACACCTGGACGAAGAGGCGAGATTATTAAGAATGAGGAGATTGATAAAGAATTTTCTAGGCGATATGATGAGTATAAAAAAAGTAGTGAATTATTCTGATTAAATTCTGGACTCAATGAGCGCTTTTTGTACGTAAGGATTAATGACAGCTATATTTTAGGACCTAATTATTCAATCTATAAACAATAAAAAGTTTCTTAGTTTTAACATAAAATCAAAAATAAATACGGGCAACAAATTAAGCACATAATAGTGGTCTTAATGTTACCGCTTTTACTGAAGATTTTTTCCTACATTCGTTTGATGAATCTTTCTTAATTCACACAACTTGTGCTTTTGCGAAGCGATCTCCCACACTGGTAATTCTTATGTTCGTTTTCTGTCCAGTTTTTGCACCTTCAACAAATATTACAAATCCCTGGATTCTAGCAATTCCGTCGCCTCTCCTGCTTATTTCTGATATTTCAACTTCGTATTCCTTACCCATTTCGACTGGTTTTGGACCTCCAAAACCACTTCTGTAACTCATAGTTAGAATAATGTCTGTTCTTTCCGTAATATGAATGAACGTAATTAGCCATATGCGCATAGATCTAGATTTAATAATAATTTAGGAATGGTCTGATGTCAATAAGAAACTAGTAAGCTTAATATTTTTTTCACATTACTGAGGATTAGAATCCCAACCAGGTATTGGCTAGATGTTCACTTATCATTATATTTCCCGTTCCTCTTCTTCCTCTTGCTGTTTGATATCTTCCAACTCGCGTTTAATCTTTGATTTCAACCTTTACATCTACGAAAATTAAATCTAGATATCAAGAAAGTAAACATATTATACCTAATCATAGTATAGTTAACTATGACAAGAACAGTAAAGCCACCAGGCGTTCCAGGAGAGTTTAAATGTCGAACATGTGAAATTTCATGGTCAAGTTTTATGCAGAATAACATTCCATGTACAGATAAAACAACAAGATTTGGACTACATAACTTTGACTTTAGTAGGCCGATTCTTCTCGAAAAACCTTAACCAGATCTATTTCAATAAAATTGCCGTAAATCAATTGTAGTATGTCTTTGTTATACGGCAGCTATCATCTGCTTATTAACTTCGGCAAGTAATTGCCTCAAATCGATTGGCTTTTGAAGAAAGCCATTTATTATCCTTTTTGTAGTATACTCTTGGAATAAACTATCGTCAATTTGAAACGCTGTCATCAAGATTGTTCTTATCAAAGGATTTAAGTCTTTTACAGTCTTTAGAAGCTGTAACCCATTAATAACGGGCATTCTCAAGTCAGAAATAATAAGCATGTAATCTTCTGCATTATTTTTAAGGTGTTCTAGTGCCAGTATCGGATCTGTGAATTTCAATACTTGGATTCCATTGATTGTACGTAAGGCGTCACAAAATAATAATGCACTGTCCAATTCATCATCTACTATACTAACAATTTTGTTATACAGCAATAAGGCTTGACGGTCCTTCTATCATAATCATGATATACATTCTCACCATGTTTTGGTATCTTCCGACATATAAAGCAGCAATTTTTCAATATTTTTATCCATTTAAATTATTCTAGTAATAATTTACTTAGGTTTAGAAGGCGACTTGATTGATATCTAATGTAGTGCATCATCAATCTGTCAAATCATACAAGACCCAATAGTTTACAGACAATAAAGGAATCTTGTTGACATTTCCCCTATCTTTACCTCGAGATGGATTAGGGTTATTCCTAAAAGGTTAATACATGAAATATAATATAATTTACTAATGGAAGGAGATTCTCCCAAGGAAGCTATTCACGGCAACATGCTGGAAAATTTTAATTTAATGCAATTTTGCTGCATAAGATGCGGTTCAAATGAATTAACCAAAAGCACTCCTACATTTCTACAAAAAGTGGTTGAAGATAAAAGCATGATATGTGAGGAAATCTTTCAAGTTAATGATATTAATCAACAATTGGCCCTTTACGTCATTATTTGTTTTACCTGTAAGAAATGTAACAATAGGATTTCTGTGACAGTACTAGACCACGGAAAAATGGAAAAGTAAAAAGAAGATGACAACTCGAAAAATGAAATTCGAATGGTTAAGTCCGAAAGAGAATGATAAGATTTCTCATGAATTAGATTATCTGGATAGTGTGGATCCAATTACTGGTCATTGGCGAGATACTCAATGGATGAGTTTTAAACCACAAGTTGTGGATAAATACAGAAATAATAACCTAGTTGAAATAGCAGTCAACCACATTAATTTCCTAAACAGAGATGGAGATCTTGAATGCAGCGTTTGTTATCGTCCTACTAAACGAAAACTCATGGTTCAGGCTAGGGAATTTTGTTTTGTCCCTGAAAAAGAACGTACTCATTGGTTACAATTTAGTATGCGAGATATCAATAAAAAATTTAAGTAAAACTACCGGGCTAATGCAAGTTTTTAACCATAATCTTGATAATGTTCTGGGATCATTATTTATGCTGAAAAGACTAATATTTTAGCCATATTTCGTAACCTTTCAAGATTGATTCAAAGTATCTAGAATATCATCATAATTAGTATGTTCTCTTTCTAAGGAATTTGCTTTGGTCATTTCTTAGAATATCTTTTTCCTTGAACTAAACACATGTATACGTCTTACAATCAAATTTATGGCCAAATAAGAGAAACATGAGGCTATAATAGATGCTATTATTGCAGCTTGTACTGGCTGATATTCTATTCTCAACAATTCGAGTAGAATGAAGAACCTTGATACATTGTTGATAATATCAAATACAGAATCAGCAAATAACATCTTTGTTACAATTTGTTTTAGAATAGTAATGTTCCATTTCCCAGTTAGTTTTTTTGTATATTTCTTCTTATTATCAAGATGAAAAAGAACAACAAAAATTACTTTAGAGCATATGAATCCAGTTATTACTGTTAATGTAGAAGTTGTAAAATCATCATTGGAATATTTTGTAGATAGATATGCTACTATAAGACTAACAATAAAACCAACCGAACCTGATAGTAGTAGATTCTTATTGAGCGATATGGCATTGGTATACTTCATATAAAATTTTGTTAAGTAATTTGTTATCCTACTACCAAGTCCTCCTTTCATCTAATACTCTATACACAAACAATCATTTATGGGTATTCTACAAAATGACTTTTGCAAAGAATTTGGTATTAATAAATCCCATTATTTCCGGCATTCGAATACTGTATGTTCAAGCCTACAGTGGCTAAGGATGTTTGTGAGAGTGGATAATTATCCAATAAAGACATTATTTGCCAATCATTAGAACAGAATTCGAAATAGGTTTAAGTTCAGTGATATAGAAAACAAGGCGATTAATTCTCTTGCAGTTAAAGTGATGAGAGTAGTTGGGATAGACATCAGTAATCAGATATCAAGGGAAATTACAGAATATATGATTTGTAACTAGTAACAGCTTTCATTAGCATAATATACGATTATCATGTAAACCTCACTATTCTTCTGGTTTTCTGAATGGATCTTGACGATAGATGAACAAATATTTACCAATTATGTGAGTTATTGGTTTTAAATATCATAAATATTCAGATGGAGATTTATTTGTGATGAAGTGATAGATAATTTGGATCATAATTCTTTATAATTGAATTATCAATTGTAATTAGAAGTCAGGAAACTGGCGGGATTTTGGTTGACTCTTGTTCATCTAAGGCAACCAGTATAGTCCCTTCCGCCAGTCTTTCTATTAATTGATTAGTTTGATTTCGAACTAATTGAAGTCCACATCGAGGGATGTCCCGTATCAATACATGAAATTAGTTCGGCATAAAAGCGCCGTAATGTTCAATGCAATTTGTCTGTGGTGATTAAATCATTATCAAGAAATGAAGTGCATTAATGTTAGCATAGCCGATAAAGAAATGATACAAGAAAAGGTAAGTGAGGCTTTGGGTTTAGAAAAAGTCTGAATGGATATTACATGCCCTTGCAACTGTTAGACTTGCTGGCAGTTGAGTATTTCATTCTTCAATTAAGGATTGCTGTAGCAGTCCCATCTGTAACCGCAATTTCAACAATTCGGATGCAAACCTGGATTGGACATGATTTAGAGTGCAGCTAAATCAGTGCTTACATGAATGTCGATCGCGTAAAGTAGTCGATTGTTAATTAATTCCCCGTGCTAGACAAGTATCACAATACTTTTCCACTAGCGTGGCATCAACCATGTCATAACTTGCTATTTGAGTTGCTACATCTCCGCATACAGAACAATAACCGCCTGCTTTCTCAGCCATAAACCTTTTTTTTACATTTTGAGATACTCTAGGATTTGAGATAATGTCTTGAAGAACTTTGAGTTGCTCATCAGATCTAATCACTGGTCGAACAGTTGGGATTGGTCTATCTTTGTTATTACGAGGATTATTTCCGTTAAAAGAATCATGCATGACTATAATACTCGCTAATCGTATATCTATCTATATGTTTAGTATCAGATATTTATCCGATCCTAATAGCATTTTTCTAATATATGGAAACGAAGGCTTATTTCTGTATGTTTAAGCCACTGACCACTGATGGACAATTTTAGAATTGAATTTACAGGTCTGGAGACGTCGGGATTAGTTCCCTTCATGTAGTAGAGTTCTACTATTTGTTATTTAGCTGTTTCTAAACTCTTTTGCAGAGGAGTTTACGAATACTTAATAATTATGAAATCGTGTAAGAGTTGAAATTCAATGGTAAAAATCATCAAAAAGAATCTTAACAGCGCACCAGATGAAACGAGAAAATTTGAAAAGGGTAAAGTAGACATCGCAACTTTTAGTGATGTTACGATAGGAAGAGCCGAGTTTGAGCCTGGTTGGAGTTGGGAGAAATGCGTAAAACCGATAGCAAAAACGAATAGTTGTGAAGCACCGCACACCCAATATGTGGTATCTGGAAGAATGAAAGTTGTTATGGACGATGGCATAGAGGAGGAATTTGGTCCCGGAGATGTTGGAATCATTCCACCAGGACACAATGCTTGGATTGTTGGAGATGAGAAATTCATAGCAATTGATTTCACAGGTATGACGACCTATGCAAAAAATCAATAACTGAATATTCAAATTCCTATATTTTTTCAATTCAAGATAGCGAATCTAGTCTAGAAAACTTTGTTTGTTACTATTAATAAGACCTAATGTTCCAGAGTTTCGTTACGAATGGAAAAGGAGTGGAAGATCCAGCAAAGATATTGCATTCAATTGGACAGGTCCATAGAGGCTGTAAATGATGACACCTAATTGTTCAGGCTAGAAGAACTACTTGCAGTGTACAGTAATGGTTCTGCATTATTATCAGGATCCCCTTTAAAGTAACCATGACCATTACCATCACATTTTGTATCAGTTGAAGATCCAAGGCTCCTAAGTGCATTCATGATATCTGAAGGAGATTCCCCAGGATACTCAGATTTATATAACGCAGCGGCACCGGTAACGTGAGCAGTTGAAGCACTGGTCCCGCTGAACGACATGTAAGAGTCTCCCTTTGTTGTTGTTTTGATCAGTACTCCTGGTGCAGCCATATCAACTACTGGGCCATAATTACTAAAACTTGCAAACGTATCATCTTTACCAGCTGTTGTAGATATAGAGGAAATACCACCGCACTCTCCATCAGTATCAACAATTGCTGATACGGCTATTACCTCTGGGAAGTTTGCAGGAAATACAGATGAGGCATCCATTCCTTCATTCCCGGCAGCTGCTGTATAAGTTACTCCAGCTGCCACAGACTTGATGATTGCGTTATGAAGGGCATCATTTTTGCCAACAGCTCCAAAGCTCAAATTCACAACATCTATCTCCTTCGCATGTTCAGTAACGTAATCGATGCCCTTTATTATGTCGGAACTGGAACCAATCCCATTACTGTCAAGAACTTTGATAGCCCATAATCTAGCGCCTGGGGCTATACCCACTACGCCCTGAGAGTTATCTTTCGCAGCTGCAACCCCAGCTACAGCTGTACCATGACCATCATCATCGTTACCGCTACTTGTTCCTGGAACAAATGTTATTTGTCTATACACGTTGAGATCCGGATGATCCAGATCAATTCCAGTATCCATAATGCCTATGTCAACATTTACATCACCAGTCCCATCTCCTGATTTAGTTGAGCTCAGATCACCGTCTACTCTGTTTACCCCAGTTGGTAAACTCTGAGCGAAGGCTTTAACCTTAACATCAGGCTGTACATAATCTACTTCAGGATTTTCCACAATTGCTTCAAGCACCTTGTCATTAGGGACTTTAATAGTAAATCCGGGTAATGCGTGATCATAAATATGTTGTACAGCTGCTCCTTCACGTTTCGCTTCACCAGCTAAAGACTGTACGGAGGATAAAAAATCAGCCTTCATTATTACGATATAATCGTTTGGTATTTTTTCGCCCGAAACCTCTCTTAATTTATTTTCTATATTCGGTGCATCGATCCTGAGATCGTTATTTTTGCCTTGTATTGATGTTATAAGGAAGCGCTGCGCCTCTACCTCAAACAAAGAAGTTTGTGATATTGAAGTTAATATACAGTAGGATAGCAAAAAAGCCATCAAGATACTTGATGTAGGACCTACATTTTTCCAAAAGCGCATGGTCTTGACCCAGCATTATGAATCATAATTTATTTAACTTTGGAAACATGATTAACTACGTTTCTTCTAAACGATCCGAGTCAGGACTGTCGACACTAAAGTAATTCCTTCTTGATTTTGATATCTTACCTTGACTATGGTATAAGAGCGATTATCATCATATTGCTATTTGGCTTGTATAAATTTGGAATTGGACCTATTAATGCAATAAAGTTTAATTGTTAAAATATCCTATTCAACGTAATGCAAGAAGTTAGCAAGTCCTTTCGTCCAGACGAAGTAGATGTTTCAATTTCTGAAGTCACAGATGGCATATATCGTATTTCCGGTTTTGTCGAAAAAGACGGTATCACATTTAATCAGTTTTTAATCCAAGATGAAAATCCCACACTTATTCATACCGGGCCTATTGGCATGTACAGTAAGATAGAGGAAAAGATAAAGGAAGTTATTAACATTGAAAAACTAGCTTACGTTGCATTTTTACATTTTGAAAGCGATGAATGGGGCGGCATGGAGTTTCTCAAATCACCAAAGGCAAAGCTGGTATGCAGTGATTTGAGTTCTAAATTAAATCTCACAGGTTGGTATAACGTTCCCTGTGATCATATCTCGTTTTGGGATAATGAAATTCTCAAAACTGGCAAACGTACCCTTAGATTTATCATGACTCCACATGTTCACCATTGGGACAGCATGATGATCTTTGAAGAAACTACGAAATCTTTATTTCCATCGGATCTTTTCATTCAACCCGGAAACGATAAGCCAATTATTTCTAATGATCTTTCAGATGCTATGATCCAGTTGTATAGGGCAGTGGGAATATTTGGAAGTGAAGAACCGGTAAGACAAACTACCAAAAGACTTGTAAAACTTGAGCCAAAAATTACCTTCCCAATGCATGGCTCGTGTATAGATGCTTCAATGTTCTCCTCATACACAGATGCGATAATGAAAAATGAATTTGCATATTCAGGTAATATACTGGGACAAAAAGTAGATATCGTTACATGAGATCTAATTAAATTCCATGATCTGCCAAATGAGCTAGGACAATCTGTTTTAATAGTTGATTCCTTCCCTACTGTAGTTAATTCGCAGGTTACGGATTGATCCTTCTTTGGGTAAGACTTTATTATTGATGATTGTCGATATCGAATACGCAATATTGTAGTTTAACATATGGAAATCATTGTATGTCATAGTAAATCATTACTCATTGATGGTAACTCAGCATTGTAGGAATACTGTTTCGTTAGATTTGTGAAATATGGAAGTTATCAAATATCTAGATTAAAAGTGACCAATTTGAATTGACTATTGCTCAGGTAATATGGATTCTCCGTAGTAGTTCCTATTCGTTTTTCACATGGCAAGCAGATTGTGCCTCATCAAATTTAGTAGCTTGTCAGGCATTAGCGTCCCAGGACATCAATTATACAATTACTTATTTATACACGCACAGATACTATATCGCCATGAAAGTTCAAGCATACGCTGCTCATGCACCCGGTGGAAAACTAGAAACATTTGAGTATGAATTGGATTCACTGAAACACGATGAAGTAGAGACTGATGTAGAGTATTGTGGAATCTGTCACAGTGATTTGCATATGCTTAAAAACGAGTGGGGTTTTACACGGTACCCGTTTGTACCAGGACATGAGATTATTGGAAAAGTGACTGCGATTGGAAATACGGTAAACCATCTTGAACTAGGACAATATGTAGGATTAGGCTGGCGAGCACGCTCTTGCCTGGTATGTGACCAGTGCTTGAGCGGTCATCATAACCGTTGCCTGAAAGGTCAGGATGTCATCGTTGGTAGACATGGAGGTTATGCAAATAAAGTACGTTGTCAAGCGTTATGGGCTTTTCCCTTGCCTAAGAACATTAACATAAAGAGTGCTGGCCCATTGTTTTGTGGCGGAATTACAGTTTTCAATCCGATAATCCAAAATAATATCCAATCTACTGATCATGTAGCTGTAGTTGGAATTGGCGGGTTAGGACATATGGCTATTAAATTTCTCAATTCATGGGGATGCGAGGTTACTGCTATATCTACCAATCCTGAAAAAGAGAAGGAAGCACAACAGTATGGAGCCGATCATTTCTTAAACTCAAGGAATCCTGATGATTTGAAACCATATACAAATCGTTTCGATATGGTAATGGTTACTGCAAACGTAGACCTGGATTGGGATTCTTATATTAGAACGCTCCGTCCTGGTGGAAAGTTACATATTGTTGGAGCAGCTTCCCAAGTAAAAGCAACCGTGTTTCCATTAATTTCCGGTGAGAAATCCATCGGCGGTTCACCTATTGGAGGTCCTGCAGATATTCTAAAGATGCTTGATTTTTGCAATCGTCATGGCATTGAACCAGTCATAGAAGAGTTTCCAATTTCACGAGTTAATGAGGCAATGGCACATCTTGAATCAGGCAAGGCGCGTTATCGAATAGTTTTGCGGAATGATTTCAAGTAGTCTGACAAAGGAACACCAAGCAAATTCAGTGCAGTTAATAGAGGGAGCGGGTGACGGGCAAAATTATTGTCAGTTAATATTCATGCTCACCCAGAAATTATAGTTTCTCGAAGCGAATCTCCACTCTTATTTATTCTGCTGCCTGAGCGATCCTGTGTAGAGCTTCTTCTGTGGTTTGTTTGATACCGTTTTCTGCAAAACCTCTACCAATTATGGGAATACCCGATAGGTCAATATCCCACATTACATCTAATCTGGATTTATTGGCAGAGAGAGGTTCCAAGTCAAGTATTCTGATGCCCGTTACCAGTCCTTCTGTTAGGTTTGTTTGAATTTTCATCTCGTCTGGGTAAACTGTTACAATTTGAAGACTTGTGTTATTCTGAGGGCCAGCACTAATAGTTACCTCCCTTTCGGTGATATTATCGGTCTTTTTTATGTTATTTATTTCCTTAAAAGTAGACCAATACTGTGGTTCATTGTCAACATTTGCAATTATTCTCCACACTTGATCGGCAGGTGCAGATATTTCTTGTGTAACATTGAGTGATGTAGCAAAGACTTGTGGTAGCGCGATAAAAGCTAATCCGATTACTGCAAATATAACTGCAGGAATAACTGGACTTATACCAAGACCCTTTGCATATTTTCTCAATTCTTTATTTTTTATCATATTTTAAAAATTAACAAAAGTGCTTAAAACGATTGTCCACCTATATTACGTAACTAAGTTACCCAACTCAAGTCGTTGGTTGATTCTTCATAGAATTATTCGGACCAACAGTGGTTACATTGATTCGTAATATTATATAATAGAAAATTTACATGCGTCTATGATTATTAGTGTTCTCTTTTTTGTTAACCTCATTATCTGCATTGTCATCATCGGACAATTTCTGATCAATTTGTTTCTGTAATTCCTTATATCGTTCATATTTCTTGGTCCACTTCGAAAGAACAAACCATTGCCTTATTCCTATACCTAACCAAATTAGGGAAATTAGAAATGGAATTACACGAGCGATCCCAAAGGCAGGATTGAAACCAGGGCCAAACCTATCATGCGGTCCTCCTCCATCCTGAAAGGGAAATGGTGGTCCGAGCAGGAAAAATGTGACGGCGAAAGCAATTGGTGGGATAATCATAATAGTGAGAATCATTATTATAAACATCTTCTTTGTCCTGTTCAGCTGAAGAATTATTCCATCCATTATCTGAAAGGGATTCTCTTTGGGTTTGTCATCGTTAGTATTGGAGTTAGTTGCCATTGAATGATTATCCCTCTATGCGATATAAAACTGTAATAGTAACTTTGTTACACGCCGTCATAAGATTCGTTAATATCATGATTTATTGTCCATCTCGCTTCTTGGAAACAAGGATTCATACGGCTCCAGAATTCCATTTAGGATCTCTCTTCCTTTGTCTGAAGGTTTGTATTTTATTATTATTTTATTTCCCCAAGCTTCTTCCATTCTAGTTATCATTCCTTTTTTGACCATGTCATCAAGGATTTCTTTGTGCTTTACATTGTTCAGTCCACAATAGCTCATGAGTTTGCTTTGATTAAGTTCACCGTACTCGTAAAGTTTCAGGAGAATATCCTTTCTTATGTATATCCTATCTCGATACTCATGGACCAATTTGACTCAAATACCATAGAGATAACCATATCTGAACTGAAGTTGCTATTAGCACTATCTGATACATAACCCATGAAAATAGCATACAATGAAGAAGTATTAAATGAAACAGGTGCTGGATGCATCAGATCACATTGGATGGCAAGTACATATCAACATTTAGTTTAGATTTAACTATAAGACATTGGTAAATATAACATAACATATTCATGGATTATCACCCAAACTATATGTTTTGCATTATACGAGCATTATACTAGCTACAATATTAGGAACATGATGTCAACATGATGTCGAGTAACAAAGTTACGTTTCATAGGTAAATAACGGATAAAAATAATCGCCCAGATTCTTTATTCAATGACAATACTAAAAAAGATTGTGAATAAGAAGATTATCTTATCTTCTGCAATAATAGGAGCCGGGATTTTATTTTTGTTAGCGATCATCTATGCTGCCTCACCGTTAGGGTACTTGTCGGCACAACAACAAATGGTAATGAACGGCAATATTTCTACTCATGACAACTTGCCTAAAATCAACGGCTCGATAAATGTGGGTCAGGAACTAAAGAATTTCTTTAAAGAGAATACAAAGATACCTTTCACCACCGCAGCTGAAACTGCATTAAATGAAGTTCCCAATGGAAAAGTATTAGGAGGTCATTTGGCGGTAACACAAGGATATCTAACATACACATTCTTTGTCGTGGATCCTACTAATGAGACAGGACACAAAGTTATTGTAGACGCAGCAAATGGTAAAGTGCTCTATACGTCAGAAGGTTTCTCAATTGCTTCATTTGGCTCATCATGGAAAGGACATGGGGCTGGAACATGGCACGGATTACACGGATCATTGAAACCTGTATTTGGTGGATTTTGGCATGGGCTATTAGTTCCATAATAAATCCATCATTACATGATTAACGCCACTTGAGAAGATCTCGAGACTGCGGACTAGCCATAAACACTATTTTTCTTTCCGAAGTATCAGCAGCATCTACTAGAATACTATGGTAGTTTGGTTATTATTTCATCTTCTCCATTAGTTGACCATTTTTGCTTGTCTGAGAGTGTTGATACCCACAATATTACTGGTTCTAAATTAGGTCACTTATCATGTTGATATGATGCAAAGCTTTTGCTTTTACCTAGGAAATGGTATCGCAATTGCAATCATATATTGAGTTGATGCTTAATTATCATGTCTCTTTCTCTTCTTCTGTAATTCGTGGACTTCGTCTTTGATTTCTTCACTTACAAATTCTTTCTCTTCACTTTTAGATTCCTCTGTCATGATAAGAATTAGGTATACAAAATACAATAAGTATAGTTACAAATGACTAAAATCATATTTTTTTGTAATTGCGGATGTACGTTCCAACTCTAGCTACTACCATACATAAATAAAATGCTTGCATAAACATAGTTAAAAAATAACAATAAGGACGAAATATTATGGTACGAATTATATTAGTTTTGTGTAATTACTGTTTATAATGTCAAAAATGACAAATGATGAGATAAGAGATTTTCTCTTGAAGGGAACCTATACCGGTAAATTGGGAACCATTAACAAGGATGGGACGCCCCATGTGGTTCCGATATGGTATACAGTGGACGAGCAGGATAATAATATTATTTTTAATACCAGTGGTGAATCAGTAAAGGCGAAAAATATTAGACGAAACAATCGAGTACGTTTGTGTGTTGATGATCAGACCCCTCTTTTCTCATTTGTTATTATAGATGGTATAGCTCAAATTGAGAGAAATGAATCAAGCGAGATTTACAAATGGGCCAAGATTATTGCAGCTAGATATATGGGCTATGATAAGTCAGAAGCATACGGTAGGCGAAATAGTGGAGAAGGAGAAGTATTAGTAAGAATCAAGCTAATCAGAATTGTTGGTCAAAAAGATACTGCTGAATGGTAACCGATTAATTTAACTTTTCATGAATGGATTTGAATGGGTTGGATGGGTTGGATGGGTTGGATGCATGGAATAACTTTATGGAGTTACCCAGATTACGATGATAATCCAAGTAGAATACTAACTTAGATATATTCTATTAATTAACTGATTCATAGATGTTTGGGAAAGGAAATAAGAAATCAAAATGGAAAATTGAATATGAAGATACGATTTACAAGATTTATGACTGGAATAGAAATCTAGCAGCATATTTCTTTCCTAATTACCAATTGGAAGAAATCACAGAGGACGAAGACGAAAATATTGAAAAACTCAACCAATCGCATCAAAGTGTTCTAGGAGGGAATATTCTTCTTCCCATGGTAAAATTGAGCTTACTTGATAAAGAAGAAGGAATAGACTTGGATTATGCTATTGCAGCCCTAGAACAAAGTCTTCAACGAGTCAAAGTATGGAAGCAATGGTTACTACAGAATGGTAGTAAATATGAGATAAATGGAAATGCGATATTTACTTCAAGAGAGGACAGGGAGATGCTTTCAATTGGTCTCAGAGTAAAGAAACACATAACACTTGGAGAAAAAGAAATACTTGGCGCGTTAATGCCATTACTGGACGAGTTGCATGAAGCTGAGCTACTGTAGAAAAAATTATTATACTTTGGAGGTAGATAAATAACTTCATTTTATGAGTTTAAATCTGGAATATCCAATAAAATAGCGGAATATTTAGATTCTTAGTTACTACCTACAGTAACATACAAAGTATATTGTATTTTCTATCGAATATATCCTTATTTCCACTCCCACATCTTGTCTGTGAAATTACCTTGGCCATCTACTTCGGCCTCAAATACACCGACAATGTTATTTAGAAACTCCAGTTTACCATCTGAATTTGTTTGGAAAAATATTGCTCCCCGCCATTTGAGAATACCTGAAGCATCATACCTACCGATTCCCTCACCTGTATATGTCGCGATCTCTCCATCTGTACTTCGTATTACCCCATTACCAACCCCATGAAGAACTCCCTTAGATGATGGATTACCCACGTACGTCAGGGTTTCTGTTACCTGAACTCCCTTAAGAGTGCCACTAGCCGATATACTCGTCTCCATTGTAGGACCATTCACATCAATAACTTTTTGGTAGGTAACTTTACCTTTCATTTCTCCAATTGGATCCCCTAGCATACCTTCACATGCGTCTCAATGTACTTAAGTATATT